>Ga0136614_10001622_pt1 | contig 13384 bp, 10 predicted proteins | sample AntDrymUQ2792106_2_FD_106643 | JGI IMG/M metagenome (GOLD analysis project Ga0136614, IMG submission 106643) | Polar desert sand microbial communities from Dry Valleys, Antarctica - metaG UQ279 (21.06) | ecosystem: Environmental > Terrestrial > Soil > Desert | place: Antarctica: Dry Valley...
ACCGTGGAGGACGTGGTAGAGGCCCTTGTAGATTCCGGTTCGGTCGAGAGCCAGGATGTCTAACGGCGCCTCGACGACGCAGATCCGAGTGCGGTCTCGGTTCTGGTCGGCACAGATGGGGCAAGGGTCAGCCGCCGAGAAATTGAAGCACGTCGTGCAAGATACGATCTTCTCCTTGACGTCCTCGATCGCCTCGGCCAAAGCGTGGGCCTCCGCCGCCGGCTGACGCAGCAAGTAGAAAGTCAGCCGCTGCGCGGTCTTGGGGCCAACGCCCGGAAGCTTGCCGAACTCCTCGATCAGGCGCGCGATTGGCTCGGCGAGCAGCTGGGGCATTTGTTCTATAGCATACCCGCTTCCGGCGCGGCCTTAGGTCAACCCGGGGATCTTCATTCCTGGTGGAACGAGCACACTCATGCGCTTCTGTTGGAGCTCCTGGCTCTTTGCAATGGCGTCGTTGACCGCCGTCAGTACCAGGTCTTGCAGCATGTCGACGTCGTCCGCGACTACGACGTCTTTGTCAATCTTGACCTCCTGGACTTTGAGTTGACCGGTAATAGTGACGGACACCGCGCCGCCTCCCGAGGAGGTCTGGACGGTCTCGGTGGCGAGGGCGTCCTGAATCTTCTGCATCTGCGTCTGCATCTGCTTCATGGCGCGTTCCATCGTCTTCCTCCTGCTGCGTTGAGATACTGGCTGTTTCGCGGGCCCAAGGAGGCGCGCGGCGGAGAGGGATCGAGCTGCTAGCGGTCGCCCGCTTCGAACTCCGCGGTTACCGGCAGCAATTCGATTGCCGCCAATTCAGCCGCGGACATCACGCGCGCGTTCATCATGCGCAGCACTTTGCTGACAACCGGATCGTCGGGCGCTTGCAGAGCACGGCTACGTTCCGCCCGCGCCCCTGCCCCACCAGCAACCTCACAACGAACGGTAGCACGCACCCCGAGCGCCTTCACGAGCGCACGGTTGAGCGTCACCGAATTGGCCGGTTGTTTTAGCGTGGTCGCATGAATTGGGAAGCGGCACGCCACGACGACCACGTTCCCGTCCTCGACTCCGGCGGGCTTGGCGATCTCGAGCATCGCCGCCAAGTTTCGGCTCACGCGGCGCACAGCTTCGATGACTGCCGGCCATCGTTCGAGTACGCGTTCCATCAAAATCGCCTCGCCGGCCGGCACGGGCGGCGGTTCCTCGCGCAGATCGAACGACGAGAGAGGTGAGGCAGGCCGCTCAGCGGGCGCCAACGTTCGTGCCGGCTCGGTCGGTTCCGGAAGGGGGTCCGATGACGCGGGAACTGATTCGAGGAGTGAGGTCAATAGCTCGCCCGGCACGCCGGCCGGGGGTGGCGCGTCGTCCGAGTCGAGGTCGGATACCGTTTTGGGGGAGGTGGAAGGGGCCGCTGCCCGTACTGGCGGACGCGCAGCCTCGACCACTCGGCGTGTCGGGGGACGTGCAGCTGCATCCGATCGCAGTGACTGAGCGGGCGTCTGCCCTAGGCTCATGCCGTCCGACGCATCGGCGAGGCAGGCCTCGACGACGGCCAACTCGAGTGGAAGCTGCGGCTGGGCGGATGGCGCACGCAGACCATGCTCGGCCTGAGTGAAGAGCTTGATCAACCGGACGACTTCGGGCAGTCCGAGTTTTTCGGCTCGCACTCTGACCTGCTCGCGCGTCTCGTCGTCGAGCGTGGTCAGCTCCCCGGCCTTGCCCGCGAGCAGAAGCGCGCCCCGCAACAGCTCGATGACCTGACGCGCGAACTGGCGCAGGTCAGACCCCTGAGATGAGACTTCCTGCACCAGACGCAGCCCAGATGCGAGGTCCCGGGCCGCCACCGCGTCGATCAGGCGGCAGACTGCTTCGAAGTCGGTCAGGCCGAGCATCGCCTGAATCTGAGTTGCGGTGATCCTCAGTCGCGTCTTCGCCTTTTTGCCGGCTTTCGCCGGGGTCCCGGCCACATCTCCAACGACACCGGCATACGCCAATGCCTGATCGAGCAGACTCACGGCATCGCGGGCGCCGCCCGCCGCGGTGCGCGCCAGCAGCTCGAGCGCCGCGGGCTCGAGCTCGACTCCCTCGGATGACGCGACGTTCGCCAGGTGTCTTACGAGCGTCTCGAGGGCGATCGGTCTGAAGTCAAACCGCTGGCAGCGCGACGCCACGGTGGGGAGCACCTTTTGCGGATCGGTCGTAGCCAGGATGAATATGACGTGGGGAGGAGGCTCCTCCAGACTCTTCAGGAGCGCGTTGAACGCCTCCGTCGTGAGCATGTGGACCTCGTCGATGATGTAGACCTTGTACCGGCCGGTCAGATCGGCTCCACCGGGGCGCTGCATGATGCGCTCGCGAAGCGCACGCACGTCGTCTACACCGCGATTGGAGGCGCCGTCGATCTCGATCAGCAGGTCGAGCTGCCTGCCGGAGAGCAGCGCCGCGCAGTTCTCGCACGCGTTGCACGGCTCGCCTTGCAGCCCGCGTTTGCAATTGACGGCGCGCGCCAGGATTCGAGCGGCGGACGTCTTGCCGGTGCCACGTGGCCCGCAGAAGAGGTACGCGTGGGAGATCTGGCCGGAGCTGACCGCGTTGCGCAGCGTACGCGTGATGTGGTCCTGGCCGATTAGCGGCAGGTCATCCGGATTGGCAAAGGTCCTGGAGCGCCAGCGGTTGTAGAGCGCGGTCGCGGCCATGAGAAACGGTTAGGGCAGGTACGTCACGCGACACTGTTTTGTCGAGAGAGGCACTGCCCTAACGAACTGTATGTCAAGCGGTCGTGCCCTCTCTGTTGTCCCACGCTAGTTGGCTGACCACGGACAGCTAGCTCAGACCGGGTAGCCCTGCGGCACCCAGAGCGCGCCCCTACCGCTGCTTCCTTCCGGACCTGACGGAGTTTGGAGTGGCTCTGCCGCGCAAGACCCGGTCCTCAGCGCCGCTCACCCGGACCAGACCAGTAGCAATGAGCCGAAAGAGAGAAGTCAGCCCCGCTATAGCGGATTGCGGGTACAGGGCACCGCTGGCTCCCCGCCTAGCACGACCACGAAAAGCTTAGCACCTGAAGCTGAGGGAACTGGAGCGGAGGAAAAAACGAGCGAACGCTCCAACGCTCCAAGGAAGGAGCGTTTGCGAGGGCGTCAGGAGGAGCGGAGGGGGCGAGATTCGAACTCGCGAAGGCTTGCACCTTACGCGCTTTCCAAGCGCGCGCACTAGACCAACTATGCGACCCCTCCAGATGGAGTTATTCGGTTGTGTTCGGGTAGAGCGGAGGGGGAGAGATTCGAACTCTCGAGGCTTTTGACCCACTCGTTTTCGAGACGAGCTCCATCAACCACTCGGACACCCCTCCCCGCCCGGGGCAGACCCTTGGCCCGGAGAAGAAAGTGTAACCGACTCCCCCGGCCTGACTCCCCTGTTGGAGCCCTACGTTTCCCTGGTACGCACGCCTCTAAAAAAGGCTCGCAGCTGCGCCTGGGCTGCCTCCGCGAGCACGCCTTCGGTCACCTCGACTTGGTGATTCAGCGCCCGCGACCGAACGATGTCGAAGATCGATCCGGCGGCCCCCGCGCGTGGGTCCGGCACGGCGTACACGAGCCGGGGGATGCGCGCTTGCACCATCGCGCCGGCGCACATGGGGCACGGCTCCATGGTGCAGTAGACGGTCACATCTGAGAGCCGCCACCGACCAAGGTGGGCCGACACGTCCCGCAGCAAGAGCAGTTCGGCGTGCGCCGTCGGGTCCTGGAGCTCTTCCTTCCGGTTGCGCTGGCGCCCGACCACCTCCCCATTCAGGACCGCGACGGCGCCGACGGGCACGTCCCCCGCAGCGACAGCCGACTGCGCCTCCGCCAGCGCCAGCCGCATGAAGGCTTCATCTCCAGCGCGTCCCAGGCGTGTCTCGTCCGGTGTCACTCGTAGGTACCATAGCCGCCCGGAGCCGACGGCCGGTGACGCAAACCGGGCCTCTCATCAACCGGCCAGACTGCTCCCCCAGGCGGCGCCGCGGGCCGTTCACGTCACCTGTAGCGGCCTCGCACGAGTCGACGCAGTAACCGCGCTGGCTCCCGTGTTGAGGGGCGTTTACGCGCCGGCGCCCTTGTTCGCAGTGCTACGCTGACAAAGACAGCACACGAGAGGAGTCCGCCAAAATGGCAGCTAACGTCACCGAGGTCACCGACCAGGAATTCGAGGCCTCAGTCATCAAGTCCGAGCTTCCCGTGCTCGTCGACTTCTGGGCACCGTGGTGCGGCCCCTGCCGCGCGATTGCCCCGATAGTCGAGGAGCTGGCGGGCGAGTATCAGGGCAAGGTCGGGTTCGCCAAGCTAAACACTGACGACAACCAGCGCACGGCGATGAAGTACGGGATCATGGCGATCCCCACACTGCTGCTCTTCCGGGGCGGCAATGAGGTCGCGCGCGTCACGGGCGTACAGTCCAAGCAGGCGCTGAAGAAGGCGATCGACGGAGTCGTTGGCGCCGCCGTGTAACTCGGCTAGCCGGGGCTAGTCGATGGCGCCACCGCCCATGTCGGCGGCGCCATCGTCGCCCCCACCCATCTCGTCGGGCATCTCACCGGTTTCGAGTTGCTCGACCATCTCGCCGTAGTCATCGGGCACGTCATCACCGAGCGACTCGCCCAGCTTGCGCGCCCAGCGGGCAACGCTGCGCGGGTCGTTTTCATCTACGTCGGCGAACATGCTCGGATCGGCGAGCGATTCGAGGCGCGTCTCCTCACTCTTCATGACCGACACGCGTGAGACGAGCTTGGTCATCTGCTCCGGCGCCGCGCCGCAGAGCGGGCACGCGGGAGTCGCGATTTCCGCGAACGTGCGGAACAGCTTGCTCGACCGCCGGCGGCACGAGCCGCAGCGGTACTCGTAGACCGGCATCGGACGGCCCGAGCGTAGCATGTGCTGGGTGAGCAATTCGATGCCGTTCGCTCCGGTCGAGACCCTCTTCTCACTGGGCGCGAATCTGGGAGAGCCGCGGGCCACGTTGCAACGAGCGCTCGACCTTCTCGAGGCCGAATACGGTCCGCTCGTTCAGTCGTCGTTCTACGAAACGCCACCATGGGGGGATGCGGAGCAGCCGGCTTTTCTCAACGTTGTCGTGCGCGGCGTTGCTTGCGTCGCGCCACTCACAATCTTGCGGCGCTGCAAGGAGATCGAACAGGAGCTGGGACGGCTACCCACACATCGATGGGGCCCGAGGGCGATTGACGTGGACCTGCTCGCATATGGCGCGATCACGCTCATGACGCCGGATCTGACGCTTCCCCACCCCCGGCTGTCCGAGCGCGGGTTCGTACTCGTGCCGCTCGACGAGATTGCCCCCGATTGGCGACACCCGCTGCTCGATCGTACCGCGCGCGAACTGCTCGACGCGCTTCCCGAAGCGGACGTACGCGGCGTCACGCGGCTGGGTTCCGCCGCACGCTGATCTCGCCCGCGCGATAGACCTCCGGCCACTGCTCGATCCGGGCGGTAAGTTGTGCGAGCGCGACCGACACCTCGACCCACTGCCGCCAGAAGGGATCGATCGCGGCGAACCGCGCCCGTTCGACGGATGGCTCGAATTTGAAGCGTGCCCGTGACAAACCTGCGGGATAGAATGCGATTGACTCGCCGGTCCAGGCGACCGCCTGGAAAAAGTCGACTGCCCGCGCGTCGTACAGCCACGCGACGTGAGGTGAGACGAGTATGACGTCGCCGGTGCGGACTTGAAAGTTGACGTATGTCGCGGTCTCGCGCGCCGATCGCTGATCTGTCACCAGCGCCCAATCGAAGCGTGTTTGAAATGACGTGGCCGCCGCGCCGGCCGACCGCGCCAGCTCCAACCCCAAAGGGAGCGCGATGACGAGCGCCGCGGCGCCGACACGCGCGGGTCGGCCAGGTACCGATCGAAATACGAGGCCCAGTCCCGCATCGAGCAGCGCCCCGATTCCCACGGCTGCGGGCACGAAGAGGGGAATCCCGGTGCGGAAGAAGGGCTCCAGGTCTCGCAGCGCGAACGCCGGGAGCGCGGTGAGCCCGGCCAGTGTAAGCACGCGGCGCCGTCCGGTGAGATCTCGCACGCAAAACAGTCCGGCTACCGCGAGCGGCAACCACCACTCAGCGCGCAAGAGGTGCAGGTAATTCACAAACCACAGTGCCAGCCGAGTCGCGGGACCGCCCGATAGACCTGGCGTCTCGACGACGACACGCCGGAGCGACTTCGCCCAATCCTGCGCCGAGGCGCCGGGTTCGACGATCGCCATCGCAAGGGCCGCCAGCACCGCGGGTGCGACGCTGGCGCCCAGCACGCCCAGCGCCAGCCGCCGTCGAGGCAGCACGCGCGCGGCGACGAAGATTGGAAGAGCGAGTCCCACTTGATCGCTCAATAACCCGAGCGCCGCTGCGATGACAGTGCCAAGCAACCAGCGCAGAGCGCGGGTTTGTTCCCACCGTGTCACGAACCACAACGAGAGCGCCGCCCACAGCAGGAGCAGGTTGTAGGTGTACGCCAGCCGGCCGTGCAGCACGACGAAGTGCGCGCCAGCTAACGTGACCGCAGCCAATACCGCCGCGCGGGTGCCGGCTGACGAGCGTACCGCCAGATACAGCACGCCGACGGCGAGCGCTCCTACCACCGCGACCAGAGCGCGGGCTACCAGCAGCTCCTTGCCTGCCAAAGCGAGAAGCGGCGCGAGCAGGGCATAGAACAGCACCGGGTGTTGCACAAAGCTCTGCGACACCGCGAACGCTTGCGCGCGGCCGTGGAGCAACTGCCACGCGATCTCGAGGTTATAGCCCTCGTCGGGATCCCATCCCGGCGTTTCCAACAATCGGGGCAGCCGCAGGGCGAGCGCCAGGAGCGTAAGGCCGAGTGCCGCGAGTCCGTGTCTCCAGCCAACGCCGCCGCCCACGCTCGCGCAGTATAGGATCGTTCGCCCATGCGGGTTCGCGCGTTGCCGAGCGCTGAGCGGCGCGCCGGCCAGGCGCTGCTTGTGCTCTGCCTCGCTGCATACGCGTTCGTTATTCCGCGTGGCCCGCAGCACAATCCGGACAGCCGGCTCGCGCTCACCTACGCTCTCGTGGAGCGCGGGACGCTGGCGACCGATGGGTACACGTCCGGGACCGAAGACCGCGCGGTCCGCGACGGGCACTACTACACGGACAAGGCGCCGGGCGTCTCCTTCTGGATGGCCCCGCTGTACGCGCTGGCCCAACTCCTGCCACTCTCGGAGGCGTCGCCCGGGACCAGTGACCGCTTCGTCATCCGCTACCTGCTCACGTTCCTGGGCATCGGCATCCCGCACGCGGCTTTCGTGGTGTGGCTCTTCCACCAATCGCGCCGGATCGAGCCGTTGGTGGGACCGCGCGCAATGGTCGCGGCTGGGTACGCGCTCGGGTCGCCGGCATACGCATACAGCGTCCACGCCTTCGGCCATGTGCCGGCCGCGATGTGCCTGTTCCTCGGCGCCGCGGCGCTTCGCAGCGGGCGGCACTTCGCCGCTTTCACTGGCGGCGCGCTACTCGCTCTCGCCACGACGCTCGAGTACCCGGCGGCGTTCCCGGCGGTAGTGCTCGCGGTAATTTGCCTGCGTGGTTCGCGCCCCACCCTCGCGCGCCGGGCCGCGCTGGTTGCGTTAGGCGCGGCCGGCCCGCTGTCGGCGCTCGCGGCTTATCACACGGCGGCGTTCGGCGCGCCCTGGCGCATCGGGTACACATACCTGGATCCCGCGAGTCCGTTCGCCGCGGCCCAACGAAGCGGCTTTCTTGGGATCGGCGTGCCCGACCCTGGCGTCGCGCTGGCACTCGTGCTTGGAAGGGAACGGGGTCTCCTGTTCCTTGCTCCGTGGCTCGCACTCGCGGTCCCGGGGGCGGTCATGCTTTGGCGCGACGCGACGCGTGATCGGCGAGTGCACGCGGTGTCCGCGCTCGCCGTCTTGGTTGCGCTGCTGGTGGTCAACGCGGGCTATGCCGTGTGGGACGGCGGAGCCGCGTGGGGCCCGCGGCATCTCACCGCCGCGCTGCCGTTCACGGCGCTGGCTGCGCTCCCGGCGGTAGCACGCTGGCCAACAATGGCAGGAGTGCTTGTGGTGGTCTCGATCACGCTCACCGCCGGCGGCGTCGCCACGGGTACGCTTCCACCGCCCGGGTCAACGGCGGTGGGTGAGTTCCTTCTCCCCGCCCTGCGTGATGGCGTCGCCAGCAACACGTTCGGGGCGCTGATTGGCCTACACGGCTGGCGCGGCCTAGTTGCGCTCGGAGCGGTCGCGCTTCTGTGTTGGACGTGGGGCGCCGGGGCCCACCGCGTGTACGGGACGTCGTTCGTGTGCGGCGTCGCTCTGGTCGCGGCCGCGCGGCTGGACGCGAGCTATGTGGAGTATGCCGAGGGGTACTACCTGTATCTCGGCTCGCGCATTGCGGACGGCGCGCTCCTGTACCAGGACGTGGCGAGCACCCAGACGCCACTTGTACCGCTCATCGCCGGCGCGCTCTGGCGAGTGATTCCGAACGTTTACCTCCCCCGCCTGTTCGCGCTCGGGTGTTACGTCACCGCTGCCGTGCTGGCCGGCCGCTTGGCGGTGAAACTGTCCGCCCGGCCGGCGCTCGGGCAGCCCGCGACCGTGCTGGCGTCGCTCCTCCCGCTCGGAGCGTCGAGCCCCCACGTGTTCGACCCGAACGCGCTCCTGGCGCCGCTGGCGCCGGCGCTGGCTCTGCTGGTGTGCGCGCAGGGTCGGCCGGCGCTGCGGCCGGTCACGGCGGCGAGCGTCGCGGTTGTCGGGGTGCTGACGAAGCTGACCTTCCTACCGCTTGCGCTCGCGCCCCTCGTGACCAGGTCCCGGTCAACCGCACGGTTCGGGATGGCGGCGTCGGTGCTGCTCACGCTTTCGGCGCTGGCGATCTTTGCCTGGTTCGGCCCGAGCGCAGTCGATGCGGCGACGGGCGAGCTCGAAAGCCCGTTTCTTCCAGCGGGCGCGATTCTGGCAGCGCTTCAGTTCGTCCGTCTAGAAGGATTCGCGCTCGTACTCGCAGGTTTCGCGTGGTGGCGGCTTCGCGGGCAGCTCGAGCTGCGTGGCGTGCACGCGATTGCGCTTTCGGCCTGGCTCATGCCGCTCCTTGCGCTGCACCAGGGGACCTTTGTGTCGGTCGCGCGCCCTGCCGAGCCGATGATCGCCGCGTATTCCATCGCGGGCGCATATCTCGTCGCAGCTCACATAGTGCGTTGGCGGACGTTGAGCTTCGCCATACAACTCGCTATCGCTGTCACTCTGCCGCTGGCCGCCGTGTTCAATGCGCCGGCGCCCGTGCGTCCGATCGAGGCGCCGCTCGAATGGGTTCGTCTTTACGCGCGAGGCGAAGAGCCGATACTCGCTCCACCTTTCGTCGCCGCACGCGCCGCGCGGCCAATGCTCTTCGACTATGCGGACTGGACGGTGCTCGGCATGCGCGCGCGAGCCGGCGCGGAACCCGAGCGTTCGTACGCTGGCGAACTGGTGCGGGGTCTCGAGCAGGGTGGCTATCCGTTCGTGATAAGCGATTTCCGGCTCAACTACGTCACGGGCGCACAGATGGCTCTTGAACGCGGCTACACCCGAACAGCGAGCGACGGTGAAGGTGTGCTCGAGGTCACGCTCTGGATCCCCACTCGTCGAGCGGCGCCGGCGACGTAGATCGCCAAGGCGAACAGTGGCCAGATGACCCGGCTTTCGCTCGGCCAGCGCGTGTACGCCCAAGCGGTTAACGCAGACGCCGCGATCGCCGCGCCGCAAGCGAGCCAGGGCGGCGCTACCCCGCGCACGCGCAGACCCCGAAGTGCTGGGACTAAGACGAGTAGCAGCATCACGCTGTTCCATTCATACAGCGGTGGCACTAGCCACAGCGAGAGCAGCGACGCGGATGCCAGTCCGTCCCCGAGCGCGCGCGGCGACACCCACCATGCCCACAGCACGAAAACAGCGACGCACACGAGCAAGAGCGCAGCGACAACCGATGACGTCGAGCCGAACGAAGCGACGAGCGTCGCAGCGCTTTGCGGGCGTGTGGCAGCGGCGTACGCCTGGGTGGACCGCATGAAGCGCACAGGCCATGCTGGGACAACAACAAGACTGGCACAAAACAAAGCGGTTCCGGCCACCGTCGCACTAAGCAGGAATCGCCAGCGACCCGCAGCGGCGGCATGCACGAAGAGCGCGAAAATCGGTAATGCCGCCAGCGGAGGCTTCACAAGCGCCGGCAGCAGGGCGATGCCCGACGCGCGGTCATGACCACGGGTCAGCAGCCACCACGAAGCTGCAAGCGCGAAGAACACCGGGGCTGCAAACTGGAGGAATATGAGATTGAACGTCGTCGCAGGGAGCAGAACCGCGGTGACCAGCGCCGCAAGCGGTCGCGCCGGCGGCAGCCCTCGTTCTCGTTCGTGCGCGCGCCACGCCAAGAGCGTGCCTCCCACCACACTCGCCTGCACCAGCAGCAGCCACGCCGTCGCCGCGACACGCAACGGCAGCACCGCCAGTGGCGCCAGCAACAGCGCCACGTACGCGGGATAGACGAATCCGAAGACAAAATGGTCGCCGCCGAGCGGCGGCGTCCCCATCGCCGCTCTGATTGCCCCGTCGGTCGCCGGCGAGTACAGATCCTGGGCGCTGGCGAGCCAGAGCCGCGTCGCCAGCCAGCGCGGGAAGAGGTCATTCCGCGCCCCCGTGAGACCGGCGAGTGCGTAACAGGCCCAGGCATCTATAAGCGCCGCCGCCAGCGCCAGGACGACGGCCGGGCGGCGCAACTGCCAAACAGCGCTCACGACGTGGTCAAGCGGAGCGCGACCGGACGCGAGTTAGCAAGACGTAGCAGCCGGTCAGCCCCGCACACATGGCGGCGGCCCAGACGTAGGAGCCCACATCAGCCGCAATGAAGGACGGGAGCCAAGTGGTCACGTCGCGTCCCCACTGCTTTGAGAGGTACTCCAGAGCGGCGCTCGCGCCAGTTGGTTGGTTATAGCGGAGACTTGGCACGTCAACGAGCAGCTTTAAGATGGCGGCTGTCGCCGCGAGCGAGCCCGCGCACGCCCAGGGAATCGCCGGCCAGCGCGCCAACGCGGCGGCGAGTGGCGCTGCCAGCAGCGGTATCACCGGAACGAGCATGCGCGCAGGTGGACTGAATGCGCCGTACCAGTAGCTAAAGCTCGCGACGAATCCGGCATACGCTGCCAGCGGCAGTAGCACCATCAAAGCGCCAATCGCGCCCAGCCGGCGCCATAACGCGACGAGCCCCGGGGGTACCAGCGCAAAGGCCGGCGCGTACGGCAGCAGCCCGAACTGGCGATCGAAGACCAGTCCGGGGATCCCCACCGCGAGGCGTGCGAACGACACCGCACCATACTCGTCTACCGGCGGGACGCCGCCGAACAGACGCCAGGTCAACACGAGGAGCGCGGTCCCCAAGAGTCCGGGGGGACCGGCCAGCGCCGCCAGGTGTGCCGCGCGTACGCCTTCACGACGCCACCGCCAGAGTACGGTAAAGAGTGCCGTCAGTCCCACCACCAGTGTGATGGGGGTGTAGCGCAGGTGCAGCCATGGCAATAGACCGCATGCCAGGCCAAGCGCCGACAGCGCTCGCACGCTTCCTTCGCGAATGAAACGCAACGCACCGCGTACCGCCCAGACGGTCAACACCGCTCCGGCGACCTCCGGGTAGAAGAGAGGCGCATAGAGCACGATCGGCGGGCTGAGCGCAACTGCCACCCAGGTCAACCAGATTGCCCAATCGAGCCGAGCAAGACCGCCCTTTCCGGCTGAGAGGACGTCACGCGCCAGCAGCCAGATCTGGGCTGACAGCGTGGCCGCGAGCGCGATCATCACCAGCGTGGCTGCGCCGTATCCACCAAGCTTCATGGCAGGCGCGAGCATCAGTGGCAGCCCGACGCCGTGCTTAGAGTAGACGTGACCGCCCCGGCCGTAGATGGCGTGCATGTCTTCCATGTCTCGCCCGTCGCCGAGATGAAATGGATAGAACGGAAAGTACTCTTTGTCGCGGTAATCATCGAGCACGTCGAGATCGCGGTCGCTCACCAAGCTCGTCGCGATTGTCAGGTAATGCGGCTCGTCGCCGGTGATTGAAAAGATCGGGCGCACGCCGAACGCCCACTGCGCCTGGAAGTAGCCAGCATAAAGCGCGTAGCTCAGGAGCCACACCCATAGGGCGGGTACGGACAGCAGCCGCCTCACCATCGGGCGAGGTAGACCTCCACCAAGTCGTCTTCATAGACGATGTCCAGATAACGTGACTTGAAGACATAGAAGTCGGCCAGCTGCCGGCGGAGGCGATTCTCGGGGTCCTGGTGCTCGAGGTACCAGAAGTCCTTCTTGCTCAAGAGGACGTGCTCGACTCGCTCCGCCTTCAGGCGAGCCGCCGCGGCTTCCAGGTCGATCGGACGGTCTGGCGCGCCGCCGAGAAAGAAAGTGAGCAAATTGTCGTGCGCCGGATCCGGGATGCAGCGCGGACGGCAGTACCACAACTGTCCGTCGCCCAGAAACAGGGCGCTCGAGTCCACCGACGCACGCTCGTTCAGAAAGGTCAGCGCGGCGTGGTTGCTTACCTGTCTTGCGAGATAGGCTTGCGTGTTCTCCAGCCCGACCACGACCGGTATGCGATCAAACGCTCTGGCGCCCTCACGTGCGCTCGTGACCGCGAACAGCGCACACGCAATCAGCGCCGCCACCCGTTCGCCCCAGGGCGCGCGCAGCGCGGTGTACAAGCCCGCGACGCCCAAAACCGCCAAGAGCGGGTAGACGGAAAGCAGGAAGCGCAAGTCCTGCCACCCCCGTGCCCAAAGCCCGCCGGTCAAGCCGGCGACGAACAACAGCCAGCGGATGGCCGGACGCCGATCGAATGCTGCCAGCGGCGTCGCGAGCGCCAGCGCGGGCGGAAACGACCACGGAACGTGCCCGAACCGCCAGCTTTCGCGGAAGACGTTGAACGGCAGGAGTAGCCATTCGCGCAGCGACTTACCGCTGCCGTATTGACTCACGAAATAGGTCAGCTGCTCCACACGAGTTGCGTCCCAATCGCGTCCGCCGAAGTAGAGCGGCCACAGCGGGTTTCCCAGCAGCGCGGTCTGACGCACGGTCCATGGCAGCGCGGCGAGCGCGGCCCCGCTCACAAGGGCAGCCCAATCACCAACTGCGTTTCCTCGACGTCGCTTCAGCGAGAGGAGGATGACGACTAGCCCGAGCGGCAGCGCCGGCACGAGAGCCGCGTATTTGCTCGAGATCGCGAAGCCTAGCGCGACGCCCGCGAGCAACAGCGCGCCGCGCTCCCCATCGTCCATCCACAGGAGCACGAGTAGCGTGGCCGCCGTGACAAATGCCACGGTGAACAGATCGATATACGCGCGCGTCGCCAGGAACGGCACCAGG
>Ga0136614_10001623_pt1 | contig 13383 bp, 14 predicted proteins | sample AntDrymUQ2792106_2_FD_106643 | JGI IMG/M metagenome (GOLD analysis project Ga0136614, IMG submission 106643) | Polar desert sand microbial communities from Dry Valleys, Antarctica - metaG UQ279 (21.06) | ecosystem: Environmental > Terrestrial > Soil > Desert | place: Antarctica: Dry Valley...
CCAAAACTAATCGAACTACGAAAACGTCGGGTCACGGACGCAATTATCCTGGTGATGACCGCTGCCATGGACGAGTCAGGTTTGAAAATAGGCGGCCCCGCCAGAAGCGGGACAATTAACTGAATGTCGGGCAAGATCTCTTTCACCGCCCCATTCGCTCTCAGGCTGAAGCTCGCACTTTGTCTCGTCGCGTGCTTCGCAATCGCCGGTCTTCCCTCGGCAAACGCTCAAAACGCCAAAGCCACACCCGCTCCCACTCCCCAAGTAAAGCCGGACGAACAGGACATCGATCCCGACGATGTTATCTCTGTCACTACGACTGAAGTGTTATTGCCGGTGACGGTTCGTGATAACACGGGCCAGCTGGTCCCTGGTCTAACTCGCACGAACTTCCGAGTTTTCGAAGATGGTATTGAGCAACGTCTCAGTGACTTAGGTTTGCGACAGGTTCCGGTGGATGCGGTGCTCCTGGTCGATGCTTCATCATCTGTCTCGGACAATCTGGATGATTTTCGGCGGGCTGCTGAGGGCTTTGCTACGCACCTCGCGTCTGACGATCGGATAAGCTTGATTCAGTTCGACGACCACGTGCTGTTGCTGCAGGACTGGACCAGGAGCATTGCGCAGCTGCGACGGGCGCTTCGTCGCGTTGCCCCCGGAATGTTCACGCGATTCAACGATGCAATGTTGCTGGCCACCCGTGAGCAATTGCCACGCGCGAATGCCCGTCACGCGATTATTGTCCTCACCGATGGAATTGACAGTGGCCGCGGCACAACCTTCGATGCTGCCCTAAGAGCGGCGCTACAGTCGCAGACGACTGTATACGTGGTGAGCAATACCGAAATCGAAAGAGCAAAGAAGCAATCTGAACTCTCGGTCCTGTTATCAGCGTCAAGCTCTGCCCAACGCTTCAGCGAGTTGCGAATCGGCGATCTGCGGCTTGGTCTCGAGGTACTCGACGCAAGCGAGCGCAACTTGGACCAACTAACCCGGGCAACCGGCGGAAGGGTTTACAAGCCGACTTCTTTCAACGATTTGGAAAAAATTTATAGGGAAGTCGCTGAAGAGCTGCGTCACCAATACGCACTTTACTATTCTCCCCTTAATAGAACTCGCGACGGTGGATTTCGTCGGGTTCGAGTCGAATCGACCAAGCCGAAGCACCAGGTTTCCGCCCGAATAGGCTACTTTGCCCCCAGTGAATTCCGTTTGTCGCCTCTTTAACCCTAGGCGCATAATGGCCCATGCGCTCCCGCACCAGGGCAGCCCGTGCCGTGATGACACACCCCTTAAGTCGATCAAAGTCTTTTAGTCTCGGCGAACTCTAATTATTTCTGCACTTACAGAGCGGACGGCTTAGCGGCACAATCATTGCGGGAGGTCTCCCGTTAACTAGGAGACTAGCAAGCGGCCGTGCGGCCTTCCCTGCTTGCAAACAGCAATAAATAAATCCGGATAAGAGGAAACGAGAGCAGTGATGCGACCTATTAAACATGTCGAGAAGGGCTTAACACTAGTTGCGGGAGCCGTCCACTCTACGATTCAGTCAGTAAATAAGTATAAGCCGAATCCTTCCTTTACTCCCAAGTGGTCAGATAAGCCCCTGCTGAAATCCTGGCAAAAGAGTAAGCCAACACTGGGTTGGCCGAGAACGACTGACTCGCTTTGTCCGAACTGTGTAATTGAGGCCAGGGAATCGATTCTCTCCGGCAAGCAGGATGTCAGCGTTCTGATTAATGAGAAAGTGGGCGAGATCAAGGCCCAGATCATCGAACGCGATGGCGAGATCTGGATGGTGAAAGACTGTGCGATCCATGGACACTTTGAAGATATGATGGCCATTGACTCGAAGTTCCTCACTCACATCGAGAAGATGTTTCCCGGCCGCGATATCGACGCCCACAACGATGAAAAGCTTCACAACCACGGTACCAGTACAATCAAGTATGGCCGAGGCGCTGTGCTGACGGTCGACTTAACGAATCGCTGCAACATGATGTGCGACCCGTGCTTCATGGACGCCAACCAGGTGGGTTTCGTTCATGAGTTGGGCATGGACGATATTAAGGAAATTCTCGACAACGCCATTTCCATCAAGCCGCGTCGTCAGATGTCGGTTCAGTTCTCGGGCGGCGAGCCCTCCATTTCGCCGCATTTTCTGGAGTCGATCAGATACTCGAGAAAAGTTGGCTACAATAGCGTGCAAGCCGCGACCAACGGAATTGAGTTCGCCAAGAGCAAAGAATTCTGCCGCCAGGCAGCCGAAGCCGGTCTGCGGTACGTGTATCTGCAGTTCGATGGCATCGGCAACGACGCCAATAGCCATCGCCAAGTCGGCAATCTCTTCGACGTCAAGATGCGCGCCATTAACAACCTGCACGAGGCAGGAGTCGAGATCGTTCTTGTGACAACGCTCGTAAATGGAATTAACAACGATCAGGTGGGCTCAATTATTCGATTCGCTCTCGACAATCCGAAGAAGATTGCCTTCCTCTCTTTCCAGCCAGTTTCGTTTACCGGCCGTGACGAAGAGATCACTGAGCAACGCCGCTTGCAGCAGCGCTACACGCTGTCGCATTTGGCTCACGATGTGAAGGACCAGGTCGGCATTACCGAGCCGACGCGCGATTGGTTTCCGCTTTCATTGATGGGCGCTTTCGCCGACTTCGCTGACCTCGTACATGGTCCCCAAGCTGAGTGGGGCCAGGTCTCCTGCGGTTGCCACCCCAACTGCGGAGTTGGCACTGCGGTGATGGTCGATAAGGAAACTAGAGAAATGCGACCGGTACCGGAGTTCTTGAACATTCCGGGTCTGGTTAAGGACATGCAGAAAATCACCGACGCTGCCCGCGGGAAATGGATGTCGAATTTGATGATGGGACTGGCGCTGCTGAAGCACTACAATCCCTACAAGTCGCCGAGTCAGTTTACGCTTTATGAGTTGTTCAAGAAGTTCGACAAGTCGTTCGGGTTGACTGGCAAGGAGTATGGCAAGGTCTCCGGTGATCGCACCACCGACGACATCGAGAAACGACGGTCCGATCGTTGGAACTTCCTTTTCATCGCCGGCATGTGGTTCCAGGATCTCTTTAACTATGATTTTCGCCGCACTGAGATGTGCATCATCCCTTACGGTACTCAGGAAGGTGAGATTTCCTTCTGTGCTTACAACACAGGCATCGGCTGGAGAAACATTATCGAGAACATGCACCAGAATGCCACCGTTGCGAAATGGTATGAAGAACACGGTCGTCACGAGATCTTCGCCAGAGGCAAAGAGGTGGATTTGAGTGACGCTGCTCATAACATGGTGCTCAATCCCCTCGACCTTGCGCGACCTAACAAGCCGGAGATGGAAGGACCAAAAACCGCTCATGAAGAGGCTGTAATGATGCGCAAGCTTTATCAGGAGCTCGTGCTCAAGCAGCAGCTCGACACCAAGGAAGCGGACAAACCGGTCCAAATTCAGGGGTTGACCCGAAAGAGAGCCCAGCCTGCGGAAGCTGAGGTTGTTACGGTTTAACCGGTGCGAGTCCCAGTACCTCCGCGCGCTGAGCGGGTGATGGATGGATACGGGATTCTCGACGTGACGAGGTTTTGGCGATCCGGGCGCTAACAGTCCAAAGTCCGACGTCCAATGTCTGAAGTTGTTCTTCGATATTGGGTGTTGGACTTTCAATTTGTAGAGCTAGCGCATTGCCAACTTGACCGCGGGCGTTGTGCGCGTGTTAAATACGTTCCGCACATAACATTTGGACTAACAGGAGAGACGGAGAAAGAATGGCAATAGTTACGGTTAATCAGGGCGAATCGATCGAAAGCGCATTGCGCCGCTTCAAGCGCAAGGTGATGACAGAAGAGATAATTAAGGACGCCAAGAAGCACGCGTTCTTCATCCCGCCAGGACAGAAGGCGAAGTTAAAGTCGGCGCTCGCGCGCAAGCGGAACAAGAAGAAGGGCCGTATGCGCACCACTCCTCGCGACTAGTTGGGACAGCCTTCAGCAGTGCAGCACGCACTCGTGCTCATCTCTCATCAGTTAACCCCTAGTGCAATCGGAAGTGGATGCGCTCAAGAGACCAGGTCAGCCGGCCCTGGCGCGCACTCGAATACTGGATTAGAGCTTCCCTATGACGCGTATCCTTCTGACAAATGACGACGGCATTCACTCAGATGGGCTGATTCAGCTCGAACACGCCCTGCGAGCCGTGGGCGATGTTTATGTGGTTGCCCCGGCGTCGGAGATGAGCGGCGCGTCACACAGTCTCACACTCGCCCGACCCCTCCGCATCCGCCAGGTCGATGCGCGTCATTGGACGGTGGATGGCACACCCACCGACTGCGTAACCCTGGCGCTAAATAAAATCCTACCAGCCGAAGATTTGCCAGACATCTGTGCTTCGGGCATCAATCACGGTGGCAACCTGGGCGATGACGCCACCTATTCAGGTACAGTGGCGGGAGCATTAGAAGCGACCATCCTGGGTGTGCCGGGTTTGGCATTCAGTTTGGTGGCCCGAGAGAATTTTGATTTCACGGCGGCGGCACAGTTTGCGGTCACGGCAGTTCGAAAGGTTTTGGCTGAGGGTCTGCCGGAGGGGACGCTGCTAAACATTAACTTCCCACCCGGTGAAATTAAAGGCGTCAAGGTAACTCGACAGGGAATTAAGAACGCCCGGCCAGTAATCACCGAACACATCGACCCTCGGGGAAAGCCCTACTTCTGGATTGGCGAAGAATACTTTAATACCAACTCTGCCGACGGCACGGATTACTACGCCATTGATTCTGGCTATGTATCGGTTACGCCGCTCCGAAGTGACATGACCGATCACCAGGCGTTAACATCGATCGAGACGTGGAACTACTTGAAAGGCGCGGAGCTGGTACACGAAAGTTGATAAAGACTTTCGAGTTAAGAGTTCAGAGTTCAAGGTGCCGGGACTAAAAACAATAACGAGATAGCTTGGTAGTGTCATGTTTTCAGTTGGCTACGGGGCTCATTGCGAGTCTTCGAGGAAACGATCCACGAAATAACACGAAATATTACTAAATTCTTCGTGTTGGCTCGTGTGATTTCGTGGATCGCCTTCTGTGAGACTCGAAATACCCACTATGAGTAAGCCGAGGTAGCTGAGAGAGAATGCCTCGAAACTCGAAACTGCATCTGTGCAATCAACAGGTCAACAGCCATCAGAGCGGTCGCAAGACTACACGATTCCACGCGCGCGAATGGTCGCTCGGCTTAGTGAGCACTACGGCATTCGCGACGGGTCGGTCCTGGAGGCGATGGGAGCGGTACCGCGTCACGCGTTCGTTCCCGACGCTCTCCAAAGCCGCGCCTACGGCGATCACGCACTCCCCATCAGCGCTAATCAAACTATTTCTCAGCCCTACATAGTTGCCCGGATGACGGAACTGCTCCGCATTGACAAGGAGAGCCGGGTGTTGGAAGTTGGCGCAGGGTCGGGTTATCAAACCGCTGTGCTTGCAAGAGTCGCAGGTCAGGTTTATGCCCTCGAGCGAATCGGGAATCTTGCTCGCGAAGCGCAAACGCGAATCCGAGCACTGGGGATTTACAACGCCACAATCAAATGTTTCGACGGTACGTTGGGTTGGGCGGCGAATGCACCCTACGATGCGATTCTCGTCGCCGCAGGTGGACCAAACATACCCGAACCTCTGGTTGCCCAGCTGAAAGTCGGTGGCCGCTTAGTGCTCCCAATCGGCGCCACGCGGGAGTCTCAGACTCTGGTGCGCGTAACCAAAACGGAGAAGGGAATTGAACGCGAGGATCATGGCGCTTGCGCGTTCGTACCGCTTATAGGACATCACGGTTGGTCAGCTCAGCATTAGTTCCATTGTTGGCAGGCGGCTGAAAAGCAGCGACGATTCTTAGGGAGAGCAAGCGATCCACGAAAGGGCACGAAATGACTCGAATAAGGGCTCTTTTTCGTGCCGCTTCGTGTGATTGTGGATCGTTCTTAGTTTTTCAGCAGCCTGCTAGGACTTTGAGTAGGATGCGGCTTTGCATTTGCTACTGAAGATCTGGAAACCTGAAGATTATGGATACGCTTTCAGAACTATTTCATCAACTGAGGGAACTTCTCAATCCAAAGATTATTATTGAGACACTCTTAACAAAGGGCGGCATCTTTGTTTACCTGGGCCTGATCTTCATCGTCTTTGCTGAAACGGGACTGGCAGTCGGCTTCTTTTTGCCTGGCGATTCACTGCTGGTGGTGGCTGGTCTTTTCGCAGCAACCGGCAAGCTAAATCTGGCGATTTTATTGAGTACATTGTTCGTCGCGGCGGTGGTGGGTGATGCCGTAGGCTACTTCACCGGCGCCAGAATGGGACCGCGCCTCTTCAAAAGACAGAAGTCTCTTTTGTTTCGACCCAGCCATCTTGAGAAAGCCCATGCTTTTTATGAGAAGTATGGAGGTAAGACTATCGTCATTGCTCGCTTCGTCCCAATCGTTCGCACCTTCGCGCCGCTAGTGGCCGGGGCGGCCCAGATGCCCTACCGTCGTTTCGTGGTATTCAACGTAGCCGGCGGCTTCCTCTGGGTTTTTAGTATGCTTCTGGGCGGCTATTTTCTGGGAAGCATCCTCAAGTCGAGATTCGGTATTGATCTCGACGAGCATATCGAATGGGTCGTCATTATCGTCGTGTTGCTATCTCTCATGCCGCCGTTCATTGAGTTTATCAAATCGAGACGCGAGAAAGCGCGCGCACAACGGGCTACCAACGCAGAAATTTGACTTAAGGCCATCACTGTAGAGATTTGACTTGAGGGCTGCGCCTCACTTAGTATCCAAGAGCTTTCAGTTTGCTGTCGGGGCGTGGCTCAGCCTGGTAGAGCGCACGGTTCGGGACCGTGAGGTCGGAGGTTCGAATCCTCTCGCCCCGACCAATAAAATCAAGAACTTACGGGCAGCGCTTGCTGCCCGTTCCCGTCTGATGTGGGGACTTTTGCGTCGTTCCAATCCTCAGAGCCTGGATTGGAACTTCCATTCGTCCTGTTTTGCTTTGTGTAAGCAACTGCATCGCTCGGCGAATGCCCTTGCCGGTGGCGTGCGTGTAGCGCATCGCCATCCGAATGTCTGACCAGCCCATAACCTGAGCTATCTCAAATGCGCTTGCGCCACGATCGCCAAGCCTGGTCGCGCACGTGTGGCGAAGGTCATGAAAGTGAAAGTCCTCGATGCCGGCTTTCCGCAGAGCCGTGACAAATGCCTTCTTTACATCAGTCAGCGGTTCTTTGGTCCTTTTGTTTACGAAGACATATTCACTTCCTTCTGTCTTCTGCCGTACGCCAGAAACTCTTCCCTCGACAGCTCGGTCATTGGCACAGAACGACTTTTTCCTGATTTCGTTCGTTCCCGCTGGGAGTTCATGACGTGAATCATACCGCGTTCAAAATCAACGTTTCGCCACCGAAGCTTCAGGAGTTCCTGCTTGCGGAGGCCAGTCTGTAAGTCAATCATAACGATCGGACGGAGATGCGCGCTTCGGCCTTGTAGGACTTTCAACAGCCGCGCTTCTTACGCCTCGCTGAGATATCGATTACGTGCGTTATCCTCGCTTAGCGATCGAACCTTCTGGCACGGATTTGACTGAAGCATCCCGTTGTCGATAGCCAGATTGAACATGCGTGACAGGTTTTCCAGTTCCCGATTGACGGTAGCAGGTCGCCTTTCAGAACCACTCTTCGTTGGCGTCTGCTTCCGCCTCATCTTGAACTTTTCAATCAGGGACGGCGAGATCTCGTCCATCGGGTACTTGCCGAAGAAGGCTATTATGCTCTGGGACCGGTAGACGTCTTCTCGCCACGTTCGTTTGTTAGCCTTAGACCAGGGTAAGAAGGTGTTGTTGACGAAGTCGCGTAGCGTCTCAGCTTTGACGACCTGACCGTACTTGCCGTCATACACCTGATCTCGAATAGTGGTTTCAGCGCGTTCGGCCTGCGCCTTGACGCGCGCTTCCGGTATCGGACCTCGATAACGCTTGCGATTGATCCAGAAGTCGTATTGCCACTTGTTACCTCTCTTGAACACTGACATGAATCTATTCCTTTCTTGCGGATCGCAGCCCGTTGGAAGGAATGGCGCAATCCTAGCACAAGTGGTTCAAGCGAGATCATTCTTTGGCAAGAGTGTTTAGGCCGCTTTAGCTTCAGTGGTTCGGCTTTGTCCATTCCAATATTTCGTCGAGCAGAAAGATCGTTCGATCGCCAGCTTTGCGATATGGAATGCGGCCTTCGCTTACCATGTCATAGATAGTTCGTGTCTTGAGCCGCAGCATCTCGGCGAGTTCCTTCACATCTAGAAACCTGGGAGGACTTGGCTTGACGCTGTGGTTCTTTTTGATCGGTTCAATCTGAGGGTTCATCGCTCCAGACCTCCTGTTGTCCTATCCTCCAATCTCTGGTTGAAAGGCTGTTATCTCGACGCGAATCACACAGCTTCAACTCGCGTGCCAGACGGAAATAAGCGTAACGGAAAGGAGCCAGGTCAGTTCCACCGCGCGATGTAGAGACTGTGTGAAAAACTCAACGGAGTGTCGTGAAGTCAGTACCGTAACGCGGTAGCGTCGGGTCCGGCGATGAGCATCTCGACTCCTTGTGGTCTAAAAGTCCCTAATCTTACGACCTAATGACACGTAGATTTGTGGTTCGAATCGTGAACCCGACGCTACCGCATTACGGTACTGACTTCATGACACTCCGTTGAGTTTTCTCACAGTCGCGATATTGGGTGAGTCGTCCTACGCGTCAAGAAAAGTGACGAAGCGTCAAGAAAGGTGACGCGCTGGCCGAAAAGGTGCCGCTTGCTTAGAGACCATTTCGCGATGCGCAAAACGGAACCAAAGCCCATCAGGCGCTCTATGCTTAATACCGTCCTGTTAGTGCAGCATCTTTTTCCGTTGAGCGTGTAGAGATTGTTGGCACGCGCCCGTTTGGATCGACATGCGTCGAGAAATCCGAGCCCATGTCCATCTGGGTGGACGATCGTCGAGAAATCTGGACAGTGTCGAACTGGCCTGGCAATATGACGAAAAATCTCGACAATGTGACGATGTGGATCGACACATGACGAAAAATCTCGACACAAGCGATGAGGGTGCCGAACTGGATGGGCATGTGCCGAAAAATCTGGGCACCGGCTCAACCCTAGATCGGCAAATACGCTCAGAAATCCGAGCCAGTGCCGATCTAGATGGGCACATGTGCCGAAAAATCTGGGCACCGGCTCAACCCTAGATCGGCAAATACGCTCAGAAATCCGGAGAAGTGCCCATCTAGATCGGCATGTGCCCAAAAATCTCGGCAGGTGCTCAACTTGATCGGCATTCGCCCGGAAAACCTCGGCGGGTTGACGAGAGAGTCAGGGCGGCCGTCGAGTGAGGTGGCCAAAAATCTGGCCACCTGGCCATCTGGACGGCCAGATGGTCAAAAATCCGGCCACCTCGGCCATCTGAGGTGACCTCGAGCTAGGGCTCCTATCACACCGCCATCCGTGTATCACTTGGCCTCGATTTCCAAAAGGGGCATGAGCATCATGCTCCTCGTAAGCATCGCCAACTCTCTGTGGATGACGAGGCGTGGAAGTACCTCACACACTGGTCCGGCGACGGACGCCGGCTGTAGCAAGTCCGGTTGATTAGCGGGTATGCGTCCAATCGAGTGGTAATGACAAACGAAGAACGGCTATATTCCTCACATGCGCTTTGAATGGGATGAGCAGAAGGCGACAGGCAATCTTGCTAAGCACGGCATTTCATTCGAGGAAGCCGCCACTGTCTTTTGGTGATCCGCTCTCCGACACCTTTCCTGACCCTGATCACTCGCTAGATGAGCACCGCTTCATTATTATGGGGATGTCAGAAGTAAGTAAAATCCTGGTCGTGGCACATACGGACGATGGAGAAACAGTGCGCATCATCAGCGCACGTGAGGCAACACATGGAGAAAGAAAGTCTTATGAAGAACGCTGAATCCGAGAAGGATGATGATTTGCGGCCGGAGTATGATTTCTCTGAGCTGAAGGGCGGCGTGCGTGGCAAATATGCAGACCGCTACCGTGAAGGAACCAACTTAGTGCTGCTTGATCCTGATGTGGCGGCCGCTTTTCCCGACGCGAAAGCTGTAAATGATGCTCTTCGCTTATTGCTTGAAAAGCGAAGCCCTAACCTCAGCTGAGTCTTACCGCAGGTCATTTCCTCCTCGGCTGGAAGAAGAAATCGGTAGCCAGTCATTTGAGACGGTTGCGAGCTCTGGCCATCACCTCATCGCCCGATCGCGCCTCAAGCTCACCCCGTTTGTACGCGTCATATCGCCGCTGCGCCTCGTCAATCCATAGCTGCTCGGCGTCAAGGTCAACCGACGTATCCAACTCCTCGATGAGGAGACGAGCGAGGGCTGCCTTCTCCTTTATGGGGAGGCCTCTAGCCTGTAACACCAGGTCATGGAAACGACCCCTCATGGGTCTGATTATAGCCATGAGAGTCTGTTCACTACGAGGGCTAAATTCGGAGAACGGTAGTCGCGTTTGTCACTTGAGTGGCGTCCCCATGAAACATTCAATGGCACCGAGGCGCTTTGCACCTGAGTTTTTCTTGACACGTCACCCCTAAAGGTTTTCGCGTCGCGCACACGGAGCATGCTGTGGCATGCGGAGCAGGCACACGGTTTGCTGGGCCTGCTGAAGCAATGACAAGAGTTAGTTGTCTCCACCATGCAGAGCATGCCCGAGCATGCTCCGCAGACTCAACCATTTGATGGCAAAAGCTAAAAAGGAAGTGCGCGATGAAGAATAAGAACCTCCGATTTCCCCACACAATCTCCTATCGACTGACGGATGAGGATTACGTCAAGCTAGAACATGAGGTCAACAAAACAATTCTCACTCCACACGACTGGTGCCGTATGGTGGTGCTGGATAGGCTGAATCCGGAGTACGGTTTGTCGAAAAACGAACGCGTTCTGTTCGAGCAATTCGCCCGCACCCAGTATCTTGTGGCGAACGGTTTTCAGCTGCTTGCTGATGACAACCTGACCCCTCAAGAATGGAAAAAGTTCGCCGGGTGATTTGAGGGTAAAACGACAAGAACTGGGCGAAGCACGCCAACAACTCCGTGAATCGACAGCCCAAGTAATCCTCCAATCGCAGTTCTCTCCGGATTACGCAAGAGTAGAGCATCAAGGAGCCTTAGGGCAGTAGCCGAAAAGTTGTCTATTGCATTGCCCATGATCAGTTATCGAGCGAACTCTGCGCCAATAGGGGCTACCACCATTTCCACTTCTTCGTCTCGCGGATTCATTCCTTTAGGCGGGTCAAATTTCATTCGATCTTGTTCATACATCCTAGTTAAAAATTTCAAGAGTTCCCGTGCCTCATATTCATTAGTGCCAAAGCGTCCTGAGGACACTCGCAAATGGAGTATGATTGCACGAAGACAGGCGATGACAACAAATCCTATTAAGATAGCCGATACCAAATAACTCCCACGACTTTGATACAAATTCCAAAAGAAGCTGACGGCGCAAGTTAGGAGCGTGACAACGACCACCCGAATGGTTCTACCTAAATTAAAGCGTAAATAGACGCGATCAAGTGTGCACGCGGACGACTCCCTCTTTCTCCTGAGAGTTAGAAGAGTTTCAGCGCGACTTGGCCCTCCGAATATCACTAAAAGCCCTCCCACAAATAAGAAGTAAAGCATCATAAACACGAAATGAGAGACTCGGTATTGCTCGTAGCCAAGCAGGGTAAGATTGGTTACCTCGCTCACCAGCGCGCCCGCCCAAATAAACAGGAAACTACGAACAATCTTTATTCTTCTGGTCATAACTTTCTCTCAACGAGAAATCACTATTACCCACCAAACGCGGTGCTCTATAGAGATTGCGATTCGAAAGGCGGCGAGTCACGCTCGGTACTTCTAAGTTCGTACCAAACTGGTAAATGAGTATGAAGAGACCGATGTCGGCTGGCTTGACAACTCGGCCTGAAAACACGCGTAGCTTACAGTCGTGCGTAGTATTAGTAAAGAACGAGGACACGATTTAACACTCTTGAACTATCCAATACCGTCAGGATCTGGAGAGCAAAAACTCTAACAATGAAAATAAATTGACTCTTCCGTTGGAGGTTGATGCGTGGTCGTCGAATAAAATGCACTCCCCTTGGCGAGTGGTTGCTGGGTGAGGACAGTAACCGAACCGGTTCCATACAATGTTCGGTTCGAACTGAACCTCATTGGCATGGGGCTGTCGACGGGGCGTACCTGGTTGTGAATACTTCAGCCTTCGTCGATGGACATCTCCATGTCGCTGTGTAGACGTGCTGTCTCGTTCCGTCCTGGCCCACAACGCTGTTACATTTTAGTTCGCCCTTCAGGAGTTGCCACTTGCAGTCGCCGACGCCCTTCGAGTCGCGCGCGGCTGAGTTGGGTGCAAAATCCGGATCGAAGAGTCATCCTTAGCTTTGCGGCTGGTGCCGTTTCGTAAGTTTGACCGGCAGTAAGGGAAGATGTGACGACTAGCATCGCGACCATTAACAAATCAGTTTCATGCTTCCGTATTTGATTGTGTCTGTGAAGAATCGGATTCGTTCACGGTTTACTCTCCTGAGATTTTTGGGGTACGCGGTGGAATTCATCTTCACGGTGCAAAGTTTCGACCTTCGATAGAGAAGACGCGAACGCAAATGACTATTGAAGAAGAGCGGAGAGCTAAAAATTCTCAAGGTCAAAAAGTGTGGGGAAAATTGCGTCGGTTCCAAACCGAAATAGGGTGTTTCAAGTGCGCAGACGCGCGATCCAAACTGAGCTGCGATCCGCATAAATGCTGGTTAATATCATCACAACGTAACAGGCGCACTGCTAGGTTGCAGGTTTCGGGACCGTGAGGTCTGAGGTTCGAATCTCGCCTCGACCAGTAAAATCATTCCATTTACGCCGACCAGCAATGGCGGCCGTATTTCATTTGTAGCCAATTTGTCTGCTGGTACTCGGTCCGGCTCCGACGCCACTCGCCCGTTCCACTTGCAATGATTCCGACCTCGTTGCTCTGCCGGTTTGCGCGAATCATCAATCACCACCCATGACAACAAACTGTCCTACCTATTGACACGCGATAGGGCGAGCGGTATATTTCTTGCTCCTATTGGATGGCGAGAGGAGGTATATGAAGAAACAGAAAGCTGATTTGTTGCAGGGAACCCTGGAACTGTTAGTGCTGCGTCTGCTGCGCTCGGGACAGCTCAACGGCTGGGACATCATGCAACGTATCCAGTTGGTCTCGGGCGAGGTGTTGAGTGTAACTCCGGGCGCGCTCTATCCGGCCCTGCATCGCCTGGAAGAACGAGAGTTGATC
>Ga0136614_10001625_pt1 | contig 13381 bp, 13 predicted proteins | sample AntDrymUQ2792106_2_FD_106643 | JGI IMG/M metagenome (GOLD analysis project Ga0136614, IMG submission 106643) | Polar desert sand microbial communities from Dry Valleys, Antarctica - metaG UQ279 (21.06) | ecosystem: Environmental > Terrestrial > Soil > Desert | place: Antarctica: Dry Valley...
CCGGCGGCGAGTCCATGGTCAAGGCCGCCTACAGCTCGGGCACGCCGGCGTACGGTGTGGGGGTCGGCAACGCGGTGCACGTGGTCGATGAGACCGCCGATCTCGACGGTGCCGCGACGGCCACCCCAGCCCGCGTCAACGAGGTAAACGCCCTCCAGGCCGCAACGTGCGAGTGAGGGCACCGCGGTGCACGCCAGGTGCAGGATCTGCCGCTCGTCACGGCTCTCGGTCATCAGCATCGACAGCACCAGCAGGGCCTGCATGTTCGACAGCTGTTCGCGGAGCTCCTCCTCGCTGGCCCGCGCCCGGTGGGAATGCGCCTCGACGGTGGTCATGGTCGCCGGTCCCGGTCAGCGTCGCGCGGCCAGGAACTCGGCCGGCTCGAGGTAGTAGGGGTTGTCCAGCACCATGCCGCCGACCAGCACCTTGGGGTGGGTCTTGAGGATGTCGACCAGGATGTCACCGTCGAAGCGCTCCAGGTCGTACAGGCAGAGGATCACCTGCGGGTAGCGCGGCAGGAAGTAGTTGAGCTCCGCCTCGTACTCGACGAGCTCCTCGACCCCCGGCATCTGGCGCAGGGCCCAGGTCATCTCACCGACGGCGCGGGACACGAGATACCCGCTCGCGATCGCCGAACCGACGACGTCGTTCCAGAACGTGAGCATCGCGGCCGGGGAGAAGCTGCCGTCGCGCAGGTACGTGTCCTGTGACATGTGTACGTCCAGCTGGCCGCCTAGCGGCTCGTCCGGCAGCACCTGGTCGGGCAGGGCCGGCACGGCGCCCTGGTCGATCCCGTCCAGTACGCATACGCACTTGTCCCCGGAGCGCAGCCCGGCACCAAGGTAGGAGCCGAGGATCCGGTCCCGCTCGCTGCGGCCCCGGTAGAAGCAGCAGACGTGGTCGCCAACGTCGAGGGACAGGCCCGGGATCCCGAGCTCAATGCTGTCGCTCATCCGGCCGCCCCTTCCGCGTCGAAAGAGCATAAGCCGTTTCGACGGGCGCGGCCTCAGCGTCTTTCGGCTCCGGGCGCCACAGGCCTCGTTCGTGATGCCGGTAAGCGGGGACACGTCGCCGGGCCGCCACGTCTGCACGTCCGCGCGTTCAGGGCGCTCCCGGCGTGAATCGCGTTGCATTGGTCGAGACAGGGCGCTTAGCGTTGCAACATGCCCCCTCACGTCGACGCGCTCTGCTTCGACGCGCACGATCCGCTCCGCCTAGCGCGCTTCTGGGCTGGCGTCCTGGGCTGGGAGTTCGGGAACCGGGCCCTCGACGACATCACACTCCTGCCAAGCGACGACACCGGGTTCCGGATCCGGTTTCTTCCGACCCAGCAGCAGAAGGTCGGCCCGAACCAGATGCACTTCGACCTGACGAGCACGTCGCACGATGACCAGCAGCAGACAGTTGCGAGGTCCCTCGGACTCGGTGCCCAGCACATCGACATCGGGCAACGCCCGGAAGAGGGTCATGTCGTACTCGCCGACCCCGAAGGAAACGAGTTCTGCGTCATCGAGCCGGGGAACAACTTCCTCGCCGACTGCGGGTTCGTCGGAGCGCTTGCGTGCGACGGCTCGCAGGAGGTCGGGTACTTCTGGGGTGAAGCGCTGGGCTGGCCCTTGGCCTGGGACCAGGACCAGGAGACCGCGATCCGCTCGCCGCGTGGCGGTCCGAAGATCACCTGGAACGGTCCGCCACTGATGCCGAAGTCCGGGAAGAACCGGTTGCATTTCGACCTCGCTCCCCCTGTCCACGGTGATCAACAAGCGGAGGTCGACCGTCTCGTCTCCCTCGGGGCGACTTGTATCGACATCGGTCAAGGCGATGTCAGCCAGGTGGTCATGGCCGATCCCGATGGCCATGAGTTCTGCGTGTTGACCCCCCGATAGGCCGAGCCACGCAGACTCATCGGCGAGCTAGTCGGCCCTGAGAGGTGGCCCGAACCACGTCGTGAGGGCGTCGGTGAGTCCCGTCTGTGTTCCGTCGTCTACCCACGCCACGTGGCCGTCGGGTCGGATCAACACGGCTGTGGGACCGGCGACGGCTCCAAGGACGGGAAGGTCCCACGACCCGGTGTACTCGGCACCGATGTGCTGCACGCGGTCCTTCCACGGTGTGATGTCGATGCTGCCTGGCCCACCGAGGTCGAGCAGCACCGGCTTGACCTGGTGCAGCAACGCGAACACCCGCAACGGGCCGTCGGGGGTCACGACGTCGAGGTCGGGCATGCGCCGTCCAAGCAGCGGGTGCCCCTCGCCCAGGTCGTAGCCGACGTCGAGGCCGGAGATGAGTCCGGCGACATGCTGGCGAGGTTCGTCCATGGCCAGTAGTTCGGCGATGGCTTCGGTCAGCGCCTCCATCCGTACGTCGCCTCACTGGACGACGGACTGCGCCATCGTGTGCTTGAGTGCGCGGGCCCCGGCCGGATGTCGTTCGGCGTGGTAGGTGTCCAGGAGGGACTCAGGCGAGCTGCCCTCGATCACCTGTGCGAGCTTCCAGCCGAGGTTCACGGCGTCGTGGATGCCGAGGCCGATCCCCTGCCCGCCGGACGGGGAGTGGATGTGCGCGGCGTCCCCGGCCAGCAACACCCGCCCATTGCGGTAGGCCGACGCCTGCCGGGTGGTGTCGGTGAACCGCGAGATCCAGGTTGGGCTATGCACTCCGAAGTCGGTCTCGAACACGACGGCCAGCGCAGCACGCAGGTCGGCGAGGGTGGGCTCGGCTGCCGACCCGAGCTGTTGTTCGGTGACGACGACCCGCACGGTCCGCCCGTCCTCCATCAGGTGGAACGCGTGGATCCCCGTTGCGTCAAGACGGATGCCCGCCGGTGTCTGCTCGGCGACCTCGACTTCGGCGATCAGGCTGCTGCGGGTCGCGTCCCAGCCGGGAAAGCTGATGCCCGCGACCTGGCGGATCGCGCTGCGTCCGCCATCGGCTCCGACGAGGTAGGTCGCCCGCGCTGTCTCGCCGTCGGCCAGCTGGACATCGATGCCGGTGTGGTCCTGGCTGAACCCGATGACCTCGCTGCCGAGATGGACCGGCACGCCGAGTTCGTGGACCCAGCCGGCGAGGATCCGTTCGATGTGGTTCTGCCACAGCCCGAGCGAGTACGGATGCCGGGTCGGTAAGTCACTGACGTCCAGCATCGTGCTCGCGAAGCCCACCGACTGCGCGATCTGCCCCTCGGCGAGGAAGCGGTCGGCGATGCCTCGCTGGTCCAGGATCTCGATTGTCCGCGAGTGGAATCCCCCCGCACGAGAGCCCACCAGTTCCGGCGTCGTGCGGCGCTCCATGATCGCGACGTCGACACCAGCCAGGGCCAACTCGGCGGCCACCATCAACCCGGTCGGGCCGCTGCCCGCGACGATCACATCAACCATCACAACCCCTTGTCGTGGTGCCCGTTTGATGGGCACGGCCGAGAAGTTTGAGGCACGACAGTGGCCTTGCCGCAAGCCCCCTTGTGCGCGATAAGGTGATAGTGGCAGGCAGCAGTTGCTGCCTGACCACGCTTGTTCGCGGCCAGCGCCGATTCGACGCCGCCTGTGGCGTTGCCCCTCCGCCCGTTTCGGTGGGCCTGAGCAGCGCCGGCGGCTCAGCTGGCGCTGGGTTCGAGTGAGATCACGCGCGATCGGCTCAGGCGCAGGGGAACCATTGGGCGGCGGCATTGGAGCGAGCACGCTGTTCGATGAAGCGGCTGCGTACTTCGGCGATCGCGTCGCTCAGCGGAAAGATGTCGCGGGTGACGAGCTGGTCGTCGTGGTCGGCACTGACAGGGTGCCAGTAGACGCCGTCGGCGGTGATGGTGACCTCCGGGATGAGCGCCTCGAGGGTCAGCTCGATGCCATGGTCGGCCACGCCGCGATGCGCGAGCGCGCGGATGACCTGGTCCCCGGGGGCGATGCCGAGTGTGTCGAGGAAGCGGTGGAACGGTTCCAGCTCGTGTGTCTGCTCGTAGGGCAAGGTGGCGGCGACCCGGACCCTGAACCCGTTGTCTTGAGCGGTACGGATGCCGGCAACGGCGCGGTCCCAAGAGCCGCGGCCGCGGTGCTGGTCGTGCAGGGCCGAGGTGGCGGAGTCGAGACTGATCTGCAGAGCCAGTCGGGTCCGGTCCATCCGCAGCAGCGCGTCGAGCCGGCGGCCGCGAAAGAGCATCCCATTCGTCAGCAGGGTGGTTGGCAGCACCGCGGTGCAGGCGGCGACGAGGTCATCGATGTCGGGGAGCAGGAACGGCTCACCGCCGGTGAGGATGAGCTCGGAGACGTCCGCCTGGCCGGCCTCGGCCGCAAGTCGGCGCACCCGATCGAGGCCGAGCGCACGCCTGGGGGTCTGGGGTGAGGAGCGTGCACAGCAGTAGTCGCAGGCCAGGTTGCAGTCGAAGTTGGTGTACATCCACAGCCGGGTGCCCGGGACCAGGTCCGGCGCGAGCTCGGCGATCGGGTCGGGGCTACGCCCTCGCCGTACGGTGGCGACCCGGTCGCGCACCTCGACCAGCTCGTTCCCGGTGCGGGCGCACCAGTCGGTCACCGTCGCGGTGAGCCGGTCGGTGCCTCCCTCGCCCAGTGGCACCGTCACCGTGCCGTGCTGCGCGGTGGCACCGACCCTCTCGACCAGGTCCAGCACCAGTCCGGGGTTCACCATCGCGGCGAGATCCCCTGCTCCTCGACCGCGTCGAACAATGACGTGTAGCCATCCAGGACGGGCGGCACCCAGCGTCGCAGTCCCTCCATCTCCAGGATGGGACGGTGCTCGGGGTTGTCCCAGTCCATGGCAAAGAGCAGATCCAGCCACGGCGCGGTGCGCTCCTCCGACACCGCCGGCAGGACAGTGAAGTTGCAGTGGCTGTAGGTCGGCGACGACCAGACCGCCTCGAAGGTCCCCGGCATCAGCTCCTCCCGCCCGATCGACTCCCACGTGTTGATGCCGAGAGCGGCCGCGTCCGCACGGTCGTCGAGCACCATGCGCAGCGCATCCAACTCGCTGCGGCCGGTGTCGCCGTGCTTGCCCACGTCGCTGTCGATGCGCACCAGATCCACCGCGTCGGCTCCCGGTCCGGAGTGGTCCAGGTAGTACACCGGCAAGATCGCCGCCTGCGCAGAGTCCCTGGATCCCAGAGCCAGCCGCCTGCCCTTCAGGCTGTCGAGCCCCTCGAGGTTGCTGCCCGACCGGGCGACGACGACCGTCTGGAACACGGCGTCGGTGTCGCGCATGGCCAGCGCCCGGCAGTTCCCGTCAGTCTGGGCCACCGTGCGGACCCAGGCCAGGTTCGTGTTCCAGGCCACGTCGATCATCCCGTCGAGCAGCGCGTCGACCTGGCGCCCGTAGTGGGAGAACAACACGAAGTCCATCTCAGCCACCGTGTCCGCGAAGTAGTCGCGGATGCCCTCCCAGATGGTCACCACGTTCGGGGTGTAGGCGACCGCGCCCACCATCAGCGGCTTACTCACGTCCGAAGTCTCCTCGTCTCAGGCCTCATCAGAACAGGGGCTGGTTGGTGATCGCCTTGCCGTAGAAGTCGTACAGCACGTCCGCAGTGGGCGCCATCACCGAGCCCGCACGAGCGTCACGGAAGTACCTGTCGACCTGCAGGTGCTCGGAGAACGCGGCGCCGCCACAAACCCGCATCGCGGAGTCAGTGATCCGCAGAGCCGCGTCGTTGGCGGCTGCCTTGACGCCCAGCACGTGCAGCACGGTGTCGTCGGCCGGTTCAGCCAGGCGGCCGGCGGACCGATCGAGGTACGAACGGGTGCAGGCCAGGTCGATGGACATCTTCGCCAGCTGGGCCCGGATCGTGGGCAGCGCTGACAGGCTCTGGTCGAGATGCTCCAGCTTCGCCGCGCTGGTGTGTCGGACGGCCGCGTCGACGGCCGCCTGGCACAGCCCGATCGACACCCCCGCGTTGCCGAGATTGAACCAGGGCATCACCGTTTGCAGCATCAGCTCGAACCCGCCGCCGGCCGCGCCCATCCGGTAGCTCTCGGGCACCGCGACGTCGAAGGTCATCGGGTTGGACGCGTTCCCGCGCAACCCCATCCCTCGCCAGTCACCGGACACCGCGACCCCCGGCGCGTCCGCTGGAACGGCGAAGACGTCGACCGTGTCAGCGTCCGCGTTAAGCGTCGACACGACGTAGGTGTCCGCATGCCCGGCTGAGGTGACCCAGCTCTTGCGGGCGCCGAGCCGTACGCCGTCGCCGTTCTGGCTCGACTTGGACACCGGTGCCCAAAAGTGCGACCGCGAGCCGGCCTCGGAGAAGGCCAGCGACGCCAGGCTCTTGCCGCTCGCCAGCGCGGGCAGCAGGTCCGGAAGTCCGGGCGGTGGAGTGGCCGCGACCGCCATGGACGCGCTCACGTGCATCAGGTAGATCATCGCGGTCGACCCGCAGGCGCCGGCCAGCGAACTGATCGTCTCGACCATCTCGTGCGGACCGGCGCCCAGCCCACCCACCTCGTCCGGCAATGTCAGTCCGAGCAGTCCCGATCCCCGTAACGCTTCTACCGACTCCGCCGGGAATCTCGCGTCGGTGTCCACCTGTCGGGCGGAGTCCCGGGCGACGGTCAGTACTGGGTCAAGTCGCTCGTGCAGATCCATGCGTGGCTGTCCCTTCTTTTCGTGACGACGAGGTGAGCGCGCCGGCGGTCACGCCGGCGACCACGGCGGCGCAGAGGAAGAACGCCGCAGAGGTGTTGGAGCCCCCGAGCCAGACGTCGGTACGGGTCAGCTGAACGTACACGCTCAACGCCGCGAGGACTGCGAGCCCCGATGCTGCCAGGGCGAACTCCCGGCGGTGCACCGTCGCCGCCACGAGCATGAGCGCTGCCACCACGACGAGCACCATGGCGCCCAGCAGGTTGTAGCTGCCCAGCGACACCGACAGGCCCGGACCTCCGAGCTGTTCACCGGACGACGCGAGCGGGTCCCCCGCGATGGCCAGGACGCCCGCCACGATGCCGGTGAGCCCGAGCACGGCCACCCAGCCGCGGACCAGCCGCGTCGCCGCAGGCTGACCGCGTCCGGCTGCCGCCTCGGCCCGGACCGAGTCGACAGCCGCCACCCGGCCAGAGGCCGTGACGAGCAGCACGACGTGGGCTCCGATCATCAGCCAGTACGACCACGGCCACTCACCGGGCGTCTGCGCCACCGACAGCCCGATCGCCAACGACTGGGCGACCCCCACCAGCGCGGCCAAGCGCACCAGCGTGCCGGTCAGCAGCAGCACCGCCAACATCGTCTCCACCACCAGCACCATCCACCCGAAGGCCGGGAAGCTGGGCAGCACCAGGTTCTCGACCAGCCAGCTGTACGGGGGGAACACCGGGTACTCCACCGCGTCCTGGCTGAACCCGTACACGCTGGTGCCGCTGTCCTCACCGAAGTCGGGCGGCCGCTTCCAGACCACGTTGTACAGCCACATCAGACCGACCAGCACCCGTAGCCCGGCCAGCCCAGCGGCGCCAGCCGACGGCAAGGTGGAGACAGCCGGGGTGACCAACCCGGAAAGCCCCGACTGTGCCCGCAGCGGCATTGGGTCAGTGTCTCCCGGGCGGGCGGCGATGTCGACGCCCCGCGAACGGCGCACCTGCCGGTGGGCTCGACTCGCGGCCGATATCAGCTCTGTGGCCTGACGCGGTATTCATTGTGGTCGTGCTGCACAGGCCGAGTCGTGGTCGGATGAGAGTCCACGAGCAGAGGAGGCCGGACATGTGCACCGAGCACGTATGCAGGGCGGGCGGAAAGTTGGTCACGAGGCGAGCGGCCGTCACCGGTGGCGCGGCACTGGCGGCCTCCGGTGTGGCGGCGGCGCTGTCCCGGCCGTCAGCGGCGGCAGCGATCTCGCCAGCAGGACCCGCCGCCGCCCGGCATGGCCTGATCGACCTGACCCACCCGCTCACCACGACCTTCCCGGTGTACAGCCTGGGCGAGGAGCCGGTCCGGCGGACCGTCACGACGATCGAGGACGACGGCTACTACATGCAGCGCTGGCGGTTGTACGAGCACACCGGCACGCATGTCGACGCGCCGGTGCACTTCAGTGCGGGCGGGCGCTACGCCACAGAGCTCACCGTCGAGGAGCTCCGGGCACCCGCCGCGGTGATCGACATCTCCAGACGCGCGGCCCGTGATCCCGACACCGTCGTCACGGTCGACGACCTGCGCGCCTACGAGCGACGGCACGGCCGCATCCCGAGGCGAGCGGCCGTGCTCATGCACTCAGGATGGGCCGACAAGGTTCATGATCCGGACGCCTACCGGGGCGTCGACGAGGACGGCAACCTGCACTTCCCGGGCTTCGGTGCGGAGGCCTGCGAGTGGCTCGTCCACCAGCGTGGGGTGGGCTGCGTCGGCGTCGACACGCTGAGCACCGACCGGGGCCTGTCGACGACGTTCGCCGTGCACCTCGTCCTAGCCGAGGCCGACCGCTACGGGTTGGAGAACCTGGCCGGTCTTGGTTGCCTACCGCCGAGCGGCGCGCGGATCACCGTCGGACTCATCCCACTCGAGAAGGGGTCCGGCGGCCCCGCGCGCGTCGTCGCGCGCTGGTAACCCTGCAAGGCGGCGGCCCAGCGGTCGCAGCCGAGATGAGGCTCCAGCGGCGGGGCTCGCCCGTCCGGGACGGTGAAAAGGGCCGTCCAGCGGGCGGTTCCGAGTAACCGTCAGGCCGCGCCCCGGCCGCGCCAGCGAGAAAGTTGCAGCCGCGGCGCACTCGGGTCCTCGGTCCGGCGCGCGTTGGCAGCTGCCCAGGTCTGGGTCGGCGCTCGGTCGCGGGCTGGTCGGGCGGGGCTCCACAGATAGCCCTGGCCGAACTCACAGCCGAGACCCTGGAGGACCTCCAGCTGCTCGCGGGTCTCGACGCCCTCGGCAACAGCGGCGATACCGAACGCATGTGCGAGCGTGATAACGCTTTGCACAATGGCATCATCATCCTTGTTCTGCCCAAGGCCGCCGACGAAGGACCGGTCCACCTTGAGCAGGTCCACGGGGAACCGCTTCAGGTACACCAGTGACGAGTACCCGGTCCCGAAGTCGTCGATCGCGATCCGCACCCCCAGACCCTTGAGCTCCTTCAGGACGCGCAGTGCTGCTTCAGAATCGTCCATCAGGGCGCTCTCGGTCACCTCGAGCACTACCGAGGTGGGGTCGATGCCGGACGTGCGCAGAGCCGTCTTCATCGACTGGAGCAGTCCCGTCCCCTGCGCGAGCTGGCGACCTGAGACGTTGACCGACATTTCCAACCGGCGGCTGGGCTCCTCGCTGATCCACGAGGCAGCCTGTCGGCACGCCTCGATCATCACCCAGGCGCCGATCCCCGTGATCAGTCCGGTTCGCTCCGCCAACGGGATGAACTCGTCCGGTGGCACAAGACCGCGGAGGGGATCTTCCCATCGGAGCAGTGCCTCCACGCCAACGACTGCCTCGTCCTCAAGCGTGACAACGGGCTGATAGTGCAGCCGGAACTGTTCAGCGTCGACAGCGTGGCGCATGTCGACCAGCATGCGCAGGCGCGATGCGGCGGAGGTGCGCAGCAGGTCGTCGAAGAGCTCGATGACGTTGGGTCCTTGTCGCTTCGCCTTGTACATCGCCTCGTCGGCATCGCGAAGCAGGGTGTCCGCACTAGCGTCTTCCTCGAGCGACGCCACGGCAACACCGATGCTGACCGTCACCTCCAACTCGTCCCCCGCCACGTCGAACGGCGCGGAGACCGCGTCCGCACCCGAGCCGCCACCACAGCCGCATCCGTCACGTCCAACAGGCCTTCGCACAAGATCACGAACTCATCGCCACCGATTCGGGCCACCGTGTCCTCCGGTCGCACAGCCGATGTCAACCGAGTCGCGACGATGCGCAGGGTATCGTCACCCGCCGCGTGGCCGTAGGCGTCGTTGATCAGCTTGAATCCGTCCAGGTCGCAGAACAGCAGCGCCAACACATTCTTGTCGCTTGCCCTCCGCTCGAGGGCATGCTGGATGCGGTCGTTCAGCAGCGCCCGGTTGGGCAGCCCCGTGAGCCCGTCGTGATTGGCGGAGTGGACGACGTCGGCCTTCGCCTGACGCTCGCTGGTGAGGTCGGTGACTGTGATGCAGGTCAGGCTCTCGCCGTCGATCGTGAGTGACAGCGACGAGCCGACGAGCACCGGAACGGCTTCACCGGCGCTCGTGATGAGGGCCGCCTCAAAGGAACCGCCCGGACTGGCTGCGCAGACGACGGTCGCGAGCCGCTTTCCGATCGCGGGGCTGAACAGGTCGCCGATCGGCTGGCCCATGATCTGCTGGCACGACGAGGCAACCAGATCGGCGAGCGCCTGGTTGGCGTACAGCACGATGCCCTCCGCTGACACAGTGGCGGCACCGTCGGACATGCCCTCGACGAAGTTCCGATAAGCGCGGTCCGCGCTGGACAGGGTGAAGACCTGTTCGAGGCCTGGTTGCGCCCCGAACACGAGGGCGTCAACCTCGCCGGCGCTGATGGCTCGCAGCGCCTCCGCATACTCGTCCAGTCGCTCCTGTGCGGTGGCGAGCTCACCACGCAGCCCCGCTACCTCGAGCTGAGCTGCACCAGCGGCCGGCGCCTGCTGAGCCCGCCTGCAGGCGGGATTCATTGCTCTCGACCGCCGTCCGGTGCCGCTTCGACCACCCTGATGTCCAGTGCCGCGAACACTCGCGTCGTGTCCGACAGGTCACCGACGAGCCGACGCTGCGGCAGGGGTGACTCCTTGATCAAGGTCGGCGCTGCCACCACGTGGTGGGACAGCATGGATGCCGCGTCGCGATGGATGTCCACGATCTCGAGCTGGTAGCGACCCTGTAGATGCTGCTCGCACAAGGCTCGGACGTTTCCGATCGCGCGCACGGACATGTCGGAGGCGCCGGATACGAACAGGGTCAGCATGTAGTCGCCGGGGCCCAGGTCCGCGAGACTGTCCTCGAACCGGCGCAGGGTCTCATCGTGCTCGCTGCTCATCCGATGCCCTCCGCTGGCAGCGCGAGCCCGAGCAGCACCCGCTCGGTGTCGGAGAGGTCGCCGATGATTCTGCGCATGGGTGCGGGCAACTGACGCACCAGCGTAGGGACGGCGACGATCTCGTCCCCCCGAGCCAGCCGCGGATGTTCCATCAGGTCGATGATCTCGATCTGATAGCGGTCGGCGAGGTGGGCCTCGCACAACCTCTTGAGGTTGGCGAACGCCTGCAGCGACTTCGGTGATGCGCCGGCAACGTAGAGGCGGAGTCGGTAGACGTCGTCGTCGGTAGGGACGCTCTGGACAGTTACCTCGCCGGTCTTGGGCTGCTGCGGCGCGTCCGTGCGGTCGGTGATCATGCGACACCTGGGCTGTGGTAGACGTCAGCGAGATCGAGCCCGTGTTCACTGAGCACGAATTGGCGGATCTCGTGGGAGTGCGGCGCCGCCGGTGACGAGATAGCAGTCGGTGGCTTTGAGGCCGAAGAAGATGCGGGCGACTTCGACCTGAAAGTCCGTGAGGTAGTTGGGCTGGTCCATCAGGCGGCCTGATCGTTGGCCGTGCCGGTGACGAGGTGGTTCCAGGCGGCCCGGATGCCAGGTGGCAGTACGAGTTCGTCCCACAGGTCGATGAGCAGTGCTCCGTCGACATGGGCGATGACGTCATCCGGTCCGCCCTCGCGCAGGACCAGCTCGTAGACGCGAGCCCGTTGCCTGCGGTCGCGTAGGTGGTAGCGGCGGCTGCGATCAGACCAGTTCAGATGCAGCGGAAGTTGAACCGTCGCGAATGCCGGATGAAATGAGAGGCGGGGCAGCGCGTTCGGAACCTCGATCGGGCGGCCGCGTTCGACGGCAACCTGCCGAAACTCGATGCGGGGTGTGATGGTGAGGTCGAAGCCGGCCTCTCCCAGGATCCGCGCCGCTGTGTCGAGCGTGGGTGACTTCCGGCCGCGCTCGTACGCCGACAGGGTGGGTCGCGACGTCCCCGCCAGGCTGGCGAGGGCAGCCTGCGACAGACCCGCTGCCTCGCGCGCCTGCTCGAGAACATTCCAGGAAGCCATGAGCCTATGGTATCCGAACGGATACCTGCTGACCATGTCTCCCCTCGTCACGGGCCGAGGTCGCGGCTGGAGGTTACCTGCAGGGCCTGGGCTGGGCGGATGTATCGCTCGACAAGGGTCGAGAGTCGTCGGTGTCGGGTCTGAGTAGCGATGCGGGCTAGGTCGACACCTTCGGCGGCGGCGATCGTGGCGTGTCCCGCACGCGCAGTGAGTGGGCGGTGATCCCCTCGGCGGCCAGGCCGGCGGCTCGCGCGCCGACGGACGGGCATCGACCGCCCACGCCATCAGGGGCAGGTGTGTGGTTCCCTCCGCTGCCTCACCCGGCATCTCACCACCCGGCTCACCACGCGAATCGGCGCGTCAGACGCCCCACCGGGGCTGCGATCTGGCCCAGATGGCGGCAAGGTCTGCCGACATTCTGCCGACATGCACGACAGCGGACCTCTCGCTGCTTCCAGCGAAAGGGCCTCTGACCTGCGGTTCTTCGTGTAGCGGGGGCAGGATTTGAACCTGCGACCTCTGGGTTATGAGCCCAGCGAGCTACCGAACTGCTCCACCCCGCGATGCTTGAGCAAGTCTAGCCCGCCTGATCGGAGGCTCTCAACTCGAGCTCGGCGGCGAGGCGCGCACTTGAGACAGCGAGGTCGACTGCGAGCCGCCTCCATCGCCCGACCCCCCACCGGATCCACCACCCGGCGGGGTGTCCTCGGCTCCGGCACTGCTGAGCAGGGCGCTCGCCCGGCTGGCCAGCTCCTGTGCCCGCTCGACCAGCGCCTGGTACTCACCGAGATCCTCGGCCGCCAGCGCGGCCTGTGCCTGCACGTACAGCTGCTCTGCGCGCGTGAGCAGTGCGAGCGCACGGTCAGTGTCTGTGGGATCGCCGGGCCCGTTCGGGTCGTTGGGCTCGTTCGGAGGCGGGTTGTTGTTCGGGTCCCCGGGCTCGTTGGTGACTCCGATCGGCTCGCCCAGCGCGTTCTCCAGCGCCTCATCCAGGCTGCGACCGATGCCGACCTCCTCGCCGAAGCTGGCGACCACGTACTGCAGCAACGGGAACACCCCAGCGCCTTCGACAGTGCGCCGCTGGGTGTAGATCGGCTGCACGTACAGCAGGCCGTTGCCGGCCGGCACGGTCAGCAGGTTGCCGTACAGCACGTCGAAGGACTCGTTCTGCCGGAACTCGAGCAGGGCGTCGGCAACCGCCGCGTCGTTCTGGAACTCGTTCGCGACCTGGTCCGGCCCGGCGATCCGGTCCGCAGGCGGCTCCAGGATCGTCATCTCCCCGTAGTCGAGGTCGGCCGCGTCGGAGTTGACCGCCACGAACGCGGCCAGGTTCTGCCGTTCGTTCGGCGTGTAGACGCTGGTCAGGGA
>Ga0136614_10001626_pt1 | contig 13378 bp, 11 predicted proteins | sample AntDrymUQ2792106_2_FD_106643 | JGI IMG/M metagenome (GOLD analysis project Ga0136614, IMG submission 106643) | Polar desert sand microbial communities from Dry Valleys, Antarctica - metaG UQ279 (21.06) | ecosystem: Environmental > Terrestrial > Soil > Desert | place: Antarctica: Dry Valley...
CGTTTGTGTGGCATGCGCGGGCTCCCCAACCAGTTGCTCAATCGCGCTGAGCTCGATATCGCATCGCGCACATCGGTGGATGCCGCGCTAGAGCGCTGGAAACCCTGGGCTGTGATTAACACCGCGGGCTTTGTGCGCGTTGATGCGGCCGAGCACGAGCCGCGCCAGTGGCGTGAAAACGTTCTGGGGCCAACCGTGCTCGCGCAGGCATGTGCGGAGCGAGACATTCGCCTTCTGAGTTTCTCGAGCGATCTGGTATTTGACGGTGGCAAACCTTCGCCGTATGTGGAGAGCGATCAGCCGCGGCCGCTGAATGCGTACGGTCGCAGCAAGCTCGATGCCGAGCGAAGCGTGCTGAAATACTTTCCGAAGGCCCTTGTCGTACGAACCGCAGCGTTCTTCGGGCCTTGGGACCGTCACAATTTCGTAACCCTCGCGCTGCGTGCGTTGCGTAACGGCGAACGTTGGCGCGCCTCCGACGATCAGCTCGTCTCGCCCACGTACGTGCCGGATCTGGTGCAGGCCGCCTTGAATTTGTTGATCGACGGTGAGCGCGGTTTGTGGCACCTCACCAACCGGGGTGCGGTCAGTTGGGCCCAATTTGCACAGCTCGTTGCAGACACCGCGGGACTTGATGCCGGCCTGGTCGACCCGATACCCGGTGCGGCCCTCGGCCAGATAGCAATGCGCCCACGTTACTCAGCGCTGGAAACGGAGCGGGGCCTGATTCTTCCGTTGCTTCAGGATAGCGTCGAACGGTATCTCGCCAATGTCGAAACTGAGCTGATGTTGGTGGACGCCGCTAACGAGATTGCTTTTACGTCCGCCGCCGCTAAGCCCGCGTCGTTCGCCAACGCTTCGTCATGTCCTTGACCGCTTCGCGGCTCCGGGAACACTTGCGCACGCCCCCAAAATCATTTCGAGCGCATGAAGCAATCGGTCTCCGCGAAGTGAGGTGCCGGCTCTGAGATCCAGCAGCGAACAATTGGGTCTCCCGTACTGACGGCCTTGTGCGACCAGATCAGTCCCGTAATACCTGGTCTTGCAAAAGTTAACCTTTCCACCGTGTCGCCCCATACATTGCAAATCTCGGCGGCTTCCTGGCCGCGCTGTACTTCCTCGCCGATTGACACCTTGAGACGGACCAGACCTGCCCGCGCGGCGCGCGTGACATAGCGCTCGGTCGCGATAAGTTGTTGTCCGCGTATCTCAGGAGAGCCGTCAATCATCTTTAGATAGCGCATGATGTTTCGGACGCCGGCAAGATGCACCTGAACGTCGGCTTCCTCAAGCGTGCCGTTGCCCCCGGATTCGGCGAGGATCGACACCACGCCGCGCCGCGTTGCTTCAAGGACGATCGACCCTGCGGCCGCGGGCAGTTTGCTTCCCTCGCGGTAGAGCGCGACAAGGCGCGGTGAGAACAGTCGGGCCAACGCCTCACCCCGGCGATCGCGGTCCATGTGGCCGGTCATTGGATAACCGCCGAAGGCATACAAAATTTCGCCTAAATCGCCGGCGTGCATGTCGATGTGGTACTCGGCTTGTGTGATCACCTGGTCGAGAAGCACTTCGGCCAGAATTTCGGAAATCGAGCCGCCCCGCCCACCAGGCGCGATCTTGTTCAGGTTGAGCCCGTCGATTGGCGACACAAAGCCGAGCCGGTTCGCGAACATATGCATGTTGACAACGGGAACGGCAATGACAGTGCCGCAAAGTGTCTGGGGCGTCAGCTCGCGAGTCAGGCGCATCAAGGCGTCGATGGATGGATACTCTGTCGCGTGCACGCCCGCTGTCAGGCAGAGTACCGGCCCGTCGCGCTCACCATTAATGAGGACCAGAGGGACCTGGATCGGGCCGGTTGCGGTTTCGCCGACTTGCAGGAAGCCTCGGGTCTTTTGTCCCCTTTCCGCAATGACCTCGCCGATTCGAACAGTGCGTTGTGCGGGCAATTTATTCTCCTTGCTTTGCATCGGCTTCTATCGCCGGCCGTAAGTACGCGCGCTCCGCCGGCGCAACGCCTCGATCACACCAAGCAGCACCACAGAGACGGTGATGAGCAGCGTGGCCGCGGCGGTAATGGTCGGGCTGATCTGCTCGCGAACACCGTCGAACATTTGCAGCGGAAGAGTTCGCTGCTCCGGTCCTGCGAGAAAAATGGTGGTGACAATCTCGTCGAAAGATGTTGCAAAGGCGAAGATCGCGCCCGAAATCACACCCGGCGCAATCAGGGGCAGTACGATTTTCCGGAACGCAGCGAGAGGCGGGGCACCCAGGCTTAACGCGGCACGCCAAAGCGCCGGGTCGAATCCCTGCAGGGTCGCGTGGACTACCACGACCACAAACGGGGCTGCTAGTACGGTGTGGGCAAGCACGAGTCCGATGCGGCTGCTGGTTAGACCCAACGGTGAGTACACGAAGTAGATGCCGATTGCCGTGATGATCACGGGCACGATCAGCGGCGAAATGAGCAGCCCGACAATCACCGGTTTGAGTCTGAAGTCGGCGCGGACAAGACCGAGCGCGGCAAGCGTCCCAAGCGGTGTAGCGATTGCCGTAGTGGCGAGTCCCACTACGATGCTGTTGCGAAGCGCGGGAAGCCAACGGGAGGAAGTAAAAAAATCTTCGTACCAGCGCAAAGAGAACCCCTCGAGCGGATAAGCCAGGAATGCGCCGCTGTTGAACGACAGGGGCACAACGGCCACGATAGGCAGTACCAGAAATAAAAAGACGAGTGCGCAGAAACCGTGATACGCAAAGCGAAGCGATTGCTGCAGGGGAGACGGATACGGCGGAAGAAACATCAGCGCCACCTCAGGCTGCTCGTTGCGGTCAGTTTTGTGTAAACGCCATAAAGCAGCAGCGTCACTGCAAGCAGTACCAACCCGAGCGCGGCTGCCATTCCCCAATTGAGGGTCTGGTTTGTATAGAAGGCTATGAAATAGCTGATCAACTGATCGCCGGCGCCGCCGACAAGCGCCGGCGTAATGTAGAAACCGATGGCGAGAATGAACACGAGCAAGCAGCCGGCAGTGACGCCGGGCAGTGTTTGCGGAAGGTAAATCCTGCGGAAGGTCGTAAAGGGCGAGGCGCCAAGTGACAGCGCGGCTCGGACTGGAAGCGGCGATATGCCTTTCATCACGCCGTAAAGCGGCAGCACCATAAAGGGCAGCAGCACGTAGGTCATCGCGATATAGACGCCGATCCGATTGTGGACGAGCTGAATCGGATCAGAGATGACCTCGGCACTGCGCAAGATGCCATTAACAATCCCCTCACGCTGAAGAAGCACCATCCAGGCGGTGGTGCGGACCAACACCGAAGTCCAAAACGGCAGCAGTACGAGAATCATTAGAAGATTGCCGATGCGCGGCGAGACAGTCGCGAGGAGATAGGAGACCGGGTAGGCAAGGACGAGGCAAAGCACCGTGACCACCGCGCTGATCCCGAAAGTGCGCTTGAACACGTCGATGAAGACCGCTTGCTGTGCAGGCGTCGTGACGATCGAGCCATCAGCGGTCAGGCGGCGATCAATCGCGGCGAGCAGGTAGAAACTCGTATAGGGCCCGGACGCGTGCTGCAGCGCCGCCCAAGTCTCGCGCTGACCCCAGCGCGGATCGATCCTTACCAACTCGTCAAGAGTACCGGGAGTTGTTGCTTCGCCGAGTTGTCGGGCAGTGCGGAACAGCAGGGTTCGGAAGCCGTTGATATCGTAGTTGAGGCGGTTGGCGACCGCGCTTAACGCACCGCTGTCACGCGTTTGCCTCAACTCTGTGACAAATACACTCGTAATGTAATCGTTTGGAATCACGCCGCCTTCCAGGCCTCGTAGAAGGACGGCCGTCTCAGGCAACGTAGTGGTCAGTTCCGGGTCCTGGATGCTGCGCAGTAGCATCGACCCGATTGGGAGGACGAAATTGAGCGCGAGAAACAACAGCAGCGGCGCAACCAAGGCTAATGCATGAAGGTTTTGAGAGCGCTCAGCCCTGCGAAGTGCAGCTTTGAGGGCGGTTGAATCGATCCCTGCGATACCGCCGGACCCAACCGCTGCACTTCTGCTCAAGCTTGTTTCCCGCTTTGCTTCACTTGGCCGCCCAAGCGTTGTAGCGCTGGTTCAACTGATCAGCATTCTCGACCCAGAATGTTGCGTTGATGTTGACGGCATTCTTCGTGTTTTCCGGATTGCTCGCGGTGTTGGCCAGCGCTTGGGGATCTGCCTGCGCGATCGCCTCCTTGTTGGTCACTCCCAGCGGAATGAGCGACGGGAGTTGCTTCTGGTTCTCGGGCCGGGTCATGAAGCTGACAAGCTCCAGTGCCTGTTCCTTATTCGGGCTGCCTTTGAGGATGACCCAGTGATCGATCGAATAGAGATTACCGTCCCAGACAACTTTGAAGTTCTTCTTGTCATTCTTGTTGGCCGCGAGCAGGCGGCCGGGGGTGCCTACTGACATGATGACTTCGCCCGAAGCCAGCATCTCGGGCACCTGCGAGGCATTGGTCCACCAGATGATCGAAGGCTTCAGTACGTCAAGCTTCTTGAACGCGCGATCGACGCCTTCAGGCGTCGCGAGAACCTTGTAGACGTCCTGTGGCTTGACTCCGTCAGCCAGCAAAGCAATCTCGAGCGTGTATTTCGCGCCCTTGCGCATACCCCGCTTGCCCGGAAACTTCTTCAAGTCCCAGAAGTCCGCCCAACTCTTGGGTCCATCTTTAAGTCGGTCGAGGTCGTATCCAAGCGCGTTTGCCCACACTACCGCACCGACACCGCAATCACTCACCGCCGGCGCGATGAATCTATCTTTACCGCCAAGGCGGCTCCAATCAAGCTTTTCGAACAATCCCTCCTCACAGCCGAGCATCAGGTCGTCCACCTCGACCTGCACGACGTCCCAGCTTGCGTTGCCGCCCTGTACCTTGGTCCGCAGCACGCCGATACCACCCGACCAGGAATCCTCTTGCAGCTTGATACCCGTCTTCGCAGTGAACGGCTTGAAGTAGGCCTTCTGTGCTGCCGCCTGGCTGGCTCCGCCCCAAGCGGTAACCGTTAGGTCGCGCGCCTCGGCGCGCGGGCCTATCAGCGCCGAAAGTGCCAACATCCCTATGATTGCAAAGCCATGGACCCGTGGTTCGTTCGTCATGTGGTTCTCCTCTAGTTAATCGGTGGCGCATCTAGCGCGCGACAATCGGCGCTCCGCCAGCCAATCTCAATCTGGTCCCCAGCAGCGATGCTGAGCTCACCGCGTGAGTTGGGAACCTTTATCAGAAAGTCACTGCTGCCGGAGACACGTAGTCGAGCCCGGGTGTGGTCTCCGTGATAGATCAGCTCCTCAACGCGCGCTGCGAGGATGGTGTTGCATTGTCCTTCGGCGGGGTGCAACACCACCCGCTCGGGCCTAATCGAAAGCGTGGTACTCGACCCAACAGGGCCGATATTGATTGCCATCGCCTCGACGACGTGGCCGTCAGCGATCTCTACCGTGCAGTGTCCTTCGCTGTTTATCGCGCGAAGCACGCCGATGAGCCGGTTGCTCTCGCCGATGAATTGCGCCACGAATGCATTCTGAGGTCGGTCGTAAAGATCAGCCGGTGTTGCAAGCTGCTGGATCGAGCCGTCCTTCAAGACGGCAATTCGATCCGACATGGTCAGCGCTTCGGTCTGGTCGTGGGTAACGTAGACAACGGTTAGCCCCAAATGCCGCTGGATGTGTTTGATCTCGATCTGCAACTGTTCGCGAAGCTGCTTGTCGAGCGCGCCTAACGGCTCGTCCATCAGCACAAGAATCGGATCGAAAATCAAAGCGCGGGCAAGGGCGATTCGCTGTTGCTGCCCGCCGGACAACTCTGTCGGTCGGCGCAGAGCGAATCCTTGCAGCTGAACCAGCTCAAGCGCGCGTGCGACGCGGTCGTCAATCTCCGCTTGCGATTTCTTTCTGACCGAAAGTGGAAAGGACAAATTCTCCGCCACGGTCATGTGGGGAAACAGAGCATAATTTTGAAACACTACCCCGATGTTCCGGCGATAGTGCGGTACGCGAAGAAGCGATTTGCCTCGTAGCCGAATCTCTCCCGCAGTCGGAACCTCGAATCCGGCAAGCATCATCAGGGCTGTCGACTTGCCCGATCCGGACGGACCTAGCAGCGTCAAGAATTCTCCCTGCAAGATCGACAGGTTAAGATTTTCAAGGGCGAGATTTTCGCCGTCGTAAGTTTTTTGAATGTTCTCGAACTCGACGAAGGCGGATGTCGAATCCTTGTGAGCCGCCCCACCGTGCTCGACGCCGGCGGCGAGCACGGCTTCGGCGCGGCGCATCGGCGGCGTGCCGGGAACGCCCTCGGTCTGCACCGCGACCTGCACCATGCAGCGGCTCGACTACGCGGTTGTGGAATTCGAATGCGCTACCAAACGCTCGCTCGGAGCGCTGGCTGGAGTGATGTTGCAGCGGCGCAGCGCCGCGGCAAGCCGCCGGATCCCTTCGTCGATCTCATCAAGTGAAGAATGGCTGTAAGCGAGCCGCATGTGGTTTTTCGGGGGACCTTCGCTGTGCAGCGTTCCCGGGCCTGATACAGCGTAAAACTTGCTTCCGGCGAGCACCGTTACCCCGGCTTCGGCTGCGAATTTAGCTAGTTCATCCGCATCGATGTTGTGAGGAAGCGTGAGCCACACGTAGTAACCCCCGTGAGGTACGACGACAGCAGCATCCGGCAGATCGCGCCGAAGCGCTGCCACCATGCGGTCGCGATGAAGCCGGTAAGTGCGCTGCACGTTTTCGGTATGGGCAGGAAAGTTTTCGGCTTTGCACCATTCGACAATGATTCGTTGCACGAGAGGCGAAGTTCCGCCGTCAGCCTTGAGTTGCATCATGCGGGCGAGGAGTTCCCGCTTACCTGCGATCCAGCCGATTCGCAACCCTGGCGCCATCAGCTTCGAGAATGTGCCCAGGTGGAAGACGTTGTTGGTTCGGTCGAGCGCCTTCAGCGAAGGCTCGGAGTTGCCTTCGAAGCGAACTTTTCGATAGGGGCTGTCCTCGATGACGTACATGCCGTACCGAGATGCGAGCTCGAGCAACGCTTCACGCCGGCGGCGCGACATGGTAATACCGGTGGGATTATGAAAATCCGGAACGTTGTAGACGAATTTCGGAGCCTTGTGTCCCTGTTGCTTGAACCGTTTCAGAGTTGTCTCAAGTTGACCAGTGTCCAGTCCCTCCGCGTCCTGGCCGACCTCCACAAAGTTGACATCGAAACTGCGGAAGATGGGAATGGATGTGAAGTAGGTGGGCGCGGTCACGACAATCGAATCGCCCTCGTCGAGCAGCAATCGGCAGAGCAGATCAATGCCCTGTTTGGCGCCGTTGGTAACCATAATCTCATCGGGTGAAACATCGGCGCCGTCCTCTTTCATACTTTCGGCAATCCATTCCCGCAGCTCGAGCAAACCTGGCCTGCTGCCATATTGCAGCGTCTCCTCGCGATGGGTCGTGAGCGCTTTGTCGGCTGCAGCTGTGAGATCGGGGAAGAGGGCAGGGAAACCGTGGCCGGAGTCGAAGGGAATCGTGGGCCCGTGCGCAACAGCTGGGATGTTGGCCGCTAAGCGCGCGGCACGGCGGGCTAGAGAAACCTGCTCCATCTTGATCTTCCTTCTAAGCATTAGGTCCGTACATATTAGTCGGCGTGAAAGTGGAGTGTCAATGCCTGGGCTTCGATGTATGTGAAAATGTCGCGATAACCATAACGGCTGCGTATCGCTCAACGAACGGCCGGTAAGCGCATGCCTCTTGCTAAAAGGTCGAGATGAAGGGAAGCCGGGTCGCGAAGGCGACCGAAGCAGAAGTGGCGGGCTGGCCGCGATACGCGCAGGTCGCAAGCGATCTGATGGAACGGATTGCTGCCGGCGAGTACCCAATTGGTTCGCTTCTACCCAAGGAAGTAGACCTTTCCGCAAAATATGGGATCAGCCGGCACACCACGCGCGAAGCGTTACGCCGGCTTGACGAGGCGGGCCTGGTCGCGCGCCGTCGTCGAGTTGGAACCGAGATTCTGGCCGCGGTCCCGGCGGCAAGCTACCGACAGCCCATCAATTCGATCGACGATCTTCTGCAATACGGTGAGGCAACGGAGATAAAGGTACGGCGTAAGGCGCGCGTCAAGTGCAACTCCGCGCTAGCCAAAATGCTTGGCTGCGAGAAAGGGCGCGAATGGTTTCGTGTCGAAACGATCCGCACCCGACCTGGTGAACCGAGGCCTATCTGCCACACCACCGTTTATCTCAACTGCGAACTCGACGGTATCGACCGCCGTATTGGAGCGCTTGCCGGTCCGATCTCCGCAATGATCGAAACTATCTATGGGCTGCGGATAACCGAGATCGAGCAAAGCGTTCAGGCCGTTTCCCTTAACACTGCTAGCGCTAAGCGCTTGCGTGTTGAACCGGGATCCCCCGCTCTGCAGGCCATTCGCCGCTACTACGACGCGACCAAGCGACTCATCGAACTCGCCATTGCCGTCCATCCCGGTGAGCGTTTCGTCTATGTCACGCGCCTCCGGCGCCAATAAACCGGACGCCCCGTTTACCGGATGCGGGATATTCGCCGAGAATACCTGCAGCAATGTCCACCGATCACTGAGCGGCAACGATCATGATCTCAACCAGCGTATCTGCTGTGCCGAGTCGCGTTTCCACGCAGGCACGCACCGGCGCATTGTTTGAATCGACCCACTCGATCCAGGCTTCATCCATTTGAGACTTCAGACGCATGTCCGATACATAGACCATTGCCGACAAAAGTCGGGATTTATCGGACCCAGCGAATTTCAACAACTCGTCAATTTTCTTCAATACTTCCTCTGTTTGCGCCTTCATGGTTGCGCCGCGGTTATCCGCAGTGAGGCCCGCAAGATACACAATGCCGTTGTGGGTGACCACGCGGGAGAGCCGTGAATCGGATTGATAGCGAACAATTTTTGGTTTGCATTCTTCCTCGCTTGAGTTGGTGCGGAGAGGGATCGGACTTGGAAATTCCGATTGTCTGAACTGTCATGTTCGAGAGCGAGTATGCGACGCTTCCAGCTTGGACCCGCCCCCGCGGCGGTTAGGCATAGGCATTGCTTTCGCCCGCGTCATTGTTGCGAATAAGCGCGCTCAATTGATGGCCGACGGACTGCAAAAGTACTGGGCGAAACGCAACTTCGCGATCACCGCCGAACCGAAGGGTGGGCTCACACAGTCTGGCACGGCGCTGACCTTCGTCATTCAGAAACACGCGGCGAGCCGCCTGCATTACGACTTCCGCCTCGAGCTTGACGGCACCCTGAAGAGCTGGGCCGTCCCGAAGGGTCCGAGCCTGGATCCCGCTGACAAGCGTATGGCGGTCCATGTTGAAGACCATCCGCTCGACTACGCGACATTCGAGGGAGTGATTCCCAAAGGCCAGTACGGCGCGGGCACTGTCATCGTTTGGGATCGCGGTGTCTGGATTCCAGCTGACGATCCGCATGAAGGCTATCGCCAGGGAAAGCTCAAGTTCGAATTGAAAGGCGAAAAGTTGAACGGTCGCTGGAATCTTGTCCGCATGCGCGGCCGCGGCGAGAAACAGGAGCCCTGGTTATTGATCAAGGAGCGGGACGGAACGGCGCGGGCGGCGGCGGAGTATGACGTCACCGAGGCACTCCCTGACAGTGTGAATGCCGCGCGGACCGAGGCCGCGGGAGGAGACGCGCGACCGGTCAACAAGGCGCTGAAGGCCGAGTCGAACCCGATTGTTGCATCGGCGTCTTCGTTCAGCGAGGGGCTTCCGGCGGGTGCGCGTCCGGCCAAACTGCCCCTGTCCCTGTCGCCGCAGCTCGCAACGCTGACGGAATCTGTTCCGAAGAACGGAGAATGGATCTACGAAATCAAGTTTGACGGCTACCGCGTGGTGACGCGCGTCGATGGCAATGACGTTCGGCTGTTTACACGCAACGGACACGATTGGACGTCCAAACTCAAACATCTGGCGCAAGCGGTTGCGGAACTTGGCCTACCCGGGGGGTGGCTCGACGGCGAAATTGTCATTCCTGCAGGCGATGGACGCACCAATTTTCAATCGCTGCAGAATGCCTTCGATACCTCGGACACGCAGAACATTCACTACTTTCTGTTTGACCTTCCGTATTTTGCCGGTCATGACCTGCGCGATGTTCCGGTGCGCGAGCGCCGTGCGTTGCTGAAAAAAATCCTCAGTTCGAACACCTCGGAGCTGATTGTGTTCAGCGAGGAATTCGAAGCGGATGCAGGCTCACTTTTGGAAGCGGCTTGTAGGTTGCGGCTGGAGGGTGTCATTGGAAAGCGCGCGGATGCGCGCTACACCTCGACGCGATCATCGAGCTGGATCAAGCTCAAGTGCACGCAGCGGCAGGAATTCGTAATCGGCGGTTACACCGATCCGCGCGGCACGCGCAGCGGCCTGGGCTCGCTGTTGTTAGGCGTGCACGACGAGCAGGGGGAGCTGACGTATGCCGGCAACGTCGGCACCGGTTTTGACGACAAGACGCTGGTGCAACTGAAAGGGCAGCTCGCTGCGCTGAGTTCGAGCCAGGCGCCGTTTCATAAATTGCCTACCGGCGTCAAAGGCCATTGGGTAAAGCCAAAGCTGGTCGCCGAAGTATCGTTTGGCGAGTGGACTGACGACGGGCGGATACGGCACTCGGTATTTCATGGCCTGCGTACCGACAAGCCTCCGGGCAGTATCACGCGCGAACAAGCCGTTGCACCCGCTTCTGCGGATCGCACCGATAGTGTCGAGGCTAAGACGGTTACTGGAAAAGTAGCTAAGAAAGTAGCTGAGAAAGTGGCGACATCAACCCGCGCTGCACAACCTGCGCCCAAGCAGCTCTCGCCGACCGCGGGCGGTATCAAAATCAGCCACGGTGAGCGCGTCATCGATCAGAGCACAGGCCTGACCAAGCTCGACCTGGTTCGCTATTACGAAAGCATTGCCCAGACCATGTTGCCGCATTTGAAAAGCCGTCCGACCTCGCTGGTACGTGGCCCCAGCGGAATCGCGGGCCAGTTGTTCTTTCAAAAGCACGTCGATACGTTGCGCATCCCCGGCATCAACGAGCTTGATCCGGCTTTTTTGCCCGACCATCCGCCAATGCTCGAAGTTGGAACAGCGCAGGCGCTGGTGCAGGCTGCGCAGCTGAACGTGATCGAGTTTCACACCTGGAACGCAACTACAAAGTCGATCGAGAACCCGGACCGATTGCTGTTCGATCTCGATCCCGGTGAGGGCGTGCAATGGCAGCAGGTGGTTGAGGGCGCGATGCTGACCAAGGCATTTCTTGACGAACTCAAGTTAAAGGCATTTTTGAAGACTAGCGGCGGCAAAGGCTTGCACATCGTCGTTCCGCTCACGCCCACTTCGAACTGGGACGAAGTCAAAGACTTTTCCGAGGCGGTGGTCGTGCATCTGGCGCGCACGGTGCCGCAACGGTTTGTTGCGAAGAGCGGCCCCGCAAACCGCGTGGGCCGGATTTTTATCGATTACCTGCGCAATGGTCGCGGTGCGACGACAGCTGCTGCCTTCTCCGCCCGGGCACGTCCGGGACTCGGCGTTTCAATTCCCCTGGCGTGGGAAGAGCTTGAGAAGCTCGAGAGCGCCGCCCTCTGGAATATCACCAATACACTTGCTCGCGTTGAAAAGATGAGGGTGGACCCATGGGCGCAATACAAGTCGACACGGCAAACGATCAAGCGAGCAGCACAGATCCTCGGACGTTAGGAAGAAGAGATGGCTACGACCCTCGATAAGGAATTGAAACGCGCTCTGGTAATCAAGGACAAGCCATTCACGTTAACGCTTGGGCCATTGGGTCTGAAGCTTACTGAAAAAGGTCACCGAAAAGGCATCGAGCTGAAGTGGGAAGACCTGGTGGACGGTGACGCCGCGCTCGCAGCGGCGTTGAACGCTTCGGTTCACCCTGCCGCATGACTGCCGGCGATGATAAACTTCGCGCCCTTGCGCCCGTAGCTCAGTTGGATAGAGTACTTGGCTACGAACCAAGGGGTCGTGGGTTCGAATCCTGCCGGGCGCGCCAGATTTGAAGTACATACAGAGGAAACCAATGAAGAAATATTCGCTGCTCATCGCAACGGCCGTTGCCGCAAGTCTCGGATTGGCCGCTTGCCAGAAAACAGAGAAAACCACCGAGACCGTCATTCAGCCAGTAGCGGTTCCGACGCCTGCTCCCGCACCTGCACCTTCTTCAACGGTCGTCACAGTTCCGGGACCCGCCGGACCTGCCGGTGCCCCAGGCGCCCCGGGAGCAGAAGGTGCTCCGGGTAAATCGGGTAGTACCATCGTTGTCGTACCGCCGGTCGAAGAAAAGAAGAACTAATCGTCTTGCGCGTATTCATCGTCGCGCGTCAGACAAAGGGCCTGCGCTGCAGGCCCTTTTCTTTTGTCGATCGCTTGATCGCATCTTGCAGCGCCAGCTTCTCGTGCGAGCGATGCGCGTATTCCGCGGATGGCTCCTGGTTGCCTCGATGTGCGTCAACCGATGACCTGGTAATGCAGATTTTGCGGATGTCGTGCCTCCGCGAAAAAATACCACCGTTCACCAAGCAAGCCGACGAACTGAATCAAAGCCGCAGCAAGAACCGCGGTGCCTGATCTAGTCGCGAATGAGATGCCAATCAGAACGCGCGGCGCGGCATAAAGGTGTTGACCGTCTACGACGCGCTGAACGACAATCGCAATATTGAATCGTCGGTGCGCTCCGGGCACGAGGCCGGGATGAAGGTCAACGCGATGATGACCTACACGCTGTCGCCCGTTCACACCGACGCTTACTACGTCGAACGCGCGGCACCGATATGACGATTGCAGCGTAGCGTGCGATTTTTTCTTCGTCCCGCGCCACATTAGTGTGGACCCGGTCACGCTGATTGCGGCCGGGGTGATCGCCGCCGTCGCCGGTGCCGTGCGCGGCATCACCGGCTTCGGCGGCGCAATGGTGATGGCGCCGCCGCTCGCGCTGCTGCTCGGCCCCAAGCTCGCGATAGCCGTCATTCTGGTGCTCGAGTCTGTCGCCGCCGGGCCGATGCTCGTGCAGACGCGCCATCGGGTGCAATGGAACGTGATCGGCGCCATCCTGCTGGCGGCCGCCGTGACGGTACCTCTCGGAGTGCTGGCGCTGGTCGCGGTCGATCCAATCATCATCCGCCGCGCGATCGCGATCACGGTGATCGTGTTCGCGATCGTGCTCCTGCGCGGTTGGCGGTATGCACGACGGCCACCGCTCGCCGCATCAGTGGGACTTGGTGCGGTAAGCGGCGCCATGCAGGGCGCGACCAGCGTCGGCGGACCGCTGGTCATCCTTTATCTGCTTTCAGGTCCTGATC
>Ga0136614_10001627_pt1 | contig 13373 bp, 10 predicted proteins | sample AntDrymUQ2792106_2_FD_106643 | JGI IMG/M metagenome (GOLD analysis project Ga0136614, IMG submission 106643) | Polar desert sand microbial communities from Dry Valleys, Antarctica - metaG UQ279 (21.06) | ecosystem: Environmental > Terrestrial > Soil > Desert | place: Antarctica: Dry Valley...
ATTCTGGAGATGAGCGAGGGGACGGTCAAATCGCGGATCAGCCGCGCCCGTTCGTTTTTGCGCGACAAGCTGCGGCAGTATTTGTAGGAAGGCGTGAAAGATTTATGAATTGCCAACAGTGCCAAGCGGAGATCGAAGTGAACCTCAGCCGCCAGCCATCGAGCGATGGCGCAAGGCAGCACGTCGCGCGCTGCGGGGCATGCCGCGAGTTTCAGCGCGAGCGGCTGGCGTTGAAATCGCTGGTGGGCGGACTGGCGCGCGTCGAGGCTCCGGCGGATTTCGAGTTTCGCTTGCGCGCTCGTTTGGCGGCAGAGAAAAGCGAAAGACATTCTGCCGGCGGCTGGGGCTGGCCGGAGTTTGTACCCGGCACGGCATGGCTCTCGCTGGCGGGCTGTCTGGCCTTAGCCTTCGCCGCCGCGCTGTACTTGCAGAAGACGAATTCGCAAACCATGACGCTCCCCGCAAGCGAGCGCCTCGCCGATAGTGAAGCGCCGCTTCCAGCGAAAGTGAAACAAGCGCAAGAGATTGTTTCCGCCAACATCAACGATCAGATTGTCTCGCCATCGGTTGATGAGCCGCTGACGAAAGCCAGAGCGATTCGTCCGCGCCGCAACGAGGATCGCGCTTTCGCCGCTCGCCGGCGTGTGCCAACACAACTGTTTGTTGAAACTTTGGATACTGGAAGTTTAGGCGCGCAGCCACAATTCGTTTCGCCTGAGAACGCGCGGCAAATTATTCCTTTACAGCTCAGTTCTGGCGTGCGCCCGATGCAAGTTGAGTTAAGAGATTCTCAAGGCGAGTCGAGAACGGTGACGGTCGAGCCGGTCTCCTTCGGCTCGCGGGATGTCGTGAGCGTACGCGGAGCAGTGCAGCCAACTTTGATTTCGAGCAATCAAGGGGTGTGGTAGCGGTGTCGCCAACACAAAGGTCTATTATCTATTATCATTCTTCAGTCGCGTCGTCATTGTGGCGTCAAGTTTTAACTTACGCTGCGTGCTTGCTGATGCTCTGTCTGAGTTACGGGGTGAACGCGCAAACCGGCAGGACTACGACGAGAGAAGGACGCGCTCAACCGCGTCCTCCGTTGGCTCCGGCGACAACTTTGGTTCGCAAGCATGAGACCGTGCCTCCGGCTAAAGCGGGCGCGTTGCCGCCGCCTGTGATTGCGGTCGCGCACAGTCTGAGCGGTTGGAAGTTGCGTGCGTTGCTGACTCCGCCGAATGCGCCTGTGGCCGCTGCTTTCGATGATAAATTCGTTCGCACGAACATTGTCGCCGGCTATCTGCTGCCGGATGGCCGTTCGGTGATCACCCGTCTCCCGCAAGCCGAAGCGGAGATGTTGAACTTTTCAGCCGAGTCTCGGCGATTGGGCCTGTCGCGCGAGAGCGAGAGTCCCGGCTTGATGCTCGTCCGGCGCGACGGCTCACAATTCAAAGCGGAGTTCGTCGGGCTTGACGCCAGCACCGGCTTGTCGCTGTTGGAAGCGGCAGAGCCAATTGCGCCCGCAAGCGCGGACACGACGGGAGTGTCGCCCGTCGTCGGCCAGCGCGTGCGGCTGATCGCCCCCGTCAGCGCAGAGCCTATGATGGCTGCCGCCGCCGCGCCGTTGAAAGAGGATGGGCCAATCGGTGAAGCGGGCATGTTGTATATGGACATGAGCGAGACCGCCGGCCAACTGCGCAGGGTAGAGCGCAGGCCGTCGGGACGGGCGACGGCCTTCACTGTGCAAGCCGAACGAGCGACGCCCGAATTGATTGGCGGCGTCGCTCTCACCGAGACCGGCGTGCTCGTCGGCATTATCGAGCAAGGCGAAGAGCGTGAGTTGCGCGTGTTGCCGGCTGAGGTCATTCGCGGGGCGGCGGCGCGGGTGCAGGCGCGGCGGGCGAGTGTGCCGCAACCGTGGCTCGGCGCACGCGGCGAGGCGGTGGCCGGAAAGCCTCTGGAAATTTTTCTCGCGCGCGGGTGGCCGCGTGCGGCGGCGCGCGAAGTGTTGAATCGGCAACGCGGTGTCATGCTGACAGCGGTCGCGCCGGGAACACCGGCGGCGCTGGCCGGCTTGCGGCCCGGCGACATCATCAAGCGCATCGGCGAGCAAGAAATCCGCAGCCTCGAAGATATGTCTTGGATACTGAAAGAAGTGGGCGGCAACTCGAACACTAATTTCACAGTGCTGCGCGCCCAAAACTCTCCGCTCCGACTCTCTGTCCGCCTGAGCGAATCGCTCAACCCCGTCCAAGAGACGGCGCGTGCGGAAGTCCGCGCGGCGGCGGCGGAACTGCGCCGGCTCGAAGAGGAAGCCAACCGCTTGCAAGGCGGCGAGACGCTGGCACTCCTGACCGTAGCCCGCGCGCGCATGGCTGAAGCTAAAGCGCGCCTTCGCCAGTCGCCGGCAGCGCGCTTGAATTTGCCGTTGAGATCGTTATTGCCCTTCGGTTTGCAAGCCATTCCGGTGGCCGCAACGGAAGCATCACAAATTGATAGCGACAGGGAATTGCTCGTGCTGTTCGTTCGCCCGAACAGCGCGGCGGCCCTCGCCGGAATCCGGGAGGGCGACCGTGTCGAGACCATCAATCAGCAACCGCCCTTGCTCGCCGATGGGAACTTCGGATTGACAACTAACGCCGCCGAAATCTCACTCGGCCTGCGCCGCGACAAGCAGCAACTCACGTTAAAACTGGTTCGCAGCCCGGTTAATAAATAAACGCGGTTAGCGCTCAACTCATCTGAGAGCGACTAGCTCGTGCTGGGAGCGCGGACGACTCGTCCGCCAAGCGCGCCGCAGGCGAGCTAACGAAGCGGTGCTATCACGCAATGCCGTGTGTTCACGCAACGTTTATTCACGCTGGCGCGCTCACAGCACGAGCGAGTTGTTTTCAGGTATGTTGAACGTTGCTGAGGCTCGCTATCATTGCAACTTTCCCCTCACTACTGCCCAAACTTATGTTAATCTAGCCGCTCCAAACTGCTCGCGGAATCAAATCACCAACTTGAACAGCCTGTCCGTTGTTACATGTTGCAAGCAGCCGTCGATTATTATCATCAACTGCTCGGCGAGAGCGATCTGGCTGAAGACTCGCGCCGGATGCTCGATGAAGGATTAGAGCGCGCCAAGCTGATCTTCGGCGGGCGTCGCCTGTCTCCTTATCTGCGCCCGCACTTCGTTACCGAAAAAGATTTCGCGCGGGTCAGTCAGGTCTGCGAGACGATCTGGGGCGCGATCCAGAAAGTGAAGGACGCGGCAGTGCGGGATTCATCGATCCTCGACGAGTTGGGCTTGACAGAGATCGAGCGTGATCTGGTCAGCATCGATCCCGGCTACAGCGAAGTCTCGCCGACCTCGCGGCTCGACTCTTTCCTGACGGACGAAGCCTATAGCTTCGTCGAATTGAACGGCGAAAGCCCCGCCGGGATCGCTTACGCTGACGCCGCCTATGAGATTTTCTCCGCGCTCCCCGTCATGCGGCGCTTCGCCGAGAGATACAATGTGCGCCGCTTGCACGGAAGTCCGTTGATGCTCGCAACGCTCCTGCGCGCTTACGAAGAATTTTCGGGCCAGAGTCCGTCCCGCCCGCCGTCAATCGCCATCGTCGATCTGAAAGATTTGCCGACGCAGAAAGAATTCGAGCTGTTCCAAGAATTCTTCGAGGGCGAAGGCTACGCGACGATCATCTGCTCGCCCGATGAACTCCAGTTCAGCAATGGTCGCCTGCGCTGTGGCGATTTCGAGATCGACATCGTGTATAAACGGCTGCTCGTCAACGAGTATCTGCCGATCATCGAAGAGGCCCCCGCGCTCTTGGACGCTTACCGCGCTCGCCGCGTGTGCATGGTCAACAGTTTTCGTTCCAAACTGGTGCATAAGAAAGCTCTCTTCGCCGTGCTGACCGACGAACGTTACGCGCGCCTCTTCAGCAACGAAGAACGGGCAGCAATCCGGGCGCATGTGCCGTGGACGCGCAAAGTCCGCGCGGGAAAGACGGAACACAACGGCGAGCAGATCGATCTCTTGGAATTTATCGCGCAGACGCGCAACCGGCTGGTGCTGAAGCCGAACGACGATTACGGCGGACACGGCATCTACATCGGCTGGAACACAGACGAGATCGCTTGGGACGAAGCATTGCGCCACGCGCTTGCCAACGGCGATTATCTCGTGCAAGAGCGCGTCAAGACCGCGCGCGAGATATTTCCCGCGCTGCGTCCCGACGGCACAGTTGAGTTTACGGAGCAACTGGTCGATCTCGATCCGATGCTCTTCTACGGCAAAGTCGGCTCGGCCTTCACGCGCCTGTCGTCGAATGAGTTAGCCAACGTCACCTCCGGCGGCGGCATGGTCCCGACTTTCATCATCAGCGAGAAGTAGCCAACGAGCATTCGGCTCTGCTCTCTGAATAACCTCTGTCACCCCCTGAACGAAGATGAAAGATTCACCCACTAAATTTGATGAGCGCCGCGCGCATGATCGCTCGCGGTTGATCGTGGACGTGTATTTCGACGGCGCGGAGATCACCGGCGTCGCCAGCACGAAAGACATCAGCGTTGGTGGCCTCTACATGAACACGCAGGCCGAGTTGCCCGAAGGCGGACTGCTCACCGTGCGGTTGCCGTTTGCGGAAGGCGATGTCGTCGTTAATGCCGAAGTCGTCTATCTCAATCCGGGGCGCGGCGTCGGCATTCACTTTCAAGGCTTGCGCGACCAAGACCGTGCGCTCCTCGAACGTGCGCTGGCGCAAGCATGAGCGTCGAGTTGATGAGCGAGCCGCTACAGCGCTGGCGCGAGTTGAATGAGTCTGTGAGATTCGCTCTGGCGGGTAAACTGTGCGGGCTGTACGGCGCAACGACCGACGAGACCGCTTTCGACGCGCTCGCGCCGGACAAGCAACAAGCTCTGCTGTTGTTGCACGGGCGGATGAACGAATTAGGTTTGTGGCCGGTCGTTCGCAGCATCGATAACGTGTACGGGCTGGGTGGCACGGGGATGAGTTTCGCGGCGTGGCCGTTCATCTTGTCCACGCTCCAACGGCGCAGAGATTTCACACGCCTCTTTGCCAATCACAGCGACACGACCGGCGGCTTTTACGAGCGCGGGCGCGCGACCGCCGTCCTGCATTTCCTGTATGTTGATGCCGCCGAACAGCCGCGCCGCTGGGCCGTCCATTTCGATCTCCACAGCCCGGTTCACTCGCCCGTTAGCGCGTTCAGGCACTTGCGCCACGAAGCGCTCGGCGGCGTGACGCCGGACTGTCAGGCGATCAAAAAATGTTTGGTTTGAATTGGGAGCTTTTTTACGCCCGCATTCGAGGAGGGCATTGACGCATGTTCGATAAATACACCCTCGGCATTGAAGAAGAGTTTCAGATCGTCGATCCGCAAACGCGCGAATTGCGCTCGCACGTCTCGGAGATGCTCGACGAAGGCAAGATGCTGCTCGGCGAGCAGATCAAGCCGGAGATGATCCAGTCGATGATCGAAGTCGGAACCGGCGTCTGCAAAAACATTCGAGAGGCCCGCACCGACATTACCAATCTGCGCTCGATCATCTCCTCGCTGGCGCGCAAAAAAAATCTCGCCATCGTCGCCGCCTCGACACACCCGATCTCGCATTGGGAGGATCAGGAAATCTTTGATAGCCAGCACTATCGATTGCTTGTCGAAGAACTGCAAATGGTCGCCAGTTCGCTCTTGATCTTCGGACTGCACGTTCACGTCGGTATTGAGGATCGCGAGCGGCAGGTTCACATCATGAACGCGGCGCGCTACTTCCTGCCGCACGTCCTTGCGCTCTCCACTTCGTCGCCCTTCTGGCTCGGCCGCAACACCGGACTCAAATCTTACCGCTCCGAAGTCTTCAAGAAGTTCCCGCGCACAGACATCCCCGATCACTTCGACTCCTACAGTTCGTTCCAACGCTATGTCGAACTGCTGCTCAAGACGAACTCCATCACCAGCCCCAAGAAAATCTGGTGGGACGTGCGAATTCACCCGGACTTCCCGACGCTCGAATTCCGCATCTGTGACATCCCGACCCGCGTGGACGACACCATCGCCATCGCCGCCCTCTTCCAAGCCATCGTCGCCACGCTCGACAAACTGATCGAAAGGAATCTCGGCTTCCGCCTCTACCGCCGGATGCTCATCCAAGAGAACAAATGGCGCGCGGTGCGCTACGGGCTGGACGGCAAAATGATCGACTTCGGCAAGCAAAAGGAAGTGCCGGTCAGAGACTTGATCTTGGAACTGCTCGAATTTGTGGACGACGTGTTGGACGAACTTGATTCGCGCAAAGAAGTCGAACACGTCCACACGATCCTCGAACGCGGCACATCCGCCGACGAGCAACTGCAAGTCTTCCGCGAGACCAACGATCTCAAAGCGGTCGTCGATGTTCTGATGCACCGAACGATGGAGAACGTGCCGATCATCTGATAAGGCAGGCCACACCACAAAGACACGAAGGCACGAAGGGAAGGACGAACACCGGGTTGATTCCTTCCCTTCGTGCCTTTGTGGTTTATGAAGTTGCTTCGTGCTTCAGAGCTTCGCGCAGGAAGTTTTGGAAGATGATGCGACCGTCGCGCGATTTGTTCGGGTGTTCCCAGCGTGTGGCGCGGGCGCGATCCCAATCCTCGAAGGATTTTTCGAGGTGGAATTGCACGGCGTAGATCAATTGCCCGGCGGCGCGCTTGACCATCATTTGAATGCGGCAGCGATAGGCGGTCGCGAGCAGTTTGAAGTCGTCGGGAACACGGTCGAGTTGCAGGCCGTGATTCTGCCAGACGCGGAGGATGCAGCCTTCGGTCGTGTAGTCTTGCCAGACGCCGGTTTCGGGGTCTTGGATGCCCTCGAAGATCGGGTCTTCCGCGTCGATGATGCGGATGAAACGATATTGATATTCGAAGGGGCGTCCGGCGCGATGCTCGTGCTGTTCCATGTGATCGAGCGTGACGACGCGCGCGCCGAAGCCTAAGCCGACGAGTTGATGGCCGCCGCAAATGCCTAGGACCGGCGTCTTCGTCGTGCGGATAAACTGGCCGAAATTCTTCAACAGATCGGGATGATAATAATCGAAGTCGCTGAGCGTGCCGCTCAACACGATGGCTTGCGGGCGAAACTCTTCGACGACTTCGGCGATCTCGGAGAGATGTGCAATGCGTGTCTCAGGCTCGCGGACGAGACGGGAGATGTTATTGAGAATGTTCGAGACGGCGAGCGGAGCGACCTGCCGTTCGCGCCGGAGATTGAGTTTGACGTTCTTGCCCCACTCCGCGCGCGCCTGCTCGGAGATGTCTCGTTCATCGCGGAGCAGATCGTCCACGACGAGGACGCGCGCCGTTTCGATGCGCTTTTCAATCGGCTCGTAGCGGCAAAAGGTTCGCTGGTTGAAGGGAAAGGGGAGCGGTTCCGGTTGGTCGTGTGGAATAATCTCTGTGGCTTCTTGCATCACTCTCTGACGAAAACTCCGCCATCTTGATTTCTTGCGCTTCACTTAGATGCGCGGACGGCGTTGTTTCGTATTCTGGTTAAATTGGGGGATAGCTGTTCCTGCGCCTGCTAGTTCCGTCTCGCGCTGCATCTCGCCGATCACGAACGACCGCGCGCGCGAGCGAAACTGCCGACTACGATTTTTAGCATGATGCTCAAGCAACAGCAAGGCTCTCTGCCACGATGATTCAAGTTCGTCAGCCAAATGTGAGATTTTCGTGATGTCGTAAGGCACGGCGACCGCTGCGACGCCGACGCGCGCGAAGACCGCGAGGTAACGAGCCGTCGCCAGATCGGGACACATCGTTCGCCGCCGCCCGACCTTCAATTCGACGCCGAGCAGCGTGTGTTGAATCTCGATTTGTTCGCGCGGCTTCGGCACGGGAACTTGATGCGAGCGCGTGCGGAGCGTCAGAATCCGCTCGCGGTAGAGGCGCGGGAGCCAAGCCTCGTCGAGTTCATCCCGCACGCGCGCGGCCAAAGACTCGACGGACTTGGCGCGCGGCGGGGCGTTTTGCTTCACAGAGGCCGCCTCTTCGGTCGTCGTTTTACGGGGAGCAGGCTTCATAACGCAGAAGTCCAAAGTCTAAAGTCCAAAGTCAAGAGCCGGTCTTAACAACTTCGGACTTTGGACTTTGGACTCATCTCTGACTCCTGTTGTTCTAAAGGCATCGATGACGCGGCCCGGAAAGATGCCGAGATATAAGACGCCGGCTACCGTGAGGATCAAGACCAGTGCGATGCTGGCCGGCACGAGTGGCGCAGTCCACGCGCTCGCGCGCTCGCGGAAAAACATCACGATGATCAAACCCAGATAGTAGTAAACCGAGATCGCCGTGTTCAGCACGCCGATTACCACCAGCCAGACCAAGCCTTGATTGAGCGCGGCTTTGAAGACCATTACCTTGCCCATGAAGCCGGCGGTCAGCGGCACGCCCAGCAAGCTCAACAAAAATAGTGAGAGCGCAAAGGCCAACGCGGGCGTTTGAAAGCCGATGCCGTTGTAGTCTTCGATCTCTGTGCGGCGGTCGCCGCTGCGCGCGATCAGTGTGACGACGGCGAACGAGCCGAGATTCATCACGGCATAAGCGAGCAGGTAAAAGATGACTGCGCCGATGGCGTCCGCTTGCTGCGCCGGATCGGTTGCACGCCCGGCGGCGACGAAACCGACCAGCGCATAGCCCGCGTGTGCGATAGACGAATAGGCGAGCATTCGCTTGACGTTGTTCTGCACGAGCGCGACGACGTTGCCGATGGTCATCGTCAGCACGGCGAGAACGGTGAGGGTGTTGACCCACACCGTATGAACGGCGGGCGCAGTAGTGTCACCCAACGAAGTCGTCGTCGCCGCTGCAACGAACGGGAAACCGAACAGGAAGACGCGCATGAACCCAGCGAAGCCGGAAGCCTTCGGCCCGGCGGCCATAAAAGCCGTGACCGGCGTCGGCGCGCCTTCGTACACATCCGGCGTCCAGACGTGAAACGGCGCGGTCGCGATCTTGAAGCCGAAGCCGACGAGCATCAACGCCGCGCCCGCATAGACCAGCACAGGATAGGGGCCAGAGCCGATCCGCGAAGCGATTTCCGAAATGTTTGTCGTGCCGGCCAATCCGTCCGCCGTCACCGTGCCGCCATAGATGAGCGCGATGCCGTAGAGCAGAAACGCCGACGAGAACGATCCGAGGATGAAATACTTCATCGATGATTCATTAGATCGTAAATCCGTCCGCCGAAAGCCGGCCATCACATAAGTCGCAATCGACAACAGTTCGAGGCCGAGAAAGATGATCACCAGATCGTTGCCCGAAGCCATGAACATCATTCCGGCAGTGGCGAACAACAGCAGCGAATGAAACTCGCCCGCCGGCAAATTCTCCCACTCGACCCAGACCATCGAAATCAACACCGTCAACGCCGAGACGACGACGAAGACGAGCGTGAACGACAGACGCATCCGATCCAGCACGATCATCCCGTTGAAGGCTTCGCGGACGCCCATCGGCGCGCCGTTCCACAGCCACAAGCACGAAGCTGCCGCCGCCAACAGCCCGGCAAGCGAGACGCCCCCAGTCAGCCAACGCCGCTCCGCGCGGCGCGTGAAAGCGTCGATGATCATCACCAACACGCCGACCGCCGAGACGATTAACTCCGGCAGGATCAATGCGAAGTTGATGTCGGGATCAATCGGCGGCGATAACACCGGAGAAGTTTGCAAAGCCACGAAGAGATTCATCAGTGTCACTCAATATCTGAAACATTGTAGGGGCAAGGCTTGTCCCTGCCCGCAAGCGAACGGCAGTTCGCTCATGCGAGTGGAACCATTCAACCTTGAATCAACACGAATCTTGAGCAATGCGCCTACGACGCAGCGGGCAGCGGACTTGTCCCTGCCCCTACAAGTAAAGCGTCATCTGCTCTCCGCTGTGAATGTCCCGCCGCTCTCCGGCGTCGTGACGCGGGCGCGCACCTGCTCGACGCTGGCGCGCGAACGATTCAGAAACGGCCGCGGGTACGCGCCCATATAAATCATCAACACGAGCAGCGGCACGAGCAACCCGATCTCGCGCCAGCGCAAATCCGCCAGCCGCGCGTTCTTCTCACTCGTCACGCGGCCAAACAATACGCGCTGCAACATCCAGAGCATATAAACCGCCGCCCAAATCACGCCTGTCCCTGCGAGCATCGTCGCCACGCGCGGCCATGGAGACGGCACGGCCTGTGAAATCCACATCCCCAACATGATCAGAAATTCACCGACGAACCCGTTCAAGAGCGGCAGCCCGACCGACGAGAGCGAAGCGAAGACAAAGAAAGTGGCGAACCACGGCATTGGCTGTGACAGTCCGCCGAAGTCCGCGATCATGCGTGTGTGCCGCCGCTCGTAGATCATGCCGACGAGCAGGAACAGCGCGCCGGTCGAGACGCCGTGATTCAACATTTGGTAGAGCGCGCCTTGCATCCCCTGTTCGGTGAAAGAGAATAGCCCCAGCACCACGAATCCCATGTGGCTGACCGAAGAATACGCGACCAGACGCTTTACGTCCGGCTGTACCATCGCGACGAGCGCGCCATAAATAATGCCGATCACGGCTAAGGCGATGAAGATCGGTGCGGCCCGGCGCGAGGCGTCAGGGAAGAGCGCGAAGTTGAAGCGCAGCAAGCCGTAAGTCCCCATCTTGAGCAGCACGCCCGCGAGGATCACCGAACCGGCGGTCGGCGCTTCCGTATGCGCGTCTGGCAACCAAGTGTGCAGCGGCCAGATCGGGACTTTGATCGCAAAGGCCAAAGCGAAGGCCGCGAACAGCAGCATCTCTGTGCGCGCACCGAGCGTTGTTCCGCCCTGCATCGCCGTGAGGATCACCGTATAGTCGAACGTCCCGAACTGATAATAAAGCGCGATGATCGCGACCAGCATCAAGAGCGAGCCGAGCGCCGTGTAGATGAAAAACTTGACCGCCGCATAAATCCGCCGCTCGCCGCCCCACACGCCGATCAAGAAAAACATCGGCACGAGCGACGCCTCGAAGAACAAGTAAAAAACCAATAGATCGAGCGCCACAAAAACGCCGATCATCGCGCCTTCAAGCAAGAGCATAGAAGCGAAGAACGCCAACTGCCGCTTCTCAACTGCGTGCCAACTCGACAAAATCGAGATGGGGACCAACAGCGTCGTCAACAGCACGAGCCATAAGCTAATGCCGTCAACGCCGACGTGATAGTGCGCGTTGACCGCCCCGATCCACAGCTCGTTCTGCTCAAACCGCATCGCCGGCGAAAACGGATCGCCGCTCAACAGCCACAGCGACAGCGCGAAAGTCGCTACCGAAAACAGCAGTGCGATCACGCGGTAATGCGTCTCGCGCGCACCCGGCAGCAAGCCATATCCGACGAGCGCGACCACGCCGATGACCGGCAGCAGAATCAAAGCCGTGAGTAAGTAGTCCTGCATAGGAGAATTACCGATTGCGGATTGCGGATTGCGGATTGGAAGAACAGAAATTGTCTTTTAATCCGCAATTCATCGAATCAGATGGCGAAATTCAAAAGCGAAGTAACCGACGACGGCCAGCGCGCCGAGCAGGATGATCGCGGCGTAGCTGCGGACGAAGCCGGGTTGCGACTGCCGCGCGAGCGTGCCGATCTCGCGTGTGCCGCGAGCAATGCCGTTCACGAGGCCGTCGATTACGCCTACGTCGAAAATCTTCCACAAGCCTTCGCGCGAGCCAACCTTGATCGGGTTGATGATCGCCGCGTCGTATGCTTCATCAACGTAGTATTTGTTCTCTAACAGACGCGGCATTGCGAGCAACGGCTTTCTTCCAAAGAGCAGCCAGCCCAAGCCGATGCCAAGCAAGGCGATAGCGACCGAGATGCCGCTGAAGATGCGCTCCATCCTCACCTCTGCCGGATCGTGCGCGTGTTCCGTCGCGGCAGCCGCGCCCGGCCCGTGCGTTCCTTCGCCGACCGTGATGGGCGCGGCACCGTCATGCGGTTGCGGAGCGGGTGAGAGCATTTCAGGCGATGCAACGCCGTGCGCGGTTGCACCTGTGGCGATGGCTGCGGCAGCCCGCGCGCCATATTCATCTGCGCCGCCGTGCTGCGGGGCATGTGCGACGATTGGTTCAAGCGCGCGTTCAAAATAATTCGGGACTGCGCCACCGCTCAGTGCGTAAGGGATACCGACGAGTCCGCCGATGGTTGAGAGAATCGCCAAAATAATGAGCGGGAGCGTCATCACTAACGGTGATTCGTGCGGCGTGACGGGGCCGTGATGATGTCCGTGATCCTCATCTTCATCTTCGTGCATGACGCCGCCGGGCGCGTGCTGCGTATCGTCCGCGACAGAGAGAGTTGCTGCATCGTGTGGCGCGTGGCCTTTGTCATAGGCTTGCGCGTGCGCGTCGTCGGCTTGGCCGCCCGCGTGCGCTTCGCGGAAACGCTCTGCGCCCCAGAAAGTCATCACCATCAAGCGCGTCATGTAGAAGGCCGTGATCAATGCGGTCAGCGCGCCGACGATCCACAGAATCTTCGCCGCCGGTTCGGGGATCGCGAGCGCTTCCGTACTCCAAGTCTTCCACAAAATTTCGTCCTTCGAGAAGAAGCCCGCGAAGATGGGAATGCCGCTGATCGCGAGCCAGCCCGTCAACATCGTCGCGAAAGTGATCGGCATGTACTTTCGTAAGCCACCCATCCGCCGCATGTCCTGTTCGTGGTGCATCCCGTGAATCACACTGCCCGATCCCAAGAAGAGCAACGCCTTAAAGAAAGCGTGCGTCATTACGTGGAAGATCGCCGCGACGAACGCGCCGACGCCGCACGCCAGCATCATGTAGCCAAGTTGCGAGATGGTCGAATAGGCCAGCACCTTCTTGATGTCGTTTTGCGCGATGCCGATGGTCGCCGCAAAGATCGCGGTCAGCGCGCCGATGATTGCCACGACGAACATCGCCGCCGGCGCATGAACGTAAATCTGCGAGCAACGCACGATCAGATAGACGCCCGCCGTCACCATCGTCGCCGCATGAATCAACGCGGAGACCGGCGTCGGCCCCGCCATCGCATCCGGCAGCCACACGAACAGGGGAATCTGCGCGCTCTTGCCTGTCGCCCCGATGAACAATAACAACGCGGCGGAAGTGACGCCGCCCGCAATCAAAGCTCCTGCCGTGAACGGATCGACCGGCATTTGCGCGAATGCCGCGAGCGCGCTCGTCACCGGCTCGCCGATGACCGACTTGTCGAAGAAGCTGATCGAGCCGGTCAGAAAAAAGACCAGCATGATTCCCAAGATCACGCCCCAATCGCCGACGCGGTTGGCGACGAACGCCTTCTTCGCCGCGTCGCCCGCCTCGCGCCGGTCGATGTAATAACCGATCAGCAAATACGAACAC
>Ga0136614_10001628_pt1 | contig 13369 bp, 10 predicted proteins | sample AntDrymUQ2792106_2_FD_106643 | JGI IMG/M metagenome (GOLD analysis project Ga0136614, IMG submission 106643) | Polar desert sand microbial communities from Dry Valleys, Antarctica - metaG UQ279 (21.06) | ecosystem: Environmental > Terrestrial > Soil > Desert | place: Antarctica: Dry Valley...
GTGTCCACTCGCATCCCGAGTACGTCGTCGGCACCGAGACGAGGGGGAATCCGCTCGCAGCCGATGCCGCCTTCGCGGTGTCGATCGCGCTGCCGCCGCCGACCGCGAGGATGCCGTCCACGCCCGCGGGAACCTCGATCCGATGCGACGGGATCTCCTCCCAGCGAGCGGCGGCCGGCAGCGCGAGCGAGCTCCAGCGCGGGCTCGCGACCAGGAACGACCTCTGGATTGACAGCTCGGAGAGAAGGCCCGCGAGCTCGCCCAGCCCCCAGCGGACGATCACGCGAGCCGGTCTCGCGCGAAGGCGACGAACGCCTCGCCGACGCGGCTCGGCGTGCGTCCCGTCGAGCGCACGAGCGAGATCTCCCGCGTCGGCGCGAGCCCTTCGACCGACGCCGCCGCAAGGGTGCCCACCTCGAGCTCCGGCTCGATCGACGAGCGCGAGATGAAGGTGACGCCGTGGCCGGCCGCGACCGCCGCCTTGACGGATTCTTGAAGGCCGAGCTCGAGCTTGACCTCGAGGTCGCGGATCCGAAGACCGGCTGCACGCAGCTCGTCCTCCACCATCTGGCGAACACCGGCGCCCTCCTGCATGAGGATCACCGTCTCCTTGCGCAGGTCTTCCAGGGCGACCGTCTTCCCCGCGAACCGGTGCTTCGGCGGAACGGCGAGGGCGATCTGGTCCTGGAAGAACGGCTCGAAGATGACCGCGCGATGGCGCGGCGCGGCGCCCACGACCCCCAGCTCGAGCCTGCGCTCGGCGACGAGGTCGATGACGTGCAGCGTGTCGTTTACCGACAGCGAGATCGCCACACCGGGGTTCGCGCGCTGGAACTCGCACAGGAGGAGTGGCAGCACGGTCGCGCCGGGTCCAGTCGAGCAGCCGATCTCGAGGCGGCCGTGAAGCTCACCGTCCGAATCGCCGGCGACCTCCTCGAGCAGCTGGCCCTCGAGGGCCAGCATGCGCTGCGCGCTGCGATAGAGCCGGGTGCCGGCCTCGGTCGGTTCTACCCGGCGACCCGAGCGGTCCAGCAGCCGCTCGCCGAGCCGCTTCTCGAGCGACCGGATCTGCAGGCTGACGGCCGGCTGCGTCACGCCGAGCTGTTCGGCCGCCTGTGAGAAGCTCTTGCGGTCGACCACTGCGCAGAACGCCGCCAGTTGACGCGTATCCATAAGGAGATCTTATCGCCGAGCCGCACCGGATCCTCCTGGGCTAACCCGGAGAATTCTGCGAGAATCCGCGCGGCCCGCTCGTCCCGGGGGAGCGGCCATTTCAACAGGGGCAAAGGGAGAGGAGATCATCGAATGAAAAGGACACTGGGCAGCCGCCGCGTGGCAGTGCTGCTCCTGACGGCTGCGATCGGCGTCTTCGCGCTCGGTGCGCTCGCCATGCCGGCAGCGGCTCGGCAAGACAGCGGCTTCAAGACCTCGCAGGCGGCGATGCTCGATCCCGTCGTGTTCGGAGCGACCGTCGAGCCGCTGATCACGGTCGGCGAGACGCTTCCTGGCTCCACCTACAAGTTCGAGTCGATCCCCGACGGGATCGCGCTCCGCAAGGGCCACGGCAACAGCGTCGAGGCCTACGTGAACCACGAGACGTCGACGGTGCCGTTCCCGTTCACGCCGCAGACCGGTGTCGGGTTCAACGACTTCACAAATGCGATGCTGAGCAAGCTGACGCTGAGCCGGAAGACCGCCGGCATCCTCTCGGGCTCGTACGTGATTCCGAGTGAGGCGAACTTCCACCGCTTCTGCTCGAACTTCATCGCCGACCACAAGCACGGCTTCGAGCGGCCGCTCCTCTTTGCAAACGAGGAGGCAACGGACTTCGTGAACCGAACCGGCAACTCGTGGCCGGGAACCCCCGGTGAGCAGGCGGGCGTGGTCGTCGCCTACGACCTGACGACGGGCGCCTACAAGGCGATCTACGGCATGGGTCGGCACAACCACGAAAACAGCGTCGCGCTCGAGGGCTACGGGCACCCCGTCATCCTGTCGGGCGACGACACGTTCAGCGCGCCCGCGTCCCAGATGTACATGTACACGGCGCGGAACGCGAACGCCGTGTGGAACGACGAGGGCAGCCTGTGGGCGTTCGTCTCCGACGACCCGGCGACGAACGACTACGGGGACCTCACCGGCGCGGAGTCCGTCTCCGGTCGCTTCATCCCGGTTCCCCGACCCGTGGCGCTCGGCAGCCAGAGCGCACTCGAGAGCTGGTCGAACGCGAACAACGTCTTCCAGTTCATCCGCGTCGAGGACATCGCCTACGACCGCAAGGACGAGAACGTCGTCTACTTCGCGGACACCGGCGAGCCACGGGCGAAGCCCGATGCGACGACTGGACGGCTCCGCCGCGACTCGACCGGGGGCGGGCCGTATCCGAACGGCCGCATGTTCAAGATGGTGCTCGACCGTCGTGATCCAACGATCGTCAGCAGCCTCTCGATCCTCATCGACGGCGACGCGATGGGCTCGGCTGGTGCAGGAAACGTCAACCTGATCCACCAACCGGACAACGTCGAGACGACCAAGGACCTCCTCCTCATCCAGGAGGATCCCGGCAGCCAAAACCAGTACCCGCTCGGCACGGGCACGACGGCGCGAGTCTGGGCGTACGAGTTGGCGACGGGCGCGCTCTACCCGGTGGCACGCGTGAACCAGTCCGCCGACGAGGGCCCGACGGACAGGGATGCCGATCCGACCCGCGCACGCGCCGGCGCCTGGGAATCGAGCGGCATCGTGGATGCGTCCAAGTTCTTCGGAAAGGGCGCCTTCCTCCTGGATGTGCAAGCAGGGTCGCTGGTCATCGAGGAGGAGAAACGCGGCACCCTGACCTACCAGCGTGAAGGCGGACAGGTTCTCCTGCTCCGCCTGCCGAAGCGTGCCGGCGGCGGCGACGACGTGGACGACGACTAGCTTCGTCCTCACCGAGCGACGCGCGAGGGCCTGCCCACGCCGGCCCTCGCGCGTTCTCCGGGTCTACCATCGTGCGGTGACGGGGCCCCAGACGCAGCCGTCCTCGCCGTCGGACAGCTTCATCCGGCGGGCGAGAGAAAGCCCGCGACGTGACGGGATCGACGCGGTGCTTCGCACCCTCGATGTCCTGTTCTCGCTCCTGTTCCTCGCCCTGGCAGCGATCCCGATGCTGGTGATCGCCGGTGCCATCCTGGCGACGAGCGGCGGCCCCGTCCTCTATCGCGGCGTCCGTGTCGGACGGGACGGGCAGTTCTACACGATGCTCAAGTTCCGGACGCTGCGGGCAGGCGCGGAAGGACGGCTGGGACCGTTTCTCGGCGAGGACCTCGTGTTCCGGACGAAGGAGGAGCAGACGAGGGTTGGGCGATGGCTGCGTGCGACGCAGCTGGACGAGCTGCCGCAGCTCATCAACGTCCTGCGCGGCGACATGAGCCTCGTCGGGCCGCGGCCGATCAGACCGATCTTCTTCGAGCAGCTCGCGTCGGAGCTCCCTGCGTACTGGCAGCGCCTCGTCGTGCGACCCGGCCTGACCGGGTTCGCGCAGGTTCGCCGCGGCTACGAGACGTCGATGGCGGAGAAGCTCTCCCACGACCTCGAGTGGGTCGCCGACCGGTCGGTCGGGCTGTACCTACGGACGCTTGCGGCGACGGGGTGGCGCGTTCTACGACAGTCGCTCCGCGGGGCGGTCCGACCCACGAAAGTAGAGTGACCGTCCGTGTGTGGGATCTGTGGCCTCGCTTCGCGGGTTGGCGCTGTCGATCCTGAACGGCTCCGCGCCATGAGCGCGACGCTCGTCCACCGCGGGCCTGACTCCGACGGGATGCTCTTTGACGGGCCGGTGGGTCTTGCGTCGAGGCGCCTGTCGATCATCGACCTCGCCGGCGGCGATCAGCCGATCGCGAACGAGGACGCGACCGTCCACGTCGTCCAGAACGGCGAGATCTACAACTTCGAGGAGCTTCGTGCCGTGCTCGAACGCGCTGGCCACCGGTTCGCTACGCGGTGCGACACGGAGGTGCTCGTCCACCTCTATGAGGAGCACGGCGAGCGATTCGCGGAGCGGCTGCGAGGCATGTTCGCGGTTGCGCTCTGGGACGCGCGGCGGCGCCGGCTCGTTCTCGCCCGCGACCGCTTCGGGATCAAGCCGCTGTACTACCGGGAGGAGGACGGCGGTCTCGCCTTCGCGTCGGAGCTGCGGGCGCTCCCTCGCGGAGAAGTCGACCTCGATGCACTCGAGGGCTTCCTCGCCTTCAACTCGATCCCCGCTCCTCTCTCGATCTTCCGCGGCACGTCGAAGCTCCCTGCGGGGCACATCCTCGTCTGGGACGAGCTCGGCGCTACGCGGATCAGCCGCTACGCGCGTCCGGCACCCGTTGCTGCGAGCGAGGTGCGCACGGAGAGCGAAACGGAGCTCGCCGAGGAGCTGCGCGCGCGCATCCGCGACTCGGTTCGCGCACACCTGATCGCCGACGTTCCCGTGGGCGTGCTGCTCTCGGGGGGCGTCGACTCGTCGCTCCTCACGGCACTCGCTGCGCAGGAGACCCCCGACCCGGTGCACACATTCTCGATCGGCTTCGAGGAGCGGTCGTTCGACGAGCTGGAAAACGCGCGATCGGTGGCCGAGCGCTACGGAACGCGCCACGAGGAGCTCGTACTGCGGCCGGACGCGGCCCTCCTTCTTCCTCGCCTCGCCGAGGCGTTCGACGAGCCGTGCGGAGACTCGTCGGCGCTTCCGTCGTACCTCGTCGGGGAGCTGGCCGCGGGCCGGGTGAAGGTTGCGCTGTCGGGGGAAGGAGGCGACGAGCTCTTTGGCGGGTATCACACGTACGTTGCCGACCTGCTCGCCCACCGCGCGCGTGGGTTTGTCCGGTTCGCCCGGCCGCTCGTCGAAAGCCTTCCTAGCTCGAGCCGCCGGGTGGGGCTCGAGTACATGGCGAAACGGTTCGTTCGCGGCGCCCACCTCCCGCCGCTCGAACGCCACCATGCATGGAAGGAGATCTTCTCGCCTGCCGCCCGGGCCGAGCTCACCGGGCGCCGGAGCGATTTCGATCCCGTCGACCTGCTGCGTGCGCACTTCACGGAGACCGAGGGAGCGGACCTGCTCGCACGACTGCAGGACGTCGACCGTCGTGTCTACCTCGTCGACGACCTACTGGTGAAAACCGATCGCGCGTCGATGGCACATTCGCTCGAGGTGCGGGTGCCGTACCTCGACCCTCTGGTCGCGTCCCTCGCGCTCGCGCTACCGACCAAGCTCAAGGTCCACCGCTGGGGAAAGAAGCTTCTGCTCCGGAGGGCAGCTGCGCCGCTCCTGCCGCGGCGGATCGTCTACGGGCGCAAGCGCGGCTTCTCGATCCCGGCTGCGGCGTGGCTCCGCGGGGACCTCGAGCCGTTCGCACGTGACGTCCTCTCGCCGGACGCGCTCGGGCGTCAGGGATTCTTCGACCCCGAAGCGGTGACGCGCGTCCTCGATCGGCACGTCAGCGGCGATGAAGATCTCTCCCGTCAGCTCTGGGGGCTGCTCGGCTTCACGCTCTGGTACGAGCGGCATGTCGAGCGGACACCGGGACCGCTTCGGGAGCCGCGAGTCGCCGAAGCAGTCGGCGTTTGAAGGTCTGGATCGACATGACGGCACCGGCGCATGTGCTGGTGTTCCGCCCCCTGATGCGCATCCTGCGCGACCGCGGCGACGAGGTCGAGGTAACGGCGCGCCACTACGCACAGACGCTCGAGCTCCTCGAGCTCCACGGCATCGAGGCCGAGGTGTTCGGCCGCCACGGCGGCCGCTCCCGACTCTCGAAGGCGCGGTCGCTGACCTCACGGCTGGGCGCGCTCCGCCGCTTTGCGAGGGGGCGAGACTTCGATGCGGCGCTCGCGCACGGCTCCCACGAGCTGACGATCACGGCGAAGCGGCTCGGGATCCCCAGCTCGACGACGTTCGACTACGAGTTCGCGTGGCTTCAACACCAACTGGGCTGCCGCGCCGCCAGCTACGTCGTGGTTCCGGACGCGATCCCGCCCGAGCGCCTCGAAGGCTACGGCGTGCGCCCTCCGCGACTTCGGCAGTACCCGGGGCTGAAAGAGGAGTACTACCTCGCCGACTTCGCGCCGGACCTCTCCGTCCGTGACGGCCTCGGCCTCGAGGACGGAGGAACGCTCGTCGTGGTCCGCACCCCGCCCGACGTCTCTCTCTACCACCGCCGTTCGAATCCGCTCTTCCCGCAGGTGCTCTCGCACCTCGGGCGCCAGGAGGACGTCCAGGTCGTGGTTCTTCCGCGCACGGCTGAGCAGGGCGCGTACGTCCGGCGACTGGAGCTGCCGGCTGTGGTCGTGCCCGACCGGGCGGTGGACGCGCAGAGCCTGATCGCGCTCGCGGATCTCGTCGTCTCCGCAGGGGGGACGATGAACCGCGAGGCGGCAGCGCTCGGAGTGCCCGTCTACACAACGTACGGAGGCAGACTCGGCGGAGTCGACGAGCAGTTGATTCGGGAAGGTCGGCTCGTTCCACTGACCGACCCGCGTGCGCTCCTCGTGCGCCGGCGAGACGCGGAGCAGAGACCACGGGTGCGGCGCGACCCCGCCGAGCTGCTGGAGCTCCTACTGCCGCGTTGAGAGCAGGATCGGTCTGCCTACGGCGCGGTTGGCTGCGTCGTCAGAGAGGCTCGGACCGGCGGCTGGGCCCGCTGCGGTGCCCGCACCATGATCGAGAGCCGGGAGACAGCCTCGAGCGTCTCACCCTCCTCGACCAGGCGGCCGAGCTCCTCGAGCGCTTCGTCCAGCCACTCGGCGAGGATCGGGGCCCGGCTCGCGCGGCTGATCTTCGGGTGCGTGGTCTGGCCGACCTCCTCGTCGGGGCCCCAGAGGTCCTCGTGCAGCTTCTCGCCGGCCCTGACGCCGATGAACTCGATCGGGATGTCGCGGTCGGGCTCTCTCCCCGAGAGGCGGATCATGTCGCGGGCGAGGTCGAGGATGCCGACGGGATCGCCCATGTCCAGGACGAAAATCTCGCCGCCGCCTCCGATCGCCCCGGCCTGGACGACGAGGGACGCGGCCTCGGGGATCGTCATGAAGTAGCGCGTCATCTCGGGATGCGTGATCGTGACCGGCCCGCCCGTGGCGATCTGGCGGCGGAAGATCGTGATCACGCTGCCCGCCGAGCCGAGGACGTTGCCGAAGCGAACCGCCATGAAGCGGGTCTGGACGTCCTCCCGGCACCCGTAGGCCTCGACGATCCACTCGGCGAGCGCCTTGCACTGGCCGTAGACGGCCTTCGGGTTGAGTGCCTTGTCCGTCGAGACCAGGAGGAACCGCTTCGCGTTGAACTCGACCGCGACATCGGCGACGACCTTCGTTCCAAGCACGTTGTTGCGGATCGACTCGAGCGGGTTCGCCTCCATGAGCGGGACGTGCTTGTAGGCCGCGGCGTGGAAGACGACACCGGGCCGGTAACGCTCGAAGATCTGGCGCATCTTGCGACGGTTTCCCACGTCGGCGAGCACCGGGATGCTGGCCGTGAACTGGCGCTCGTCGACGAGCTCGCGCTCGATCTCGAAGAGTGGAGTCTCACCCTGGTCGACGAGGATCAGCCGGGTCGGGTTCGCGCGCGCGATCTGCCGGCAGAGCTCCGACCCGATCGAGCCGCCGGCGCCCGTCACGAGCACGGTCTCGCCCGCGAGGTAGGACGAGATCGCCTCGAGGTCGACCTCGACCGGCTCCCGGCCGAGGACGTCCTCGACCTGCACCGGACGGATCTGGGCGGCGAGGTTGTCCTCGTCTGCGATCAGCTCGTAGAGGCCCGGAAGCGTTTTTACCGGGACCCCTCCCTGCCGTGCGACCTCGACCACACGCTGCCGCGCCTCACCCGAGGCGGAGGGAATCGCGATCAGGAGCTCGTCGGGCCGGTTGTCCCGCAGGATGTGCGGCAGCTCGTCAGATGTCCCGAGGACGCGCACGCCGTGGACGCGAAGGTTCTTCTTCCGCGGGTCGTCGTCGACGATCCCGATGGGCGTGTAGCCGAGCTGGCGGGAGCGCTGCATCTCCTTGATCACGAGCTGGCCCGCGTCGCCGGCGCCGACCACGATCACCTCCTTGCCGCGCGCGACGAGCCGGGACGCAGACGGGCGTTCGAAGATGCTCCGCGCCGCGAGGCGCGTGCCCGCGACGAGGCCGAGAAGCAAGACGCCGTCCATGAGCGCGACTCCTCGCGGCAGTCGCCGCTCGAACGGATCCAGGAAGTAGATCGCGTTCGCCGCGATCACCGAGGCGACGGCGACGCCGATCGCGGCGCGCCACATGTCCCGGGTGGATACGTACCGCCACCAGCGGTTGTAGAACCCGAAGGCAACGAAGACCGCGAGCTTGATCGCGACGACGATCGCAACCGTCCACCAGAGGCCGTCGCGGAAATTCGCCTGGACGTCGAAGTCGAAACGGAGCTGGAACGCAAGCCACCAGGCGACCGCGATCAGCGCGGCATCGGCCGCGATCTGCCAGAGACGATGGCGGTTGACCGGCAGCATCAGCGGACGGGCGCGCCGACGGCGGAGCGAACCGTTTCGACCACCCGCTCCTGGATCTCCGGCGCGATTCCCGGCCAGAGCGGCACAGAGAAGTTCTCGCGAGCGGCCTTCTCGGTCTCGGGCAGCGAGCCCGGCTCGTAGCCGAGGAACCGGAGCGCCGGCTGCAGGTGCAGCGGTGTGACGTAGTACATCGCCGAGGAGATCTCCACTGCGCTCAGCGCCTCGCGGATCCGATCTCGGTCCGGTGAGCGAGAGACGAGGAGGTGGTAGACGTGGCCCGTCTCGTCTTCCGGCAGCTCCACGAGCTCGCCGAGGCCGAGCTCCGCATAGCGGGCGGCGGCCTCTCGCCGGCCGCGCGTCCACTCGTCGAGGTGCTCGAGGAACACGCGCAGGAACGCCGCCTGCAGCTCGTCGAGCCGCGAGTTGTAGCCCACGGAGTCAAACGTGGTCTTGTCTCGGGATCCGTGAAAGGCCAGCATCCGTACTCTCTCGGCCAGGTCTTCGTCGTTGGAGGCCACAAGCCCTCCGTCGCCGAGGCAGAACAGGTTCTTCGTGGGATAGAAGCTGAAGGTGGACGCAATCCCGGCCTGCGCGATTCCAGGCGCGCCGAACGCCTGCGCCGCGTCCTCGATCAGCGGCAGGCCGAACGACGCGAGCTCCTCCATGGGCGCCGGACGCCCGAAGAGGTGGACGGGCATGATCGCCTTCGTCCGATTGGTGATCCGACCTGAAACGTCCTCCGGATCGAGGTTCAGAGTCGCCGCGTCGATGTCGGCGAAGACGGGGGTCGCGCCGCGCCGGGCGATCGACTCGGCAGTCGCGTAGAAGGTGAACGCAGGGCAGATCACGTCGTCGCCCGGCCCGATCTCCATGGCATCGAGGACGAGCACGAGCGCGTCGGTGCCGTTCGCCACGCCGACCGCGCGCTTGACGCCGAGGTAGGCGGCAGCCTCCTCCTCGAAGGCACGGACGTTCGGGCCACGGATGAACTGGGAGGACTCGAGGACCTCCTCGAACCGGCTCCGCAGCTCCTCCGTCAGGGGCGCGTACTGCGCCCGGACGTCAACGAGCGGGATCTTCGGCACGGCGGTCAAGTCTAGAAGAACGCCGGTGACGGACGAAGCCGACGACCAGCACGGCCAGAATCGCCGCAGCCACCACGTACTCCGCGTAGCGGAAGCTGTGGTGGAAGTCCTCCCACCGCGAGCCGAACGCCCAGCCGGCGGCGGCGAAGGCGAACGCCCAGGCGAGGGATCCCGGGACCGTCAGCAGCGTGTACCGGCCGAGCGGCATCCGGAAGACGCCGGCCGGAATCGCGATGAACGAGCGGACGACGGGCGTCACACGCCCGATCGCCACGGCCCAGTCCCCGAACCGCTCGAACCAGGACTCGGCCCGGTCGAGCGTGTGATCGGTCACGTGGAACCACCGGCCCCGACGCTCCAGGAACGGTCGGCCGCCGTAGTAGCCGACAGCCCAGCCCCCGACCGAGCCGATGATGTAGCCGAGCCCGCCGGAGCTGGCCATCACGACGTACGCCCAGGGCTCCGACTCGATGCGCTCGCCGAAGAGGACGACGTTCTGGCCCGCGAAGGCCCCGGCAGCAACGGCGCCGGCGTACACCATGACGAGCTCGCTCGCAGCCGGCAGCACGGCATCCACGAGCATGAGGATGAACACCGCGTAGACGCCGTGGTCACCGATGATCTCGGTGAGCGCATCGCTGATCGCGCTGAGAATCGATGCCTCGAGCACGGGGCGAGTGTACGGGGGCTAACGGGCGCGTCTGACCTGGAAGGAGCGTGCGAGCTCCGTCCGGCCGACGCTGTTCGTCGCCACCACCTTGGCCACGTAGGTCCCGGCGAAAACGGGCTTCCCGTTCGGGTAGCGGCCGTCCCAGACCACGGCGACCTTCCCGGCTGGGGCGTTCGCATTCCGGACGACCCGGAGGAGCTGACCGGTCCTCGACGTGATCGTCGCGCTGATCCGCGCCGGGCGGGTGAGGCTGAACCCGATCATCAGCTTGCCGCCCTGCTTCTTGCGGACGACGACGCGAGAGGGGCTCACGGTGATGAATCCGAGCGTGTTGTTGAGCATGAAGACGCGCTCCGCCGTGGAGCGCCGCCCCTCGGAGTCCGTGGCCGTGATCGTCCAGCGCCAGCGGCCCTCCGGCTCCGCGGCTCTGCTCCGAAAACGCTGCCCGCCGAACGCGAACTTGTAGAGGCCCGGCCTGCGCGCGCCGGAATCGAGCGTGCGCGCCTGGCCGTTTGGGCCCGTGAGGACGGCCGAGACCGACGATGGCTTGACGATCTTGTACTCGAGCCGTTGGCGGTCGCCCGCGCCGTCGCCGTTCGGGGAGAACGACGGCTCCGTGTCGGGCGCGTGGACGCCGTAGTACATGACGAGCAGCGCCTCCGAGACGAGGCGCTCGCCGCCGGAATCCGACGGCCGGCTGAGGAGCTGCGCGTCGAAGGCCATCGTGGACGACCCGCCTGCGTCGAGCGCCGAGGCCGTAACGACGCCCAGGCGCATCATCGTCTGGGCGAGCTCGAAGTTCGTCATGCCGGCCGAGTAGCCGGGGCGGCGCCCGTCGACGACCAGCATCACGATCCTGCCGTCAGCCCTTTGACCCACGGCCGTCCGCGGGTGGCGCCGGTTCAGGTGGTAGGTCCCGAAATCCTCGTTGGGACGGAAGATCGGGCGGCCCTGTCGGATCAACTCCGGGCCGCCGCCGAGCGCCTCGGGTACGTCCCGCCACTCCGGACGCAGGACGAGCCGGACGGTGACCATCTCGCCCGTCACCCCTTCGACTGAAAGGCGTTGCCCCTGCGTGCCGCGGGCGGCGAGCACCGCCCCGCCTGGCGGAATCGTCGTCCCACCGCGCCGGTTCTCGGACACGAAACCGACGAGATCGGCGTTCGGCGTCGCAGAGGGGAAGGGCGAGAGCACCGCTTCGAACACGCCGTTGTTCGGCGGAGTCGTCGTCCCGTACGACGGCGTGTAGAGCGTGGTGCCGTTCGGTCCCGGCGGCCGATTCACGCTGTGAATCGGCCGGCGCGGTCCTGAGCCCTGCCAGGTGCCGAGCATCGAGATCCTGTCCACACGGAGGTTCCCGGCCATGTCCACGCCGAGCATGGAGCGCTTCGGATGCGGGGTCGTGCGGAGCACGCCGTCCTGAATCAGGCCGCTGGTCGGGATCCCGTCGGCCCAGGTGAAGAGGTCGCCGTTCACGCCGGCGACGGTCGCGCTCGCCTCGGCTCGCTTCTGCATCGAGGTCACGCGCTCCCGTCCCGTCGCAGCACCGTTGGAGAGAACCGGCTTGAGCCCGTAGAGCCCTCCGACCGGCTTGGGGGCCGTGAGGATGTGCAGCGCCTGCGGCCCGAAGCGCGTGAACTGCAACTGCTTCTCGTAGGTCACACCAGGCATCAACAGCTGCTGGGCAGCAGTCGCCGGAGACGCGAAAACGCCCGCCAGCAGGCAGAAAATGAGCGACTTCTTCAGCATCGACCCCAGCTGAGGCTAGCGAAAAGCTCGGCCTGCCAACCCCGGCCTTACACCATTCGTACACGGGTAGTGTGCGGGAGTGGAGCGCGCGATCGAAGTTCGCGGCCTCGTTCGCGAGTTCAAGGGAGGTATCCGCGCCGTCTCCGGGATCGACCTGGACGTCGACTCCGGCGAGATCTACGGGTTCCTCGGCCCGAACGGCGCGGGCAAGTCGACGACGGTCCACATGCTCACGACACTGCTCCCGCCGACGGACGGGAGCGCTAGGGTCGGCGGCTTCGACATCGTCAAGGAAGGCCCGGCAGTACGCCGGACGATCGGCGCCGCCCTCCAGGAGGCGGCGCTCGACCCACTACTGACCGGCCGAGAGCATCTGAAGCTCCAGCTCGCGCTGCACGGAATCCCGCGCCCCGAGCGAAACAGCCGGACTGACGAGCTCCTCGAGCGGGTGGGCCTTCGCCTCGCCGCCGATCGCAAGATCGGCGGCTACTCGGGCGGGATGAAGCGTCGGCTCGACCTCGCGCTCGCCCTTGCGCACCGCCCTCGGATCCTCTTCCTCGACGAGCCGACGACCGGGCTCGACCCACAGAGCCGCAGCGCCCTCTGGGACGAGGTCGTCCGGCTGAAGCGGGACGAGGGGGTCACTGTCTTCCTGACGACTCAGTATCTGGAGGAGGCGGACATGCTCGCCGACCGGGTCGGGATCATCGACCACGGTCGGATCGTCGCGGAGGGGACACCCGCGGCGCTCAAGGCGGAGATCGGACGCCCGACCGTCGAGGCGGTACCGGCCGAGGACACCGAGCCCTCGGCCCTGGAAGGCGTGTTCGAAGGGTTCGGCGCGCTTCAGCCCTCGACAACCGGAGTTGCCGTCCGACTGGACGGCAAGGGCGGACTCGCCGACATCGTCCGCGCGCTCGACTCGGCACAGGTCGGCGTCACCGACCTCCACCTCCACGCCCCGACGCTGGACGATGTCTTCCTCGCGAAGACGGGCAGATCGCTGGAAGGCTCCGAGGAACCCTCCGAATCCGACGCGTGAGCCTCACCTCGCAGGTCCTCCATCTGGCACGCCGGTCGGTGATCAGAACCGTGCGTCAGCCCGCCAACTGGATCACTCCGCTCGTCTTCCCGCTCGCGCTGATGGCGGTGAACACCGGCGGCCTTGACGCCGCCACCAGCATCCCCGGTTTCCCGACCGACTCGTTCCTCTCGTTCTTCCTGGCCTTCCCGTTCATCCAGGGCGCGCTCTTCGCGACCGTGAACGCGGGACTCGACCTCGCCCGGGACATCGAGACAGACGGTCAGAACCGTCAGCACCTGCTGGCACTGCGGCGCGTGGGAAGCCCGCCACAAGACCTGATAGA
>Ga0136614_10001629_pt1 | contig 13369 bp, 11 predicted proteins | sample AntDrymUQ2792106_2_FD_106643 | JGI IMG/M metagenome (GOLD analysis project Ga0136614, IMG submission 106643) | Polar desert sand microbial communities from Dry Valleys, Antarctica - metaG UQ279 (21.06) | ecosystem: Environmental > Terrestrial > Soil > Desert | place: Antarctica: Dry Valley...
CTCACCCGGCCAGTAGCAGCCTGCGGAAGATCACCGCGGCCTAATGGTCCAGTGCTCACGCCACGAACAGACGGGCACGTCATCCCATCAGCGGTCCCGATCTCCCGACCACCGGCGGGGGCCACGGTCTGACCGTAGGACTCAACAGCGTCCAGGTCCGGAGAGTGCTCACCCACCGGCGGCTACCGGCACCGAACCTTGCCCTATCGCGGCCCGGCCGCTCCCATTAGGTCGGGAGGAGGGTGAACGCGTCGATGTGGCGGGGCCGGACCACGCTGAAGTGGCGCCGGTCGACGGTGGCGATCTCGGACAGGCCGAGCCGCTCGGCGACCGCGACGACCGAGGCGTCCACCGCACCCAGCGGCATGTCGGCGTAACGGGTGACCAGCTCCGCGGCCCGCCGCCAGTCCTGCGCCTCGAGTTCGACGACGTGCAGGTCGCCGTCGGCCAGCGAAGTCAGGAACGCGGCCTCGGCCCGGGCGCCGGCTTCCCGAGCAAGCAAGTAGCAAGCCTCGGTCACCACCGGGGAGGGCACCGCGAGCGGGTCACGATCGCTGCGCCGATCGCGTCGCCGCGCTCTTGGCTAAGAAAATGGAAAACCTTCCAGAGTTCCTGCGTAACAGCGTGACCTGGGACCAGGGCAAGGAAATGGCTCGCCATGCAGATTTCACGATTCGTACCGGCTTGCCCGTCTATTTCTGCGACCCTCACTCACGAATTCCGCTAGAATAGGGGCCTGTCGCTACGACCGTTTGAGCCCAAGCAGTCTTTACAAGGCTGATGCATGATCGCTGACGGCCAGAAGCAGGCTAGGCCATTGGGTCGTTGTCACGGGCAGGGGTACCACCACATTCCAGCTACGTAGGATTCCGTACCATCATGGCAGTCAGTGCGAACAGACAGCATACCAGCTGATGCAAGATCGACAGGGAATACCTTCCGGGATCAGGTCGCATACAGCTGTAGGCCCGGTCAAACAGGAGACCGATCCAGTTGTCAACGGTTTCAGCACGTCGGCCACGCTCTTCGGAAAACATCGAGATGGCGAGTCCCTAGTGTTAGCCTCCGATCTGCCATAGCGGCGGACCGGAGGCCAGCACGGTTACTCGTGGAGGAAACTCCGCGCACCGACGGCAATCCCGCCAGACGGTTTCAGGTTTCGCAGCATGGCCGCCACCTCACGTACCCGCGGGGCGCGCAGGAACGAGTAGTGATCGCCCTGAACCCGGCCCGAGTTGGTCACATTCGGTAGGATACGCGCCCATTCAGCGGCGTTGTCGTCGGAGTTCTCGGCATTGATAATCACTGTGTCCACGTCTACCGGGGGCGGCACGTATCCGGCGATCAGTCGCAGGTGCGCCTTGTAGACCTCGAACCGGCGCTCCATGTCGGCCAGCAGGTCGGTACTGTCGGACCGGGACGCCAACCGGTCGGCCAGCCATCCCAACTGTTCAGCCGCGGTGGACGTTGCTGGGTCGGGAGCCTTGTCGACGTTCGGTCCGAGCGTGCGTGCGGCGTCGGCGACGTAGAACGCAGCAAGCTCGGCCTCGGTCTGGATGACCTCCTGGTGGATATGCAGCGGTGCGTCCAGCAGCGCGACAAAGGAGACCTCCTCGCCGAACTCCCGGAACTTCTCGGCGACGTTGAGCGCCACCAGCCCACCAAATGACCAGCCAGCCAGCCGGTACGGCCCTTTCGGTTGCGCTTCGCGAATCACCTCGAAGCAGCGAGACACCATATCGGTGAGCGAGGTAGCTGGGCGGGTGCCTTCGTGTAACCCCTCCGCCTCGAGACCCCATACCTCGTAGGTGTCAGCCAGTTCCCTCGCAAGTGGAACATAGGCGTACACGGTCCCACTGATCGCGTGGATTATGTATAATGGCTCGTCACCGGTCCCGTCCGACAACCGGAGTAGCGGACCGGAAACCACTGATCTGCCTGCCACACCGTCGCTGGTGAGGTCGAATCCGTCCGCGCCGTCCTCGTCGATACTGCTGTCGGGGAGCCCGTGCTTGTCCCGCAGTACTGCGGCAAGTTGCGCGGCCGTGGGCGCGAGGAAAATCGCGGTCACGTCTGTGTCGACGGCGAGGTCCTTGCGCAGCCCGGTGATCAGCTGCATGGCCTGCAGTGAGTTCCCGCCGAGGTCGAAAAAGCTGTCGTTGATGCCGATCCGGTCTAGGTTCAACAATTCGCCGAATGTGTCGACCAGTACCGCTTCGATGATAGTGCGCGGCGGAAGGTAGTCTTGCAGGTTCTCCACGCCGTTCGGGGCGGGCAGCTTGGATCGGTCGACCTTGCCGTTGGCGTTGAGCGGAAAGGCATCCAGCACCAGCACATGCGGCGGCACCATGTAGCCCGGTAGCCGGTCGGCCAGGTGCAGGCGCAGGTCCGCTGACGTCGGGACCGGGCAGTCCGGGTCAATCCTCGTGTAGCCGACCAACTGCTTCTGCCCAGTGCGATCCTCGCGGACCACGACGGCCGCCTGCAGCACGGCTGGGTGCTGGGCGAGCGACGCCTCGATCTCGCCCAGCTCGACGCGCAGGCCACGGATCTTGACCTGATCGTCGAATCGTCCGAGGAACTGAATGTTGCCGTCGGCCATCCGCCGCGCCACGTCGCCAGTTTTGTATAGCTGAGCGCCTGGTACTCCGCTGAACGGGTCCGTGATGAACCGCTCCTCGGTCAGTTCGGGCCGGTTGAGGTAGCCGCGGGCCACACCGGCTCCACCCAAGTGCAGTTCACCCGCTACACCGATCGGGACCGGTTCAAGGCGGCTGTCGAGCACGTAGGCGGTGTAGTTCGGCAAAGGGCGCCCAATCGGCGGCGGGTCGATCCCGTTGTCCTTGCACTCCAGCATGGTGGCGCCGACGGTGGCCTCAGTCGGACCGTAGCCGTTGATGAACCGCAGGCCAGGTCGCATCCAACTGCGTACCAGTGCCGAGGAAAACGCCTCACCACCCGCGATAACCACCCGCAGGTCCGGGAACTGTTCGTCGGCGAGCAGATTCAGCACTGCGGGCGGCAGGCACATGAAGGTGATCCGCTTGCTGCGTATCAGCTCCGCCAGCCGAGGTGGGGACAGCAGAGTCTCACTATTACCCAGCACCAGTGTCGCACCCGACAACAGCGCGCCGAATATGTCCAGCACGGACACGTCGAAGTTGAGCGAGGCGAACTGCAGTACCCGGTCGCCGTGGCCAAGCGGCCAGTGCTCGATCTCTCCGGTAGCAAAGTTGACCGCCTGGCGGTGCTCGATGACCACACCCTTCGGCCTTCCGGTCGAACCGGAAGTGTAGATCACATACGCCACGTTGGTCGGCGCCACCAATTGACCGAGATTACTGCTGTCCATTTGAGACAACGCTGCTCGATCCCGGGTCAGTGACACCACATGTTCCGTGGCCGACGGCACAGCCGGTTGGCTGAGTTCGTCGGTGACCACCACCGGTAGGTGCGCATCCTCCAGCATGAACGCCAGCCTGTCCACCGGATATTCAGGGTCGAGCGGGACGTAGCCACTGCCCGCCTTGAGGATGCCCAGCAGTGCAACTATGCGCTCCACCGAGCGCTGCATGCACACACCAATCAGGACTTCCGGCCCGGCGCCGAGTTCGCGCAGCCGCCGCGCGAGCTGGTTAGCGCGTGCATTGAGCTGCGCGTAGGTGAGACCTTTACCGTCGAGTTCCACTGCCAGGCAGTCGGGCGTTGCCTCGACCTGCGCTTCGAAATTCTCGTGCAGGCACCACGACGGGTACGGTGTCGCCGTGTCGTTCCATTCGACGATTTCACGTCTGCGGTCTGCCTCGGACATCACCGGCAGTTGCGACAGTGGCCGTTTCGGATCCGCCACAATGCCCTCTAGGAGAACCCGCAAGTGGCCAAGCAGGCGACGCACCGTGGCATCGTCGAACAGTGCCGAGGCGTATGACGCGTCGATGGACAGGCTGTTCTTCCGCTCTACGGCGGACAACAACAGGTCGAACTTGGCTGCGGTGCTTGGCAACGACTCCTGCGTGACGGTCAGCCCCACAGCGCTGAGCACGTCATCGTAGCTTTCGGCGAGGTTGAACCCGACCTGGAAGATCGGATGCCTGCTGGGGTCGCGGTGCACCCGCAGCACGTCCACCAGCTTGGCGAACGGCAGGTCCTGATGGGAGTAGGCGCCGAGGGTCGCGGTGCGCACCCGCTCCAGTAGCTCCAGGAAGGTTGGGTCGCCGGACAGGTCGGAGCGGACAGCCAGTGTGTTGACCAGGTATCCAATCAGCGGAGCGAGTTCCGTGCGGCTGCGGTTAGCGCTCACCGTGCCCACCACGATGTCATCCTGTCTGCTGAAGCGGTGCAGCAGCACTTGGAACGCTGCCATCAGGGTGACGAACAGCGTTGTACCCTCGCTGCGGCTGATCGCCTTTAACTGCTCCAGCAGCGCGCCGCCCATAGTGATGGTCTCAAGGCCGCCGTCGTAGGTCTGCACCACTGGGCGCGGCCGGTCAGTGGGCATCTGCAAGCTCGGCGCTCCGGCCAGGGTCTCCTGCCAGTAATTGACAAGTTCAGTGAGCATGTCTCCCTGCAGGCGTTCGCGCTCCCACAGCGCATAGTCGGCGAACTGGATTGCCAACTCCGGCAGCGCTGATGCGCCGCCGGTCACCTCAGCCTCGTACAGCGCGAGCAGTTCTTTGGCGAGTACGTTGAAGGACCAGCCGTCGAAGACAATATGGTGCACGACGATCAGCAGCGAGCACGCCGTCTCCGTCATGCGAACGATGCGGGTCCGGAATAATGGGCTCTGGTCAAGAACGAATGGCCGGTGGGCCTCCTGAGCCGATATACGGTCAAACTCGGCTTGCCGCGCCTGCGGCTCCAATCCTGTTAGGTCCACGACATCCATACCGCCGCCGCACACCGGTGGGTCGATCACCTGGCACGGTCGGCCGGCCATGTTGACCACTCGGGTACGCAGTACCTCGTGCCGCTCGACGAGAGCATCGATCGCACGCGTGAGCGCTCCGGTGTCTAGTGCACCGTTGAACCGCAGTGCGCCGGCGATGTTGTACGTCGGCAGGCCGGGGGCCAGCTGGTCGATGAACCACAACTGTTCTTGGCCGAACGACAGCGGGATCTGCTCGAGCCCCGCGGGTCGCCGGGCGATCGTCATCAGGGCTTTCTCCCGGCCCTGCCGCAGACGCGCGAGGAACAACGTACGCTGAGAATCAGACAACATAGCCTATCTCCCGATCCTTCTGTTCGTTTTTACGAGACGGCTGCCCTCGGCTGAGCCGGGGACAGGTCTTCTTTGTCGATTTCTTCTTTCGCCGACGCGGCGGTGTCCACCAGGAGGCAGCGGACCACTGGGAATAGCTGCCAGTGCGAAAACGGGGGAGAAAAAGATCCACGCGATCGGCAGCGCGAGGCCCACGACGCCGATCATCAGACCGACGCGCAGCCCGAAGGCGCTGGCGAGGGCGCCACCGAGTAGTGCGCCGACCGGGATCGTGCCGAACAGCAGCAAGCGGTAGCTGGCGTTCATCCGGCCGAGCAGTCCAGGTGGCGTCACCGACTGGCGCAAGGTGAGCGCGTTGACGTTGAACACGGCCAGGTTCACACCGTGGATTCCGAGTCCGGCCGCAAGTACTGCTAGTGACATCGGGCCGTGCCCGCCAGGCACCACTAGCAGGACCGGTGCGATGCAGGCGACGACCGTGGTAATGCGTAGCGTACGGCCGAAGCCGACGAACTTGGTCAAGCGCGCGGAGATGACCGCGCCGATCAGGGCGCCGACCGCGCCGGCGCCGATGACGAAGCCGAGTTCGGCCACAGTCAGCCCGAGATACCGGATCGCGTACACCGCGAACAGCGTGGTGACGACATTCTCAAATAAGTTGAACGTCGCGGACTGTGTGGCGAGGTTACGCAGAATGGGGTGACCGAACACAGCGCGAAGGCCTTCGCCGATGGAGGCGAGTAACGAAGTCTTTTCATCAGACACTTCTGGTTCGGGCTCCCGCTTGCGTATCATGACCAGGGCCAACGCTGAGAACAGATAGGAGCCGGTAGTTGCGAACAATGCGATCGGCGCGGTGAGAATCCCGATGAGCAGGCCAGCGAGGCCGGGGCCCGCGATGTTGGCTGTCGAGTAGCTGATCTGGATTTTGCTGTTCGCCTCGGTGAGGTGGCGCCGTTCGACCACACTGGGCACGTAGGCCAGCGAGCCGATATCGAACAGAACGGTGAGCACGCCGAGCAGGAACCCGATGACGTACAGCAGTTCTATTGAGAGCACTCCGGCCAGCGCCGACAGCGGCACCGCAGCGACCACCACCGCCCGGCCAAGGTTGCCTATGATCAACATCGACCGGCATCGCCGCCGGTCGATCCAGACTCCGGCCAGCAGCGACAGCAGGATGTACGGCGTGTACCGGGCGAAGTTGAGCAGACCGACTTCGAAGACGCTTGCCTGTAGACTGACGATGGCGACGAGCAGCAGCCCCAGCTCGGCGATCTGCGCCCCGGCGAGGGAGACCGTCTCACCACCCCAGAACTTGACGAAATCCCGGTTCCGCAGCAGACCCCCGCTGTCGATCTCGGGGACGGGCCATGCGGTTTGCCTACTGGTCTCAGCCATGACTGGCCGCTCCCACGGGATTCTCGGTGGACCTCATCTGCTCGGGCTGCACTTCCTCCGCTTGCGTCTCTGCAGTGGCATGCAGGTCAAACGCCTCGTGCAGCGCCCGCGCCGCGAGGTCTACATCGGCGGTGGGCACATGGCAGGACACCCGGTTCGGGGTAGTTGCGAGCAGGTGCACGTCAATGCCGCTTTGCTCCAGCGTCAGCAACATAGTCGTGGCGATCTCGGACCGGTCGGTGATCATCGAGCTGACCACGCTGACGCTGCCGAGGTGACCGTGCACGGCCACTTTGGCATCCATCGCGGACAGCGCGGCGACCACCTGCTGGGAATCGATCCCGGGCGTGGTGAATCGCACCACCCCGGCATCACGGATGATCGAGCCGACCGCGATACCCCCCTGCGCCAGTGCGCCGGACAGGGCGGCGGGTGAGACACCGGGAATCGTGTAAAGCGGGTTGTGCCGGGTATGGGCCACTCCACAAATCCGTTGCCCTTCCAACATCGGCATGTCCCTACGGACCCATGTACCCGGCTCGACGGTGACGCTCGACCGCACATGAATGTCGATGCCGTGCGCGGCGGCCAGTTCGACGGCGCGCGCCTGGAGCACCTTGGCCCCGGCATCGGCCAGTTGGAGCATCTCGTCGTGGCTCACCAAATCGAGCTTGCGGGCACTGGGAACCACCCGGGGGTCGGCTGTGAATACCCCTGACACGTCGGTGAAGATGTCGCATTCACGCAGGCCCAGCGCGGAGGCGAGGGCGATCGCCGAGGCGTCCGAGCCACCGCGTCCGAGCGTGGTGATGTCGCCCTCGGGCGACACCCCCTGGAATCCGGTCACCAGGACGACGGCATCGTGCTCGAGGGCCTCGATGATGCGGTCGGGGCTGATGTGCAGCAGGCGGGCGTTGCCATGGGACGAATCGGTGAACATCCCCGCCTGTGAGCCGGTCAGGGAGACCGCGCGCTCGCCAAGGTCGTGCACCGCGATCGCGGCCAACGCGCAGGACATGGATTCCCCGACTGACAGCAGAGCATCGAGTTCCCGAGGATCCGGCCGCGGTGAGAGTTCGTGTGCGCGCCGGACGAGGTCGTCGGTGGAACCGCCCATCGCGGAGAGCACCGCCACGACCTGCAACCCCTGTCGCCGGGCGTCGACGATCCGTGCGACTACGGCCCGCAGGCGCTGGGGGTCACCCACCGCAGTGCCGCCGAACTTCCACACCACCCGTTGATTACCCGCGCTGACTCCGCCGGGAGCGCCAGGACGCAACTCCGCTGGAGATTCCACTGACTCAACTAGGTCAGACGGCATCATGCCGTCCAGTAATATCGACACTGCTCTTTCACCTGTCTGCTTTCATTACTGGATGTGATGTCCTGGCGAGCGCGGTCCCATAGATGAACTCGATCCAGTTGGCGAAGAACATCCGACTGTGGCTACGCCACTGGCAGACCGGATCGTTCAAGTCGAGATTGGCGGGCGGGCGCGTGTCGCCGCGGCCTGCCGCGATGTCGCGGCGGTACTCAAAGACCAGTCGGGATCCGCTGTACTCGGGGTGTCCTATGTGCATGAGTACGCTGTGGTCACACGACTCGGCGATCACCGTGCCCGCCGGTGCTGGCGCGCGGCCGAGCACCCGCACCCTGCCCGCCGCGACCGCCGCATCCACCGTGGACTCATCGAATCCGGCGTACCGGCTGTGCGCTGTCCAGAACCGGTCGTCGAGTCCCTTGCCGATCACGTGATCGGCAACTTGCAGATCGGTCTGGTACACCCCGGAGACCTTGTGTGTGAAAACCTGATGCGATAAGCCGAGTAGCAGGTGTCCAACGGCTAACGCGCCCCAGCACAGCCCAAGGATCGGGATGCCGCGCAGCATCGCGTGCCGTACGATTTCCTCGACCTCGTCCATGTACCGGACCTGTTCAAAGGGCAGGTGCTCTACCGCGGCCCCGGTGATCACGAGGGCGTCGAGCTCACCCGCGTCTGCCAACCTCATGTAACGACTGTGGATGTGAGCCGGGTCGTCGTGCGAGTACCTGCGCCCACGCATCTTGATCCACACTGGTTCGAACGGTGACGCCGCCGAGAACTGTGGGAGCAACATGCTCTCGAATTCCTCGGCAAAGGGCATCAAGTTCAGGAAGCCCACTCTTGGTGGGCTGTCCAGCCCGGCGGGTCGGACGTGCTCCACGGGCGGCCGGCTCAGCACGGAGGTCATCGTGTCACTTCTCCGTACAGTTCGGCCTCGACTGCCTGCAGACTCTCGCAGACGAGGGCAAGTGCCTCGTCGGAGATGCGTCGGGTCAGGTTCAGCGGCGGCAACATCCGAACGACGCAGTCCTCTCGCCCGCCGATCTCCAGGATCAGTCCGCGGCGCAACGCGGCGCGCTGGAGCCGGAGCGCGACATCAGCGGAGCTGACCCCCGTGCCGGCGTGCCCAGCCATCTCGATGCCGATCATCAGTCCGAGCCCACGCACGTCGCTGATCAGCTTCGAGGACCGTTGCATCACCTTCAGCTCCGTGAGCAGATGCGTACCCTCGACTTGGACGTTCTCCAGCAGATTCTCCCGCTTGACCACGTCGAGATAGGTGTTGGCGCTCGCAAAGGCGAGATTGTTGCCCCGGAAGGTGCCAATGTGGCTGCCGGGACCCCAGGTGTCCAGCCGCTTGTGATACATGATGATCGACACCGGCAAACCGAGCCCGGATAAGCCCTTGGATGTGACGATCACATCCGGCTCGATGCCGTACTGCTCGAATGCGAACCAGGTGCCGGTCCGTCCGCATCCCGTCTGCACCTCGTCGATGATCAGTGGGATGTCGAGTTCCTTGGCGACGGTGGCGATCCGCCGTACAAAGTCACCCGGTGCCGGGATAACGCCACCCTCACCCTGGACAAGCTCCATGATAATGGCTGCCGGTTTGGGCACCCCACCATGCGTATCGCGGAGTGTATTGACCAGCAGCTGTGCGCAGCGGGTCTGGCACGTGTCGGGAGACATGTTCAGCGGGCAGCGGTGGCAATAGCCGTAAGGGGTGAAGTGCACACCCGGCAACAGATTGTGTAGGCCATCCTTAGGCTGGGTCTTCGAAGTCAGGGACATGGTGCCCTGTGTGGAACCGTGGTAGGAGCCCTGGAAGGCGATCAGACCACCACGACCGGTGGCTTTCTTACACAGCTTGATCGCCGCCTCCACACCGTCGCCACCGGTCGGCCCACAGAAGTGGATCTTCATGTCATGCTGCATAGCGGCCGGGAGCATGCCCAGCTGCCTACACTTGAACTCCTCCCGAACCGGAGTTGGGAAGTCTAGGCCGTGGGTCAGTTTGTCCAGTTGGTCCCGCACCACGGCGACCAACTCGGGGTGGTTGTGACCAAGGGCGAGAACCCCGGCACCGCTCAGGAAGTCGATGTAGACGCGACCGTCGACATCGGTGATGTACGAACCGGCCGCCTCAGCGATCGCCACCGGCAGCTTGCGCGGGTAGGTTCGAGCACTGGACTCGGTCTCGGCTTGGCTGTCCAGTAGGGCCTGCCCCCTGGGGCCAGGCACGGACAGGTCCGGCTCAATGGTGGATTCCGGTCTGTTGGGCATCGTTATTGATCTCTCTTCTCAGCGCGCCGCGCCACTGACTGACGTAGCCGCGGCTAGGATTTCGTCGAGTGATTCGTCCTGCAGATTGGCTTCGTCCTCAATGAGGCTGCAACGCAGGCTCTGCACGATCTCTTTGGACCGCAACGCAAGCAGACTGAACGAGCCCGCGTCACCCAGGCCGTGCGTCGACTCGCACAGTCCGTTGATATAGATGGGCGGGACACCGCGAGCGCTGGACGATGCCTCGACGCGGTAGTCGAATCCGACGGAAAGACCCATCTCATCGTCAATCCGCAGGATCCCGACGAGATCGGCGAGCAAGGGTGGCAATTGCTCATGACGCTCGTGCACACCGAGGTCGCGGTAGCCGGTCGCCAGGATCACTCGGTCTGTGGTGAGAACATCCTGCTCCCCGGTGACCAGCTCAGTCATCTCGAGTGTGACCTTGTTACCGGTCAGCGCTGCCCGGTCGATCCTGCGGTTGGTCCGCAATTCCAGGCGAGCGCGGCCGTCGAGCTCGTCCTCGTACATCCGCATATAGAGTGCATCGATAACATCGCGGTCAGCCGAGGAGTAGTTCGTCGGTCGCAGCTGTGTCCGCAACCGCTGCTTGCCCTCTGGTGAAGCATTGTAGTAGTAGGACACGAATTCCGGGAAGTACACTTCTTCGGAGAACGGACTAGTGTCTTTGAGTCGATAGCCGTAGCCAGAAATCACATTGACGATGCTCGCGTTGGGCAGCCGGTCGGTCAGATCAAGGACAACTTCGATGGAACTTTGACTGGCCCCCACGACAGCGATCGTGCCGGTATAGTCACTGTCCAGATCGGCGATCCCCGGCAGATAGGCTGAGGTGTGGAGCACCTGCGAGGAAGCGAAGTCGGTGAACACCGGCGGAATGTTTGCGGTGCGACCCGGCGCCACGACGACGGAGCGGGCGTGGAATACTTGACCGCTGGCGGTCTCAACCTCGACTACGCGCCGACCACCACTCACATTGGCTAGCCCGATCCTGATGACCTCGCGGCCGTACTCCACGTCGGCGGGTACCTGCTCGGCCACCCATTGGATATACCTGGCGAACTCCTTGCGCAGCGGGTGGTGCGCCGGCAGGTTCAGGTGCTTGAACAGTCTGCCGTTCTCGTGCAGATAGTTGATAAAGGTGTAGCGGCTGCGGGGGTTGCGTGGTGTGACCAGGTCCCGGATGGGGCTGTTCTGAATGTCCGCCCCGTTCAACAGCATCGCTGGCTGCCAGCACGGTCCGTCCGCCTTCTCGAGGAACTTGGCGCGTGCAGTTGGCCATAGTTCGTCGAGCGCGACCGCAAGGGCGATATTCGCCGGCCCGAATCCGACACAAATCACGTCGAGCACGTCGACCCATTCCTCCGTACTGGGACTGACCGCTTGGCCGGTCAGTTTGATGACCCCTGCCGATTCATCCCGAGATGGGATGCCGGGACCCGCCGCTATGGACGCGGAATTCTGCAAGAGTACCGAAAAATTCAGCTCGCGGCCAGTTTGATTAGCTGATGTCCGACTTTGGATAGGCATTCCCCGCGCCTCTTTCCTGTACTTGGTTTTGGCGGCAACACTGCATCTGATCCGTGACAGCCGGGTTAGCCACAGGACCGTTGTCAAAACTTGGCTAGCGATCCAGCCCCGTTTCCCTCTGCGTTCAGATCACCTCTGGCTCGAACTCGACTCGATCGAACTCGATTCACCGGGATGATCAGCTACGACGTTCACCTCTGCATCTACTGCTAACCAGTCTGGGCAGGTGCATGGTCCGCCTCTTATGGTCTGATTCCCTCCTGTGCGGCCAGTCACTCGCTTACTCCCACGTGCTGTCGCATAGAAAGAGACCCTCACCCCAGCCAGGAATACATATTGCGAGCTGTGACTCCGGCCACAGATCCAGTGATGGGCGAAGGAGGACCGAGGACGATGCGTCAGCGACGTCGGCGGCATACGGTGCGTTGGTACCTGCGCTATGGACTCTCGTACCGCGACGTCGAGGAGCTGTTGGCCGAGCGGGGCATCACGGTCGACCACGTGACCGTCTACCGCTGGGTGCAACGGTTCACTGCGCTGCTGATCGACGCGGCACGACCCTGCCGGCACGCTCCCGGTGATCGGTGGGCCGACGGCGGCTACGCCAGCCGACTGGTGATCTGGGCGGCCGCCACGCTGTAGGGGCTGATAACCCGTCTTCTCCACCCAACTCTGACGTGAGTTGCACCGGCTGCAAGATCGCGGCGACGGTCCGGTTCGGTGAAGCGCCCTCGGTGGCCGCCGATCGGGAAGGATCGCCGGGTGAGCGAGAGCAGGCAGCAGCGGCGGGCGCGGGAGCGGGCGGAGCGGAAGAACGCCGGCCGCACCGCGCGGTCGCCGGGTGTGGTGTCGATGCCCCGCCCCGTCCGGGGCTACACCATCGAGGTGCCACCGGAGCGAGTTCGACGAGCAGGACGAGGACGACGGCGTGTGGTGGGGCGCGGAGGCCGGGCTGACCGACAACTCGGTGGGCTACGAATACGAGGGCGACGAGGATCTGGCCGGGCTGCTGGGCGAGGTCGTCAAGGACGCCCGCGAACGTTGGGGTTCGCGCTATGACCTGCGGCTGGAGTGGACGCTGACCGGTGACGTGGGCGACCCGCCGGTGTCGCTGGCCGAGGCCGCGGGCGCGGTCGGTTTCGAGCTGCCCGACCGCCTCGACGGCCCCTGAGTCGGGGGCTACTGGTCGTCGCGGCCGGTGAGTAGGTCGACAATCTGGGCCATGCCAGCGGCGGTCTAGTCGAACCGGCCGCGCATCTCGACGAACCCGCGATCGACCTGCTCGAACTTCGCGTCGATCTGGTCGAACTTGCCGCGCATCTCGGCGAACCCGGCGTCGACGCGCTGTTCGAGCAGGTCGAAGCGGTGTTCGAGCTGGTCGAAGCGGTGTTCGAGCTGGTCGAAGCGACCGTCGGTCTGCACGCCGAGTGCGTTGATCGCGGAGCGGTTGGCATCGACCTTGACGCTCAGACATCCCATGGGCTCAGTTGTCAAGCAGCAGCTTGTTGATCTTGCTGGGTATGGTGTCCCCAAGCGGTGGTCTCGTTGTAGAGGGCTCGGGTCTTCAGGCAGCCGTGGAGGATGCCCAC
>Ga0136614_10001630_pt1 | contig 13369 bp, 14 predicted proteins | sample AntDrymUQ2792106_2_FD_106643 | JGI IMG/M metagenome (GOLD analysis project Ga0136614, IMG submission 106643) | Polar desert sand microbial communities from Dry Valleys, Antarctica - metaG UQ279 (21.06) | ecosystem: Environmental > Terrestrial > Soil > Desert | place: Antarctica: Dry Valley...
CGATGTCACGGTGCAAGGCCAAATCCTGTACGAGATGCAGAAGCTGGTGCGCGAATCCGGCACCGCGCTGATCTGGATTACGCACGACCTAGCGGTCGTCGCCGGCCTCGCCGATCGCATCGCGGTGATGTATGCCGGCCGCATCGTCGAGCTCGGCAACGCCGACGATGTGCTCGAAACACCACGCCATCCGTACACGCGCGGCCTGCTGGACTCGGTGCCCGCCGCCACCGCACCGGGCCAACGCCTCAGGCAGATCAGCGGCTCAACACCTTCATTGATCACGCTTGGCCCCGGATGCGCATTCAGGCAACGCTGCGAGCGCGCGGCGGCCCCGTGCGAAGTGATGCCTGCAATTACGCGGGTTGATCGGCGCGAAGTGCGATGCTATTTCCCGTTGCTCTACCCGGAAAGAGTCAATGAGCGCGTTGCTTGAATTCGACGCGGTGTCCAAGCGCTTCTCGAAGCGCCTGGACGTGATCGAAAAATTTGCGCGACAACTCGGCGCGAAGGTCAGCGAGCACACGGTGCATGCCGTCGACCGCGTGAGCTTCGGCGTCAACGAGCGCGAGGTCGTCGGCCTCGTCGGCGAATCGGGTTGCGGCAAATCGACGCTGGGCCGCGTAGCGTGTGGGCTTTATGCACCGAGCGACGGCGAGGTGCGCTATCGAGGCCAGCCGGTGGCGCACATCAATGGCGCCCGCCGCCCAATCCAGATGATTTTTCAGGACCCGTTCGCCTCGTTGAACCCGCGCATGCGGGTAGCGCAAATCATCGGCGAGGCGCCGCGTGTGCATGGGCTGATCGATGCGAAGCAAATCGAAGACTACGTCGCGCAGCTGTTAAAGCGCGTCGGCCTCGATCCCGGTTACGTGCGGCGCTATCCGCATCAATTTTCCGGCGGGCAACGGGCGCGCATCGGCATCGCGCGCGCGCTGGCGGTGAAGCCCGAGTTTCTGGTGTGCGACGAGGCAGTGGCCGCGCTCGACGTGTCGATCCAGGCCCAGGTGCTCAACCTGTTCATGGACCTGCGCGACCAGTTTCATCTGACGTATTTGTTCATCAGCCACGATCTAGGCGTCGTGCGGCACTTGTCGGATCGCGTGGTCGTGATGTACCTCGGCCGCGTCGTCGAAATCGCTGCCACCGAAGCGCTGTTCGCCGCACCCAACCATCCTTACACGCAGGCGCTGCTGTCCGAGGTGCCGCGCATCGCTCGCAAGCGGCGCGCCTTCGTTCCGATCAAGGGCGAGATTCCGTCGCCGCTGGCGCCGCCGCCAGGCTGCCACTTCCATCCGCGCTGCCCGCACGCGATGCCGCGCTGTTCGATTGAAGTGCCGGCGCTCCGCGAGATCGCGCCGGCGCGTTGGTCGGCGTGCCATTTGAATGACGTCAGAACTGTCACGTTGCAATGAATGACCCGACTTTTCGCGTGCATGGTCCGGCAGAGCCGCGCGTCGCGCTTGTCCTGGATTCGCCGCACTCGGGCTTTCAATTCCCGGCGGACTTCGATGCGGTCGTGTCCGAATTCGATCTGCGCGACGGCGAGGATTGCTTTGTCGACGAGTTGTATATGCCGACTACCGAGCTCGGCGCACCCTTGCTCGCCGCTCAGACACCGCGCACGTATCTGGACTCGAACCGGCACGCCGGCGACATCGACCTCGAATTGATCGAAGGCGGCACCTGGCCGCACACGCACGTACCAAGCGGTAAAGCGCGTATCGGCAAAGCGCTGATCTGGCGCACGCTCGACGACGGCCGTGCCATCTACGGCCGCAAGCTGAAGGTTGATGAAGTGCTTGCGCGTATCGAGCGGAATCACACCCCGTACCATCGTGCGCTACAGGATGCGATGGATCGCGCGCATGCGCGCTTCGGCTTCGTGTATCACATCAACTGCCACTCGATGAATTCGGTGGCGGGCATGATGGTTGAAGGCGGCGAAGGTTCGCCTCGGTCCGATTTCGTCCTTGGCGACCGCGACGGTACGACGTGTGATCCGGCATTCACGGAATTCGTCCGGGCCACGCTGGCCGCGATGGGCCATAGCGTCAGCGTCAACCGTCCGTACAAGGGTGTCGAGCTGGTCAAGGCGTACTCGAAGCCGACCGCCCGCCGCCATAGCCTGCAGCTTGAGATCAACAAGCGGCTCTACATGGACGAGGCAAAGCGCGAACGCAACAGTGGTTTTGCACCGCTACAGCGCAGGCTACAGCGTTTGGTCGAAGCGATCATTGACTACATCGGAAAGGAAGTACGCCGTGGCTGAACGTATCGCTGTAACCGTGCGCGGTCATCATCCGATCGAGGTGCAGCCGCCCGATATTTCCAGATACAAGCAAGGCAACACGGGCGTCGACTACGTGCACACGATCGACTCGGGTCGGGCCGGCCCGACGGTGATGGTGCAGGCGCTAACGCACGGCAATGAGTTCTGCGGCGCGCATGCGCTCGACACCCTGCTGCGCGAGCAGATCAAGCCGACCGCAGGCAAGCTGATCGTCACGTTTGCCAATGTCGATGCCTACGCACGGTTCGACTTCGACGACCCGGATGCATCGCGCTACATCGACGAAGACTACAACCGCGTTTGGGCCGACGACGTGCTGTTCGGCGCGCGCGATTCGGCCGAGCTGCGCCGCGCGCGCAAGCTGCAGCCGTTTGTCGATGCGGCCGATTTTCTGCTGGATATTCACTCGATGCACGAGCCGTGCCGGCCGATCATGGTGTGCGGCATGGTCGACAAGCACGTCGATCTGGCGCGCAAGGTCGGGCTGCCGGGCGATCTGCTGCTCGACACCGGCCATCCGGCGGGTGTGCGCATGCGCGACCGCGGCAGCTTCAACGACCCGGCGAGTCCGCGCGCAGCGGTGTTGATCGAATGCGGTCAGCACTGGGAAAAGTCGGCAGTCGACGTTGCAGTCGATACGATGCTGCGCTTCCTTGCCGCCACCGGCAGCGTGCCGGCTGCGTCGATCGAGCGCAGACTGCGCGTCACGCCGCCGGCGCAGCAGCGCGTGATTCGCGTCACCGAGCCGGTCGTCGCGAAGTCGATGAACTTTGAGTTCGTCGTTCCGATCGAAGGCTTGAGCGTCGTTCCGAAGGCCGGCACGCCGATTGCACGCGATGGCGAAACGGTGTGGTCGGCGCCGTACGACGATACCGTGCTGGTAATGCCTTCATTGCGGCATCTGAAGCCGGGCAACACGCAGGTGCGCTTTGGACGTTATGAAACCAAGCCGCTATGAGAACTAGCAGCATTCAGGAGGCGACATGAGAAAAGTATTGCAAAGTGTGCTGCTCGCAGCCGCCACGGTGATTGCCCTATCGAGCTGCGTCACCAGCACCGAGTTGAACGCGCAGTGGGTTAACCCGCAGGCAGGGAACCGACTGCCGGTCAAAAGTGTGATGGTGATGGGGATCAACCGCGATTCGACCGCGCGCCGCATCTACGAAGACGCCATGGTGGCGCAGCTCGCTGCGCGCGGGGTCAAGTCGGTGCAGTCATACAAGTCGCTTCCGACCGATGGTCCCGCAGAACAGCAGGCGATTCAATCGGCGCTGGCCGGCATCGGCGCCGACGCGGTGCTCATTTCGCGCACCGTGAGCGTCAGCAATGAAGTGCGGGTGTCGCCGGGGTTGGTGGCGGGCCCGCCGTGGGGCTTTGGATGGCCGGGTTTCTATGGCTACTACCACGGCTTCTGGTCGGCCGCGTATGCACTTCCACCGAGCGTTTACAGCGTGCAAAACGTATTGGTCGATACGCGTCTGTTCGATATCAAGGAGTACACGGTTCTCTGGTCCGGCTCCTCAACTACGGTGCCCACCGGATCGATGCAGAAGACGATCGAGCAGTTTGCCAGCACGATCAGCGCGGCGCTGACAAGAGACAAGGTGATCTAGCGATTTTTGAAGCGCCTTAGTAGCTCGCCACTACGTTGTCGTCGCGCAGGTCGATCAGCGTTTCGGCGACCCGCATGCAATCGTCGACATGACGGTCGCCGAGCGCCTTTAGCGCCGCGAACGACAACGATGCAGCGACCGCCTGGCCGGCGAACGGAACATACTTGGCTGCCTGCTTGACGCTCAATCGGACACCCACAGTTTTCAACAGTTTGATCACCAGCTCGCGCGTGACCATGCGGCCGATCAGCGCGCTACCCACCCCCATGGCGGCCTTGTAGGCAAACAGCCGACGCTGCGGTGCAAGTTGTTCGATCTGTTGCGGCGTCAGGCCGAAGCGCCGGTTAATCTCTTCGAGCATCCTGATCAGCACGGTGATGTCCACGGCGATGTCAATGCCGGGCACCGGCACGATCGAAGCACCTGCTGAGATCAACGCGCGCCGCGTCACGAGCTTGCGGCATGCGCTCGCAATCTGCGCAATGTCGCGCGCTGTCGATGGCACCAGCGTCGCAACAGACGCGCGCTTGGTACGCTTGGTGGGCCGAACGGTAAGGGCGGCAGAGGGCATTCGGCATCCTAATCGACGAATGCGCACGGCGCGAACGGGGCTAATCCTTATTCCGCCGTTTGCCGTCGTATTGCGACGTTCGAACGAGCAGCCCGCCACCTATAATTCCAGCGCTTTTTGCGGCCTTGCCGTGCCGGGGTCGAACGAGACTTTACCGATGCAGCTGCTGACACTTGGCCTGAACCACACGACGGCACCGCTGGCGGTGCGCGAGCGCGTGGCTTTCGTAGCCGACGAAATCGGCGCCACAATCGGCCGGCTACGCGAGCGGCTGCGCGAGCCCGCCGGTGGACGCATTTCTGAAGCTGCGATCGTTTCAACCTGCAACCGCACCGAGCTGTACTGCGCTGCCGAGGAACCCGAGCTCGCTCAGCGCGCGCTGCACGAATTCGTGGCCGCCGAGAAACAACTCGATCTGGATGAGCTTCATCGCCACTCGTATGTGCTGCCGCACGTGGACGCCGTGCGGCATGCGTTTCGCGTGGCCAGCGGACTCGACTCGATGGTGTTGGGAGAGCCACAGATTCTCGGCCAGATGAAAGAGGCCGAGCGGCTGGCGCGCGGCGCCGGTGGGCTCGGCTTGATGCTGAACCACTTGTTTCAGCGCACGTTTGCCGTAGCCAAGGAGGTCCGCACCACGACTGAGATCGGCACGCAATCGGTATCGATGGCTGCCGCTGCGGTGCGCGTGGCAAGAAAGATTTTCGGCGACCTGGCGGGAAGCCATGTGTTGTTCGTCGGTGCAGGCGAAATGATCGATCTGACTGCGACCCATTTCTTCGCGCAAAGACCGAAGTCGATCACGGTGGCCAACCGCACGCTCGAGCGCGCCGAAACGCTTGCGGCACGCCTGCACGGGCAGCCGATGAAACTGGGCGACCTGCCCGACGCGCTGGCGAAGTTCGATATCGTCGTGTCGTGCACCGCGAGCCTGCTGCCGATCATCGGGCTCGGCATGGTCGAGCGCGCGATCCGTGCGCGCCGGCACAAGCCCATGTTTATCGTCGATCTGGCAGTGCCGCGCGATGTCGAGCCCGAGGTCGCACGGCTCGACGACGTCTACGTGCACACCGTGGACGACCTCGGCAAGGTAATTGCCAGCGGCAATGACACGCGGCAGGCGGCGGTGGCGCAGGCCGAAGCGATCATCGAGTCGCGCGTGCGGGATTTCGAAGAGTGGATCCGCGTGCGGCGTTCGGTGCCGACGATTCAGGACCTGCACGGCCGCGCCGACGCACTGCGCGTGCGCGAATTGCAGCGCGCGTTGAAGCTGCTTGCCAAGGGCGAGCCGCCAGAACGCGTGATCGATCAGCTATCGCACGCGCTGACCAACAAGTTCCTGCACGACCCGATGAGCGCGCTGCGCGCCGCCGGCGATGATGCCGAGCACGCCCGCCTGCAAGCGCTACTCGCACGTTTCTACTCTGAGTAGAAAAAGCCGTTGCATGTGCGACCGGCGGTCGCGCATGCGGTCTGACCTAAATTATGAAATCCTCTATGCGAAACAAACTCGAGCAGCTTACGAAGCGGCTGGAGGAGATCGACGTGCATTTATCGGGCGAGCACGCGGCGCGCGATATGAACCGCTTTCGCGCGCTCGGCCAGGAACGCGCCGAGATCGAGCCGGTCGTCAGCCGCTTTCACGACTACACGCGAGCCGAAGGCGATCTGCAGGGCGCGCAGCAGATGCTTTCCGAGCCGGAGATGAAGGGGCTTGCCGAAGAGGAGGTCGACGCGTCGAAAACGCGCATCGTGACGCTCGAAGCCGAGCTGCAGTCCTTGCTGTTACCCAGAGATCCCAACGACGACCGCAACATTTTCCTCGAGATCCGCGCCGGCACCGGTGGCGACGAATCCGGATTGTTTGCCGGCGATCTGCTGCGCATGTACATGCGCTACGCAGAGCGCCATCGCTGGACCAGCGAAATGATTTCGGAGAGCTCCTCCGACATGGGCGGCTACAAGGAAGTGATCGTGCGGCTGGTCGGCACGGGAGCGTATGCAAGGCTCAAGTTCGAATCGGGCGGGCACCGGGTGCAGCGCGTGCCGGCGACCGAATCGCAGGGTCGCATTCATACGTCAGCGTGCACGGTGGCCGTGCTGCCCGAGGCCGACGAGATCGACGACGTGAAGATCGATCCGAGCGAGATCCGCATCGACGTGTTTCGCGCGTCGGGTGCCGGCGGCCAGCATGTCAACAAGACCGAAAGCGCGGTGCGCATCACGCATCTGCCGACCAACATCGTGGTCGAATGCCAGGACGATCGATCGCAGCACAAAAACCGCGATCGCGCGATGAAAATTCTGGCGGCGCGGATCAAGGATCAGCAGACGCGCAACCAACAGGCGAAGGAAGCATCGACGCGCAAGAGCCTGATCGGCTCGGGCGACCGCTCGGAGCGCATTCGCACGTACAACTTTCCGCAAGGCCGCGTGACCGATCACCGCATCAATCTGACCCTGTATCGCATCGAGGCGATCATGGATGGCGATCTGGATGAGCTGAGCGAGAAACTGGCCGCGGAACATCAGGCCGAGTTGCTCGCCGCGCTTGGCGAAAATATCTAGATATCGACAATCATCTTGAGATAAATTGGCAGTCGCCGACCGGCCAATCACGACCAATATGGGGAGCAGGAAATGGTGAAGTACAGGGCTCTTGCAGTGATCACCGCCGCTGTCTTGCTGGGCGCGTGTGCCGCCAATCGGACTGCTGCGATTCGCAACGTCACCGATTCACCGGTCGTGGCAGCCTCTGGCCAAACGCTTACTTCAGCCGATGTCGAGCGAGCCATCCGACGCGCGGGCGCGCAGCTGGGTTGGACGATGCGAACCGTGCACCCCGGGCTGATCGAAGCAACGCTTGTCTTGCGCACCCACAGCGCAACAGTCGAAATTCCCTATAGCCCGAAGAGCTACAGCATCGAGTACAAGACCAGCACCAACCTGCAGGCCGACGGCAAAGTGATTCACCAGAACTACAACGGTTGGGTCGAAAATCTGGATCGCGGAATTCGTGTGCAGTTGGTGAACTAGGGCCTGTTGACAACTCCGGCCCCGCCGATCGCTTCGATCTCCATCAACAACTCGGCGCGGCAGATGTCGGCGTGCAGAAAAAGCGCCCCGCCCGCGTCGAGCCCATGCTCGATCAGCACGCCGCGTATCAGCTCCGTGCTCTGCGCATCGCGCACGTAGACCTTCAACATCAGATCAGACAGCGTGGTTACGCCGCGCGCGCCGTGACGCACCGCCTCGGCGAGCACCGCCGACAGGTTGGCTAGTGTCTCTCGAGTCTGCGCGACGACGTCGCCACGATGCATCGTTTCGTGGCCGACGATGCTCGCGGTGCCCGATACGAACAGCACATCGGACTCCGCGCCGCGCCATAGCGCCGCGCGCGAAAAGTAGGGAGCGCGCGGGCCGTATTGCTGCGGATACCGATATGCACTGACCTGCCGCGGATTTTCGATCGCTTCTGCGGGCGTTCTTGAGGCCAGACAGTGCAGCACGAACGGGCCGCCCAGGCTGCCGAGTGCACACGCGGCCGGGGCGCTTGCCGGCGTCGGCGTATTGGAGTCCTGGTAGGCACGGTAGCGCTGTAAATTGAAGCGCCGATAGCGCTCGAGCCCCGCGTCATCGCCATTGATGCCCGGAATCGAGTTCCATACCCGCAGCAGATGCGGATATCCGCTCTGCTTCAACGCGTCGAACAACGCGCAATAGGCGGCGAATGTCGCTTCACCGAACGCGTCATCGCCCTCGTGGGCTACCGGCACCGACACGGCGGCGAACATCACCTCGCCGTTGTGTCGGCATTGCACGGACCCGATCGTTTCGGGGAGCGCGTCGGGGCGGCCAAGCCATACTTCGACTGTCCGACCCTTGCCATCGAGCACGGGGGTACGCAAATGAGCCTGCGGCAGTTGCACCGACGCCGCCAACGGCGATGAATCACCGAACGTGACAACACCGAGCACGCGGGGGTCGCGCAGCAGCGGCGAGGCTTCCCATTGCGCCGCCGGCATCCACTGCAAGCTGATGCGGTCGGCAAATCCTTGCACGCGTTGATTCACGATTTGATGTGACTGAAAAAGCAGCGCATTCTATTCATTCGCGTCACAGTTTCCGAACTCGCCCGTTGATACACTGGCCAGCTGCTTCCTTTGTCGGATCGTTGTGGGTTGTACCGCACAATGCTTGCCAGAACCGAATCGACATCGCCGGCCGCACCTGCGCAACAGCGCGCCGAACTAAGCGCGGACGTGCTGGTAATCGGCGGCGGCCCCGGCGGCAGCACCGCCGCGACATTGCTCGCGCAACGCGGCCGGCGCGTTTTGCTGATAGAAAAAGATCGCCATCCGCGCTTCCACATCGGCGAGTCTCTGCTGCCGCTGAACTTGCCGTTGTTCGACCAGCTCGGCTGCTCGCAGGCGATCGCAGGCGTCGGGCTGGCCAAGCGGGCGATGCAGTTTCACTCGATGGACCATCCGACGACCCAGATGTTTTCATTTTCAGAGGCGTGGGACGGCACGCCCACGCACGCTTATCACGTGCGGCGTTCCGCGTTCGATCACGCGCTGCTGCAGCACGCACGCCAGAGCGGCGTGGAAGTGATCGAAGCGTGTCGCGCGCGCAATTTTCGCGTCGAGCCCGATCGCGTCGTCGTCGAGGCACAGCACGACGATGGTCGCACTGTCGACGTCGCGACGCGCTACCTGGTCGACGCCTCGGGCCGGGACACTTTCATGGCGTCGAAACTCGGCATCAAGCGCCGCAATCAGAAGCACACCAGCGCGGCGCTGTATGGCCACTTTCGCGGCGCCCGCCGCAACAGCGGCGACGCCGAAGGCAACATCGAGATTTTCTGGTTCGCGCACGGCTGGATGTGGTTCATTCCGCTGATGGACGGCACCACGAGCGTCGGTGCGGTGTGCTGGCCGTACTACCTAAAGACGCGCGACACCGAGCCGTCGGCGTTTTTCCTGCAAACGCTGCAATCGTGCCCGGCGATGTGGGAGCGCGTCAAAGACGCGACACTTATCGAGCCGGCCACCGCGACCGGGAACTACTCCTACAGCGCCGATCGAATGGCGGGCGAGCGCTACGTAATGGTCGGCGACGCGTTCGCATTCGTCGACCCGGTGTTTTCAAGCGGCGTGTATCTAGCGATGAAGAGCGCGCTGTTTGCCGCTGATGTCGTCGATGGCGCACTGAACGACCCTGCGGAAGCGCCACGTCTGAATCGCGCGTTCGAGCGGCGCGTTCGGCGCGGGCTGCGGACGTTCACGTGGATGATCTACCGGATGACCTCGCCGGTGATGCGCAATCTGATCATGCAGCCGCGCGACGATTTCGGCATCAAGCGCGCGGTCATCACTTTTCTGGCGGGGGACGTGTATTTCTCCGGCCCGGTGCGGCGGCGCATGCTGGCCTTTCGTGCGATCTATTACTTTAGCGCGATGCTCGACTGGCGGCGCGCGGTGCGCGCCGTAGTCAATCGCAGGAATGCCGTGCGACCGCAGACGATTTACGCGACCGACGGCTCGGGATAAGGACTTCTTATGCATCGATGCGGATGGCGTCCGCTATTCGTCTGCGCCCTGCTGCTTGCGGCATCTTCCGCGCGCGCGGAGTCGCTTCCTCTGTGGGAACTCGGTGGCGGAGCAGCGGCGCTGCGCTTCCCCGACTATCGAGGCTCTGAGGAGAGCCGCAGCTACGTCCTGCCGCTCCCGTGGATCGTCTATCGCGGCGAGATTCTGCGGGCCGATCGCGACGGAGTACGCGCTACGCTGTTCGATAGCGAGCGGGTCGAGTTCAACATCAGCGTCAACGGCAGCGTTCCGGTGCGCAGCGACCGCAACCGTGCGCGCCAGGGCATGGAAGATCTGCGGCCGTTGCTCGAAGTCGGCCCGGTCGCCAACGTCCGGCTCTGGCGCAGTGCCGACGATGGCGCCGCGCTCGAACTGCGCGTTCCGGTGCGCGTTGCGCTTGCGTTTCGCGATGGCCTGCGCGACATTGGATACCTCACGACGCCGCAACTGAATCTTGATTTGCGCTTTCCGACTGAAACCCCCGGTCAGCGCTGGAATCTCGGATTGGTCGGCGCTGTGGTCCTCGCCGACCGTCGCTTTAATCAATATTTTTACGGCGTGTCGGCGGCGGATGCGACCGCGACACGGCCGGAGTATCGCGCGAGCTCCGGATACGGCGGCTGGCAGGCAATCGCAGCGCTGTCGCGCCGGATCGATCGCTTCTGGCTGGGCGGCTTTATCAAATACGACGACCTGAGCGGCGCCCGATACGAGGACTCGCCGCTGGTCACGCAGCGCCGCCAATTGAGCGCCGGCTTCGCGGTGACGTACATCTTTGCGACATCATCACGCATGGTGGAGCAGCGCTAGTGCTCTAGTGATGGACGCTGCCATTCAGAGCTCGCACCGCAGCACTCTTCTATACGTGGCGGGCATCATCGGCCTGTCGACTGCACTGCACGTCGTGCCGCAAATGCTGCGCGACTTCATCAATCCTGCCTGGTCGATGCTGGTGCTGATGGTGATCGATGCCACCGTGGTCTCGCTGCTGATTCGCAGGCGCGGCGCGGCGTGGGCGGTGCTGCTATTGGCGGCATTGCTCGGCGCGTTGATCGTGACGCACCAGAACGTGATCGCGGCGCTGCCATCGATCGGATTGAACCTGACACTCGCGGCGGCTTTCGGAGTGACACTCCGCCCAGGATCGACCCCGCTGCTGGTACGCATCGAGGAAGCGTGCAGCGCACTCGCATTGACGCCGGCGTTCGCGCGATATCTGCGCCAGCAGACGGCCGCGTGGACGCTGCTGTTCATCGCCATGGCGGCGACCTCTTTGGTGTTGATCATTTATGCCCCGTACGAGTGGTGGTCGCTGTTCGTCAACGTGCTGACGTGGCCGCTGTTCGCCTTGATGTTTGTCGCTGAATGGCTGTTTCGTCGTATGGCTTTCCCTCATCTGCCGGCGCATACGCCGCTCGCCATCGTCGCGATGGTCTTTGCATATCAGCGGCGGCGGCGCGCGCCGCAAACCGAATGACGACCGAGCCGATCATCGGCCATCGCTCGGCCCATGCGCGCGCGGCGGTGCGTAACGGCGATGCGGTCAGCGCCGGCCAGCTTGTCGCCGACGCTGCCGCGCTCTCGGCAAGAATGCCGCCCTCGCAGTATGTTGTGAACATCTGCCGTGACCGCTATGCATTTGCAGTCGGATTTTGTGCGGCGTTGATCGCCGGCCGCACCTGTTTGCTGCCGCCGGCGCGTGCTTCCGAGGCACTGGCGCAGCTCGCGCAGCGGTATCCCGACGGCGTTATCGTCGGTGACGACGCGGCCGACCCGTGGGCGAGCAGCGCTGCTCGGTCGATGACGCTGTTGGCCGCCTTGACCGGCGCGTCTGCGCAGCTCGTCTGGCCGCCGCCGGCGATCTCGCGCGAGCATGTAGCCGCGATCGCGTTCACGTCGGGCAGCACCGGCAAGCCGCTACCGCAGCCCAAGCAGTGGGGGCGCCTGGTCGACGGTGCGTGCGCCGAAGTCTCCGCGTTGCATCTGGACGATCTGCCAATCGAGGATGTGGTGCTGATCGGCACCGTGTCGGCGCAACACATGTACGGGCTCGAGTCCAGCATCATGCTGGCGTTGCACGGTCCGTGCGCGCTGGCCGCCGAGCATCCGCTGCACGTGGACGAGGTCAATTCGGCGCTGTCGCGCATCAGCGGCCGCCGCGTTCTGGTCACAACGCCGGTTCACTTACGCGCACTCTACGAATCTACTCAAGCAATGCCGGCCCTGGACCGCGTGATCAGCGCGACCGCTCCGTTGACGCAGCAGCTGGCCTCGCGTTGCGAATCGCGGTGGGCAACTCGCGTGTTCGAGATCTACGGATGCACCGAAACCGGAATGGTCGCGGCGCGCCGCACCGTCGAGGGACCTTTGTGGACGGCGATGCGCGGGGTGAAAGTCAAGCAGAACGGCGATGGATTCGAAGCGAGCGGCGGCCACGTACAGGCGGGCCCTCTGATGGATCGGTTACGGCTCGCGAGCGAAACATCGTTCGAACTCGACGGCCGCGCCGATGATCTGATCAACATCGGCGGCAAGCGCGCGTCGCTGGAGGGATTGAATCGACTGTTGCTGTCGATCGATGGCGTTGAAGACGGCGCCATTTTCCTGCCCGATACCGAAGCGACGGCCACGCGCGAGCCGCGCCTGATCGCACTGATCGTGGCACCGGCGTGCAGCGCCGCCGAAGTGCTCGCCAAGTTGCGCACGAAGGTGGATGCGGCGTTCCTGCCGCGGCCACTGCTGCGCGTGCAAGCACTGCCGCGCAATGCGCAAGGCAAGCTGCCGCGCGCCGAGTTGCTGGCGCTGGCGCAGCGCGTGCAAGGTAGGAAGTCGCGCGCGCGCCGCCGCTCGCACGAGGATCCACCCGACGTAGCGGACTCGGTTCGCCTTCATGGCCGACGCTGAGTCATCGTCCAAGCGCTGCACAGTCGATCCGCAGCATCCGATGCTAGCGGGGCATTTCCCCGGCCACCCGATCGTTCCTGGCGCATGGCTGCTCTCATGGGTGATAGCCGATGCGACGCGCCAGCTTGCCTCGGCGGGCAACGCGCGCGCGGTCACCGGCGTCAAGCGCGTCAAATTTCTGCGACCGCTCGGTCCGTCGGAGAGTTTCGAGTGCGAGTTGTCTACCGGCAGCGACACGGTGCGTTTCACATTGAAATGCGCAGCCGGTGTGATTGCGACCGGCATCTTGCAACTAGGGCCTGTTCACACTAAAACATGAGATGCGTTGGGTCGCAATGCGGATGGCTGCGCGAAGAGCAGCGCTGCCGAATGGTGGTTCCATTCGCAAGCCGCTCGC
>Ga0136614_10001631_pt1 | contig 13368 bp, 7 predicted proteins | sample AntDrymUQ2792106_2_FD_106643 | JGI IMG/M metagenome (GOLD analysis project Ga0136614, IMG submission 106643) | Polar desert sand microbial communities from Dry Valleys, Antarctica - metaG UQ279 (21.06) | ecosystem: Environmental > Terrestrial > Soil > Desert | place: Antarctica: Dry Valley...
GCGCCTGCACGAGTACCTCACCGCCGCGATCACCGCCGACCTCTACGGCCAACCCGTCCCCGCGCCACTACCGATCCCGGCGTCAGCCCCACCGTGACGATCCGACCCGCTGAACGGTTACCCCGCTTCGGCTCCTGGCGACGCCTGTGTACCGCGTGCTGCCATGTCACGACTATAGGGCCGCTCCTGGGCAGTCCGGGAAGAACGTTCGCGCTGCCACCACGGATCGTGCGGATGTCCGTACGCCGCCGCACTGGATATTCAAGGCGCCGCACAGCCCCGTAGCTATGCTCCAGCGAATGCAGGAGATGGTGATCTACGGCGTCAGCTTCGACATGGTCGGCAAGCAACCGATCGTCCTGCTGAAGACCGTCGACAGCAACAAGTTCCTTCCGATCTGGATCGGCCACCCCGAGGCGGCCGCAATTCTGATGAAGCTGCAGGGCGCGACGACACCGCGGCCGATGACCCACGACCTGCTCTGCGACATGCTCGGCGAGCTCGAGGTGCGCTGCACGCAGGTCGCCGTCACCGAGCTGCGCGACAACACGTTCTTCGCCTCGATCACGCTTGCCGTCGACGGCAAGGAGATGGAGATCGATTCGCGCCCCAGCGACGCGCTGGCGCTGGCCGTGCGCTCGGGCGCTCCGATCTTCGCCGCCGAGGAGGTCATCGCCGAGTCGGCGATCGAGTTCGAGCACGACGTCGAGGACACCGAGGAGGTTGTCGAGAAGTTCAAGGACTTCCTCGACCAGGTCAGCCCGGAGGACTTCGCGCCCGGCGAGGAGTGACGTCGCCGGTAGGTCGACGCAAGCGGCGATCGCGTGTCACGTCGCCGCCAGGCGGGTCCGCTTGCGACGACCGGACCGCGAAACCCTAGTCCGGGCGCGCCGCCTGGGACTACAACCGCGCGAGCCGCAGGATCCGGTCGATCAGCTCGTCGAAGCCGATCCCCGTCGCGTCGGCCGCCTGTGGGAGCAGCGACGTCTCGGTCATTCCCGGGATCGCGTTGGCCTCGAGCACCGTCAGCTCGCCGGTCTCGTGGCAGAGCATGAGGTCGACCCGCGCAAAGCCGCGACAACCGAGCACGTCCCAGACCTGCAGGGCGAGCTCCTGCGCGCGCGCCGTCACCTCGTCGGGCAGCTCGGCGGGGCAGACGAACTGCGTGCGCCCGATCTCGTAGCGCGCCTCGAAGTCGTAGAACGCCTCTTCGGTCGGGACCGCCTCGACGACCGGCAGCGCGTCGCCGTCGAGCACGGACACCGCCAGGTCGCGGCCGCGCACGTGGCGCTCGAGCAGGACCTTGTCGCCGTAGGAGAACGCCGCCACGAGCGCGCCCGGCACGTCGCGCTCGGCCGATGCGAACTTGATGCCGAGCGCAGAGCCCTGGCCGGCGGGCTTGACGACGAGCGGAAAGCCCAGGCGCTGCTCGATCGCCGGCAGCGCGTCGGCGGCGCCGAGCTCCTTGAAGGCCGTCTCGTTGAACGCGAAGAAGTCCGGCGTCGGGATCCCCGCGTCGAGCATGTGGTGCTTGGCGATGACCTTGTCGGCGCAGCGGATGCAGGCCGACACGCCGCTGCCGGTGTACGGGATGGCGAGCGCCTCGAGCATCTCCTGCACCGTGCCGTCCTCGCCGTCGCGGCCGTGCAGCGCGACGAAGGCGACCTCGGGCGCGGCCTCGCGCAGGCGTTGCACGAGGTCGTGGCCGACGTCGATGGCGACGATCTCGTGGCCGAGCCGGTGCAGCGCGTCCTGCACGCGCGCGCCGGACTTCAGGGACACCTGGCGCTCGAGCGACCGGCCGCCCTTGAGGACCGCGACCCGCGTCATCCTTCGCGGATATCGGACCCGCCCGCCCGTCTGCGGCGCTCGGGCGCGGGCGGCAGGTGCAGCACGTCGGCAAGCACCGCGTCGGGCTCGGCGGGCGCCGGCTCGGCGGCCGGCTCGCCGGCCACGGGGTGCGTGCCGGTCAGCGTGCCGTACAGCTGCACCTGCTCGCGCACGACCTCGCCGATGCGCCGCACGCCCTCGCGGATGTCGGCCGCGCCGACGCCGGAGAAGTTCAGCCGCATCGAGCTTGCGCCGCGGCCGTCGAGGAACGCCGCGCGGCCGGGCACGAACGCGACGTGCTCGTCGAGCGCGAGCGCGAGCAGGTCGGTCGTGTCGAGGTAGTCGGGCAGCGTGACCCAGATGAACAGGCCGCCCTGCGGGTGCGTCCAGCTGCACTCCGGGCCGAGACACTCGGCGAGCGCGTCGAGCATGACGTCGCGCCGGCGGCGGTAGATCTCCTTGAGCGAGTGCACGTAGTCCTGCCAGCGGCCGCTGTCGAAGTAGGCGGCGACGAACAGCTGCGTCAGCGACGAGGAGCACAGGTCCGAGGCCTGCTTGCCGATGTTCATCTTCGCGAGCACGGGCCGCGGGCCGACGCTCCAGCCCAGCCGGACGCCGGGAGAGAGGATCTTCGAGAACGTGCCGAGGTAGATGACGAAGTCGCCGCCCTCCAGCGCGTAGAGCGTCGGCAGCGGGTCGCCCTCGTAGCGCAGCAGCCCGTACGGGTTGTCCTCGAGCACCAGCAGCTCGCGCTCGCGGATGACCTCGACGAGCCGTCGCCGGCGCGGCAGCGACATCGTCGTACCAGCCGGGTTCTGGAACGTCGGCACCGTGTAGATGAACTTCGGCCGGCGTCCCTCGCGGTCGATGCGCTCGAGCGTCTGCTCGAGCTCGTCGATGCGCATGCCGTCCTCGTCGAGGCCGATCTGGATGACCTCGGCCTGGTAGGAGCAGAAGGTCGGCATCGCGCCGGGATACGTCGGCGCCTCGGCAATGATGACGTCGCCGGGATCGATCAGCGTCTTGCAGACGAGGTCGATCACCTGCTGGCCGCCGGTCGTCACCAGCACGTCGTCGGGATCGACGGTCATGCCCTCCTCGGCCATCACCTCGGCGATGCAGCGCTTGAGCACCGTCAGGCCCTCCGTCGGGCCGTACTGCAGCGAGCGCGCCGTCGAGTCGACGGCGACGTCGCCCATGATCGCGGCGAACGACGCGGCCGGGAACGAGGACGTGTCGGGCAGCCCGCCGGCGAGCGAGATGATGTCGCTGCGCTCCGTCAGCGCCATCAGATCGCGCATCGCCGAGGACTTCATGACCTTGGTGCGGGCGGCGAACAACCCCGCGTAGCGCTCGAGGTCGCGCGACGTCTGGCGGGGCCCGGCCGCCGAGGTCATCAGTCGGGGTTCGCCGGGTATGCGCGCGTCCCTGTCGTCTATCGTCATGCGCCCTCCAAGGTACCGGACGCGTTGCAGCTGCTGATCGACATTCTCCAGGGCATGGGGCTCTCCGGCGCCGCCGGCGTGCGCCCGTTCCTGCCGGCACTCGTTGCCGGCGCGCTGGCGAGCGCCGACGTCGGCATCGACTACGAGGGCACGCCGTTTGCGTTCCTCGAACAGCCGGGCTGGCTGGCGGCCGTGCTCGTCGTGCTGATCGTGGCGGTCGTGCTGGCGCGCCGCGAGCCGATCGCCGCAACGCTGGAGTCGGCCACGCAGGGCATCGGCCTGGGCCTCGGGGCGCTGCTGTTCGCCGCGACGCTCGCCGACAACACGGACATGTGGTGGCCGGGCCTGCTGGCCGGCGGGCTGTGCGCCGCGCTCGCCGCCGCCGCCACGCGGTCGCTGAGCACCCGCGCGCGCGCGCGCCTGGATCCCGAGGCGCGGGCGGCGCTGCCGGTCTACCTCGAGGGCACGGCCGTCCTGCTCGCCGGCCTGGCGGTCGTGGCGGCGCCGATCTCGGTCATGGCGATCGGTTTCTTCGCCTTCCTGTTGCGCGGCGGCAAGCGCCGCGAGGGCGAGAAGTACGCCGGGCTGCGCATCCTGCGGTGAGCGCCGCCAAGCCGTCCGATCCGGCCAATCCCTCCAGTCCGTCCAAGCTCGTCCTCACCGTCATCGACGGGATGAAGCCGACGATGGTCGAGCGCGCGATGCGCTCGGGCAACGCGCCGGCCCTGAAGGCGATCGCCGACCGCGGCCAGTACGTGCCGGGGTGCGTGGCCGCGTTCCCCTCCGTCACGCCCGTCTGCGCGGCGACGATCACGACCGGCGTGCTGCAGGACGAGCACGAGATCCCGTCGATGAACTGGTATTCGCGCGCCGAGCAGCGCTACGTGGAGTACGGCTCCTCGTTCTCGGCGTCGCGCAAGTTCGGGCTCAACCGCCAGCTCGTCGACACGATCTTCAACATGAACGCGACGCACCTGGCGCCCGGCGTCCCGACCGTCTTCGAGACGCTCGACGACACCGAGCGGGTGCGCACGGCCGGCACGACCTACCTCATCTACCGCGGCCGGCACGAGCATGAGATCTCGCGCGACTTCGCGCTGACGCGCGCCGCGTCGCAGCTGTTCAAGCGCGCGGTGCTCGGCCCGCGCGAGCTGTTCTACGCCGACATCTTCGCCAGCCGCAGGACGACCTGCTGGTCGCGGATGGGGATCCCCGGCATGCGCGACCAGCACGCCGGCTGCGTCGGCTCCTACCTCGTCGAGCACGACCTCTTCGACTTCCTGCTGCTGTCGCTGCCCGACAACGACGCGCACTCCCACAAGAACGGGCCGCACGCGCAGATCCAGTCGATCGCCGCCGCCGACGCCGAGCTGTGGCGCGTGATGGAGGCCGGCGGCGGCGCCGACGCGTTCCTCGACGAGCACGCGATGATCGTCATGGCCGACCACTCGCATTCGCACATCGAGCGCACCGTCGACCTGACCGGCGCGTTCGCCGACTGGCGCGTGCTGCCGCCGTCCGGTGCCGGTGCGCGCCACGCCGAGCTCGCGCTGTGCCCGGCGCAGCGCTCGGCGATGATCTATCTGCTGCTGGAGTCGCGCGAGAGCGCGCTGCCGCGCGTCGTCGAGCGGGCACGCGCGGTCGAGGGCGTCGATCTCGCGATGTGGTGGGATCCGGACCCCGCCCACCGGCGCGTGCGGATCGGCGGCGAGCGCGGCGAGCTGTCGTTCGCTCCGGGCGACGACGTCGCCGACGAGCGCGGCCGGCGCTGGTCGGTCGACGGCGAGCTCGACACGCTGCTCGCGCACCTCGAGGACGGCGTGCTGCACTGCGAGAACTATCCCGACGCGCTGGCGCGCGTGTGGGCGGCGATGTCCTGCCCTACCTCGGGCGACGTGCTGCTCTCCGCCGAACCCGCCTACGAGTTCCCCGACTGGGGCAACCGCGCGCACGTGCGCGGTGGCAGCCACGGCTCGCTGCATCGCGTCGACTCGCTCGGCGCCCTGCTGTTCTGCGGCGTGCCGGCGCCGCCGGAGCGCGCCGACGGCAACTGGTCGATCGCCGACGTCGCGCCGATGGTCATCGGCCACTTCGGCGCCGCGTAACCTTTCGCGGGATGACTGCGCTCCATTGCCCGACGGTCGTGGCCGGGGATCCGGAAGGCCGGTCCTCGCGATGAGCGCCGACGAGGCCGTCGCGGAGAGCTCGATCGACACCTCGCGCCTGCGCGGCCGTACGCGCGTGCGCGCGGGCCTGCGCAAGCCGTCGAACTGGCTGCAGCTCGTGCGCTTCGGCGTGGTCGGCGCGAGCGGCTACGTCGTCAACCTGCTGATCTACACGCTGCTCGAGCACGGTCTGTCGGCGACCTACCCCATCGCCGCCACCGGCGCCTTCGTCGTCGCCCTGAGCAACAACTTCGTCTGGAACCGGATGTGGACCTTTCGCGCCAGCGGCGGGCACGCGGGCTTTCAGGCGGTGCGCTTCTGCGTCGTCTCGCTCATGGCGTTCGCCTTCAACCTCGTCGTCCTCTACGCGCTCGTCGAAGGGCTCGGGATGGACGAGGTCCTCGACATGGGCACGGTGCCGGCCCAGGCGATCGCGATCGCCGCCGCGACGCCGCTGAACTTCATCGGCAACAAGCTGTGGAGCTTCCGGGCCTGATGGTCGACTCCACGACCCGAACCGTCAGCTGAGCGCTTCTCGAGCGCGCAGCGCGCTCTGCTGCGCCGCGCTGCTGGTCGTCCTGCTGAGCGCCGCGCCCGCCGCGGCGCAGGTGCGCTCGCCGGGCACCTCAGGTGGCCTGCCGACGAACTTGCCCGGTACGGCGGTCAGCCCCACGCAGCTCGTGCGCCCGCCGCGCGAGGACGTGGTGCCGCCGGGGCGTGTCCTGACCGCCGCGCGCGCCGGCGCGATCGCCGAGCGCATCGCGAAGGTGCGCCGCGAGCGCCGCGAGTACCGCGGCTCGACCCGCGAGGTCTTCCTCAAGGGCACCGATCGCTGGCAGGTCTCGTTCTTCGCCAAGACGAAGCCCCGCCAGCCGCGCAAGGAGATCGGCCAGGTGCTGATCGACGACGCCACCGGGCGCGTGATCGAGGCGTGGACGGAGTACCAGGTCCCGTGGTCGATGGCGCGCGGCTATCCCGGCGCGTTCGGGCGCATCGTCAACGCCCCGTGGGTGTGGATCCCGCTGGCGGTGCTGTTCGTGGCCCCGTTTCTACGCCCGCCGTGGCGGATGCTGCACCTCGACCTGCTCGTCCTGAGCGCCTTCTCGGTCTCGACGGCCTTCTTCAACGCCGCGCGCGTGGACTGGTCGGTGCCGCTCGTCTACCCGCTGCTGGGCTACCTGCTGGCGCGGATGCTGTGGATCGGCCTGCGCCGTGGCGAGACGGAGCACGAGCAGTCGCAGCGGCCGCTGCGACTGCTCGTGCTCCGTCTCGCCACGGCGCAGGCCGATCCACAGCATCCGCGCCAGCAGGTAGCCCAGCAGCGGGTAGACGAGCGGCACCGACCAGTCCACGCGCGCGGCGTTGAAGAAGGCCGTCGAGACCGAGAAGGCGCTCAGGACGAGCAGGTCGAGGTGCAGCATCCGCCACGGCGGGCGTAGAAACGGGGCCACGAACAGCACCGCCAGCGGGATCCACACCCACGGGGCGTTGACGATGCGCCCGAACGCGCCGGGATAGCCGCGCGCCATCGACCACGGGACCTGGTACTCCGTCCACGCCTCGATCACGCGCCCGGTGGCGTCGTCGATCAGCACCTGGCCGATCTCCTTGCGCGGCTGGCGGGGCTTCGTCTTGGCGAAGAACGAGACCTGCCAGCGATCGGTGCCCTTGAGGAAGACCTCGCGGGTCGAGCCGCGGTACTCGCGGCGCTCGCGGCGCACCTTCGCGATGCGCTCGGCGATCGCGCCGGCGCGCGCGGCGGTCAGGACACGCCCCGGCGGCACCACGTCCTCGCGCGGCGGGCGCACGAGCTGCGTGGGGCTGACCGCCGTACCGGGCAAGTTCGTCGGCAGGCCACCTGAGGTGCCCGGCGAGCGCACCTGCGCCGCGGCGGGCGCGGCGCTCAGCAGGACGACCAGCAGCGCGGCGCAGCAGAGCGCGCTGCGCGCTCGAGAAGCGCTCAGCTGACGGTTCGGGTCGTGGAGTCGACCATCAGGCCCGGAAGCTCCACAGCTTGTTGCCGATGAAGTTCAGCGGCGTCGCGGCGGCGATCGCGATCGCCTGGGCCGGCACCGTGCCCATGTCGAGGACCTCGTCCATCCCGAGCCCTTCGACGAGCGCGTAGAGGACGACGAGGTTGAAGGCGAACGCCATGAGCGAGACGACGCAGAAGCGCACCGCCTGAAAGCCCGCGTGCCCGCCGCTGGCGCGAAAGGTCCACATCCGGTTCCAGACGAAGTTGTTGCTCAGGGCGACGACGAAGGCGCCGGTGGCGGCGATGGGGTAGGTCGCCGACAGACCGTGCTCGAGCAGCGTGTAGATCAGCAGGTTGACGACGTAGCCGCTCGCGCCGACCACGCCGAAGCGCACGAGCTGCAGCCAGTTCGACGGCTTGCGCAGGCCCGCGCGCACGCGCGTACGGCCGCGCAGGCGCGAGGTGTCGATCGAGCTCTCCGCGACGGCCTCGTCGGCGCTCATCGCGAGGACCGGCCTTCCGGATCCCCGGCCACGACCGTCGGGCAATGGAGCGCAGTCATCCCGCGAAAGGTTACGCGGCGCCGAAGTGGCCGATGACCATCGGCGCGACGTCGGCGATCGACCAGTTGCCGTCGGCGCGCTCCGGCGGCGCCGGCACGCCGCAGAACAGCAGGGCGCCGAGCGAGTCGACGCGATGCAGCGAGCCGTGGCTGCCACCGCGCACGTGCGCGCGGTTGCCCCAGTCGGGGAACTCGTAGGCGGGTTCGGCGGAGAGCAGCACGTCGCCCGAGGTAGGGCAGGACATCGCCGCCCACACGCGCGCCAGCGCGTCGGGATAGTTCTCGCAGTGCAGCACGCCGTCCTCGAGGTGCGCGAGCAGCGTGTCGAGCTCGCCGTCGACCGACCAGCGCCGGCCGCGCTCGTCGGCGACGTCGTCGCCCGGAGCGAACGACAGCTCGCCGCGCTCGCCGCCGATCCGCACGCGCCGGTGGGCGGGGTCCGGATCCCACCACATCGCGAGATCGACGCCCTCGACCGCGCGTGCCCGCTCGACGACGCGCGGCAGCGCGCTCTCGCGCGACTCCAGCAGCAGATAGATCATCGCCGAGCGCTGCGCCGGGCACAGCGCGAGCTCGGCGTGGCGCGCACCGGCACCGGACGGCGGCAGCACGCGCCAGTCGGCGAACGCGCCGGTCAGGTCGACGGTGCGCTCGATGTGCGAATGCGAGTGGTCGGCCATGACGATCATCGCGTGCTCGTCGAGGAACGCGTCGGCGCCGCCGCCGGCCTCCATCACGCGCCACAGCTCGGCGTCGGCGGCGGCGATCGACTGGATCTGCGCGTGCGGCCCGTTCTTGTGGGAGTGCGCGTCGTTGTCGGGCAGCGACAGCAGCAGGAAGTCGAAGAGGTCGTGCTCGACGAGGTAGGAGCCGACGCAGCCGGCGTGCTGGTCGCGCATGCCGGGGATCCCCATCCGCGACCAGCAGGTCGTCCTGCGGCTGGCGAAGATGTCGGCGTAGAACAGCTCGCGCGGGCCGAGCACCGCGCGCTTGAACAGCTGCGACGCGGCGCGCGTCAGCGCGAAGTCGCGCGAGATCTCATGCTCGTGCCGGCCGCGGTAGATGAGGTAGGTCGTGCCGGCCGTGCGCACCCGCTCGGTGTCGTCGAGCGTCTCGAAGACGGTCGGGACGCCGGGCGCCAGGTGCGTCGCGTTCATGTTGAAGATCGTGTCGACGAGCTGGCGGTTGAGCCCGAACTTGCGCGACGCCGAGAACGAGGAGCCGTACTCCACGTAGCGCTGCTCGGCGCGCGAATACCAGTTCATCGACGGGATCTCGTGCTCGTCCTGCAGCACGCCGGTCGTGATCGTCGCCGCGCAGACGGGCGTGACGGAGGGGAACGCGGCCACGCACCCCGGCACGTACTGGCCGCGGTCGGCGATCGCCTTCAGGGCCGGCGCGTTGCCCGAGCGCATCGCGCGCTCGACCATCGTCGGCTTCATCCCGTCGATGACGGTGAGGACGAGCTTGGACGGACTGGAGGGATTGGCCGGATCGGACGGCTTGGCGGCGCTCACCGCAGGATGCGCAGCCCGGCGTACTTCTCGCCCTCGCGGCGCTTGCCGCCGCGCAACAGGAAGGCGAAGAAACCGATCGCCATGACCGAGATCGGCGCCGCCACGACCGCCAGGCCGGCGAGCAGGACGGCCGTGCCCTCGAGGTAGACCGGCAGCGCCGCCCGCGCCTCGGGATCCAGGCGCGCGCGCGCGCGGGTGCTCAGCGACCGCGTGGCGGCGGCGGCGAGCGCGGCGCACAGCCCGCCGGCCAGCAGGCCCGGCCACCACATGTCCGTGTTGTCGGCGAGCGTCGCGGCGAACAGCAGCGCCCCGAGGCCCAGGCCGATGCCCTGCGTGGCCGACTCCAGCGTTGCGGCGATCGGCTCGCGGCGCGCCAGCACGACCGCCACGATCAGCACGACGAGCACGGCCGCCAGCCAGCCCGGCTGTTCGAGGAACGCAAACGGCGTGCCCTCGTAGTCGATGCCGACGTCGGCGCTCGCCAGCGCGCCGGCAACGAGTGCCGGCAGGAACGGGCGCACGCCGGCGGCGCCGGAGAGCCCCATGCCCTGGAGAATGTCGATCAGCAGCTGCAACGCGTCCGGTACCTTGGAGGGCGCATGACGATAGACGACAGGGACGCGCGCATACCCGGCGAACCCCGACTGATGACCTCGGCGGCCGGGCCCCGCCAGACGTCGCGCGACCTCGAGCGCTACGCGGGGTTGTTCGCCGCCCGCACCAAGGTCATGAAGTCCTCGGCGATGCGCGATCTGATGGCGCTGACGGAGCGCAGCGACATCATCTCGCTCGCCGGCGGGCTGCCCGACACGTCCTCGTTCCCGGCCGCGTCGTTCGCCGCGATCATGGGCGACGTCGCCGTCGACTCGACGGCGCGCTCGCTGCAGTACGGCCCGACGGAGGGCCTGACGGTGCTCAAGCGCTGCATCGCCGAGGTGATGGCCGAGGAGGGCATGACCGTCGATCCCGACGACGTGCTGGTGACGACCGGCGGCCAGCAGGTGATCGACCTCGTCTGCAAGACGCTGATCGATCCCGGCGACGTCATCATTGCCGAGGCGCCGACGTATCCCGGCGCGATGCCGACCTTCTGCTCCTACCAGGCCGAGGTCATCCAGATCGGCCTCGACGAGGACGGCATGCGCATCGACGAGCTCGAGCAGACGCTCGAGCGCATCGACCGCGAGGGACGCCGGCCGAAGTTCATCTACACGGTGCCGACGTTCCAGAACCCGGCTGGTACGACGATGTCGCTGCCGCGCCGGCGACGGCTCGTCGAGGTCATCCGCGAGCGCGAGCTGCTGGTGCTCGAGGACAACCCGTACGGGCTGCTGCGCTACGAGGGCGACCCGCTGCCGACGCTCTACGCGCTGGAGGGCGGCGACTTCGTCATCTACCTCGGCACGTTCTCGAAGATCCTCTCTCCCGGCGTCCGGCTGGGCTGGAGCGTCGGCCCGCGGCCCGTGCTCGCGAAGATGAACATCGGCAAGCAGGCCTCGGACCTGTGCTCCTCGTCGCTGACGCAGCTGTTCGTCGCCGCCTACTTCGACAGCGGCCGCTGGCAGGACTACGTGCACTCGCTCAAGGAGATCTACCGCCGCCGGCGCGACGTCATGCTCGACGCGCTCGCCGAGTGTCTCGGCCCGGAGTGCAGCTGGACGCACCCGCAGGGCGGCCTGTTCATCTGGGTCACGCTGCCCGACTACCTCGACACGACCGACCTGCTCGCGCTCGCGCTCGACGAGCACGTCGCGTTCGTGCCCGGCCGCGCGGCGTTCCTCGACGGCCGCGGCGCAAGCTCGATGCGGCTGAACTTCTCCGGCGTCGGCGCGGCCGACATCCGCGAGGGCGTGCGGCGCATCGGCGAGGTCGTGCGCGAGCAGGTGCAGCTGTACGGCACGCTGACCGGCACGCACCCCGTGGCCGGCGAGCCGGCCGCCGAGCCGGCGCCCGCCGAGCCCGACGCGGTGCTTGCCGACGTGCTGCACCTGCCGCCCGCGCCCGAGCGCCGCAGACGGGCGGGCGGGTCCGATATCCGCGAAGGATGACGCGGGTCGCGGTCCTCAAGGGCGGCCGGTCGCTCGAGCGCCAGGTGTCCCTGAAGTCCGGCGCGCGCGTGCAGGACGCGCTGCACCGGCTCGGCCACGAGATCGTCGCCATCGACGTCGGCCACGACCTCGTGCAACGCCTGCGCGAGGCCGCGCCCGAGGTCGCCTTCGTCGCGCTGCACGGCCGCGACGGCGAGGACGGCACGGTGCAGGAGATGCTCGAGGCGCTCGCCATCCCGTACACCGGCAGCGGCGTGTCGGCCTGCATCCGCTGCGCCGACAAGGTCATCGCCAAGCACCACATGCTCGACGCGGGGATCCCGACGCCGGACTTCTTCGCGTTCAACGAGACGGCCTTCAAGGAGCTCGGCGCCGCCGACGCGCTGCCGGCGATCGAGCAGCGCCTGGGCTTTCCGCTCGTCGTCAAGCCCGCCGGCCAGGGCTCTGCGCTCGGCATCAAGTTCGCATCGGCCGAGCGCGACGTGCCGGGCGCGCTCGTGGCGGCGTTCTCCTACGGCGACAAGGTCCTGCTCGAGCGCCACGTGCGCGGCCGCGACCTGGCGGTGTCCGTGCTCGACGGCGACGCGCTGCCGGTCGTCGAGGCGGTCCCGACCGAAGAGGCGTTCTACGACTTCGAGGCGCGCTACGAGATCGGGCGCACGCAGTTCGTCTGCCCCGCCGAGCTGCCCGACGAGGTGACGGCGCGCGCGCAGGAGCTCGCCCTGCAGGTCTGGGACGTGCTCGGTTGTCGCGGCTTTGCGCGGGTCGACCTCATGCTCTGCCACGAGACCGGCGAGCTGACGGTGCTCGAGGCCAACGCGATCCCGGGAATGACCGAGACGTCGCTGCTCCCACAGGCGGCCGACGCGACGGGGATCGGCTTCGACGAGCTGATCGACCGGATCCTGCGGCTCGCGCGGTTGTAGTCCCAGGCGGCGCGCCCGGACTAGGGTTTCGCGGTCCGGTCGTCGCAAGCGGACCCGCCTGGCGGCGACGTGACACGCGATCGCCGCTTGCGTCGACCTACCGGCGACGTCACTCCTCGCCGGGCGCGAAGTCCTCCGGGCTGACCTGGTCGAGGAAGTCCTTGAACTTCTCGACAACCTCCTCGGTGTCCTCGACGTCGTGCTCGAACTCGATCGCCGACTCGGCGATGACCTCCTCGGCGGCGAAGATCGGAGCGCCCGAGCGCACGGCCAGCGCCAGCGCGTCGCTGGGGCGCGAATCGATCTCCATCTCCTTGCCGTCGACGGCAAGCGTGATCGAGGCGAAGAACGTGTTGTCGCGCAGCTCGGTGACGGCGACCTGCGTGCAGCGCACCTCGAGCTCGCCGAGCATGTCGCAGAGCAGGTCGTGGGTCATCGGCCGCGGTGTCGTCGCGCCCTGCAGCTTCATCAGAATTGCGGCCGCCTCGGGGTGGCCGATCCAGATCGGAAGGAACTTGTTGCTGTCGACGGTCTTCAGCAGGACGATCGGTTGCTTGCCGACCATGTCGAAGCTGACGCCGTAGATCACCATCTCCTGCATTCGCTGGAGCATAGCTACGGGGCTGTGCGGCGCCTTGAATATCCAGTGCGGCGGCGTACGGACATCCGCACGATCCGTGGTGGCAGCGCGAACGTTCTTCCCGGACTGCCCAGGAGCGGCCCTATAGTCGTGACATGGCAGCACGCGGTACACAGGCGTCGCCAGGAGCCGAAGCGGGGTAACCGTTCAGCGGGTCGGATCGTCACGGTGGGGCTGACGCCGGGATCGGTAGTGGCGCGGGGACGGGTTGGCCGTAGAGGTCGGCGGTGATCGCGGCGGTGAGGTACTCGTGCAGGCGC
>Ga0136614_10001632_pt1 | contig 13363 bp, 13 predicted proteins | sample AntDrymUQ2792106_2_FD_106643 | JGI IMG/M metagenome (GOLD analysis project Ga0136614, IMG submission 106643) | Polar desert sand microbial communities from Dry Valleys, Antarctica - metaG UQ279 (21.06) | ecosystem: Environmental > Terrestrial > Soil > Desert | place: Antarctica: Dry Valley...
CTGTAGCTGTCGTTGAGCTGGGCCGACATCGCGCCGACGCGACCGACCACGCCGACCGATCCTGCGGACCCCGCGTACCGCTGGCCCGCCGACGTCACCGCGGCAGCCGCCGAGGCGCCCGCGCGCGCGATCAAGCTCTCGCTGCTCGTCGCCAACACGCCACCCTGGGCCAACGGCAACCGCGCGCCGATCCAGGCGCCGCCGAACCCGCAGGACTACGCCGACTTCCTGACCGCCGCCGCGCGCCGCTATCCCGCCGTGCGCCGCTGGATGATCTGGGGCGAGCCCAACCGCGACGACCGCTTTGCGCCCAACGCGGAGAACGACCCGGCGGGTCCGCGTGCCTACGCGCTGCTGCTCGACGCTGCCTACGCCGCGCTGAAGGCGCACAGCCCCAACAACAAGGTCATCGGCGCCAATACGTGGACGAGCGGCACCGTCAAGCCGCCCGACTTCCTGCGCTGGATGCGCCTGCCCAGCGGCGATCCGCCGCGGCTTGACTGGTTCGGGCACAACCCGTTTCCGTATCGCAGCCCGAAGCTCGCCGAAGCGCCGCTGCCGGGCGGCTTTCGCGACATCAGCGACACCAACACGCTCAGCAGCGAGGTGCGCCGCACGTACCGTCGCCAGATGCCGCTCTGGCTGTCGGAGTACACGATCCAGTCCGACCACGGCTCGATCGTCTTTGCGACGTTCGTCTCCCGCGCCGTGCAGGCGCGGTATCTGACCGCCGGGCTACGCGATCGCCGACGAGCTCGGCCCCTCCGTTGCGGGCCTGGGGTGGCTGGCGCTGCTCGACGAGTCGGCCGCGGCCGACAGCGCCAACTGGGGGCTGCTCACCTACGCGCTGCAGCGCAAGCCCGCCTTCGCCGCGATGGCTCGCGCCCCGAGCGAGCGCCACCGGCCGGCGGTCCGCGCCGCCCGCAGGACGTCGCGCGCGTCGCTGCGCGCAGGAGGGCTAGCGGTCAGCGTCGTGCCGCGGCGCAGCGGGCGCGTCACGATCGAGTTGCGCAAGGGCACGCGGCTGAGGAGCCGGGTGCGGCTGCGCGGCGTCGCCGGTCGGGCCCGTACCATCCGGGTACGTGCCGCGGTCGGTCGTGGTCAGTACACCGTAAAAGTGCACACATTGGGCGGCCCCACGGTACGCAGACAGGTAGACGTTCGCTGACGAGAACGTTTACCGGAATACTTGAACGGTTTGCGTGCCGACACGGGAAATGTATGTAAGGTCGGCGTGATCAGCCACCACGGCGGACGTCGCTGCACGTTCCGTTCCTAATTGTCGCGACAAAGCGACCTAGGGAGGCATCACCGTTTGAATCGCACACTGTTGACGCTGGGTATCTCGGCGGTCGCGCTCGTGTCAGTAGGGATCGGTTCCGCCCAGGCGCAGCAGTACTACTACCCGCCGGCACCGACTGCTCAGCCCGCTGGCTGCCCACAGCGTGGCTTCCTCCAGGCTGGAACGGCCGCTGCGGACGCGATCAACGGCAGCGCGCTCAGCGACGTCATCCTCGGGCGCGCCGGCAATGACCGCATCAATGGGCTCGCCGCCGCGGACTGCCTGTTCGGCGAGGCCGGCGTGGACCGCATCAGCGCGGCTGACGGCAACGACCGGGTCCTCGGCGGAGCCGGCAACGACATCATCACCGGCGGGATCGGCAACGACCGCCTGATCGGCGAGGCGGGCAACGATCGCGCCGCCGGCGGCAGCGGCCGCGACTCGATCTCCGGCGGCAGCGGAAGCGACAAGGCGACCGGCGGCAGCGGCAACGACACGATGACGGGCTTCAGCGGCAACGACCGGCTCACCGGCGACAGCGGCAGCGATCGCATCAACGGCGGCTCCGGCCGCGACCGCCTGAGCGGTGGCTCCGGCAACGACCGGGTCATCGGCGGCCGCGGCAACGACCGGCTGCTCGGCGGCGCGAACATCGACAACTTCTCGGGCGGCTCCGGCAACGACGTCATCTCCGCGCGCGACGGGCGCCGCGACAGGGTCAACTGCGGCACCGGCCGCGACCGCGTCACAGCTGACCGCAGGGACCGCGTGTCGCGCAACTGCGAGCGGGTGCGTCGCGGCTGATCGAGATCGCCACCAGCAGTTCCTGGAGAGCCCGGCGGCGTGTCGGGCTCTCGGCGTTGAGCGCCGGATGCGGTGACACGACCGTCGCCCAGGAGACCTAAGATCGTGATCGCCAACCGAAGGGAACGCGATGAGTCACAGGCGAGTCGTTGTGACCGGCGCGACGTGCGTCGCGCTCGCGATCGGTTGCGCGGGCATCGCGCAGGCGCAGAGCGAGTACCCGCTGCCGACCGCCAAGCCCCAGGGCTGCCCGCAGCGGGGCGTGCTCTTTGAGGGCACGGCGGGCAACGACGCGCGCAACGGCACGGGCGTCAGCGACGTGATGAGCGGCCTGCGCGGCAACGACACGCTCAACGGCCGCGGCGGCGCCGACTGCCTGTACGGCCACGACGGCGACGACCGGCTCTTGGGCAGCACCGGCAACGACGCGCTCTACGGTCTCCACGGCAACGACCGCGGCGACGGCGGCGACGGCGGCGACAGCAACGACGTAGTCAGCGGCGATGCCGGCAACGACACGCTCAGCGGCGGCGCGGGCAAGGACGACATGAGCGGCGGCGCGGGCAACGACTCGGTCGCCAGCGGCGCGGGCAACGACCGCCTGCAGGGGCCGCCGGCCGCGACAGGATCACGGGCGGATCGGGCCGCGACGTCATCAGCGGCGCAGCCGGCAGCGACCGCGTCTCCGCGCGCGACAACGTCACGGACACCGTCAACTGCGGCAGCGGCCGCGACACGGTCCCCGACCGCCGGGACTCGATCAACCGCAACTGCGAGCGCGTGACCCGCCGGTAGCGCGCCGCCGCGTCATCCACGCCCATGACCGACCTGACGATCTACGAGGTCAAGAGCTGCTCGACGTGCCGCAGCCTCGCCGCGCTGCTCGCCGAGCGCGGCATCGAGTACGAGGGCATCGAGTACCACGCGACGGGCCTCGACGAGGCGACGATCCGCGACCTGCTGGCGAAGGCCGGCGTCTCGCCGCGCGACGTGCTGCGGCGGCGCGAGCCGCTCGTCGCCGAGCTGAACCTCCTCGACGACGGCGTCAGCGACGACGCGCTGATCGCGGCGATCGCCGAGCATCCGCGGCTGCTGCAGCGGCCGATCGCCGTGCGCGGCGATCGCGCGCTGCTCGCGCGCCCCGTCGAGCGCGTGCTCGAGCTGCTGGACTGACCGCCGTCGCCATCGCGGTCGCTGCGCGCGCCTCGTAGACTCCGCTCGCGATGGTCACCTGCGCGCCGCAGAGCGTGCGGCCTGCGCTTCGGGAGGATTTCGGTCCGCTGGCGGAGGTTCTCGCCCGCGCCTTCTACAACGATCCCGTGACGGCGTGGTTCTATCCGAACGCCGAGCGGCGGATGCGCCACGCACGCCGCTTCTTCGAGATCCGCCTGCGCCAGCTCGCGGTCCACGGACTGACCTACACGACGGTCGATCGCAGCGGGGCGGCTCTGTGGGCGCCGCCCGGCGGGTGGCGCGAGAGCCTGCGCCAGTCGCTCATGCAGCTTCCGATGCTGCCCGTCCTGCTGCCGCGGATCGTGCGCGCGACGCAGGCCGTGCGCGAGATCGAGCGCCACCATCCGGCGCAGCCGCACTACTACCTGTCCGTCCTGGGCACCGACCCAGAACAGCAGGGCGGAGGCATTGGCTCCGCCCTGCTCGCTCCGGTCCTGCAACGTTGCGACGAGACCCAGACGGCGGCCTATCTCGAGTCCTCCAAGGAGAACAACCTCTCCTTCTACGCCCGCCACGGGTTCGCCGTGACCGAGCGCATCGAGTTGCCCGAGGGGCCGCCGCTGTGGCTCATGTGGCGGGAGCCGACTGGCCGCCGAGGAGGCCACCCAGCAGATTTCCGATCAGGCCCGTGACGCTGTTGAGGATGCCGCCGGTGGCCGGCGTGGTGGTGCCGCCACCCGTCGCGCCGCCGCCGAACAGGCCGCCGAGCAGCCCGTCGAGCAGGCCGCCGATGTCGCCCGGCAGGCTCTGCGAGCCGCCGCCGAGGATCCCGTCGAGCAGGCCGCCGAGGCCGAACTGGCCCGTGCTCGAGGACGACGTGCCGCCAACGAACGGCAGCGAGCCGAGGATCGTGTCGATCAGCCCCGTGACCGTGCTCAGCACGCCCGGGACGATCGTGCCCACCGTCGAGGTGACCGTGTTCAGGATCTGCGTGAGCGGCCCCTGAACGGCCGTCGGCAGCAGCGGGACGATCGACTGCACCATCGCAAACGCCTGATCGATGATGCCCGTCGCCATGCTGAGCGCCGAGCTGACGATGCCGGTGATGCTGCTCGGCAGGCTGCCCGCGTCCAGCGCCTGGTCGAGGTTGACGACCTCGTTGGCGTCGCCGACGGACAGCGCGGCGATGATCGAGGCGATCAGCGGCTTGGCCTCCGCGGGAGCCTGGTCGAGCAGCTGCGTGAGGACCTCGATGATCTTCTGCTTGCCGGCGAGGCTCGGCGCGATCGCGGTGGCGACGAGTGCCTGAACCTGGCCGGAGACCTGGTCGACGATCGCCGTGATCGACTCGACGAGCTGGTCGTACTGCGTGCCCGCGAGCGTCAGCGCCTGGGCGGCGGCGACGTTCTGCGTGCCCGTTCCGGCGTTGCCGGCCATCTGGCGCGCCATCTTCGAGGCGGCGGCCGACTGCGAGCGAGCGACCTTCAGCTGCTTGGCGACGGCCGTGCCGTCGCCCAGGCGCGCGTAGCGGTTCATGCGCTTGACGGCCTTCGTGGCCTTGTCGACGTGCACCTGGACGTTGGCGCTCGACGCCTTGGACGAGGACGAGGACGAGGACTTCGCCGCCGATGCTGTGGCGGGTGCCGCGACGAGTACGGCAAGCGTCGCCAGTGCGGCGACGATACGGATTGGACTAGACATCAGGTGCCCCTTTCGGCAACTGGGCGGCCTCGGTGAGGCCCCTGGTTTTGCGCGCCCGCCTCGCGACGGGGTTGCCTTTTCGTTATCCGGCTGCCCCTAACACGGCGGCGGCCCCTGGTTGTGATGCGGTACTTCCAACTCGTGCAGGAGTTGGCGCGTTGGCGCTCTTCTCAGCGGGGGCCGAACAGGTTCTGCAGCGACGTGTTGAGCCCGCTGACCAGCGTCTGCGCGGGAGCCAGGACGTTCGTGATCGTCGGATTGGCGGACCGCGCGGACGGAGGCGTCGTCGTGCGCGACGGCAGGCTCATCCCGACCGAGGCGAGGGTCCGCTGGATCGACGGAAGCACCTGCTGCAGCGTGCTCTGGACGATCGAGTTCGCGGCCTCCAGCGAGCCCGCCGTGCCCGCTGCGGCGACCGTCTGCGCGTTCGCGAACGCGGCCATCATCTTCGCGCGGATGCGCTGCAGGTTCTCCGCCGCGATCTGCTGCGGCGTCTTCGCCGCGGCAGGCGCGCCCTGGCTGCCCCTCCTGGGCTGTGTCGTGACGGCGGGTGCAGGTCTGGCGGGCGCAGCCGCGGCGGGAGCGGGCGCGGTCGGTCGCGCCGGCCTGGCGTCGCGATCGACCGTGGCCGCGGAGGGGACGCCACCACCGGATCGCACGCGCAGGGAGGCGGAGCGGTGGGAGGCGCCTGCGCGCTGGGCGCGGCGCGCCGCCGTAGCCTGCCCCAGCGCCCGCACCGCGTCGCGGCGCGCGGGGACGGCGGGTGCGCCGGCGGCGTTCGTGGTCGCGGAACGGCTCTGCGGGGCGGGCGAGTCGGGCGCGGCGACCTTCGGGATCTCGATGGCGGCGGTGCCGGTCGCCGCGACGACGGCCGCGACGGCGAGGGCCTTGACGGCGACCGGCAGGCCGGCCCACAGGCCGCCCCCGGCGACGGCACCGCCGCTGCCGCCGGCCGCGACGATCGCGCCGCCACCGGCGCCGCCGCCGATGCCGATCAGGCCCAGCGCGGCGGAGCCGCCGAGCCAGCCGATCGCGTGCAGGTCGGCCTGGCGTGCGCCCATCGAGCGCTCGAAGGTCGCGCAGTCGTCGCAGGAGCGCAGGTGGGCGCGCAGGCCGCGGGCGCGCAGCCGTCGGCGGTCGCCGTCGGAGAGCGTGCGCCGCACGCTCGTGCATGCGGTGGCGCGGCCGTCGACGGCAGCGTGCAGCGCGCGTCGAAGACCGCACGCCGCGCTGCCTCGTTGGAGACGCCGAGCGCGAGCCCGATCTCGTCGCAGCTGAGGCCGCTGAGCTCGCGCATGACGAGCGCGCCGCGCTGGCGCTCGGGCAGCATGCGCAGGTCGTCGACGAGCTGGGCCAGGCGCGTGCGCTGCTCGGAGTCGACCTCGGGTCCGGGCACGGTGAGCAGCGACTCGGTGTCGAGCGGGGCGGCGCCCGGCTGACGCCGGCGAACGATGTTGATCGCCTCGTTGTGCGCGATCCGGTACAGCCACGGGCGCAGCGGCCGGCCGGGCTCCCGGCGAGGCAGGGCGCGCAGGGCGTTCTCCAGCGCGCTCTGGGTCGCGTCGAGCGCGTCCTCCGCATCGAGCAGAATCGAGCGGCAGTACCCCAGCAGAGGGCCGTGGTAGCGCTCGTACAGGGTGCTGAAGGCGGCCTGGCTGCCGGCGGCGGCGCGGCTGGCGAGCGCCTCGTCGCCCATGCGCGACCACGCCACGATGCGCGGGCGCTGCAGGGCGAGGACTGCGGCGGCGTGCATTTGGGCGTAATCGGCATCTGCTGTCCGATGTGTGAGTTCTGCGGCGAATGTTCGACCCTCCGTAGTCTCTGGCGCCATGCTCGCGCACCCCCCGATCGGCTCGAACATCGGCTCGTTCTTCGATGCCGTCGGATCGTTCTTCGACAGCCTCTCGCGCGTGGGCTGGACGTCGCTGCTGATCGGCGCGCTGGCGTTCGTCGTCTACCTGACGCTGCGCTCGCGGGCCTTCTTCCACACCCTGCAGGCCGCATATCCCGAGGAGCGGATCGCGTTTCGACGCATCTGGGGGGCGTACATCGCCGGCTACGGCTTCAACAACGTCATCCCAGCCCGCGGCGGCGACGTCATCAAGCTGTTTCTCGTCAAGCAGTCGATCCCGCACGCGACGTATCCGGCGGTCGGGGCGGCGATCTGCGTCGAGGCCGTCTTCGACGCCGTCATGGCGGTCTTCATCCTCACGTTCGCCTTCACGCAGGGCGTCTTCCCCAAGCCGCCGGAGTTCGCCAAGCTCGACGCCTTCGACCTGTCGTTCTTCGCCGGGCATCCGCGGTTCACGCTGTTCGCTCTGACGGCGCTCGCGATCGTCGTGCTCGTCGGCTTCGCCGTGCTGTCGCAGCGGGTCAAGGCGTTCTGGGCGCGCGTGCGCCAGGGCCTGACGATCCTGCGCGACCGCCGGCGCTATCTGCGCGAGGTCTTCGCCTGGCAGTTCGCGGGTTGGCTGTTTCGCTTCACGGCGTTCTGGTTTCTGCTCGAGGCCTTCAACGTCGGCGGCTCGGTGCGCAACGTGCTGCTCGTGCTCGGCGTCAACGCCGTCGCGGCGGTCGTGCCGTTCACACCCGGCGGAGCCGGCGTCCAGCAGGCGCTGCTCGTGAAGGTCTTCGGCGGCACCGCGTCAGGCGCGACGGTGGCCTCCTACTCCGTCGGCCAGCAGATCGTCATCGCGGCGACGACGCTGGCGGTCGGCTTCGGAGCGCTCGTCTCGATCTTCCGGATCCGCTCCTTCAAGGAGGCGATCCGTCTGGGCAAGGAGGAGCGCGAGGCCGAGAAGGCCGCCGAGCGCGCCGCGCAGGCGGGCGGGAGCGGGTTTACTGAAGGCCCGAGCGCGCCTCGCGCACGAGCGCGACCGCGTCGGGGAAGACCGTCGCCATGACGGCGCGGATCTGCTCGGCCTGCTGATCGACCGTGCCCTGGATGTTGACGCGGTTGATCGCCGCGACGGTCAGCTCGACGGCGAGCTTGATCGCGTTGTCGGCCCACGCAAGGCCCTGCTGGGCCTGCATCTGCTCGGCGAACTCCGCCATCCGCTTGCTCAGCTCCTCGGGGTCGCCGAAGAGTCCTCCGAAACCTTCCATACCGTCAACTCTAGCTGCTGCCCGATGGCGGCATCAGGCGCCGCTGAGCGTCGCCGCGCGGCGACGCTGCCACTCGGCGATCCACGGCACGATCTCCGCCGCCGGCACCGGGCGCTGCAGGAAAAAGCCCTGCGCCTCGTCGCAGCCGGCCTGCTCGAGGTACTCCAGGGCGGCCGCCGTCTCGACGCCCTCGGCGACGACCCGCAGGCCGAGGCGCTGCGCGAGCTGGGTCGTGGAGCGGACGATCACCTCGTCCGGGGCGGAGTGCTCCATCGCCATGACGAAGGACTTGTCGATCTTCAGCTCGTCGACGGGCAGCCGTTTCAGGAACGACAACGTCGACGAGCCCGTGCCGAAGTCGTCGAGCGAGAGGCGCACGCCGACCTGCTTGAGGGCCTCGAGGACCACGATGACACGCGCCGGATCGGCCAGGATCACGTTCTCGGTGACCTCCAGGTTCAGCCGCGCCGCGGGGACGTCCCAGACGTCGAGCAGCTCGCGGACGTCGCCGGGCAGCCGCATGTCGAGCAGGTTGGGCACGGCGAGGTTCACGGCGACGCTGAGGTCCACGCCGGTATCGCGCCACCGGCGGCTCTGCGCCAGCGCCGTCTCGAGCACGTACAGGGTCAGCGGGCGCATCAGCGTCGTGCGCTCGGCGAGCGGGATGAACTCCATCGGACCCAGCAGCCCGCGCTCGGGGTGGCGCCAACGCACGAGCGCCTCGACGCCGTCGACCTCGCCCGACTGCAGGTCGACCTTGGGCTGGTAGTGCAGCTCGAGCTCGCGCCTCCCGATCGCGTGGCGCAGATCGCCGAGCAGCGCCAGGCGGTCGCGGCTGTGCAGGTCGCGCGCGGCGACGTAGATCTCCCAGCCGCTGCGCGCCTCCTTGGCCTGGTACATCGCGACGTCGGCCCGGCGAACGAGCGAGTCGACGTCGTCGGCGTGCTCCGGGAAGGCGGCGATGCCGATGCTCGCCTCGACGTGCAGGTTGAGGCCGCGGACCGCGAACGGCCAGTCCATGATCGCGCGGATCTGCTCGACGATGGCGATCGCGGCGTCGCTGTCGCGGCCGGGCAGCAGCACGGCGAACTCGTCGCCGCCGATGCGCGCCAGCATGTCGCTCGTGCTGAGCGCGTCGAGCACCCGCGGGCCCAGCTGCTGCAGCAGCAGGTCGCCGGCCTGGTGGCCGAGCGTGTCGTTGAGCTCCTTGAAGCCGTCGAGGTCGGCGAAGAGCAGCGTCAAGGGCTGCTGCGCGTCCCGCGCAGCCGCCATCTCCTTGCTCAGCTGCTCGTAGAAAAAGCGCCGGTTGGGCAGCCCCGTCAGATCGTCGGTCGTCGCCTGGCGGCGTGACTCGGCGAGCGTCCTGATCTCGCGGAAGCTCAGCGCGAGGCGCAGCAGCGCCGCGATGACCGTCGCGCTAGCGAGCGAGAGGGCCGCCACGTTGATCTGCACGAGGTTGCCGTAGACGAGCACGCCGACCGACGTCAGCGTGAGGGCCAACGGCAGCGGGACGGCGAGGACGGGCCAGCCCGTCGAGCTGTCGGTTGTCGAACGCTGTGGTGGTTGCCATGCCGCGATCGCCAGCAGCACCATCCCGGCGGGCCAGAGCGCGTCCAGCCAGGTTCCCTCGACGAACGTGCCGTTGGCGACGTGGTAGAGGTAGATGCTGTCGGCGACGGCGAAGAGGACGAGCCCAGCGCCGATCAGGCTCCAGGCGCGCCCCGGGCGCCACGAGGTCAGCGCGAAGCCGCCGACGACGAGCGCGATCAACAGCAGGTCGCCGACCGGGTACGCGAGGTTCGTCGCGACGACGGCGCTGGCGCCGCTCGTGTCCGCGACAGCGGGGATCACGAAGGCGGTGCCGACCGCGCCGACGGCGAGCATCGCGATCAGGCCGTCCAGCCAGACACTCGCGCTGATCCCGCGCACGCGCGGCCCGGCGAGCAGCATCAGCGCGACGTAGCAGGCGGGGTAGAAGCCGAGGTACAGCGCGTCAGCGGGCGACGGGTACGGCGGCGCCTGGACCTCTTTCAGCGCGGCGCTCCAGTAGACCGAGCCGGCCGCCCAGAGGACCATCCCGGTCGCCAGCAGCGCCCATGGCAGGCGCTCGCCGTTCCCGGATGACGCGCGCAGCGCGCACAGCGCCGCCGCGAGGATCGGCAGCGCGCTGAACACGTAGGTCCTGAAGACACCCTCGGCGCCGAGCCCCACGCCGGTCACGACGTAGACGAAGTAGATCGCCCACACGCCGACGAGCACGAGCGCCGTGGCGCCCGCGAGGCGTGCAGTGAGCGGTCGAAGGTCCGTCCGAGCCAGCGGAAGGGACCGGTCGATCATGAGATTCGAGATTGACATCTCACTCTGATTCTCGGCTCAGATCGTTCGGACCTTTAGCGGGCGCAGGCCCGTACCCGCCTCCTCGTCGCCGTCGCCGGCATTAGTCCGAAAGTCGTCCTGCTACGAACAAGAGTCCGTCGTAACCAGGGTTGGACTGGGGGTTCTCGGCCGCGACCGTGCGCACCTCGACATCTTCGAGCGCGACTCCCGCGCGCTCGAGGTAGTCGAAGATATTGCTTTGATCGACGCCGAAAGCGGGAAAGTCGCGCCCTTGGATCCGGTACCCGTCGGAGCGGCAGATGAACGACGTCAGCAGCGTCGCGCCGGGTCGTCCGAGCTCGCTGAGCTTGCGCAGGAACGAGACCAGCTCGGCCTCGTCGTTGGTGGCGGATTCGGCGAAGAAGTGACACGACACGACGTCGTAGCGCCGACGCCAGGCGGCGGGCACGGGCTCGCGCCAGTCGAAGCCCGCCATCTCCCAGGTCGAGTCGCGCAGGAAGCTCGCGAGGGCGTCCGCGTCGGCGCCGATCTCGCTTTCCAGCCATTGCAGCAGCGGGCTGTAGTCGAACTTCGACGGCTCGTCGCGCAGCCAGGACTCGACCTCGCGCAGGTTCTTCCAGCCGATGTCCGTGAACGTGACGTGCTCGAACGGGAGCCGGCGCGCGGACATGAGCGACAGCAGCGAGTACAGGCAGGGGCCGCCCGCCACCTCGATGACCGAGTCGGTGGGCGCCGTGCGCTCGCACAGGTAGTCGCTGATCGAGCGGGCGAAGGCGACGTTCTCCGTGCCCATCTCGCCGTAGTACTTCTCCAGGTAGGCGCGCGGGAAAGTCGTAGAACTCTGACGTGGGTGCTGTGACATTGGTCATCGGGCGTCCTTTGGCATGGTTGTCGAGGAAAGCTTGCCTGCGTCAGCGTCAGCGTCGGCGACGACGCGAACCGTTGCCGTCTGCTCGTCCCACGTCCCGCGCAGCGGGCAGCCGCGCTGGCGCATCTGCAGCAGGTACGCGACGAGCGCAGGGGTGAAGCGCTCGCCCGGCAGGACGTTGGCGATGCCGGGCGGGTACACGGCGATCGAGTCGGCGCTGATCCGGCCGGCCGCGTCGCTGAGAGCGATCGTATCCTGCGCGGCGAAGAAGGCATCGCGCGGGGCCATGACGGGATCGCCGAAACAGGACGCGGTCAAGCGCGACGCCGACTGGGCAGCGGGCGCGTCTGGATCGTGCAGCACCGCCTGAAGCGCCTTGACGAGGCGCCGTCCTGCCGCCGCCAGAGGCTGCCCGATGCCGAAATGGGCGATCAGGACGCGGCTCGTGACGAGCTCGAGGTTGATGTCCGCGATCCGCAGCAGATCGCGTGCCACGGCGTGTCCGTCGAGCCCTGCGGCCCCCACGTCGATCGCCAGGCGCAGGGGGTCGTAGGCCGCGACGCCATGCAGCCCGACTTGCTCGTCACCGAGCACGTTGAGCCCGCTGACAGCCCGGATCTCGCGCTTGACGACGCGCATCTCGGCCACCGCGCGCCCGGCGAGCTGCGCACCCTCGGCGTCCATCCGCGCGCGGGCGGCGTCCAGCGAGCCGAGCAGCAGGGAGCTCGGGCTCGTCGTCCGCACGAGGCACAGCGCGCGTGAGACGGCGGCTTCGTCGAGCGGTGCACGCGCGCCGTGGCCGAGGTGCAGCATCGCCGACTGCGTGAGGCTGCCGATCAGCTTGTGCGTGCCGGAGATCACGATGTCGGCGCCGGCGCCAAGCGCATCCTGCGGCAGGTCGTCGTGAAACCGGAAGTGCGCTCCCCAGGCTTCGTCGACGATCAGCGAGACGCCGCGCTCATGGCAGATGTCCGCCAGCGCGCGCACGTCGGCCGCCGCGCCGAAGTAGGTCGGGCTGACGACGAAGGCCGCCGTTGCATCGGGCGTGCGATCCAGGGTCGCGGCGAGTTCAGCGGCCTGCACGCAGTGCGCGACGCCGAGGTCGTCGTCCATCCCGGGCATGACGAAGACCGGTCGCAGCCCGCCGAGGACGAGGCCGTGGATCGTGCTCGCGTGGGCGTTGCGCTGAACGACGACGCTGCCCTCGCACTGCCCGAGCGCGAGGCACAGCGCGTGGCTTGCCTCGCTCGCGCCGTTGACGAGAAACCAGGTCCGGCTGGCTCCCCATGTGGCGGCCGCCAGCCGCTCTGCGCGCTGCAGCGGCGTCTCGTGGCCGCCGAGGTCGATTCCCTCGATGCAGGACGGAACGTCCAGCGCCAGCGCGCTGCCGAGCGCCTCTCCGAGCGCGGTCGGCGCGCCCGCGCCGCCGCCGTGACCAGGCACGTGGAAGCGCCCGGGTCGGCGCCCGGCGTAGCGCTGGACGGCCTCCAGGTAGGGCGCCTCGGATACCGACGGCTCCGGCACCGCGCGGAGGAGCGCGGGTCGCGGTTCGTCGAGTTCGATCAGTGCGGCGGGGCAGAGAGCGGAGGTCGGCATGCCCGGTGTTACAGCCATCTCGGGCAACCGCTTGAACGGCGTTTATGCGGAAAGTGCGATTTTTGGGCACCCGCTCCGCCTGGGCCTAACGCGGGCGCAACACGAAGAACATGTAAACCTGCTTCTTGCCGAAAGGCCATTTCAGGGTGCATCGACGCTCGGACACCGTCTGCGATGCCGCGGCGATACCCTCGCGCCCATGCCGCATGTCGAGGGCGCCGGCGTGGAGCTGCATTACGAAGCGCGCGGCGAGGGCCCGCCGTCGGTGCTCGTCGTGCACGCGATGGGGTCGGATGCGACGGCGTGGGAGCCGGCGCTCGACGAGCTCGCCGCCGACGGCGGGGCACGGGCGATCGCCTTCGACCGGCGCGGCTACGGGTCCAGTGGTGCGCCCCAGCCCTACGCCGCGACGACGGTGCAGGGGCAGGCGCAGGACACGGGCGCGCTGCTGGAGGCGCTCGCGGCGTAGGGCTGGGGCGCACCACTGGACCCGTAGC
>Ga0136614_10001633_pt1 | contig 13359 bp, 3 predicted proteins | sample AntDrymUQ2792106_2_FD_106643 | JGI IMG/M metagenome (GOLD analysis project Ga0136614, IMG submission 106643) | Polar desert sand microbial communities from Dry Valleys, Antarctica - metaG UQ279 (21.06) | ecosystem: Environmental > Terrestrial > Soil > Desert | place: Antarctica: Dry Valley...
GCCATCGAGAGCGGCAAGCTCAAACCCGGCGAAAGCCTGCCGAGCGAGCGCGCTCTCAGCGAACAGCTCGGAGTCAATCGCAAAACCGTCCGGGCGGCCTTTGCACAGTTGGCCGACGAGCGACTCGTCGAGACGGCCGGCACTTCCAACCGGCGCGTGCGTGGCGGCGGCAAAAAATCAGCCGCGCCTGCCGGGGCGGTGAAGAAAACCGGACTGCCGAGCGGGGCGAAAAAAGGCCGGGCGAAGAGTTAGCTCTTTGGGGAGTGGAGGCACAGCAGCGCGACTGTAAGAAAGGGCGTCTTGAGCCGCGCGGCCACACCTTCCTCGATGGTTGCGCCTGCTGCTCTGTCTCTTCGTCGAGCCACTACCTCATTTGCTTGATCCATGTTCATCCGCATTCATCTGCGGCCATCTCTTCTGCCTACCTCTCCACTTTGAACCACTACCTAATACCAGATCGCAGAAGAAAATGAGGTCGTTTAGAAGGCGGACCGGGTCCGCCTTCTAAACTCTCTTTATTGTGCAATTCGATATAATCGCAAACCGCTCTCATGCGTGCAGCGCTCGCTGCCGATAAGTAGTTCGGTTGATGGAGTGGGGATCAAGAGCGTACAAAACATCTGATGTGATCGCGAATTATGAGAGAGTTGATATTGATCTTAGACCGTGCGGGCCGGTGTCTGAATCTCGCATCGGCGAGTGCGCCACTGTTGGCGCAACCGCCCGCCGCTCTGCCGGGGAAAACGCTCGCCGAAATTTTCCCGCCCCGGCAGGCCGAGTTGTTCCTGACACATTTGCGCGACGCGCTCGCCGCGCGGCAGCCCGTGACTTGCGAGTGTCGTCTGCCGGCGGACGATGGGGAAAGATCATTCTCCGTCACGCTGACGCCGCTCGCCGACGAGACGGTGTTGTTCGTCGCGCACGACATGAGCGCGGAAGGAAGCGTCCGTGATAGCGAGGAGCGGTATCGCATTCTCGCCGAAACCGCCATCGACGGCATCATCACGATCAACTCGCAAAGCCAAATTGTTGACGCGAACAAAGCGGCGGAGAAAATTTTCGGCTACCGCGCCGGCGAAATGACGGGGCAGTGTTTGCACATACTGATACCCGAATCCTTGCGGAAGATTTACGACGCTGCGATGCGCCGCTACGCCGAGACGAGACCGCGCTTCGATTCGTGGCCGCTCGCAGAATACCTCGGCTTGCACCGCACGGGCCGGGAAATCCCGCTCGAAATCTCGTTCAGCGAATTCACCACAGACGGCGAGCTGTATCTCACCGGCATCATCCGCGACATCAGCGAACGGAAGGAGACCGCAGAGCGGCTGCGGCAGATGAACCTCCAATTGTTGCTCTCGCAAAAACTGGAGGCCGTCGGCAGGCTGACCGGCGGCATCGCCCACGAGTTTCGCAACCTCCTGACCTCGATCAATATGCACACTGGCTTTCTGCGGAAGAAACTGGGCGAGGAAGAGAGTCTGCAACGCCACACGCGCGGCATCAGCGAAGCCAGCCAGCGTGCCAAGACGATCACCGATCAATTGCTGGCCTTTAGCCGCCGCGAAATGCGAAGCCCTGTGTTGCTGGATTTGCACGAAGAGATCAGGAACTTCGCCGGCACAACGCTCCCGCAGTTTCCCGGCGTGCGGATCGAATTGAATCTGTCGCCGGAGCCTTACGCCGTCTTGATTGATCAGACGCAGCTTGGACAAGTCCTGCTCAATCTCTTGCTCAACGCTCACGACGCCATGCCGCACGGCGGCGAGATCAAGATCAGCACGAGCGGCATCAACCTCGACGAGGGCGCGGCAGAGCGGCGTGGCATCCTCAGTCCGGGCCGTTACGTGCGAATAGCGGTGACGGACACCGGCGTTGGGATGGATCGCGAAACGCAGGGGCGCATCTTCGAGCCGTTCTTCACCACCAAAGAAGTCGGGCAGGGAACTGGTCTCGGCCTCTCGATGGTCTATGGCATCGTCAAAGCCAGCAAGGGTTACGTGCTGGTCGAAAGCGAACCGGACCAAGGTGCGATGTTTGAGGTCTTGTTGCCGTGGGTCGAGGATGGGCGCGCGGCGCAGGAGTCTCTCACTGCCGGCGCGCAATTTGTCGGGTACAAGACGATCTTGCTGGTCGAAGACGAGCAGTCGCTCCGCGAGTTGATGAAAGACGAATTGCGTGAGAGCGGCTATTGCGTGTTAGACGCGCGGCACGGCGAGGAAGGCTTGCAGATCGCCGAGAGCTATCTCGGACAGATCGATCTGATCATCACCGATCTGAAAATGCCGGAGATGGACGGCGAAGAATTGGTCGAACGGCTCGGAGCTACCCGCCCGGAGATGAAAGTCCTCTTCATTTCCGGCTTCCCGCCGGGATCATTCAAGGCCGGCACAGATGTCAATTTCCTGCACAAACCTTTTCCCATTCCGCTCTCGCGCAAAGTTCACGAAATCTTCGCCACGCCGAACCACCGCGCGTAGCTGTGAATTTCGTTGTCAGATCGCCCACTCATCGGCTAACATACTGACAGGCCCATTCGTCCGAACGGGCTGCCGTGACAACCCGACTCACAGCGTCACGAGAGCTTCACGGCTTTCTCCAGTTTTCCCCTCAGATGAAGATCAAAATTCTTTTCGTCGAAGACGACAGGGCGGTGCGCGCTCTGCTCGTCGAGCAAGCGTGTGAGGACGGCTATCAAACCGCCGGGGCCGCGAATGCCGACGCCGCGATCAATCTCCTCAAGAAAGAAGATTTCGACATCGTTGTGACCGATGTCAGGATGCCCGGCCTGTCGGGGCTTGATTTGTTGCTGCACATCGCGGAGTTGCGCCCGCGTGCGGTGACGTTGGTGCTGACCGCTTACGGCTCAATCGGCGACGCTATTATCGCGATGAGACGCGGAGCCAGCGATTATTTGACCAAGCCGCTCGACAACGAACAGCTTTCGAGCGCGTTGCGTGTGGCTGCCAATCGCGTGTCGCAAAAGCGAGAGATGCCAATCGAAGGTAAGTTCGCCATTGCGCCGATCATCGCGGAGTCGGGGGTGATGACGAAGCTCCTCGAAGAAGTCAAAATTTTCGCGCCGCGCAAATTCAGCGTCCTTGTCACGGGCGAGACCGGGACGGGCAAAGAATTGATCGCGCGTGCGATTCATGAACTCAGCCCACGCCGCGACAAATCGTTCGTCGCACTCAACTGCGCCGCCGTCCCGCGCGAGTTGTTGGAAAAAGAATTGTTCGGCCACGAGCGCGGAGCATTTACCGGCGCACACACATCGGGCGAAGGCCGCTTCGGTCGCGCCGATGGCGGCACGCTCTTCCTCGACGAGATCGGCGACATGGATTACGACCTCCAACCCAAGCTGCTTCGGGTGCTGGAAGAGAGCGTCTTTGAGAAACTCGGCGGTGCTCGCCCCATCGAAGTCGATGTCCGCGTCGTCGCTGCGACCAGCGCGGATTTACCTCGCTTGATCGAAGAAAAAAAATTCCGCCGCGATCTCTACTACCGGCTCAATAAAGTGATGCTCGAATTGCCGCCCCTGCGCGAGCGCCCGGCAGACATTCGCCCTATCGCTGAACAACTGCTCGCACATTTCTGCGCCAGCAGCGAAGGCGAGGGCTTGCCGCCGAAAACGCTTGACGCCGCAGTGTGGCCTGCGTTGTCGAGTTACTGCTGGCCCGGCAATGTCCGCCAACTCCGCAACGCCATCGAACGCGCCGCCGTCATCTCCGCCGGCGAAGACCTCATCCGTCTCACACACTTCCCCGAAGAAGTGCGTGGCGGCGCAACTTCCGGCGTCTCCGCGCCGCTCGCTGCACGCACCTCCTTCGGATTCGCTCAACCGCTCCCCGCAGAAGGCATCGACCTCAAAGCGCAGCTCGCCGATCAAGAAAAACAACTCCTCCTCCAAGCTCTCAAGGAAGCCAACGGCAATCACAAGCTCGCCGCCGAAAAGCTCCGTCTGCCGCGTTCAACCTTCATCGAAAAGACACAGCGCTACGGCATCGGGAAATGAGTAGAGCAACGAGCCGCTCGTTACGTCCAGACCGAATAGCTGATGACGTGTGGACTGCGCGAACAGTTGGCTGTGAGAGCGAGCGACAGTAGAGTTATACTGTCGGTGAAAAAATTGGAGCGGATGATGATTGTGTGTACCAATGCGGCGCAAGCTGTTAAATTGAAACTCACGAGATTGGTACGCGAGCAAAGCCCATCCACGAATCGCACGAAACGACCCGAAGCAAATGCACACTAATGCTTCGTGGTTTTTCGTGTGGCTTCGTGTGATGCGCGTGGAGCAAACGTCTGATTGCCTGTAATTTAGTTTGTCGATCCATGAAGTCACCGCCCTAACTATCTGAGGACCATGCCGGCATTGTTCACAAACTTGTTCAGCCGCTTTCGTCGTGCGCCGCGAGCGCACAATGAAATGCCGATCCGGGAGGAATTGTATAGCGCCGAGCGATTGGAGCAATCCGCCGCCGCGCTCGCCGCTGAACATCGCGTGCTGCCCGGCGAGCGGCGCGGCAAAAAACTTTTCCCGCGCCTCGAAGAAAATGGGCGGCTGCTCATCTCGGCCTATCGCTCGCTGGCCGACGCCATCCGCGAAGAGCGCGCGATCTCGCCCGCCGCCGAGTGGCTGGTTGATAACTTTCACATCGTCGAAGAACAGCTCCGCGAGATTCGTGAAGATTTACCGCGCAAGTTTTATTACGAATTGCCAAAGCTCGCCGAAGGCGAACTGGCCGGCTACCCGCGCATCTATGCGCTGGCGTTGGCGCTGATCGCGCACACCGACAGCCGGCTCGAAACCGAGACTTTGAGGCGGTTCGTGATCGCGTATCAGCAGGTCGCGCCGCTCACCATCGGAGAGCTATGGGCGGTCGCCATCGTGCTGCGCGTGGCGTTGGTGGAGAATTTGCGGCGGCTCGCCATGCGCGTCATCGCCGCGCGTGCGGCGCGCGATGAGGCGGACGCGCTCGCCGACCGCTTGCTCACGCAGGCAGCGCGCCAGCAGGAGAACGTCACCGCGCTGCTCGATGGGCGCTTGGGCAAGCGCGAAGACATCGACCGCGCCTTCGCCGTGCAACTCGCACTCCGCCTGCGCGATCAAGACCCGGCGGTGACGCCCGCCCTCGATTGGTTGGAGCGGCAACTGCGCCGGCGCGGGCAGAGTTCGGAACAGATCATTCATCTCGAACACCAGCGTCAGGCCGCCGCGCAAGTCACCGTCGGCAACATCATCACTTCGATGCGCCTGCTCTCGACGCTCGACTGGCGCGACTTCTTCGAGAGCATCAGCCGGGTTGACACGACGTTGGCCGACGATCCGGCAGGCGTCTATCGGCAGATGGATTTTGCGACGCGCGACCGTTACCGGCACGTCATCGAGCGCATTGCGAAGCGGACGGACGCGGACGAGATCGAAGTGGCGCAAGCGGCGGTGCGGTTGGCGGCGACGGCGCAACAGTTCGCACCACAGGATGAAAGACGCGCGCACGTCGGGTTCTATTTGATTGATGACGGCTTGCTTCAGTTAGAAACAAAATTCAATTATCGCCCGCGCCTGCGCGAACGCCTCACCCGCGCGGCGCTCCGCCATCCGACACTCGTTTACTTGGGGACGTTCTCATTGCTCACAGTATTCCTCACTGCCCTGCTCGTGCTGTTCGCGTACCGCGCCGGCGCTGGGCTTGGCATCATGGTCGTCTTCGCGCTGCTCTCGCTCATCCCGGCCAGCGATCTGGCGTTAGCCATTCTCAACTGGGACATCACACATCTTTTCAAACCGCGCCCGCTACCAAAGCTCGACGCAGCGCGCGGCATTCCGGCAGAAGCCACGACGTTCGTCGTTGTGCCGACTCTCTTGACGAGTGAAGCAGGTGTCAGAGAGTTGCTGGAAAAATTGGAAGTCCACTTTCTCGCCAATCAGGACGAGCAACTTTACTTCGCGCTGCTCGGAGATTACGCCGATGCGCTCGCAGAGGAGATGCCGGAGGACGCGGGCCTTTTGGAAGCGGCGCTCGACGGCATCGAGAAATTAAACGCGCGCTACAACGATGGCGAGAGCGGCGCGCGCTTTCATCTGTTCCAGCGCCGCCGATTGTGGAACGAGGGCGAAGGGCGCTGGATGGGTTGGGAGCGCAAGCGCGGCAAGCTCGAAGAGTTTAACCGAATGCTCGGCGGCGCGCGCGACACGGGCTTCGTCGTCGCCACTGCCGATCCCGCGTTGCTCTCGCAAGTCCGCTATGTCATCACGCTCGACACGGACACGCAATTGCCGCGCGATGCAGCACGACGGCTGGTCGGTGTCGCCTTGCACCCGCTCAATCGTCCGCAATACAGCGCGGAAGCCGGGCGCGTGGTACGCGGCTACGGCGTCTTCCAGCCGCGCACCGGCGTCAGCCTCGAAAGCTCATCGCGCTCACGCTACGCGCGCATCTTCTCCGGCTCGGTGGGCATTGACCCTTACTCGACCGCCGCTTCGGATGTCTATCAAGACCTCTTCGGTGAAGGCATCTTCACGGGCAAAGGGATTTACAATGTGGACGCCTTCAAGAGATCACTCGCCGGGCGCGTGCCGGAAAACTCGATCCTCAGCCACGATCTCTTCGAGGGACTCCACGCGCGTTGCGCGCTCGTCACTGACATCGAGTTACTGGAGGACTTCCCCGCGCACTACGAAGCCGACGCCAAGCGCCAGCACCGTTGGGTGCGGGGTGATTGGCAGATCGCGCCGTGGCTCTTCTCGCGCGTACCCGGAGACGACGGGAGACAACTCCGCAATTCTTTGCCGCTCATCGCGCGCTGGAAAATTTTCGACAACCTCCGGCGCAGTCTGCTCGCGCCGGGCATCCTTGTGTGGCTCGTCGCTGTCTGGACGTTCATGCCGGGATCGCCTCTGTGGTGGACGCTCTTTGCCATCATCACACTGGCGTTTCCCGTCTATGCACATCTGACCACGAACATGCTGACGCACCCGCGCGGCGTCCGTTGGACGAGCCACTTCCGAGAGATATGGAGTGAGGCGAGCGCCAACACGGCGCAAGTCTTGTTCGCCATCACCGGCATCGCGCATCAGGCTTATCTGAAGACTGACGCCATCGCGCGCGCTCTCTACCGCAAGCTCATCTCTCATCGCCGCCTGCTCGAATGGATCGCAGCGGCGCAGGCCGAGCAGGGAAGCGCGCACAGCCTCGCCGCCATGCTGCGCTTCATGTGGCCCGCCGTCTTGATCGCACTTGTCGTTGGTCTCCTTGTCGTGTTCACGCGCCCGGAGGCGCTCGTCGTCGCTGCGCCTTTTCTGCTGGCGTGGGCGCTCTCGCCGCTCGTCATGCACTGGGCAAGCCGTCGCCTCGTCGTCGAACGGCAACAGCTTGACGACATGCAGCAGCAGGAAGCGCGGCTCGTCGCGCGCCGCACGTGGCGCTTCTTCGAGGAGTTCGTCAGCGCCGAAGACAACTGGCTTCCGCCCGACAACTTTCAGGAAGACCCGCTGCCGGTCGTCGCGCACCGTACTTCGCCGACGAACACGGGGCTGCTGCTGCTCTCGACCGTCGCCGCGCACGACTTCGGCTACGTGGGGACGATTGAACTCGTCGAACGTCTCGAACTTACTTTCGCCACCATCGACAAGCTCCCGAAGTTTCGCGGCCATCTCTTCAACTGGTACGACACGCGCACGCTTGAGCCGCTCATGCCGCAGTACATCTCGACCGTCGATAGCGGCAATCTCGCCGGGCATCTGCTCGCGCTCAAGGGAGCGTGCGTCGAGATGCCTGATGTTCCGCTCTTTGGCGCGCACACGCTGGCGGGGCTGGCGGATACCAGCGCGATGTTGAGTCACGAAGTAGAACAGGTGGGCGGCGCACGCCAGCGCAGTGAAGTCGTCACCGCCAAGAATTTGCGGCAAGAGGTCGCGGCGTGCGCTGAAATCGTGGGCTGCGAGCTGCCGGAAACTCTGAGCGGGTGGGCGACACTCTTCGACTCGTTCCATCGACATGCGTTGATCGTGGACGACATGTTGTACGCCCTCGCGCAAGAGCAGGGCGCGGCTGATCTCGCGGATGCACGCTTCTGGGCCAACGCCTTACTTCGACAAGTGGCGGAGTGCCGGCGCGATTTGCGAACTCTCACTCGGCCAATTTCCTTGCTCGACATTCATCAAAGAACAATCGACGACCTCTCTTCCACAGAGGCCGCCGCGTCGTGGTCCGAGATCGCGCGCACGCTCGACCGTGTGAGTAGCCTTTCGCAAATGTCCGAAACCTACGACACGGTACTCACCCAACTCGCTGCCCTCGCGGGCGAGGGTGGACCAGAGTTGGGGGCTGCGGAGCGGCGGACGGTGGCCCTTGATGATCTCGCGAAGTTAAGCACGGCGGTAGAAGATGCGGCGCTCGCCGTCAACGCCCTGCTGCCGCGCTTTAGCCGTCTGGCGCGGCGCTGTGAAGAATTATTCGAGGCGATAGATTTCACCTTCCTCCTCGACCACGAACGGAAGCTCTTCTACATCGGCTACAACATGACGCTGGGCCGTCCCGATGATTCGTATTACGATCTGCTGGCATCGGAGGCGCGGCAGGCCAGCTTTGTCGCTATCGCAAAAGGCGATGCGCCGCAAGAGCATTGGTTCCGTCTGGGACGGCAATTGACAAGTGTCAACGGCGACCGCGCGCTGATCTCTTGGACGGCGACGATGTTTGAATACTTGATGCCGCTTCTCGTCATGCGGAGCTACGATGAAACCCTGCTGAATCAGACAGGCGGAACCATCGTCGCGCGGCAGATCGAGTACGGCGCAGAGCGGGGCGTGCCGTGGGGCGTGAGCGAGTCGGCCTACAACGCGCGCGATCTGCATCTCAATTATCAGTATGGCCCCTTCGGCGTCCCCGGACTCGGCCTCAAGCGCGGTCTCTCGGAAGACCTCGTTGTGGCACCTTACGCGACGATGCTGGCGGCAATGGTCGAGCCGCGCCACGCGCTCGAAAACCTCCGCCGCCTGACGCGGGAAGGCGCGCTCGCGCGTTACGGCTTTTACGAAGCGATTGATTACACGCGCGAGCGTCTGCCGCAGAATCAAAAGCGTGTCCTCGTCCGCGCTTTCATGACGCACCATCAAGGCATGAGCCTCGTCGCGCTTGATAACCTGCTCAACGCCAACATCATGCAAAGGCGTTTCCACGCCGAGCCGCTCGTGCAAGCGACCGAGTTGATCTTGCAGGAGCGCATCCCGCGCGACGCGCCGTTGACGCGCCCGCGCGCCGAAGAAGTTTTGTTGGGGCGCATCGTCCGCACGCCCGTCGGCCCGATCATACGGACATTCGACACGGCGGACTTGCCGACCCCACGCACGCAAATCCTCTCGAACGGCGCTTATTCGGCAATGATCACCACCTCAGGCGCGGGTTATTCTCGCTGCGCCGATCTCGCCGTCACGCGCTGGCGCGAGGATGCGACGCGCGATCACTTTGGCTCGTTCTACTATCTGCGCGATGTGCGGAGTGGCACGATCTGGTCTGCCGGTTATCAACCGACTTTGCGTCGCCCGCGTTCCTACGAAGTCACGTTCTCCGAGTACAAAGTGGAAATCGTGCGGAGCGATGCCGGCATCGTGACGCACACGGAAATCATCGTCTCTGCAGAAGACAACGTCGAGGTGCGCCGCATCTCGCTGACGAATCAATCGGCGCGCGTGCGCGATATTGAAGTTACGAGCTACGCCGAAGTAGTCCTCACGCCGCAAGCGGCGGACGCCGCGCACCCGGCCTTCAGCAACTTGTTCGTCGAGACGGAATTCATCCACGCCGATAACGCTCTGCTCGCGCGCCGCCGTCCGCGCGCCAGCACGGATGAACCCGTCTGGGGCGTGCATGTCGTGACGACAGAGGGCGAGACTGTCGGCACGGTGCAATATGAAACGGATCGCAGCCGCTTCATCGGGCGCGGACACACTCCGGCCAGTCCCGTCGCCGTGACGGAGGAGCGCCCGCTCTCGAACACGACGGGGACAGTTCTCGATCCCATCTTCAGCTTGCGCCAGCGCGTGCGTTTGCAGCCCGGCGAGACGGCGCGCGTCATCTTCGCCACCGCCCTCGCGCGCACGCGCGAAGAAGCGCTGCGGCTCGCCGACACGTATCACGATCATGCCATCTTCGAGCGTGAAGAGCAGTTGGCATGGACGCGCTCGCAAGTCCAGACGCGCCATCTCAACGTCACGGTGGAAGAAGCGCATCTCTTCCAACGTCTCGCCGGACGACTACTCTATTCCGACCCTAGTTTACGACCGCGCCCTCACGTGCTGGCGATGAACACAAAAGCGCAAGCCGCCCTCTGGCCTTACGGCATCGGCGGCGATCTGCCGATAGTCCTCGTCCGCATCAGCCGCGCGGAACACTTGGATACAGCGCGGCAAGCATTGCGCGGCCACGAGTACCTGCGCTTGAAAGGATTGCAGTTTGACCTCGTGATCTTGATCGATCACCCGATGGGCTACGCGCAGGAACTACAAAACGAGTTGCAATCTCTCGTCCGCACGAGCGGCTCACAATTTTTGCAGGACAAGACGGGTGGCGTCTTCCTGCGCCGCGCAGACCTGATGCCTGACGCCGACCGCATTCTGCTGCACGCGGTCGCGCGCGCCGTCTTCGTCACCGAACGCGGCACGCTCGAAGAACAACTCGTGCGCCGGCCCGTCGAGGAAGAATTGCCGCCAGACTTCATCCCGCGCGCCCTCGCGCGCGCCTACCCCGCGCCCGCTTTGCCGATGCCGGAACTGAATTTCTTCAATGGCCTCGGCGGCTTCGCTCACGGCGGGCGTGAATACGTGACGGTTCTCGGCGAAGGACAATGGACGCCCGCGCCGTGGACCAACGTCATCGCCAATGAACACGATTTCGGATTTCTGGTGACGGAGGGGGGCGGGGGCTTCACTTGGTCTGTCAACAGCCGCGAGAATCGCCTCACGCCTTGGTCGAACGACGCCGTGAGCGATCCTCCCGGAGAAATTATTTATCTGCGAGATGAAGAGAGCGGCGATGTGTGGACGCCGACACCGCTGCCGATCCGCGAGACCGAGCCTTACGTCATCCGGCACGGGCAGGGCTACACCGTCTTCGAGCATACGAGCCACGGCATCGCGCAAGAGCTACTGATGTTCGTTCCCGTCGATACGCCGGTGAAAATTTCCGTCTTGCGCTTGAGCAATCGGACGGACCGGCGGCGGCGCATCTCTGTGACGAGTTATAACGAACTCGTCCTCGGTTTCGGTCGCGGCACGTCCGCGCCCTACATCATAACGGAGCTTGACGAACAGAGCGGAGCGATTCTCGCGCGCAATCCCTACAACAATGAGTTCGCTGATCGCGTCGCTTTTGTCGCGACGAGCGCACAGAAGTTCACCATCACTTGCGACCGCAAAGAGTTTTTGGGGCGCAACGGCTCGCCCGCCAGCCCGTCGGCGCTCCGGCGCGCATATTTGGCGGGACGCGCCGGCGCGGGTCTCGATCCGTGCGCGGCCATCCAAACCATCATCGATATTGCGCCGGGCGAAACATGCGAAGTGGTCTTCCTGCTCGGCGAAGGCGAGAGCGTTGAAGAAGCGCGCGCGGTCGTCGCCCGCTTCGACCAGCCGCAGGTGTTTGAGCAATCGTTCGAGCGCGTGCTGGCGCGTTGGGATGATATTCTGGAGACTGTCCAAGTCCGCACGCCCGATACGTCGATGGACACGATCCTCAATCGTTGGCTGCTCTATCAAACGCTCGCGTGCCGCATGTGGGCGCGCTCCGCGTTTTATCAATCGGGCGGCGCGTACGGTTTCCGCGATCAATTGCAAGACGTGATGGCGTTGGTCTATTCGCGGCCACAGATCGCGCGCGAGCAAATCACGCGCGCCGCCGCACACCAATTCAAGGAAGGCGACGTGCAGCACTGGTGGCATCCGCCGACGGGCCGGGGCGTCCGCACACGCTTTTCAGACGACTTGCTGTGGCTGCCTTACGTCACGAGCTTTTATCTCCACAAGACCGGCGATGCTGCAATTCTCGATGAAGTGGTCCCCTTCATCGAAGCGCCGCCCCTTGAGCCGGGACAGGACGAGTCTTACATGCAGCCGACGATTTCACAGGAATCGGCCAGCATCTACGAACATTGTCTGCGGACACTCGACCGCAGCCTCGAAGTGGGCGCGCACGGTCTCCCGCTCATGGGATCGGGCGATTGGAACGACGGCATGAACCGTGTCGGGCATGAAGGCAAAGGCGAAAGCGTCTGGGTCGGTTGGTTTCTCTACAACACGCTCGAATGGTTCGCGCCTATCTGCGAGGCGCGCGGCGACTTGCAACGCGCCAAAAAATATCGCGCGCACATGGCGCAACTGAAAAAAGCGCTGGAAGAAAACGCTTGGGATGGTGATTGGTATCGCCGCGCTTATTTCGACGACGGCACGCCGCTCGGCTCCGCCCAGAACGATGAGTGCCGCATTGACTCTATCGTGCAAAGCTGGGGCGTGATCTCCGGGGCAGCCGACCCGCACCGCGCCGCCCGTGCGATGGCCTCCGTCGAAGAATATCTGATCCGTCGCGGCGATGGGTTGATCATTCTGTTCACGCCGCCCTTCGACAAGAGCGCGCTCGATCCCGGCTACATCAAAAGCTACGTGCCGGGCGTACGCGAGAACGGCGGGCAATATACGCACGGAGCTTTGTGGATGGTCATCGCCTATGCCGTCTTGGGCGACGGTGATCGCGCGGGCGAGTTGTTCGCGCTCCTCAATCCGATCAACCACGCCTTATCGCGTGCCGGGCTGCACAAATACAAGGTCGAGCCTTACGTCGCGGCGGCGGATGTCTATGCCGTCTGGCCGCACACGGGGCGCGGCGGTTGGACTTGGTACACCGGCTCGGCGGGCTGGATGTATCGCACCGGATTGGAATTTATTCTCGGCTTCCAACTGCGCGATGAAACTTTGCGCGTCGAGCCGTGCATCCCGCGCAGTTGGCGCGAGTACGAAATAAATTACCGCCACCGCTCGGCGCGCTATCACATCAAAGTAGAAAATCCGCACGGACTAAATCGCGGCGTCGCCCTCATCGAACTCGACGGCGAGCGGCAAGCGACGATTGACATCCCGCTCCGCGATGACGGAGCCAACCACACGGTACGCGTCGTCCTCGGCGAGCCGACGCTGGCAGAGCAGGGCAAAGCGCGAGAACAAACTACACAAGAGCAGGCGTAAAACAGTTATGTAGCGGCTCAACAGAGAGAGCAGATAGGCAAGGTGGAAGGATGAAGGCCGAAGGCAGGACGAAGATACGTTCATCTGCTTTCACTTCATCCTTCCGCCTTCATCCTTGCTCTCAC
>Ga0136614_10001634_pt1 | contig 13358 bp, 14 predicted proteins | sample AntDrymUQ2792106_2_FD_106643 | JGI IMG/M metagenome (GOLD analysis project Ga0136614, IMG submission 106643) | Polar desert sand microbial communities from Dry Valleys, Antarctica - metaG UQ279 (21.06) | ecosystem: Environmental > Terrestrial > Soil > Desert | place: Antarctica: Dry Valley...
AATTAAGAGGTCGCGGGCTCGGGATTTGGGGGCGACGTGCCGGCCAGTCATCGGAGGCTCAGGGGGCGATAGCGGTGCCGGCGGGGTGATTCTTGATACGCCGCAATCTGGCAACGGTTAGCGGGTCGTATTCTTTCGCTGCCGGATCGTCGGCCAGCGCGGCGAGCGTCTCGTAATATTCGGCGGACGTGCAGCCGAGCTGGTCGGCGATGTTGGCGTGCTTATGTCCCGGCAAGAGCCACCAGGTCCGCTCAAAGTCGAGCGCGGAACGCGAAAAATCATCCAACATTGCGCTGGAAGCGTATCGCCCACCCTCGATTACCTAGGTTATTTGAGCTGGCGGAGGGAATCGAACCCACGCGCTCCCGCTTACAAGGCGGGTGCTCTGCCAACTGAGCTACGCCAGCGCGAGCTCAAAATTTTAGGTATGCCTAGGCCCGGTTCCGTTTTCGCTACCAAATCGGCCCCTGTTAGGGCCGATTTGGTGATAAAAACGATGGTTCTATCGTCTGAGGCGGGCGACTTCGAAGGCGGCCAGGGCGGTGGCTACGGAGGCGTTGAGGCTCTCGGACTCCGCCGCCAGCGGGATGCTCACCAACAGGTCGAGCCGGTCACGGACGAGCCGGCTCAGACCGCTCCCCTCCTCGCCAACCACAAGTGCCAACGGCTCGGTCAAGAGAGGTTGGCCCCAGAGCTGGGCGGGGGCATTCGCCTCCAAGCCGATCCCCCACAAGCCAAGTTTTCGAAACCGGGCGAGGGCGTCGGCGATCGAGTTGACCCGCGCCACACCGACGCGTTCAAACGCTCCCGCAGCCGCCTTGAACGCAGTGGCAGAAAGCGGCGCCGCCCTCCGACCGGCCACCACGAGACCGCCGAGGCCGGCGCCGGCCACCGACCGGGCGATCGCTCCCAAGTTGTGGGGATCGACGATGTGGTCGAGGACAACTACCGCGGCAGGGGTGACCCGGGTGGCCAAGTCTTCGAGAGTGGCATCGGCCAGCGGCCGGCACCGAGCGATCACTCCTTGCGGGGCAGAGGTTTCGGCCTGGGCTACAAGATCCTCGACCTCGTGCACCCGACCGCCGGACTGGCGGACAACATCATCTAGCGCTCTGTACTCGGAGCGGTGACGACGATGCCTCTCGATCCACAGCTCCTCGACCCGCCCGGCCGCGGCCGCCGCCGCCACGGCGTGGAAGCCCTCGACCCTATCGCCAAAACCAGCGGGTGCCATCGGCAGTGTCCTCAACCACGATCCCACTCTCCGCGAGTCGGTCACGGATCATGTCAGAGCGGGCAAAGTCGCGTTCGACACGTGCCATAGTCCGGTCCTCCAGCAGTGCCTCCATCATGTCCTCCAACGGACCCTGGGCCAGGCCCAGCTCATCGACCAGGTTTCGCACCTGCGAAACGTCGCCCGTAATGGTGTCGGGCCTTATTCCCAGCACGTCGAAAAGCTGATGGATCGCGGCGATTTTGCTGTCCGCTGACTCGCCGTTGTCGAGCTCGCGATTGACCTCCGTCATTCCATCGAAGATCAGGGCCAATGCCTCGGGAGTCGCGAAATCGTTGTCCATTGCCACGATGAAGTGATCGACGATCGCCTGATCCGGCTCCACTCCTTCGGGTCGTGGTGCTCGCAGCGCGAAACGCCGGATCCGGTCGACGCTGGCCGCAGCCGCCTCGATCAACTCTTTTGAATACTCGAGCGGCGAGCGGTAATGGGCCCGCAGATAGAAGAGCCGCAACGTCGCTCCCCCGTATTCGGCAATGGCCGCGGACAAGCCGACCAGCTTGCCAGTCGACTTCGCCATTTTCTCCCCGCCGAGATTGACCATGCCGTTGTGCAGCCAGTAGCGCGAGAACGTCTCCCCACTGGCGCCCTCGGATTGGGCGATTTCGTTTTCATGATGAGGGAAAACCAGGTCGTTCCCGCCGCCGTGGATCGCGAAATCGGCGCCCAGATAGTGCGCCGCCATCGCCGAGCATTCGATGTGCCATCCCGGCCGCCCCGGCCCCCACGGCGAATCCCAGGAGGGCTCACTCGGTTTGGCCGCTTTCCACAGAGCGAAGTCGAGAGGATCGTTCTTGGCCTCGGTGACCTCGATGCGCGCCCCGGCCATCAATTCGTCGGGCCGCTGCCGCGACAGCCTGCCGTACATCTCAAAGGCGCGGACCGCGAAGTAAACGTCGCCGTTTGGGGCGGGATAGGCCAGGCCCCGCTCGATCAGCCGCTCGATCAACGTCAGCATCTGTGGAATGTGCTCGGTGGCTTTGGGCTCGATGTCGGGCGGCAGCACCGAAAGCGACTCATAGGTCTTGGCGAAGACCGATTCCATTCTCTGGGCTCTCTCGTCGACCTTCTCGCCAGCCTCGGCCGCGGCCACGATGATCTTGTCGTCGATGTCGGTGATGTTGCGAACGTAGGTCACTCGATTTCCCCGCCAAACGAGATAGCGACGGATCAGGTCGAAGGCGACCGCGTAGCGGCCGTGCCCGATATGCGGCTCCGACTGGACCGTGGCCCCGCAGACATACATCCCGATCTCTCCCGGCTGGGCCGGGACGAGCGGCACTAGCTGCCGGTGAAGCGTGGAATAGACCTGCAAGCGGTCAAATGGTAACGGTGACCACTGCCGCCACCGCGATGCCTTCCCCCTTCCCGATGAACCCCATTCCATCGGTGGTGGTGGCCTTGACTGATACCTGTTCGCAATCGAGCAGTTCCGCCAGCGCCGCTGTCATCTCCTTTCGGAAAGGGGCGATCCGCAGATCCTCGGCAATCACGGTCACATCGACGTTGTTGATCCACCAACGAGAGGCGCGCGCAAGGCGGAACACGGTTCGCAGCAAGCGCATGCTGCTGGCGCCTTCAAAACGGGGATCAGTGGATGGAAAATGGTCGCCGAGATCGCCGAGACCGCAAGCTCCGAGGATGCCGTCGGCGACGGCGTGGGCGACCAAGTCGCCATCCGAGGTGGCTTCTACCCCCCGACTTTCGTCAACGACGATGCCGGCGAGGACCAAAGGAGGAGTAGCGGAGTAGCGATGGGCGTCGAAGCCAAAACCGACGCGAAAGTCAGACAATTCGCTCAGACAACGGGAGCGAGCGGGTTCTCGATCTTGGGGAGGGCACGATCGAGGCGGACGGTGGCATCTTCTTCGTCGGTTTCGAGCGAGAAGGCGAGCTCGGAGATCAGCGTCATGCGCGCCTTCGAGAGCATTCTCTTAAGCGCCGGGGAGATGCCTTTGGTCTGCTGAGAAAAAGACAAATCGCGCACCACCTCGGCGACTTGGAAGATGTCGCCCGAGAACATCTTCTCGGTGAGCACCTTGTACCAACGGCTCCAGTTGGCACCGGCCTCTTGAGGCTCGCCCTTGAGCGAGGCGAGGACATTCTTCGAAGCGGTTTTGGAAATCACCGACCGCACCACGGAATCGACTCTGTCGACGGGGATCATCACGGTCAAGGACTCGGTGGAGATGTCGAGCACGTAGTAGTCCTGGGTCACACCATCGAATGACTGCTTGACCTTGCGTTGGATGGTGGCGGCGCCGTGCTGGGGATGAACAACCTTGTCTCCCACGGAATATTTGGAGGTGGCCTTCTTCGGAGGAGCCTTCGGTTCTGGGGCCTTCTTCTCAGGTGGCGGCTTTGGAGTCGGAGCTTCCTTGACCGCCACCGTCTTTTTGACCGGGGCTTTCGTGGCAGGTGTTTTCTTGCCGGCGGCTGCCTTCTTCGGCTCGGCCTTCTTGACTCGAGCGGCCTTTTTGACTGGGGCCACCTTCTTGGGAGCAGAGGCCTTCTTCGCCACGGCCTTCTTCGTCGGCGCCGCCGCCCTGGCAGCAGCCTTTTTGGGAGCAGACTTCTTGGCGCCGAGGGACTTCTTGGCCGCGGTCTTCTTGGCCGGAGACTTCTTGGTTGCCATAAACGGGTCGGGATTGTACCGGTCGTCTAGGGCCGGCTCTCCCAGCTGCCAAGTTCCTTGAGCGCCTCAATCGCCTGTTCGACCCGATGACGGAGTCGTTCCAGAGTGGCCATGTCCTGGCTGTTGCGAGCTTCGATTGTCGACGACCGCGCTACTTCCGCCTTTTTCCCGCCGAGGAAAAGCGTTGCCACGCTCCTCGCTTCTGAAACTGCCACGACCGGTTTGCCGGTGTGTAGCGCGAGGCGTTCGGCCGTGCGGTGCCGGGAGCCGGTCTCCTCGGTCGGCAGAGCCGGGTTAGGCAGAAAGTGAATATTGGCCGCCATAATCCGGCGGCACTCGTCGTCAAGGACGATGCCGCCGTCCATCTTCGCGAGCTCGGCGAGACGAGGCGGACTGAAGCCGACCCCACCCAGCCAGAACCCGCCCGAGCACACTGATTCGACCCCCTCATTATGACCGAGGACCATCAAGGCACCGTCACCTTGCTCGATGATGCGATCAATTGCTTCTCGCAGAGCAGTTCCAGGAACCAGTTGGGCCAGGACCTCATCCAGAATCGGATCGCCGACTGCCACTCCAGGCAGGGTATCACCAAAGCTTCACCGCCAGGAGGGCAGAACGAAGATCGAAACGCCGGTCGGGCGGGCTGGCGACCACTCGCTCGACCCCGATCCGGCGGGCCTCATCTTCCCGTCGGGCGTGAAAGCTCACGGAACGGACTTCGCCGCCGAGACCGACTTCACCCCAAGCCGCCGTGGCTCCGAGCGGCACGTTGTGGAGGCTCGAAACGACTGCCAACGCGACTGGGAGGTCGCAGGCAGGCTCGGCAATCTGCCACCCGCCGACGACGTTCACATAAATGTCGAGCGGGGCCAAATCGAGTACGGCATGCCGCTGTAGCGCGGCCAGGAGCTGATGAACTCGATTGGATTGCAGCCCACGCACCGACCGTCGCGGAGGGGTCGACTTGTTGGCCACGACCAGCGCCTGGACCTCGACCGTGATCGACCGACGACCCTCGACGGCGGGAAAGACAACTGTGCCCGGCACGTCCCCCCGCCAGTCCGCCAAAAACGACTTGCTCGGATCGAGGATCTCGGTCATTCCCTCGTTGCCCATCTCGAACATGCCGGCAACATGGGTCGCCCCAAACCGATTCTTTTGCGCCCGCAATACGCGCAGCCCGTGATCGGGATCACCTTCGAGGCTGAGGACTACATCGACCATGTGCTCGAGCAGCTTGGGGCCGGCCAGTCCGCCGTCCTTGGTCACGTGGCCAACCATCACCACCGCGATCCCGCTTTCCTTGGCGAATCGCAGCAGGCGAGCACCGCTCTCGCGCACCTGAGTCACGCCGCCGGGGGCGCCGTCCACCCCGGGACTGGAAACGGTTTGGATCGAATCGATCACCACCAGATCTGGCCTGAGCTGGTTGGCAGCGGCGATGACTCGCTCGACATCGGGATCGGCAATTAGGTGGAGCCTTTCTCCCGCCAGTTGGTCGACTCCCAAACGCCGGGCTCGCATCCCGACCTGACGAGCCGATTCTTCGGCGGTGACAATCACCGCACTTCCACCTTCCTGCACCCGGCAAGCGGCCGCTTGCAGAAGGAGCGTCGACTTGCCGACGCCTGGCTCGCCCCCAACCAACACCACCGACCCCGGCACCAACCCTCCGCCTAGCACCCGATCAAACTCGCCCATCCCGATTGGTTGTCTCGGCGGATCGTCGGCCAGGATCGCTTCGAGGGTGTCGGTCTGGGCCGGGCTCGCAGTTGCTCTCGAAACTCGCTCGGTCAGCGGCTCCTTCGATCCACAGTCCGGACAGAAGCCCATCCATTTGCGGGACTCCCGCCCACAACTATCACAACAAAACGCCACGCAATAAAGGTACGGACCACCTGTGACATTTCTCCCCCGGAGGGGGAGTGCCTACGGCCGCCGAGCGGCTCGCCAGAGGAGATAGGAGATCCCGGCTAGGAGCACGAGCGCGGCCAGCACCGAGAGGGGATTCCATTGCTCAGCTTGCCGGATCTCCGCAACGAGCAACACCGTGGCACAATACCGGCCCGAAATGGCTCGTTACGTTTGTGACAATTGTGGTGCCACCGTTGTCGACGAGGAGTTCTGCCCCACCTGCGGTAGCTGGGTAGACACGGTCGCCGGGAAGGAACAGCCCGACGAAGAACTCGAGGAGTTCGATCTCGAGGATGGTCCCCCACCCGCCCCGCGCGGCGTTGAGGAGGAACCCATCATCTGCCCGTCGTGTGGTGCGTCCAACCCAACCAACAACCGGCATTGCGAAGAGTGCGGTGCCCGTCTTCGTCAAGGACCCCTTCCGACAGCGCCGCGTCCGGGGGTGGGAAGCACCGCGCCAGTGCGCGCCCTGTTGATGCTGATGGTTCTGATTGGAGTGGTGGCCCTGGTCGCCTTTCTGATCAACATCTTCGGGGGAGAGGATCCGGGATCGACCACTACCACGCCGCAGGCGGGCGGCAGCACCACGGTGCCGGTTGAGGAAGTGGTCGATCCTGAGCCAGTGGAGATCCTGACAGCCCAATGCGACCCCGAGGGCCTTGGGGGTGAGTTCTCTTGCTCGAACGTCATCGACGGCAACGACGGATCGTTTCAGCTCAACTTCAACGAACTACCCGATGGTGAGAAGACTGTCGCGATCCGCCTGACATTCGCCCAGCCGATCGAGATAACGCGCATCCTGTGGACCAACCTCGAAGACGAGACTCGCTTCCGTCGCAACTATCGCGCTAAGGGCATCACGATCGAAGCCGAGGGCAACCCGTTTGTGGTGCCGCAGAACCTCCAGGACACTCCCGGCGAACAAGGTTTTGACTTCGCCACGCTCAGCGCCAATTTCATCATCATCAACGTCCAGAGCGTCTACCAAGCCGAGGTGGTCGAAGGCACCGAACCGTTCGACGAGCTCGCCATCGAGCAGATCACGATCATCGGACGTCGAGCCGAGGCCACCACGAACACAAGCAACGTAGACACAACGAGTACTACCGGGAGCTGACCGACAGGGGCAGCGAACGCAGCCCGCGGAAAACCAGGGATCGGACCCGGTCTGGCCTCTCAGTCACTTCAAAATTGCCGACCCTCGAGGCAAAGGACGAGAAGGCGACCTCTAGCTCAACCTTGGCCAGCGGGGCTCCAACGCAATAGTGGACCCCGCCTCCGAATGAGACATGAGGGTTGACACTTCGCTGCAGGTCAAGTCCTTCGGGGTTGGCAATCACCGATTCGTCATGGTTGGCCGCGCCGAACAACAAGCCAACCTTGGTGCCATGGCGCAGGGGAGTTCCCGACCAGGTGAGGTCCTCGAGAACCCAGCGTTCGAACATTTGCAGGGGCGAGTCGAATCTCAGCAGCTCATCCGTAGCACGACCGGCCAGGCCAGCGGGGTCGTTTTGCAGGCGCGCGTATTCGTCGGGATAGGAGGCGAGGGCGAGCAGTCCATTGCCAATGGCGTGCACGGTTGCCTCGTGTCCGGCATTGAGAGTCAGAATGCAGGTCGCAATCAGCTCGTCTTCATCGAGGTGATCGCCTTCGTGATCGGCAGCAATGAGAGCCGAAACGAGATCGGAGCCGGGGGTCGATCTCCGCTCTTCAAGAACCTGTCGAATGTACGCGACGAAAGCAATCACGGCCGCCTCAGCCCGTTTTCCCTCCTCCTCGGTGCAGCCCTGGTCGAATACGCGAACGATGTCGTGGGACCACGACACCAACTGCGGTTGTTGCTCTTCCGGTATTCCCAGGAGATCGGCGATCATCACCAGCGGAATCGGGGTCGCATACTCCGAAATCGCCTCCATTGTTCCGACGTCGACTGCTTTTTCGATCGCTCGCGCGGCGGTTGTCTCAAGGCGAGCCCGATACGTTTCGGTCGAACGCCTGGTGAATGCCGATTGCACCAACCGCCTCAGCCTGGTGTGGCGCGGAGGTTCGAGATCGATGAACGATCCTCTGATAAAACGGTTCCAGGTTGGAAGGTGTGCCGGATAGTTGCGGGCGTAACGACGAGCGTCGATCTCACCCGACACTCCCCGAATGTCCCGACCAAACCGGCGGTCTTTGAGGATTCCGGCGACGTCAGCATGGCGCGCAAAAAACGTCAGGTCCCATTCGGGATCGAAAAAAACCGGCGACTCTTTTCGCAAGCGGACGTAGGTGGGATACGGGTTGTCGAGAAAGTCCGGGGAGTAGGGATCGAAGTCTCCCAATCCAATCTCGCCGACCTGCGTCAATGCTCGCCCCTCCGGTAGCGAAGACCGTCAGCCGCAGGCATTCGTAGCCTCTGCGCGAAGAAGATCAGCACGATCAGAACGATGACGAAGGGAAGGATGTTGATCCAAACGTCGGGAAGGGTGTCCGACAGCAGATACCACCCGGCCGCTACCAGTCCCAGCGCAAGCGCAAGCGCCGCGTCCCCTCTTTTACGGCGAGTGGCGGCCCAGATAGCCACCGCTCCTAGCCCGATCGCGTTGACCAGGATCAACGAATGCGAGGCGCTTCCGTCAAGGTCGCGGAGGCCAATTCCGAATGGATAGCCAAACAAGAGCGCTCCTCCCAGCACTCCCAATGGCCGCCAGTTGCCAAAGATCAATGCCGCCAGTCCGATAAAACCTCGACCCGTGGTTTGACCTTCGAGGTAGATGCCCGATAGCTCGGGACTGACGATGAAAGCCCCCGCTAAGCCCGACAAGGCACCGCTGATCACTACCCCGATGTATTTGTAGCGGTAAACGTTGATCCCCTGCGCTTCTCCGGCTTGCGGCCTCTCGCCACAGATCCTGAGCCGCAACCCAAAACGAGTACGCCAGAGCAACCAAGCCACGAAAGGCACCAGCAGGAGGGCAATCAGCGACACCCAAGAGATTCGGGTCATCAGGCCTTTGGCCAGGCTGGCTATGTCAGAAACAAGAAACCATTCGCGAGCGGCAATCCAGCCGAAGAAGTCCGGCGACTGCCAGGTGCCGATGTTGCCACCCCCGAAGATCGGCACGGTGAAGGTGCCAACCCCGGGGACCCGAGGGGATTGAGTGATCGAGCCGCCCTCGAGTGTGGTAAGGATCTCAGAAGAGAGAAAGCGGGTGATCCCGGGGGCGAGAATGTTGATTGCCACCCCGGAGATGATGTGATCGACGCCGAACGTAACTGTCGCAATCGCGTGGAGTAGACCCCCCATCCCCCCGGCCAGCACCGCTAGCACGATGCCCCACCAGGGGCCGTAGACAACTGCTCCCCAAGCCCCAAACCACGTCCCCAAGATCATCATTCCTTCGAGGCCAATGTTGACCACCCCTGCCCTCTCGGCGAAAAGGCCACCCAAGCCGGCGAGAAGAATGGGAACCGCCCAACGGAGCATCGACTGGGATGAACCGGCTGCGGTGAGGCTGTCGGTGTCGTCGAAGCCCTGGACGGTGGTTAGCACCAGCACGCCCACCGCGGCATAGAGCGACCATCGCAGCCAGGCGGGAATCTTCGCCATGTTCACGCCGCTTCCAACGGCTTGATATCTCCCAGGGCCTCGGCGGCCGACCGGGCCTCTTGCCGCTCACGAGCTCGACGGGCAACCTCGTAGGCGACCACCGCCGCCAGAATGATGACCCCTTGCATGATCACCACAATCTCCCGGGAGGCGGCGCCGGTGAATTGCAAAACCCCCGAGGAGATATCGAGAAAGGCAAAGATGAGCGCCGCCAGGATGATCCCGGCGGGGTGGTTCCGGCCGAGCAGCGCCACGGCAATCCCGGTGAAACCCAAACCGCGGATTGGGTTAGCCGGAAAGAAGCCAACCTGATTGATCTCGGCCATCCCCACCAGACCGGCGACGGCACCGGAGAGGACCATGGCGCTCACCACCATCCGCTTGGCTGGGACTCCACCCACTTGGGCCGCAAAAGGATTGATGCCGCTAGCGCGCAGATCGAATCCGAACCGGGTTCGGTTGACGAGGATGTGATAGCCCAGGCCGACCAAGATGGCGATGACCAGCATCCCGGTCAACTCCTTTCCCTGACCGACCTCACGGGTAAAGAACTCAACCACTGAATTGAGATCAGGGATCAAGCCCGACTCAGGGATAGGGGTGGTGCCGACCCTCGACGCCGATCCTGAGAGTATCGCGCCGCCCGCCTGCCACTCTCTCACCAAGTAGGCAACGATTCCCGAAATGGCAATTGCGTTGAGCATGATCGTCGAGATCACCTCGTTGATCCCGCGGGTGACCTTCAGCACGCCGGCAAAACCGGAATAGGCAGCGCCGACCGCCATGGCCACGACCAGGATCCAGACGATGCGGAGGACTCCCGGCAAGTTGACCATTGCTCCGAGGTGCGCCGCCACCAGGGCTGCCAGGAGATACTGGCCATCGACCCCGATGTTGAAAAGGTTCATTCGAAAGCCAATAGCCACTGCGACGCCGGCGATGTAGAGAGGAGTGGCGCGGTTCAGGATGTCGACCATGGTTTCGAGGCGGCTCGCGTGGCTCATCATGTCTCCGAAAGCCGCCACCGGGTTGCTGCCGGAGATCAGCAAAACGATCGACGACATGGCGACGGAGAAGACGAGGGCCACGACGGGTGCGGCCAGCGTCAAGAGAATTCGCCGCCCCAACGAAAAATTCACGCGCTCTCCTGCTTGGCGCCGGTCATGTAGGCGCCCAGGTCGCGGGGTGACACGGTGGCTGGATCGACTGTGGCCACCAGTTTTCCCCTCAGCATGACCACGATCGTGTCCGAAAGGCCGATCAGTTCATCGAGGTCGGCCGAGATCAAGAGCGTTGCCATCCCCAGGGCGCGAGCAGCCTTGATGTCGTCCCAAACCTCGGCTTGGGCACCGACGTCGATCCCCCGGGTGGGGTGGGCGGCCAGCAACACCACCGGGCCTGCGGTCATCTCCCGACCGACAATGAGCTTTTGCTGGTTTCCCCCGGAGAGAGCGTGAGCAGCTACTTCGACATTGGGGGTGCGGACATCGAATTCCTGACGGATGTGTTCGGTTCGGCTCTTGGCGCCATCTCGATCGATGAAGGGACCGCTTGTGAAGGGCTCCTGAGTCTGATGGCCCAGGGCAGCGTTCTCCCATAGAGGGGCGGGGAGAAGCAGACCCTCCCGGTGGCGGTCCTGGGGGATGTAACCAATGCCTTTCTCCCGACGTTCACGGACGGGAATGAGGGTTATTTCCTCTCCCATAAGGCTGATCTTTCCGCTCTTCACGGGACGGGTGCCGAGGACGGCGTCCACCAGTTCGGCCTGGCCATTTCCCTCCACGCCGGCGATTCCCACCACCTCGCCTCGCCGAATCCGGAAGGAGACGTCGTCCACCAGCACCCGGTCTTCGAGGTCGACGACCAAGAGGGAATCGACTTCGAGGGCGACCACGTCGGTGACAGTCGATTCGGTGGTCTCTGGTGTAGGCAATTCCGATCCGACCATCAGCTCGGCCAAGTCATGGGCCGTAACCTCGTCCGGCTTGACGGTGGCGACGGTTTTTCCATCGCGAAGAACGGTGATCGTGTCGGCGATCGCCAACACCTCGTCGAGCTTGTGATCGATGAAGAGAAGGGTGGCTCCATCGTTCTTCAGACCGCGCATGTTGCGAAAGAGCTCTTCGACCTCCTGGGGCACGAGCACCGCGGTTGGCTCGTCAAGGATCAAAATCTTCGCTCCGCGGTAGAGAACCTTGATGATTTCAACCCGCTGGCGTTCTCCCACCTCGAGCTCTTCCACGAGATCGTCGGGGTCGATGGTCAGGCCGTATGCCTCACCCACCTGCTTGAGATGGCTACGGGCCTCTTCGAAGTCGATACGTCCGAATGCCTTGGTCGGCTCGGCGCCGAGAATCACGTTCTCCAAGACGGTGAGTTGGTCGGCGAGCATGAAGTGCTGGTGCACCATCCCGATCCCAGCGTCGATAGCCTGGCTAGGCGAGGTGAATCGGACTTCGCGGCCGTCGACCTTCATCGTCCCGGCGTCGGGCTGTTGCATCCCGTAGAGGATTTTCATCAGGGTCGATTTGCCGGCACCGTTCTCGCCACAGATGGCATGAATCTCGCCCTCTTCGACGCTTAGGTTCACCGAGTCATTGGCCACCACGCCCGGGAACCGCTTTGTTATGCCGATCAACTCGATGGCTTGCGCCACCACTTTCCTCCGTGAATAAAGGGAGCGGGACCGGACAATAGGCCGGTCCCGCTCGTCGTGGCTGTTTGAGCCGTAGTTGTCGTTTGCTTAGGCCTCGGCCGGATCGGTCGGAACGACGATTTCGCCGCTGATGATCTGAGCTTTGAACTCCTCCAACTGATCGACGATGTCGTCGACGAACCCACCGGAGGTTGAGTAGCCGACGCCATCGACCGAAAGGTCGTAGGTGGTGGGGCCAGCCGTTACGGTGCCGTCGATGTGGGACTTGATGACCTCGAAGACCGCCACGTCGACCCGCTTGAGCATTGACGTGAGAATGAACTCCTGTACGGCCGGGTCGGCAGTGTTGTACTGGTCAGAGTCGACGCCGATCGCCCACACCTTCGAGCCCGAAGTATCGCTGGCTACAGACGCTGCCTCGAACAGGCCCGCGCCTGATCCGCCGGCGGCGTGGTAGACGATGTCGGCCCCGCCGTCGTACATCGCCAGGGCGATTTCCCGAGCACGGTCGGGGGCGTTGAAGCCGTCAAAGTCGGGAGCGGCTGTTATGTACTCCGAGAGAATCTCGATGTCGGGATTCACCGCCTTGGCTCCGGCAATGTAGCCAGCCTCAAACTTCTCGATCAGACCGCCAACCCCACTCACCCCACCGATGAAACCGATGGTTCCAGTGGTGGATTTGAGGGCGGCGGCGGCGCCAACCAGAAACGAGCCTTGCTCCTCGGAGAAGACCAAACCGGCGATGTTGTCCCCGTAGGGCACCGGCGGGTCCTGGCTGAAGTCGAGCATCGCCGAGTCGATCACCCCGAAACTGACCTCGGGATTCTCCGAACCAACCGCAGCGGCATCACTCTCGAAGAGGAAGCCGACCGCGATCACGATGTCACTGACATCGGCAGCGAGCTGGAGCAGCTCGGCTCGATTGGATCCGTCGTCGTTGGGCGAGGCTTCAGTGAAGGTGATGCCCAACTCGTCAGCAGCTCGCTCGAGACCGGCGGCTGCAGAGTCGTTGAAAGACTGGTCACCACGGCCGCCGATATCAAAAACGAGACCGACGGCAACCTCGGACATAGCCGTAGTCTCGGTGATGGCCGTGGTGTCGGTGGTTTCAGTTGTGTCCGCAGTGGTTGTAGTTGCGGCGTTTCCGCCTCCGCAGGCCACCAGCACCAGCATTGCCACCGCCAGTAGCGACAGCACGCGTTGGTGTTGTTTCACAGTTGTATTCCTTCCAATTGGGGTACGGCAAGCGCTTTGTCCCGCCGAG
>Ga0136614_10001640_pt1 | contig 13332 bp, 11 predicted proteins | sample AntDrymUQ2792106_2_FD_106643 | JGI IMG/M metagenome (GOLD analysis project Ga0136614, IMG submission 106643) | Polar desert sand microbial communities from Dry Valleys, Antarctica - metaG UQ279 (21.06) | ecosystem: Environmental > Terrestrial > Soil > Desert | place: Antarctica: Dry Valley...
TCGACCTCTGCCAGTCGTGGGGAGCGTTGCTGTTCGGACACGCGCGCAAGGAGATCGTCGACGCCGCGATCGAGGTAGCCGCACGAGGCACGTCGTTCGGCGCCCCCACCGAAGCAGAGGTACAGCTCGCGGAGCGGATCGTCTCGATGATCCCGTCGATCGAGCAGGTGCGGCTCGTCTCCTCGGGCACCGAGGCCGCGATGTCCGCGATCCGGCTCGCTCGCGGCGCCACCGGCAAGGACACCCTGATCAAGCTCGAGGGCTGCTACCACGGGCACTCCGACGCGCTGCTCGCGCGCGGGGCCGGCAGCGGGCTCGCGACCTTCTCGATCCCGAGCACGCCCGGCGTGACCGCCGGCGCCGCGCGCGACACCGTGATCGCGCCCTTCAACGATCTCGGCGAGATCGTCTCCCTCTTCGAGGCCAACGAAGGGACGGTCGCCGCGCTCATCGTCGAGCCGGTCCCCGCGAACATGGGCGTCGTGCCGCCCGAGGACGGATACCTCGAGGGCCTTCGACTCCTCTGCGACGAGCACGACGCGCTCCTGATCTTCGACGAGGTGATCACCGGTTTCCGGATCGCGCGTGGTGGTGCCCAGGAGCACTTCGGCGTTTCGCCGGATCTCACGGTCCTCGGCAAGGTGATGGGCGGCGGGTTCCCGTGCGCCGCGTTCGGCGGGCGACGGGACTTGATGGACCAGCTGGCACCGGTCGGCCCCGTGTATCAAGCCGGGACGCTCAGCGGGAACCCGGTCGCGGTGGCGGCGGGTCTGGCGGCCCTCGAGCTGATCGATCGCGAGGATCCGTACGTGGCGCTCGAAGCGACGGCGGAGGATCTCCAGGCAGGCCTCGCGCTCGCCTTCGAGACGAACGGGATCGAGGCGACGATCAACCGTGCCGGCTCGCTCCTCAGCGTGTTCTTCACGAGAGGTCCGGTGCGGAACTTCGACGACGCGAAGGCGGCCGACCACGAACGGTTCGCGCGCTTCTTCCACCACATGCTGGACGAAGGTGTGTACCTGCCGCCGTCGGGCTACGAGCTGTGGACGCTCTGCACGGCCTTCGGTGAGGCGGAGACCGAGATGGTGCTCGGGGCGGTCAGCCGCTTCCGCGGCTGACCGCCCCGAAGCTCACACAAGCGTGAGGGTGGCCGCCTGCGCCGCCATCGGCTCGTCGCCGTCGGACGCCGGCTCGGTGGCGATGCAGAACGTCCCCACGATGTGCTCGCCCGCGTCGTGGGTGGGCGCGACGCGGCACCACATCCGCCCCTCGATCCCCTTGAGGCTGAACGTGACCGTCTTGCCCGTGAGGGCGGCCGCGTGTGCCTCGAGGATCGGGAGGTTCTCCCCTTCCATCCCGAACGCCTGGAGCAGCTCCCTTCCATCAAGGAAGCGAGGGTGGATCCCCAGGTGCTGGGAGGCCGTCCATGAGACCCCTCTCAGTCGAAGCGAGCCGTCGGTGGTCCACATGACGGCCGGAAGGTGCCCTTCCTCTGCAGGCGCTGGCTCACGGCGAGGGGGCGACCAATCCACCGTGTCCGTGATGCCGATGAGCTCCCACTGTCGCATGTGCTCTCCTCTCGATGCGTCTCCCCTGCTCTACCTGATATCGGGTACAGACGGTCCTCCGGCATATCGGCGAAGAGAACCATTTCGAGGTTCCCCGAGCGGACTACGACTTCTGCGGGAGTCTCCCGGAGGAATGCTGCCGCCGCACGTCGGCTTGGTGGGACTATGGAGATGAGGACCCTTCCGAGAGGACAACGACATGCCATCTGAGACCGCGACCTTCGGCGCCGGCTGCTTCTGGGGGGTCGAGCACCTGTTCCGCAAGGTCCCGGGCGTGATCAACGCTGTCTCCGGCTACAGCGGCGGGATCGTCGAGAGCCCCACCTACCGCGAGGTCTGCAGCGACACGACCGGCCACGCCGAGGTCGTCGAGGTGACGTTCGACCCCGAGTTCGTGTCGTTCGACCAGCTCCTCGAAGTCTTCTGGGCGATGCACGACCCGACGCAGGTCAACCGGCAGGGCCCCGATCGCGGCTCGCAGTACCGGAGCATCGTCCTGACGCACTCCGATGAGCAGCAGGCGGCGGCGGAAACCTCACGCGACCGGGCGCAGACCCGGTACTCGCAGCCGATCGCAACGGAGATCCGGCCGCACGTGGCCTTCTATCCGGCCGAGGAGTACCACCAGCGCTACTACCTGAACAACGGACACGAGCCCTACTGCCATGCGATCCCGCCGGGGCTGCTGAAGGATCTCGGGCTCGTCACCGCGTAGCTTCAGCCGTCCCGGAAGCCGACGATCGAGTGTGAACCGTCGCAGAACGGCTTGTTCTGGGAATAGCCGCAGCGGCAGAGGACCTGACGGTTCCGGATCTCGTAGGGCTCGCCGTCGGCTCCGACGATCCTGATCCCGCCGCGCACGAACAGCGGACCGTTCCGGAAGACGGCGATCTCCGGCTCGTAGTCGGGCTCGTGGTCGGGGGTGTCGGGGGAGTCCGCCCATGCGAGTCGTCCGGACGGACAGAGCTCGACCATCCACCCCATCCGCTCACGGACGCCCGGATCCGTGTTGCCGAGCATCTGCCACACGCCGGTGAACCGGTCCTTGCAATAGCCGGCCTTGGAGCAGAGCGAGAGGTCGTCGCTGATGATCGCCCCGTCCTCGGCCTGAAAAACATCGGCCCGTGGCTCGCGAGGGCCGTGATCGGCCCGTTCCGTGACGTCGGCCCGCGGCTCCTCGAGATGACTGTCGTCGCAGAAGGGTTTGGTCGCGCTCCGGCCGCACCGACAGAGGCGATAGGTCTCGCCCGCATCCAGCCGCTGGAACGGCGCGTAATCGACCGGCTCGCCGAACTCGGTCTTCACCGTCCTTGTTCGCGCGATCGGAAGCGAGCCGCTCACCTGATACGGGCCGTTCTCCTCGACGCGGATCTCCGGCTCCGACATGTGCGGCATCCTCCCACGGCACACCATCAGGGTGGAATCGTCCGGCCTCGAAAAGAGAACGGTGCTTGGCCGATTCTCCGGCAGCACCTAGACTTCGAACACGTGTTCGAGGACCTGAACCCGGAGCAGCAGGCTGCCGTGAATCACGGCGAGGGACCGCTGCTCATCGTTGCGGGCGCCGGCAGCGGCAAAACGATGACCCTCGCTGCACGGGTGGCCTCGCTGATCGAACGAGGAACCCGGCCCGAGCGGATCCTGCTCCTCACGTTCAGCAGGCGCGCCTCCCGCGAGATGGTCTCGCGAGCGGCCCGGCTGGGCACCAGCGACACGGGCCGCGTCTGGGGCGGCACGTTCCACGCGGTCGGGAACCGTCTGTTGCGCCTCCACGGTCTCGCGCTCGGTCTCACACCCGACTTCACGGTCCTCGACCAGGCCGACGGGGCGGACGTGATGAACCTGCTTCGCGACGAGCACGGGTACTCGGCCCGCGCGCGGCGCTTCCCTCGCAAGGACACCCTTGCGGCGATCTACTCCCGAACGGTGAACGCGGGCGAGCGGCTCACCGACGTGGTGAAGCGTCACTACCCGTGGTGTCTCGACGAGGTGGAGGGGATCCGTGAGATCTTCCGCGCGTACACGGAACGGAAACGGCAGCAACACGTCCTCGACTACGACGACCTGCTGCTGTTCTGGAAGGCGCTCGCCACGTCCCCCGCGACGGGATCCCAGCTCGCCCAGATGTTCGAGCACATCCTCGTCGACGAGTACCAGGACACGAACGCGCTGCAGGCCGACATCCTGGAAGGGATGCGGCCCGCAGCCGGCCCGCGGAATGTCACGGTCGTGGGCGACGACGCCCAGTCGATCTATGGCTTCCGCGCCGCGACCGTGAAGAACATCCTCGAGTTCCCCGAGCGCTTCCCGGACGCAACGATGATCAAGCTCGAACGCAACTACCGTTCGACGCCGCCGATCCTGGCGGCGTCGAACGCGGTGATCGCGCTGAGTCCCCAGCGACACGAGAAGACCCTCCGCCCCACTCGACCCGGCGAGACGCTGCCGATCCTGCGGGCCTGTCTCGACGAGGCCGAGCAGAGCGATGCCGTGTGTCGCGCGGTCCTCGAGCATCGCGAGGAGGGCATCCTCCTGAAGGCGCAGGCGGTCTTGTTCCGCGCGGCCTATCACTCGGACCACCTCGAGGTGGAGCTCGCCCGTCGGAACATCCCGTTCGTCAAGTACGGGGGACTGAAGTTCATGGAGGCGGCTCACGTGAAGGACGCGCTTTCGTGCCTCCGGATCCTGGAGAACCCGCTCGACGAGGTGAGCTGGTTCCGGGTCCTGCAGCTGCTGGACGGGATGGGCCCGGCGTCGGCGCGGCGACTCATGGAGGAGCTCGAGGTGCGACGCGGAGACGCCGTCGATGCGGCATCACCGCTCACCCGCTTCCTCGACGAACCCGTCGCGGTGCCGAAGGGTGCCGCGGAAGGGATCCGCGAGCTCCGCGGTGCCCTCGGCGACTGCCTCGATACCGACGCCTTGCCCCCCGCCGGCCAGCTCGCGAGACTGAGGACCTTCCTCGAGCCGGTGATCGCCCGGAAGTACGAGGCCGCCGCCGCGCGGGTCCGCGACCTCGAGCAGCTCGAGCTCCTGGCCTCGGAATCGAGCTCGCGACGAGAGTTCCTCGCCGACCTCACGCTCGACCCCCCGTCGTCCACCGGCGACCTCGCCGGTCCGCCGCACCTCGACGAGGACTACCTCATCCTTTCCACGATCCACTCCGCGAAGGGCCTCGAGTGGGACGTGGTCCACGTGATCCACGCGGCGGACGGGATGATCCCCTCGGACATGTCCACGGGCGACGACGACGAGATCGAGGAGGAGCGCCGGCTCCTGTACGTGGCCCTGACTCGCGCGCGAGACGGACTCCACGTGACCTACCCGCAGCGCTACTACCGCAGACCCAAGGGCCTCGAGGACCCGCATTCGTATTCGCAGCCGTCCCGTTTCCTGCCCGACGACGTGCTGGAGCACTTCGACGTGCTCCGGCCGCGGGTCGTCGCCGTTCCGGATGACGGCGCACCCGTGACCGCGGCCGCCGACGTCGACGCGTTCCTCGCCGGCCTCTGGGCTGATTGAGATCCGAGAGCGGTCGGCGTTCGTATGCCTTCCAACGGGGCAACCTGGCCCCCGGTATGCCCAAGGGAGGCGATCATATGCATCGTCGTTCTGCAGCAGTACTCGTCGCGATCATCGCGGTCACGATGCTCGCGCTCGCGCCGCCGGCGCAGGCCGTTCAGCGCTTCACAACGACCCTGACGGGAGCCAACGAGATACCCGGTCCGGGCGACCCGGACGGGTCCGGGACCGCCACCATCACGATCAACCGCGGCCTGGGGGAGATCTGCTGGTCGATCTCGGTCAGCGATATCACGTTGCCCGCGATCGGCGCGCACATCCACCTCGCGCCCGTGACCGCCGCGGGTCCCGTCGTCGTCCCGCTGACCCAACCGGACGCCACCGGCACCTCCAGCGGTTGCACGACCGTGGATCGTGAGCTCGCCAAGGCCATCGCGAAGGATCCGGGCGCGTACTACGTGAACGTCCATACGACGGACTACCCCGCGGGAGCGCTCCGCGGGCAGCTCGGCTGAGACCTACTCGCCTTGCGGGGTCGGTGGCCCGTTCGGGTCGCCGACCTCGCCCCTATCCTTGACGGCGTGGATGCCGTCCTGCTCGATCTCTACGACACACTCGTCCGCACGCGATGGGGACAGCTCTCCGAGCGCATCACGGAGGAGCTCGGCATCGAGAAGGGCGAGCTCTTCCGCGCCTACGACCTCACGAGGGCAGCCAGGGGAGTCGGTGCGTACGGAAGCGTCGACGGCGACATGACCGCGGTCGTCGAGGCCGCCGGCGTCGACCCGGAACCCCCGCTGATCGAGCGACTGCTGCGTCTGGAGCGCGAGTTCTCCGAGAACGGCGTCGAGCTCTGGGAGGACTCGCTTCCGGTCCTCCGCGACCTCCGTGCGCGTGGCGTCAAGGCGGCGCTGATCAGCAACTGCTCGCATTCGACGCGAGCGGTCGTCGATCGCCTCCGGATCGACGAGGAGTTCGACGAGGTCCTGCTGTCGTTCGAGGTCAGGATGCACAAGCCGGATCCCGAGATCTACCGGGCGGCGCTCCGGCGACTCGGCGACGTCGCACCCGATCGGGCGGTGTTCGTGGACGACCAGACGGCGTACTGCGACGGTGCGGCTGCCCTCGGGATCGAGACGTTCCTGATCGACAGGTCGGGCGACGGAACCCCCGACGAGAACGGTCACCGGGTGATCGGTGACCTGCGAGCGCTCCTAACCGTGAGCGCCTGAGCCACTGGCGGTATCGGCGAGGGCGTTGGTCATGTCCGTGACCTCTGAAGGTCGAGGGATCTCGATGTCGACCGGCTTCCCGAAGTCGGAGAAGTCCACGGTCATCTGCATGCTCGCCTCTTCAGCACCCGGGACGAGGTCGCCGAAGTCCATGCTGATACGCTGCCGACGCGGGAACCCCTCCTCGTCGATCCAGATCTCGAACGGGATGTTCTCGTCGATCCCGATCGACTCGAACTGCTCCACCACCATCTGCAGCTGCGTGCGGGTCTCTGCGTCGACGTCCTCACCCACGACGTCGGCGAACCCCTCGAGCACCTTCTTCAGGTCGATCGAGCCCTCGAAGTGCGTCGTGGGGACGCCCTGGAGCTCCTGGTCTCCCGAGGCCTTCACGTCGAACACGCCCGCGAACAGACCGATGTAGGCCGAGGGATCGGTCGTGCCCGTTCCGAAGCCTCCGAACTGCGCGGCGGCTGCGGGATCCATCTTCGAGGGATCCAGGCTCACCCACTCCGTGCCGGCGTCCTGGAACACCGGTGAGCGCATGTACACCAAGCCATCATCCATCAGGAGCTGCATCTCGCCACCGAGCATGCCGAGGTCCATCGTCATGTCGATCCGCTTGTGCACGTTGTCGACGTCGGCCTCCCCGGACATGGTGAAGCTCTCCCCACCTCCGGTCATCGACATCTCGAGCTTCTGGTGGAGGGTTCCTGCCTCGTAGACGGCCTTCATCGCGTTCAGAACCGCGTCCCGAGGACTGACGGGAGCGGGGTCAGGGCCGCTGTCTGCGCACGCGGCGAGGAACACGCCCGAGATCGCCAGGCAGACGAGGAGTCTCTTCATGACGACGATCATCGGCACGAGCGGACGTTCAGTCCACCCAACGGACGCAGAAAGTCAGCGAAGATCGTCAAGGGCGTCGGCGATAGGCTTGCGGATCCCCGTGAAGAAGGGCGTCTCGACCTTGGAGTAGAGGCGGGTCTTCGAATCGCGCAGGCGGCGGATGCAGTCCACCAGGGCATCCAGCTCGTCGGTTTCGAACGCGAGGATCCATTCCCAGTCGCCCAGACCGAACGCGCTCGTCGTGTTGGCGAGGACTCCCGGGAACTCACGCCCCAGCACACCGTGCTCGGCGAGCAGCTCGCCACGCTCCTGCGCCGGGAGGAGATACCACTCGGGCGTGCGCACGAACGGGTAGACGCAGAGGTAGGTGCGAGGGGCCTCGCCGCGCACGAAGGCCGGTTGGTGGTCGGGCGTGAACTCGGCCGGCTTCACGAGGCCCATCAAGGACGCGACCGGGTCCAGGAGGTCGCCCGCGCGGGTTCGTCGGAACTCGACGACGAACCGCTGGATGTCCTCGGCCGAGCCCGCGGTCAGCCAGAGCACGAGGTCGGCATCGGCGCGGAACCCGACCGTCGAATACGAACCACGGACGTCCACCCGGCCCGCCCAATCCTTGAAGAGGGTCTCGATCTCCTCCGCGGCGTTGCCGAGGGCGTCGTCCTCGAAGAGCTCGGCACGCAGCTCCGGGCTCGCGGCGAACACCGGGTACAGGGCGTAGATCGTCTCGGTCATGCGGGCTCCTTCCGAGGGGCACGCGCGTCTTCGAGCACCAGTGAGGCCGTCACTTCGGCGGCGCGGGCGAGGTCTGACACGCCGACCCCGTCGAAGGCGCTCCCGACGAGGAAGATACCCGGCGGCAAGGCTTCGCGGATCCGGCGGACGCGGTGGAGGTGTCCGATCTCGTACTGAGGCATCGCGCCCCACCATCGGTGGACGCGCGAAGCCGAGGGCTCCGGGAGATCGAGGACGGCGCTCAGGTGCCGCGCGCACGCCTCGACGATGTCCTCGTCCGGCGCGTCGAGCACGTCCTCGTCGCCCGCGCCGCCCCACGTAGCAGCGCACGATCGCACGATCGCCGAAGCGCTCGTCCGGCCACTTCCGCGAGAGGAAGGTGGCAGCGGTCATCGGGGCCTTCCCACGGGAAACGACGAACCCGGTCCCGTCCGGGAGCGCTTCGGCGGTCCCGGACGGGTAGGAGAGGAAGACGACACCGGTGGAGACCGAGGGGATGGCAGGGAGGTCCTTGGGAGCATCCCCTCCGATGAGAGCGGCCGCCGCCTGCGCGCCGCACGCGAGGACGACCGCGTCGACCGGCTCGGACCCGTCGGTGAGCTGGACGTCACGGTCACCGACGCTCGTGACCTCGGCGCCCGTTCGAACGCGGTCGCCGAGGACACCGGTGAGGGCGTCGACCAGCTCCCGCATCCCGCCCGGCGGTCGAACGAACAGTGGCCCCGGCTGGCCGCCGCGCGCAGACCGCTGCGCGGCCTGCGCGCCGCGGATCAGGCTCCCCTGGGTCCGCTCCCAGGAGAGGAGCTCGGGGAAGGTCGCCGACGCCGACAGCCGGTCGACATCGCCGGCGTGGAGGCCCGCGAGGAGCGGCGCGATCGCCAGGTCGGTGGCTTCGTCGCCGAGCCGGCGACGAAGGAGCCCACCGAGTGACTCCTCGACACCGTCGCGACGCTTCGGCTTCACGAGGTCCCCGAGGGCGCGTACCCGTCCCCGCCGCGACAGGCCCGGCCACCGGAGCACGTCGCCCACGTCCCCGGGGATGCCGAAGGCGGTGCCGGTCAGGTACGGCACCAACCCGGTGTCCGTCCAGAGGAACGCGCCCGACGCTCCCGGCGCGATCAGCTTCAGCCCCAGCCGGTGACACAGTTCGGCGCCCCACGGCTTCCTCGCCGCCAGTGAGTCCGGGCCCGGCTCCAGCAAGAGGTCATCGACCTCGACGGGAGGAGCGACGATCCCGCCCGGGACGCCGTCCCGTTCGAACACCACGGGATCGGCTCCCGCCCGAGCCAGGTGGAAGGCGGTGGCGAGCCCGGCGATGCCGCCTCCCACGACGGCGATCCGGTCGCTCACGCCTCCGGCACCTCGGAGAGGTGGTCGCGCACCACCTCGGCCAGGATGTCGAGGTACGCGGTGTCGGCGTTCGGCATCTCGGTCCGCGCGAACCGGATCCCGGCTCCCTCGGCCACCGACTTCGCCTCGATGTCGAGGTCGTAGAGGATCTCGAGGTGATCGGCCACGAACCCGGCCGAGCACACGACCACGGCTGGATGGCCCATCGTCGCGGCCTCGAGGATCGCCTCCTCGACAGGAGGGCCCCACCAGGGATCGGGCGTGCGGCCCGCGCTCTGCCACGCGATCCCGGAGCGTTCGAGGCCGAGGGTCGCGGCCACGAGGTCGGCGGTCTCCTGGAGACCGTCGCGATAGCGACAGGAATCGGTGCACTCACAGGTCTTGCACCGGAGCGTTCCGTCCTCCAGTACACGGGTCGGGAGCGAGTGCGCGGTGAACAGGACGATCGCGCCGCCTCGCTCCTCGGGAGTGAGGCCTTCGAGCGCATCCGACACCCGCGTCGCCAAGAACTTCACGAACGACGGGTGCGCGTGGTAGCTGCGGACGAAGGAGAATGAAGGGCCGCCGCCCAGCGCATCCAGTGCGCCGCGGACGCGTTCCACGTAGGTCTCTACCGACATCCCCGACCAGTGGGGCGCCATCACGATCCCGATCGCTCGCTCGATGCCGTCGGCCCGCATCCGACCCACCGCGTCGGGGATGGACGGTGGCGAGTGCTTCATGCCGAGGTACGCGCGGTATGTCGTTCCGTCACCGTTCAGCCGATCGACGAGTCCTTCCGCCTGGGCCTCGGTCGTTTCCAACAAGGGGAACACGTTGCCGATCGCGGCGTACCGGTTTCTGAGCTCCGCGAGATGTGCGGGCGAAGGCGCGCGCCCGCCACGGATGTCGGTGTAGTAGCGCTCGATGTCGTCGAGCCCGCTCGCGGTGCCGTACGCCATCACCAGCACGCCCACCGGAGCGCTCACGAGCCGGCCCGCTCTGTCTCGGCATGCACCAGGTCCACCAACCGCCGGAGATGTTCGACAGGCGTGTCGGGGAGCACGCCGTGGCCGAGGTTGAAGACGTGTCCGGCTCGGCCGGCGGCGCGAGCGAGGACATCGCGTGCCTTCCGCTCGACCGCGTCCCAGGGACCGAAAAGGACCGCGGGATCCAGGTTCCCCTGGATCGCGCGGTCGTAGCCGATCGTCGCCCAGGCGCCGTCGAGCGGGACGCGGTGGTCGACGCCGAAGGCGTCGCCCCCCGCGTCCCGCATCAGATCCAGCAGATGGCCGGTCCCGACCCCCGAGTGGATCGCCGGCACTCCCGTGTCGGCGATCCTCTCGAAGACCCTCGCCGTGTGGGGGAACACGAAGCGCCGATAGTCGTCGCGGTCGAGCGCCCCCACCCACGAGTCGAAGAGCTGCACCGCGTGCGCGCCGGCGTCCACCTGCGCACGGAGATGTGCGACCACGACATCGGTGAGCGCCGCGAGGAGCCGCTCGAAGACGGCGGGGTCCGAGTGCATCAGCGCCTTGGTGCGCGCGAAGGTTCGACTGGGCTCGCCTTCGATCAGATAGCTCGCGAGCGTGAACGGTGCTCCGGAGAACCCGATGAGCGGCACCTCGAGCTCCTTCACGAGCAACCTGATCGCCTCCGAGACGAACGGCTCGTCGACTTCCGGGACCAATCCGCGGAGACGTGCCACTCCCCCGGCGTCGCGGATCGGCTCGTCCAGCACCGGACCCCGTCCCGACTCGATCCGCACGGGCACGCCGATGGCGGCCATCGGGACCATGATGTCGGAGAACAGGATGGCCGCATCGAGCGGCATGCGACGGAGCGGCTGCAGCGTGAGCTCGACCACCAGATCCGGCCGGCGGCACGTTTCCAGGATGTCCGTGGAGCCGCGGAGCTCCCGATACTCGGGGAGGTAGCGGCCGGCCTGGCGCATGAACCATACGGGGGTGCGGTCTACGCACTCGCGCCTGAGCGCGCGCAGCAGACGGTCGTTCGAGGGGCTCCCGGTCACACCCTCAGGATACGGAGCGTGAGATCGTTGACGGCGCCGGCGAGTCCGAGCCGACCGCATCGGCGAGCGCGTCCCCGAAGATCGTGTGAGCCGGCCTGGGGAACCTGATGCGGAACGCCGCCCCGCCTCCCGGTGCCTCCTCGGCACGGATGATGCCGCCCATCGCCTCGACGAGACCCTCGACGACCGAGAGCCCCAACCCGAGGCCGTGTCCATCCATCGCGTCGAGGCGCTTGAAGCGGTCGAAGACCTTCTCTCGATCCGCTTCCGGAACGCCGCGGCCGTCGTCGAGGACGGAGAGCCAGACGTGCTCGGCTTCACCGGCCACCTCGATCCGGACCGGCGGACGGCCGTACTTGAACGCGTTGTCCACGAGATTGTCAAGGATCCGGCGGAGGTACGCGCGATCGCAGATCACCACGGCCGCGTGCGGCGACGTGACCTGGACCTCCCGCTCGAGCAGCTCCTGGTCCGCCGCCGCCTCACGAACCACCCTCGTCAGGTCGACCGGCTCCAGCCGGCGCGCGGCTTCTCCGCGCTCCAGCTCGGCGGCGACCAACAGATCCTCCAGCATGGTTCCGAGTTGCAACGCTGCCAGCTCGACCGTGTCTTCGAGCTCCCTCCGATGCTCCTCCATCTCGGGCCTCCGGGCGGAGGCGATGGCCCCGATGATCGAGGCGATCGGGGCACGAAGCTCGTGACTCACCAGTGCGACGAATTGGCTCTTCATGCGGTCGAGATGCGTGAGCTCCTCGACCTGTGACCGCTCGACCTCGTAGAGACGGGCGTTCGCGATCGCGGCGGCGGCCTGCTCGGCGAAGAGCGACACCGCGCGGAGGTCGAACTCCGTGAAGACGCGATCGCCGGAGGAGTTCACGGTCAGCACGCCGAGCAGCTCGTCCCGGTGGATGAGCGGCGCACTGATGGCACTGTGCACGCCTCGATCGGTGGAGACGAGTCCTGGGAAGTCACCCGAGTCGGCCTTGCCCTGCACGAGGAGCGCTTCTCTCGACTCGGCGACGTGGCCCGCGATCCCTTCTCCGAGCAGCACCCTGCGACCGACCGCGAGCTCGTTCCCGTGCGCGCAGGAAACCACGAGCTCGTCGTTCTCGCGCAACATGACCGAGCCACTGTCGCTGCCCAGCAGCTCGATCGCGCTCCCGAGCATCGTGTCCAAGACCACGGAGAGCTCGAGGACGTCGTTCATGGCCTTCCCCGCTTCGAGTAGCAGCTGCCCCTCGCGAAGACGGTTGGACAGCGCCGTCGTCAGCACCCGCTCGTCGACCAGGAGGCGGGAGAGCTTGCGGAGATGGCGTTCCTTCTCGATCGCATAGACGCTGAACGCGACGCTCAAGAGCACGATCGCGATCCGCATCACCGGCGTGCCGGCGAAGACCCGCGTGGCGCTCGTCTGCCACGTCGACACGAACACCACGCCCAGCGAGACGGAGACGAGCAGGATCGCGGTGAGGATCCAGAGCTGCAACCTGCGGCGCTCGACGGCTTCGAGGGAAGGCGTGCGGAAGTCGCGCAGGCCGGCCACGCGGGCCTCCTGCCTGATCCGCTCGGCTACACGCTCGTCATCGGTCACTCATCAGGCTCCCTCACAAGCATCGGAAGGTCCGGCAGCCCGGTTGAGCAGGGAGAACTACCGGCTTCACGAGGCGATCCGGTTGCCTCCTGGGGGGCGGTTCGATCACCACCCGAGCCCGCAGCGGGAGGAGTGGAATCCGAACCCTCGAGCCCCTCGCGGGACTAGCGGTTTTCAAGACCGACCGCGCGCCACGTTCGGTACCAGCGGAGTCGTGCATCGGACGTGCGGACCGAACTGCTCGATCCGAAAGGCGGCTTCGGCTCTGATACACGTTCCCGTCACCACGGTCGGGCGGCCGACCCGGCTGCTAGTTGCTCTCGGTGACCGGCAGGACGAGGACCCGCCCCCGGTCGAGAACGTGGCCGCGGCTATCCCACCAGGTGCGGGCGGGGGTCGAGCTAGGACGGAAGGAGCCGCCTGGGGCTCCACCGCGAGACCGATGACGACCTCCACCGGCTGGAATGCGCGGCTGGAAAA
>Ga0136614_10001641_pt1 | contig 13320 bp, 14 predicted proteins | sample AntDrymUQ2792106_2_FD_106643 | JGI IMG/M metagenome (GOLD analysis project Ga0136614, IMG submission 106643) | Polar desert sand microbial communities from Dry Valleys, Antarctica - metaG UQ279 (21.06) | ecosystem: Environmental > Terrestrial > Soil > Desert | place: Antarctica: Dry Valley...
CCAGAAGCCCTCGTAGTCGCGCTCGGCCTCGTCGTAAATCTCGGCGTCGACCACCCGGGCCGCCTTCTTGAACCCCTCGGGCGGCGGGAACGTGCGGCCCTCCTCGAGCAGGTCGTCGATGGTGGCCTCGGGCATCGGCTCCCTTTCCCGCTCTCGTTCCTGCTCTCGGCCTTCGGCCGGGCCGCTGGTCGTTCGCGGCGTCAGGCTACTGCGAGCCCCGCATCCGGCTCATGAGCGGGAGCACGAACCAGAACGCGGCGAGCAGCGCGACGACCCCGGCGGCGATGACCGCGGCCCAGGTCGTCTCGTACAGGACGTCCGAGACGACGAACGCGGCCGCCGCCATCACCAGCGCCAGGAACCCGAGGCCGACGATGGCGAGCACGGTCGACGTCCGGAGGAGACGCTCCTTGTCGTGCTGCCGCCACTGGATCCGGTGGTACGCCGCCGGTGCCAGCAGTAGCGCGGTCGCCACCGCCGCGGTGAGGAAGGCGACAAAGTACGCGGTCCGCTGGGTGGACGTGAGCTGACCGAAGCGTTGCGAGAACGGCACGGTCAACAGGAACGCGAACAGCACCTGGACGCCCGGCAGGGTGACCCGGAGCTCCTGGAGCAGCTCGTTGAGCTCGCGGTCCAAGCGGGTCTCGTCGGCCACGACCAGCTCCTACCCAGGCCCGACCTTCTCGAACACGAAGACGTGGTGGGCACCGAGCCCGGCGGGGTCGGTGAGCGCGTTCGCCTCGTGCACGCGGCTGCGGGCGGCGACGGCCTCGAGGTCGCCCACCGACGCCCGCGCCCGCCATGCGCTCGCGGCGGTCTCGGCCAGCTCGTCGACGCCCAGGGCGCGGAGCCAGTCCGCCTGCGTAGTGTGCTCGACCAGGGCGAAGCCGGCGCGGCCGGCGCCGTCGACCAGGTGCTCGACCGGCACGTCGCAGGTGATGTCCTGCGAACCGGGCGCGACCAGCGGCGGTGCGCCCCGTTCGTGGCCGCGGTAGGTGCGGAGCCAGCCCTCCTGGCCCCGGGCCGCGAGCGCGGCGGCGTCGGCGGCGTAGTCGACCACCACGAGGTAGCCGCGGCGGAGAACGTCGCCGGCGCGTTGCAGCCAGGCGGTCGTACCACTCGGGACGGGCAGGCGCGCGCCCGCGGGAACGGCAGTGCCGGCGGTGACCCGGTCCGCCGCCGCTGCCAGCTCGTCGGACGCGGGCACGAGCATCTCGACCAGCCCGTCGTCACCGGCGCCCACCCGCACCTCGATCCAGCCGCTGGCGGACCGCTCGACGACTCGGAACGGCAGGTTGTCGAGCAGCTCGTTCGCGATCACGACCCCGCGGACCGGGGGTGCCGGGAGGTCCGGGAGTGATGTCACGATCGGCCCGACTCCCGTGACCGCGACCGCGGGCTCGTCCCGGTCCGTCCGCACCCCCGGCCCGAGCGCGACCTCGACCGGCTCGACCGGGAGCAGCTCACGCTGCGCGGCCCGTAGCACCGGGGAACGCTCGACCATCACGTACCGCAGCGCGGGGGCGGCGGTCGGCGCCGCCCGCAGCACGTCGGCCGCGAGCCGGCCTCGTCCGGCGCCGGCGTCGACGACCACGAAGGGATCGGGCCGGTCGAGCGTGTCCCACCACCGGTCGAGCGCACGCGCCACCAGCGCACCGAACAGCGTGCCGACCTCGACGCTGGTCACGAAGTCGCCGCCGGCGCGACCGGCGCCGCCGCCCCGCATGAAGAACCCGGCGTCCTCGTCGTAGAGCGCGTGCTCGACGAACTCGTCGAAGGGGATGGGCCCGCGCCGGGCGATCTCGTCGGCGATGCGCAGCGTCAGAGTGGGACCGCCAGCTCCCCGACGCGGGCGAAGAGCTGCGGGTACACCCCGATGACCAGGACCACCGCCGCCGACATGGCGAGGGCGACGGTCAGCGCCGCCGGCACCCGCGCCGGCCCGGCGAGCTCGGCGGCCGGGTCCTCGAACCAGATCCGGCGGGCGACCCCGGCGTAATAGAAGAAGGCGATCACCGAGTTGACCGCGGCGATGACGCCGAGCGTCACCGCGCCCGCGCCCCCGGCCTCGAACACGGCCCGGAACATCACGAACTTGGCGAACCAACCCGCCAGCGGCGGGATGCCGGCGAGCGAGAGCAGGAAGGCGGACATCAGGATCCCCAGGACCGGTGCGGTCTGGCCCAGCCCCGCGTACGACTCGATCTCGCCCGAGCGGGTGCGGCGGGCGACCGCGATCACCACCGCGAACGCGCCCAGGTTCATCGCGCCGTAGATGAAGAGGTAGATCACCACCGCTTCGAACGATGCGCGCGGCGCATCCTGGGCCACCGCCAAGGGGACGAGGATGAACCCGCCCTGGGCGACGGACGAGTAGGCGAGCATGCGCACGATGTTCGTCTGGCGCAGGGCGGTGAGGTTGCCGACGGTCATCGAGGCTGCCGCCAGCGCCCACAGCACCGGCTGCCACGACTCGTCGGCCTCGAAGAAACCGAAGTAGATGATGCTGAGGATCGCCACAAACCCGCCCGCCTTCGACGCCACCGACAGGAAGGCGGTCACCGGTGTGGGTGACCCTTCGTAGGTGTCGGGCGCCCAGAAGTGGAACGGCACCGCGCTCACCTTGAACGCGAACCCGACCAGCGTGAGGAAGATCGCCACCGCGAACAACGGGGGCGCGTCGCCGGCCGCCGCGAACTTGCCGATGTCGGCGAGGAGCACCTTGCCCCCGCTGAGCCCGTAGATCAACGACATGCCGTAGAGCATCACCGCCGAGGAGAGCACGCCGATCAGGTAGTACTTGATCGCGGCCTCGTTCGACTTGGTGTCGTGTTTGCGCCAGCCCGCGAGCACGAAGGTCGGGATCGAGATCAACTCGAGCGCGACGAAGATCGAGATCAGGTCGCGGGCCGACGTCATCGCCAGCATCCCCAGCACCGACGACATCAGCAGAAAGTAGAACTCGCCCTTGTAGTAGTCGCCCTCGCCGACATAGTCGGCGGAGACGAGGACCGTCACGTACGCCACCAGCAGGAAGAAGGCCTTCAGCGCGATCGCGTAGTCGTCGACGACGAAGCCGCCACCGAAGAGCGAACGGTCGGCGCCATCGATCGCCAGCGTGAGCACGGGTACGAGCGCGACGAGGATGCCCAGGCTGGCCAGTCGCGAGGTCTGTAACCCCTCGCGGTCGGGAAAGAGCAGGTCGGCGACGAGCACCACGACGATCGCACCCGAGAGCACAAGCTCGGGCGCGAGCGCGTGGTAGTCGAAGACGGGGTTCACGTCGTCAACCGCCGATCGCCTTGGCCACACCGTCGGCGACGCCGGTCACCGCTCCGTCGGTGATCTTGAACAGCAGGTTGGGGTACACGCCCAGCGCCACGATGAGCAGCAACAGGGGCGTCCAGGCGATCCACTCCGGCGCGTGCACGTCGTGGATGTGGGCCGACTCGAACTCCGGCTTGGGCTCGCCGAACGCCACCCGCTGGAACATCCACAGCAAGTACCCGGCGGCGAGCACGGTCCCGATCGCGGCGAACACCATGAAGGTGCGGAACGTCTCGACCGGCAACCCCTCCAGCGGCTCGTAGGCCGAGAGGATGGCGGGGAACTCGCCCCAGAACCCGGCCAGGCCGGGGAGCCCGAGCGACGCCATCGCGCAGAACCCGAGGATCCAGCCGAGCCGGGGCGCCTGCACGAGCAGGCCGCCGAGGCGCGAGAGCTCGCGGGTGTTGTAGCGCTCCTGCACCGATCCGGCGAGGAAGAACAGCATTCCGGTGATCAGCCCGTGGGCGACCATGCCGAACACGGCGGCGTTGATCTCGAAGTCGGTGAGCGTGGCGATGCCGAGCATCACGAAGCCCATGTGCGCGACCGACGAGAACGCGATCAGGCGTTTCATGTCGCGCTGCGCCAGGCAACAGAGCGCGCCGTAGATGATCCCGATGACCGCGAGCAGCCCGATCCACGGGGCCCAGTCCTCGGCCGCCTGCGGTAGCACCGGCAGCGCGATCCGCACGAACCCGTACGTACCCAGCTTCAGCAGGACGGCCGCCAGGATCACCGAGCCGACCGTCGGCGCCTCGGTGTGCGCATCGGGGAGCCAGGTATGGAACGGGAACATCGGCACCTTGATCGCGAACCCGAGGAACAGCCCCAGGAAGATGAGGTTCTGGGTGCTGCCGACCAGCCCCTCGCCGGCGGCCTCGGCCAGTGTCGGGATGTCGAAGGTGTGCGGTTCGGTCAGGAAGAACAGCGCCAGGAAGCTCAGCAGCATCAGCGCCGAGCCGAACAACGTGAACAGGAAGAACTTGATCGACGCGTACACCCGGTTGGGGCCGCCCCAGACGCCGATCATGAAGAACATCGGCAGCAGCACGAGCTCGAAGAAGATGAAGAACAGGATGAGGTCCTGGGCCGCGAACGTGCCGTTCATGCCGGTCTCGAGCAACAGCGTGAGCGCGAGGAACCCCTTGGGGTTGTGGGGCGCGGGGAAGTGGTCCCACGAATAGATGACACAAGCGACCGTGACGACCATCGACAGCAGCAGCAGCGGCAGCGCGATGCCGTCGATGCCGATGTGGTACCGACTCTGGATCACGTCGATCCAGCTCTTGTTCGCCTCGAACTGGAGATCGCCGGTGTCGTCGTAGTCGAAGCGCACGAGCAGCCCGACGCCCGCCGCCAGCGTCGCCAGCGTCGTCAGCAGGGCGACGATCTTGATGGCCTGCTCCTGCGCCTTCGGGATCGCCAGCACGACCACCATGCCGGCGACCGGCAGGAAGATCGCGAGGGTCAGCCCCCATCCGGAGTCGAACCAGTCCATCGAAGCGCTTCCTCTCCCGTCAGTTGCTGAAGACGAACAGGGCCAGGCTCAGCAGCGCCACCGACGCGAACAGCATCAGCGCGTACCGCTGCACCCGACCCGATTGCACGTAGCGGAGCAGGCCCCCGGTCTGGCCGGTGGAGACCGCCAGCCCGTTCACGGCGCCGTCGACCGCCTTCTGGTCGAGGACGTCGTAGGCGAACCGGCCCACCTGGGCGGCGCCGGTGGCGACGCCGTTGACGGCGCCGTCGATGACCCGCTGGTTGGTCCAGTACGACGCCCGGGCGATCGCGCCCTTGATCGAGCCCACGATGACGTTCTCGTAGAGGGCGTCGAGGTAGTACTTGTTCTCGAGGAACGTGTACCCGGCGCGGGCCAGGGGGTTGCGCGCCGTGATGCCGTGGGGCCCGAGGTTGCGGAACCAGTACGCGTACGAGACCAGGATCCCGAGCAGCGCGACCGCGAGCGCCAGGGCGGCGCCGGCCAACTCGAACTCGGGGTGCTCGAGCGCGGGGAAGGCGACCGTGGGCTCGACCCACTCCTTGAACTTCTCGATCTCGAGGGCCGACGCGTTCACGAGGCCGGCGAGGACGGAGAAGCCGGCGAGCACGATCAGCGGGACCGTGATCGCCCGCGGGGACTCGTGGGGCTCCCCGTGGCCCCGGTACTCGCCGAAGAAGGTGAGGTACACGCAGCGGGTCATGTAGGCGGCGGTCATGAACGCGCCGACCAGGCCGATGACGAGGAAGAAGGTGAACTCGTTCTGCCCCGCGGTGGCCAGGATCTCGTCCTTCGACCAGAAGCCGGCGAACGGGATGATCCCGGCCAGCGCGAGCGAGCCGATCATGAAGGTCCAGAAGGTGACCGGCATGAACTTTCGCAGCCCGCCCATGTCCGCCTTCATGTCGAAGCTGTGGTGCGAGCCCGAGTGGCTCACCGATCCCGCGCCGAGGAACAGCAGGGCCTTGAAGAACGCGTGGGTAAAGAGGTGGAACACCGCCGCCACCCAGGCGCCGACCCCCAGGCCCATGACCATGTAGCCGAGCTGGCTGATCGTGGAGTACGCCAGCACCTTCTTGATGTCGTTCTGCACGAACGCGAGCGCGGCGCCGATGATGATCGTGGTGCCACCGATCAGCGCCATCACGTTGATCGTGCCGCCGTCGATCGAGAACCCCTCGAAGAAGACGGGATAGAGGCGGGCGCCGAGGTAGACGCCGGCAACCACCATCGTGGCTGCGTGGATGAGCGCGGACACCGGGGTGGGGCCGGCCATGGCGTCGGGCAGCCAGGTGTGCAGCGGGAACTGGCCGCTCTTGCCGATGATCCCGCCGAGGAGGCAGGCGCTGGCGACCACGAGGAGGGTGTGGCCGATCTCGCCCTCGACTGCCTGGGCGTTGATCGCCTGGATGTCGAACGTCCCGGCGGCAAAGAAGAGGACGATGATCCCGATCATCAGGCCGACGTCGCCGACGCGCGTCGTGAGGAAGGCCTTCACCGCGGCGTCGGCATTGGGCTTCTCCTCCCACCAGTGGCCGATGAGCACGAAGGAGCACAGGCCGACGAGCTCCCAGCCGACCAGCAGCTGGATGGTGTTGTCCGCCACCACCAGCAGCAGCATCGAGGCGGTGAACAGGCTGAGCAGGGCGTAGAAGTGGGTGAAGCGGCGGTCGCCCTCCATGTAGCTCGTCGAGTAGACGTGCACGAGGAACGACACCAGCGTGACGACGAACAGCATCATCACCGCCAGGCCGTCGATCGCGATGCCGACGTTGAACTCGACGTTGCCGTTCTGCCACCAGGTGAAGCCGCGCGTGACCGGCGCGACCGCGACCTCGGCGTGCTCGCCGCCCTCCCCGCCGAGGACTCCCTTCCCGAACGCCCTGAGGCCTTCGCTCTTGCCGGTGGCGCCCTCGACCCGGTCGATCCATTGCCACGCGGCCACGCACGCCAGCACGAACGACGCGCCGACCGCGCCGACGCCGAGCTCGGCGCCCCTGCGCGGCAGCCGCTTGCCGACCAGCAGGATCGCGACGAACGACAGCGCGGGCAGGAGGGGGATGAGCCAGGCGTTGCGCAGCATTCGTCAGCCCTTGAGCTGGTCGACGCGGTCGAGGTCGGGGCTGTCCAGGTTGCGGTAGATGAGCAGCACGATGGCCAGGCCGACGCCCACCTCGGCGGCGGCGATGGTGATGACGAACAGGGCGAAGATCTGGCCGCCGACGTCGCGCACGAACGCCGAGAACGCGACGAGATTGATGTTCACCGCGTTCAGCATGAGCTCGACGCTCATGAGCACGAGCACGCCGTTGCGGCGCGCCAGCACCCCGTAGACGCCGGTGCAGAACAGGAACGCCGAAAGGATGAGGAATTGATTCAGAGCCATCTCAGTCCCTCCGCGCGATCGCGACGGCGCCGATGAGGGCGGCGAGCAGGAGCATCGAGACGACCTCGAACGGCACGACGAAGGTGCGGAAGAGCGAGTTGCCCACCGCGTCGCTGCGCCCGATGGCGAGTAGGTCGTCGCTGAGCTCGATCTCCTGATGCCCGAACGCGTCGATCAACAGCGCGACCAGGACCCCGAGGAGCAGTAATGACACCGCCAGCGCCGGCCAGCGCTGGTCGTTGTCGTAGTCGGCCGGCTGCATCGGCGCGCGGGTGACGATGATGCCGAACAGGAAGAGCACCGCGACCGCCCCGACGTAGAGGAAGAACTGCGTCACGCCGACGAACTCGGCCAGCAGGATGATGAACTGCGCCGAGGCCCCGATCAGGACGGTGATCAGGAAGAGCGCGGCGTGGACGAGGTTGCGCGACGTCACCACCCGGACGGCGGCGGCGGCCATCACGACGGCGATGATCCAGAACGCGATGTTCTGCGCGATCACTTCGTTCCCCCCGGTCCGCCCGGCCTACTTCTTCGACTCGGCGCCGGCCTCGAGCGGCTCGGGCTCGGGCACCGTCTCCATCCACTCGCCGAGCTTGTCCTTGTCGTGCAGCAGCTCGGCGATGTCGGGCTCCGAGTACTCGTACTCGGGGCTCCAGAACAGCGCGTCGAAGGGACACACCTCGACGCAGATCCCGCAGTACATGCACAGCGCGTAGTCGATGTCGAAGCGGTCGAGGATGCTGACCGTCCGCTCCCGGCCGCCCTCCCGGCGGGGCGGGCGCTTCTCCTTGTGCCCCTCGATGTAGATGCACCAGTCGGGGCACTCGCGCGCGCACAGCATGCAGACCGTGCAGTTCTCCTCCTTGAGCGCGATGACGCCGCGGGCGCGCGGCGCCGGGTCCTCCCGCTCGTGGGGGTACTGCACCGTGACCGCGCCCTTGAGCATGGTCTTGAACGTGATCCCGAGGCCGCCGATCAGGCCGGGGAGCTTGGGCTTTGCCATCAGAGGGCCACCTTCAACGCGCCGGTTACGAGGATGTTGGCCAGGCCGATCGGGATCAGGTACTTCCACGCCACCGCCTGGAGCTGGTCCTCCCGCAGGCGCGGGTAGGTGAAGCGCACCCAGAACATGAGGAAGGCCACGAACATCAGCTTGGTGAACAGCACCAGCGGTCCGAGCACGTTGGCGAGGCCGGTGTCGTCGACGCCCGGGATCGCCCAGCCGCCCAGGAAGAGCGTCGCGGCCAGGGCCGAGAACGCGAACGCGGTCCCGAACTCGCCGATGAAGAAGAACAGGAAGCGGAAGCCGGTGTACTCGACCATGTAGCCCGACACGAGCTCGCTCTCGGCGACGGGCATGTCGAATGGCGTCTGGGTCAGCTCGGCCTGCGCCGCCACCAGGAACAGCGCGAACCCCACGAACTGGGTGAGGATGAACGGGTTCCCGATGGCGTCCCAACCGAAGATGGCGCCGTTCTGCTGCGCACCCACGATGCCCTGGAGGCTCATCGTCTGCGCCTGCACGACGACGCCGACCACCGCGAGCAGGAGCGGCAGCTCGTAGGCGATCAGCTGGGCGGCGGCGCGCAACGCGCCGAGCAGCGCGAACTTGTTGGCGCTGGCCCACCCGGCCATCAGCACGCCGATCACCGACAGGCTCGAGACCGCCAACGCGTAGAACACCCCGACCTCGAGGTCTTTCACGATCAGGTCGGGCCCGGTGGGGATCACCAGGAAGACCAGGAAGGTGGAGATCACCACGATCGCCGGCGCGATCGCGAACACCCGGCGATCCGCCTGCGCCGGCATGATGTCCTCCTTCTGGAGGAACTTGATGCCGTCGCCGACGAGCTGGAACCAACCGTGAAAGCCACCCGGGTCCATCGGGCCGAGTCGGCTCTGCATGTGGCTCATCATCTTGAGCAGGAACACGTAGCCGAGGATGAACGCGCCCGCCGGGATCGCGGCGAGGACGATGAGCGTCTTGATCGCGAGGATCGTTCCCCAGCCGAGGTCGAGCGCGAGCGTCCCGTCCATCACCGGTCGATGTCCCCGAGGATGAAGTACAGGCTCGCGAGGATCGTGATGACGTCGGGGACGTACACACCTCGCAGCAACCACGGGAGGATCGAGACGTTGCTGAACGACGCCGACCGGATCTTCACCCGGAACGGGCCGATCGCACCCTTCGAGATCACGTAGTAGCCCATCTGGCCGAGCGGGTTCTCGGTCTCGACCCACACCTCGCCCACGGGAACCTTGATGATGCGCGGAACCTTGGCCATCACCGGGCCGGCGGGGAGCTGGTCGAGCATCTGGATGACCATGCGCGCCGCCTCGCGCGTCTCCTGGAGCCGCACCCAGTAGCGGGCGAAGCTGTCACCGTCGGGGTGGGTCCAGACCTTGAAGTCGAGCTCGGGGTACACGAGGTAGGGCTTGCCGTCGCGGCGCAGGTCCCAGTCGACGCCCGAGGCCCGCAGGTTCGAGCCGGACACGCCGTACCCAGCACCGACGTCGCCGGGGATGATGCCGATGCCCTTGGTGCGGGCCTCGAAGATCTCGTTGCCGGCGACCAGGTTGTCGAAGTCGGTGCAGGCGTCGAGGACGACCTTCATCGTGTTGCGGGTCTCGGCCACCCACCCCCACGGGAGGTCGTCCTTGGTGCCGCCGATGCGGTTGAAGTTGGGGTGGAAGCGACCGCCGGTGGCGGCCTCGATCAGGTTGAGGACGTGCTCGCGGTCGCGGAAGCCGTAGAAGGCGGGCGTGAGCGCGCCGACCTGGAGACCCATCTCACCGAGGAAGAGCAGAAAGGTGGCGATGCGCGACAGCTCGGTGAGGATGGTGCGGATGTACTGGGCGCGTGGCGGCGCCTCGATCCCCATGAGCAGCTCGGCGCCGTGGATGAACGGCACCTCGTTGGCGAAGCTCGAGAGCCAGTCGATCCGGTTGATGAGCGTGGTGATCTGCGGGTAGCTGCGGACCTCGGTGAGCTTCTCGTAGCCGCGGTGCATGTACCCGATGACCGGGTCGGCGGCGATGACACGCTCGCCATCGAGGCGCACGACCAGGCGCAGGGTGCCGTGGGTCGCGGGATGCTGCGGTCCGAGGTTGAGGATCATGTCGCCGGTGTCGAGCTCGACGTTCATCTGGGCGTCGGCGAGGTGGCGGTAGATGCTCGGGTCGACCTCCCCCATGGCCTCGCTCACTGCGGCCGGGGATACCCCGGCCGCGGCCGCTCGCTCGGCTGTGCTCGCTCGACTCCGCTCCGCTTCGCTCGCTCGCTCGTCACTCATCTGCGGCTCCCTCGGCGGAAGCTTCCCCGTCTTCGGTCGCTTCCTCGCCCGGCATCGGCTCGACGTCGACGAGGCCGGGCCACGGCTTCACCTGACGGGCGAGCAACGGGAAGTCTTTGCGCAGCGGATGGCCCTCGAACTCCGACGGCAGGTAGAGGTGGCGCAGGCTCGGGTGGCCCTCGAAGGTCACGCCGTACATCTCCCAGCACTCGCGCTCGTGCCAGTCGGCCCCGGGGTACACCGACACCCACGACTCGGCTTGGGGCGCGGCCTCGTCGAGGTCGGTCTTGAGCGCGACGCCCCACTTGTGGCTGGTCGACTCGACCACGGCGAGCAGCTGGAAGCGCCCGGCGGACCCGGCGGTGCCGAACGTCATCTCGGTCGGCTGCACCGGCGCCGAGCTCGCGCCCGCGACCTCGCCGCCCTCGCGCGGCGCGGGCTGCCAGTCGATGCCCGAGATGAAAGACAGGTAGTCGCACTGCAGGTCGGTCCGGCTCACCTCGGCGGCGCGCCGCCAGGCGTCCGGCTTCACCCGCACGACCAGAGTGCCGAACGCGGAGGCCGATTCGAGGATGTCCTCGCCGAGCTCCCGGCCGAGGCGCCCGAGAACCTTCGCCTCGGTGTCGCTGAGATGCGCGGGCTCGCCGTCGGCGTCTTCGTCCACCGCTTCGTCGGTTGGCTCGGCCGCGGAAGGGTCGGCGTCGGCTTGCGCCTCCTCGGCCGCGGCCGGTTCGTCCATTTCGGCGGTCCCCTGCTCCGCGGCGACCTGCTCCTCGACGTCGTCCGTCTCGTCAGGCATCGACGACGATCGGCTCCCCGCGCCAGCGCTTGCCCAGGTCGTCGTTCCCGAGGCCCTCGTTCTGGATGCGCTCCTGGAGGAGCACGATCCCCTGGAGCAGGGCCTCGGGCCGCGGCGGGCAGCCCGGCACGTACACGTCGACGGGAATGATCTGGTCGACGCCCTTGGTGACCGAGTACGAGTCCCAGTAGGGACCGCCGCAGTTAGCGCACGACCCCATCGAGATCACGTACTTCGGGTCGGGCATCTGCTCGTAGAGCCGCTTGATCGCCGGCGCCATCTTGTCGGTCACGGTGCCCGAGATGACCACGAGGTCGGACTGGCGGGGACTGGCCGGGAACGGAATGACGCCGAGGCGCATCATGTCGTAGCGGGGGCTGGCCAGCGCCGCGCCCATCTCGATGGCGCAGCAGGCGAGGCCCCACTGGAACATCCACAGCGAGTACTTGCGGCTGTAGTTGAGCAACCAGGTCAGGGGCTTCGGAAGCTTCTGCTTCTCCATCAGGCCCACCGCAGCACCCCCTTGCGCCAGGCGTAGACGAGGGCGAGCGCGAGGATCACGATGAAGATGGTCATCTCAACGAGTGCGAACGTGCCCAGGCTCTCGAGGTTGACCGCCCACGGGAAGATGAACACGGCTTCGACGTCGAACATCACGAACAGCAGCGCATACACGTAGTAGCGGACGTTCGACTGGCCCCACCCGCCGACGGGGTCGGACCCGGCCTCGTAGGTGACGTACTTGTCGTCCTGGGGCCGGGTCGGACGGAGCAGGCGACCGGCGCCGAGCATCGCGCCGAACATGCCGAGCGCGGCCGCGCCGAGCACGGCGACGGCGAGATATGCCTGGTAGTACCTCGTCACGCGCGGCCTCCCGCCAAGCGTGGTGGGTATGCGGGCGGAGTATACGTCCGGCGTTTCGGGGCGCCCCAAGCCCGGGCGCGCTCACAATCGCGCAATCGCGCAAGCTCCTCCGCCCGCGAGGGATCATGGAGCCGGAGAGATGTGATGGCGCACCGGGACCCCGACCCCCACGGCCCCCGCACGGCCTTCGTGCTGTCGGGCGGCGGCAACCTGGCCGTGAGCCAGGTGGGAATGCTGCGTGCCCTGATCGAGCGCGGGATCCTCCCCGACGTCGTCGTGGGGTGCTCGGCGGGCGCACTCAACGGTGCCGTGATCGCGACCGAGCCGACGGTCGACGGGGTGGAGCGGCTGGCCGACGTGTGGTGCTCGGTGCGCCGGGACGAGGTGTTCCCGGGCGGGAAGCTGGCGCGGGCCTGGAACGTGCTCAGCCGCGACGACCACCTGTTCGAGAACGAGGGGCTGCAGGCGATCATCGACCGAGCCGATCCCGCGCCGACGTTCGACCAGACGGTCGTGCCCCTGCGGGTGGTGACGACCGACATTCACACCGGGGAAGAGGTGCTGTTCGCGGCGGGCCCGATCGCGCCGGCGCTCATGGCCAGCTCGGCGTTGCCCGGGGTGTACCCGCCGATCGAGCACGACGGGCGCAGGCTGGTCGACGGCGCCGTGACCAACGCGGTGCCGATCTCGCACGCCTGGTCGGGCCCGATCGACCGGGTCTATGTGCTCAACGTCGCCGGGGGCGGGCCGTCCGACCGCCCGATCCGCAACCCCCTCGACGTGGCTGTGCGCGCATTCAACATCTCGCGCAACCAGCGCTTCGAGCTCGAGATGCGCAACACCCCGGACGAGGTCGACGTCATCGTGCTGCCCCGGCCCGATGACGACCGTGACCTGTTCGACTTCTCCGAGGCGCTCATGCTGATCATCGAGGCGCACGCCCACTCGGCGAAGTTCCTCGACGCCGGCCCCGCGATGATGGCCCGGCGACCGCCGAGGCGCCGCTGGTGGCAACGGCGCAACCGGGTCGCCTAGGTGGCTGCCGAAAAAGTCGGTAGCCGAGATCGGAGATACAACATGGAGTACATCGCATCGCTCAGGCACCGCGACATGTTGTGCTCGCTCACGCGCGTCAGCACTTTTTCTCCAG
>Ga0136614_10001642_pt1 | contig 13312 bp, 12 predicted proteins | sample AntDrymUQ2792106_2_FD_106643 | JGI IMG/M metagenome (GOLD analysis project Ga0136614, IMG submission 106643) | Polar desert sand microbial communities from Dry Valleys, Antarctica - metaG UQ279 (21.06) | ecosystem: Environmental > Terrestrial > Soil > Desert | place: Antarctica: Dry Valley...
GGCCTGGACGCCGTGGCTTCTAACGGGAGCGCTGAGCTTCTGGTCCCGAAGGGCAAGCATCGGCTTGAAACGCCCGTCGCCAAGAACTTCGGGGCCGCCGAGCAGCAGTTGGCTACTGGCCTCCGCCTGAGGGGCTTCGGAGCTGGCAGCCAGATCGTTCCAGCCACCGGTGGCGCCGCACGAGCGCTCTTCCTCGCCAACGTGGATGACCTCGTTGTCGAGGACCTCTACTTTGTGGGCACTCCAGGGGTCGCTACGGACGCCAGGACGGTGGTCGGGCTCGACACCTGCAACCGAGCGACCATGCGAGATTGCGGCTTCTACGGGCTGATGTCCAACGTCGCGGGCGGGGCGGTCGTGGAGTTCGCGACCTGTGACGGCCGCATCGAGAGCTGCATCTTCCGCGGGTGCGCATCGAATGCCGGTCTGACCTCCGACGTGGTGAAGCACGTCGATTGGCGAGGCATCCGCATCGAGGACACCAAGTTTCTGGACTGGGGATACCTCGACGGCTGGTACCACGACAAGAGCGGCCTGGCCTCAGGAATCTGGGTGCGCGCTCTCAACACCCCCCCGGAGGACGACTCCTTCGATCAGAGCGAGGTGATCGTTCGCAACGTTCGCATGGACGAGGGAGCCTTCTTCGGTCTCCTCATCAACCCGGACGAATCCTCCAGCGGGCGGATCTCGTCCATCCACATCGCGGGGCTGAGGGTGAATGCGAGTCCGGCTGAAGGAGCAGTTCCTCTCTACATCGACTTCGCTCGCAAAGCGGTGGTGGAGAGGTCGTTCTTCGGTTACGTTCGGCGCGGCGGGCCGCATACCGCCATCAACCTGACGAACATCACCTACGCCGTGCTCGATGGGGTGCGCTGTACCCAGCAATCGAATGTGATCAAGGCCGACTCCAGCGTTCGCAGCCTGCTCGTGCGGGACTGCGAGTACGGCAGGCTCGACTCGCAGGCGCGTCAGCTTCGGCTCGAAGACGGGGCCAACGAGCCGTACTGCCTCGTAAGCAACCGCACGGCTGAGGTCATCCCGCCGAAAAGCTGGACGCCCGTTCGGTTCGATAGCCGGATCGAGGACACGGAGAGGATGCACGACGCAAGCGCCCCCTCACGGATCACGATCGCGCGGCCGGGCGTCTACAGGCTGGCGGCGACCACCAGCCTTGCCGAGCGTCAGGGCGGTCGCCGGGCGGCGCGCCTCGTGAGAAGCAGGACCGAGACGCTCGCTGAGGACGTGAGGAACGGCGACAGCGTCCCTGGAACTGCTGTGACGCTGAACGTGGGAGCGACACTGCGGCTGAAGGAAGGCGACTTCTTGGAGCTCGAGGTATTTCAGGACACCGACGGTGAACTCCCGACGGTGGCCGAAGGGCACCTGACGACCCGCCTCACGGTGCTGTGGGAGCGGGGTTGAGCAGGGATTCGTAGGGAGATGGTGACCCTCCCCGGAGGCGCGTCACGTAGATGACCTCCGAGGTGAACCCAGTCCGCTCAAGCCAGGTCCTGAGAGTGTCGAGACCGAACCCGTAGCCCGAGGCGACAGGACCCCGGATCTCCGCCAGGACGGTAAATCCGGCTCCTGTGAACTCCTTTCGCCATCTTTGACGAGAGAAGGCTCGGAACTCCGAGCGGTTATTGGGGCCGGCTCCGTGAGGACGGGGCCAGAACAATTCGATTCCCGTGGAGGCCTCGGGATTGTTCGTGTCTCGCCCGCTGGTCGGAAAGGCCCTCGACCGGACGCCGGATGCTCGGACTCGGCGCACGATGCCCCGGAGGCGGGCAGCCGGGTACAGGCAAAGGTGCGCCAGCTTCCAGAACGGCGACGGCATCACGTGGATTGACAGGCCACCGTCACGAAGCACGTGGCGGACGCCCGCTAGGACCACTTGGGGGTCATCGATGTGTTCAAGCATGTTGGAGGAGAAGACGAGGTCGTATGAACCCTCCGTGAACTCCTCGTCCAGATCGTGTGCGTCCAGCCGGCGGTACTCGACCGACCCGTCCGGCGTCCCGGCCGCCGGCAGGGGGGCTTTCCAGTAGTCGGTGCTCGTGAGGGCGCCGGCGTACCGCATGAGAAGCGTGGACTGGAAGCCGTCACCGGCACCGAGCTCGAGTGCCGCGTCGAACGCCCGAGGGGGAAGGCGCCCGAGCGCGATCTGGATCTCGCGGGTCCGGATGCTGTGCAGGTGCGCGAGCCAGTCTCCGATGGCCGATATCCTCCCGAGTCCATGAGTCAGGCGCGGGGCGGGTCCCCAGGCTCCGCCCCCATCCCTGTTCCGGACACACCCGCGGAGTTTGTGGACGGAGGGCGGACAGGTGGCGGAATGCTCATGGTCGCGCGGTTTGCCCAGTTCGGCATGTTGTTCGCGTTCAACGTCGTCGCCTCTCGGGCCCTGGGCCCGGCGGGACGTGGGGACTACGTGGTGCCGGCGACGATCGCCATCGTGATCGGCGTGATCACCCATCTGTCGATCGAGGGTGGTCTCGGGCGGTTGCTGGCCCGGGGCGAGACGGACCGAGCCGTGGCGACCCGCCTCGGAGTGAGCGCGTCGCTCGCGGTCGGCGGTCTAGGGCTCGCGACCTATGCGTTGTTGTGTGTCGCTCTACAGCCGGCGTTGCCTGGATCGATCTCGGACGGTTCGCTGATCTTGGCAGGGGCCGCGATCCCTTTCATCTCCTCCTCCTTCATCCTCGCCACGCTGCTCTTGCGGCTGGGGGGCGTCCGGGTCTACGGGCTCACCATGGCACTCAGTGCCTCGCTGCAACTCGGAGGCATTGGGGCTGCGACACTGGCAACAGAGCTCACACCCGAGCTGGTCCTTTCGGTGGTCCTGGCTGCGCACGTACTCACGACACTTGGGCTGTTGGTGGCCTTGGCCCGGCTGGTGGGCGGTCGCGCCCTGCGCCCGGTGCGGCCTGGGGCGCTCGGGCGTCGAGTCCTTGGGCTCAGCCTGAGGATCCATCCCGCAGCTGTCGCGATCTTTCTCGTCATGCGCCTGGATCTCGTCATCGTGGGACTCATCGCCGGCCAGGCTGCAACAGGGCGTTACTCGGTGTCGAAATCAGTTGCCGAGATGGCGTTCCTCGCCGCTTCGAGTCTCGCCCTCGCGGCACTTCACGGGCAGACCCAGGCGGAAGAGGATGCGGCCTTGGGCCACACGGTGGAGCAGACGCGCATGGCCGTCGCTGTCTCGACCGTGCTTGCTCTGGTGCTCGCCTTGACGGCCTATCCGCTGGTCTACTTTCTCTATGGGCAAGAGTGGACAGCTGCGGTGGTGCCCTTGGCCCTACTTGCGCTGGGCGGGGTCGGCCTCGCGATCGAGGCCGCCGTGCGCGGTCTGCTCATCCGGATCGCGCCACTGAGCCAGATCTCGTTGGCCGCGACCGCGGCGCTGGTGCTCAACGTCGCCCTCGCGATCGCGTTCATTCCCACCTTCGGCATCGTTGGCGCCGCAGTCGCTTCTGTTGTCGGCTACTGGGCGGCGGCGGCGGGAGCGCTTCTGCTCCTGCGGCGCCACGGCGGAACCCCCCTAGTCGCGGTCTTTCACCCACCCAGCGTGCGGACCGTGCGCGGTCTCTTCCCGAACAGGAGTGGCCGGGCACCGGTAGACGACGCAGCGACAGGACCGAGGTAGGGATGAGCGAGCCGACGGAGCTTCACTACGCGGTCCTCACCTGTCTCGTCGCCGGCCTCGTGGGGGTGATCGGCGTGCTGTTGGCAGCGCGAAGACTCCAGGTGGGGCGCCACGACATTCCATACGCTGCCATCGGGCTCGGGGCACTCGCGGTCCGATGGCTCGTGGCTGGAGGGCTGGCGCTACTGCCTGACGAGAGCACCCTGCGCGGGACAGATGAACAGTCCTTCCTGATACTCGCTGAGCCACTGTCAGACGGCGCTCCGCTCGGAGACTGGATAGAGGCCGGGCGGGACGAATCGATGGCGGTGCTCATCGCTCTACCGGAGCTTCTGCTGGGAGGCAGCCCCGCCGTCCTGGGCCTCCGGATGGTGACAGCGGGCCTGGCCGTCGTCGGATTGCTGCTCGCGGTAGCGGCCGTGCAGGACCTGACGGGCCCACGTGCGGCGTGGGTGGCAGCCGCCTTTCTGATCATCGATCCAGGTCACGTCTTTTTCTCCACGGTTCTCGGCAAGGAGGTATTTCTGCTCTTCGCCGAGGGCGTCTTCCTGTTTGCGGCGGTGCGGTGGTGGCGTGAAGGGAGCGCTCTCTGGATCGGCGGGATGCTGGGCGGCGCGGCTGTGGCGACCATCATCCGCCCGTACGCGGGTGCCGCCCTGTTGGTCGTCGCCTGGGTCATCGTGTTCCACGTCTCGTTCCGAGACCGAGATCGACACGCGCGCCGGCGACTGGTCCTGGTGATTCTCATCGGAGTGGCAGGGCTCGGCTTGGCCCAGGCGGCCCTTCCGCGGGCTTTGGCGCGGGTGCAGCAGCTCCAGAACACCCAGACGACCGATACCTCGAACCTGCGGCTGGAGCCGGTCGATTTTTCGACACCGGGGGCGGTTGCGGCGAACCTGCCCGGCCGGGTGGGTGACTATCTGCTGCAGCCCTACCCGTGGCAGACCGACAACAACAGCCAGAAGGCGGCTGTCATAGGCACGATCTTGACGTGGGCAGCCGGTCTCTTCCTGGTGGCCGCGATCGTTGTTCGCGGACGGGGAGTGTTCGCTCGCGCAGGCCCACTCTTCTACGTCCTGATGGTGACCACTCTCGTCTATGCCCTGACGACGGGCAACGCAGGAACGGGCTTTCGACACCGCGTGCACCTGACGCTCGTGATCGCGCTGCTGGTCGGGGTCGCGGCCACAACCCTCGGTAGACGACGCAGGGCTTCCCTGCGCGTGGCCTAGCGGCAGGAGCCCGAATTGCGCTGAATGGTCAGCTACGATCCGAAATCCGTGGGGTGTCGATTTTCTTGCTGGGCGCCGCTTGCCCTGAGCCTCCTTCTCCTCGCGGGGTGCAGCTCCGACGACCCTCCCGTTGAGCGTGTCGAGCCGGCATCTCGGCCCTCGGTGCCGCCCAGGGTCGATAACGAGCCGCGGCTGGTGCGCGAGGGAAGCCCGGGGGGGAGTGTCATTCAGCTTTGGGAGTACCTCCGCGCCGGCGCAGTTCCATCCGCCGCCACCCTGTACGACGAGGATGTCCGCAACGCAACGGGTACCAATGAATTCGCTGGTGGCTTGGCGGCTCTCCAGCCGGACCTCGTGTCGCGGGCCCTCGAGATCGTCAAGGACGAGCGCGTAGCCGGATTAAGGCTGCTGACCGTCCGCGGCGTTGCGAAGGGCGAGCCGGCGCTGGAGTACTCGTACACACTGCGTCCTCGGGCCGGCGGGTGGTTGATCGTGTTCGACACGCTTCTCTCGCGAGCGATCTCCAGCTACGCGACCGCTCGGATCCAGCAGACCGCGGATAAGAAATCCGGAAACGCCGCTGCCGCCGGAGCTGGTGCGGCTGAGCGCTTTCGCTCAGCGGGGGTCGAATTGGCGACAAGGATCGGCAAACGCGCCGGGCGTTGAGCACTGGTAGGGCGCGCGCAGCGTGCGCCGCGCTCATCGGCAGCGTGATCGCGTTGTTACCCACCATCGGGCAGGAAACTCAGTACCGGGCAACGGCTCTAGTCGGCTACCGGTATCTGGACGTCGCAGACCGGACTGACGCTCTCCTCGGCCTGCGAATCCGCGCGCAGCCGATGAAGGACGCCTTGCTGGGTGGAGGAGAGGGCACGCTGCGCGGAGTAGCCGCCGACGTCCACAGGGACTTTCCGGACCAAATGCTCGAGCCGGTGGCAGTTGCCCCTCAGGACGGGCCGGGGCCGGCGGCAGCTCGGGAGGGCAGCGTTATCCGCGATCGCAGGCCGCTCCCGTTCGAGGTAACCGCCACCGCGCTGAGCCCGGCAGCCGCTGCCGCCGCGGCGAACGCCTTCGCAGTGAAGGCCGTTGCCAGGCGAAGCGCCCTCGCGGCACAAGCATTTGACTCGGCCATTGCGAGCTCTGACAGCCGGCGGGTGGCGGGCGCTAGCCGCGGAACGGGCCGGCGTCGCGAGGAGCTCGTGTTCCTCCGATCCATCGAGACCTCCAATGCGTTCGTCGAGAAACGCGCCACGGGTGCGGCGGCGACGGCCACGCCACGACGCCTGCGCGACGCGGTCCTAGGCGCGGCTGCCGGCGGCCTCTTCGTCGCTGCCCTGGTGCTTTGGCGGCGCGCCCGCGGCACCTCGTCTACGCAGCTGAGACGCCGACGGCAGGAGGGCACTCCTCCAGGGGACGTTCGAGCGTCCTGAGCCAGCGCTCGAGGGTCAGGATGGTCCAAAGCGTGGAGCCGTGGTTTCGGAAGCCCGTCGAGTGTTCTTGCCACAGGTCATCCAGGGCATCTATCTCGATCACGCCACGGACGCGAGAGTCGAACGCGAGCACCTCGTCGCCGAAGACTTCTGCGAGGGAACCTCTGAACCATTGACCGAGCGGCGCGCCGAACCCCTGTTTTCGCCGGTCCCAGATCTCGGTCGGCAGAAGGTCTGAGAACGCCGACCGCAGGACGGGCTTCAGGCGCTTGACGCCTACCCGGCGGCCGGCGGGAATGGACACCGCGTGTTCGATCAAGGCACTGTCGAGGAACGGAGACCTGGCCTCCAGGGAATGTGCCATCGCCATGCGGTCGACCTTGACCGAGAGGTCGTCCGGCAGATAGGTGGTGAAATTGAGGTAGAGGAGCTGGTCCAGGAGCGGAAGGTCCTGGACCTCGGCCAGCGCGGCCCGGGCGGCTTCCCCAAGGTCCGCGGGGGATGACCCGGCGGCGTCCCCGGTGAGCCTTGCGACCGTCGCGTCGTCGCTGACCGCAACCCAACCGCGGTAGCGCTCGCGTAGGGGCTTGCCGCCCTGCTCGAGGAAGCGCACGAGCTGTCGTGTGCGGCTGTGGTACGAGTAGCCCGGCGCACTGATGCGGCCGGCCAGGGCGCCCAAGGCGGGCGCGGCCATCCGCGGGACCAGACGTGCGAGGGCAGCGGCTCGGAACCGGTCATAGCCACCGAACAGTTCGTCGCCGCCGTCTCCGTTGAGGACCACGGTCACGTGTTCGCTTGCGAGCTGGGAAACGATGTAGGTGGGCACCGCTGACGAGTCGCCGAACGGCCCGTCGAGGTGCCACACGAGTCGATCGAGGAGGCGGACGGCGTCCACGTCCACGTCAAACTCGGTGTGGTCGGTCTGGAAGCGGGAGGCAACCTGACGTGCGTAGTTCCGTTCATCGAAGCTCGGCTCCTGGGGAAACCCGATGGAGAAGGTCCGGAGCGGCTCGTCGACTAGGTCGCTGGCGACGCCGACCACAAGCGATGAGTCGATGCCTCCTGAGAGGAAGGCGCCCAAGGGCACGTCGGCCACGAGCCGGCGCCTCACGGCTCGTTGAAACGCCTCACGAATCTCGGCGTCGGGGGTGCGGAGAGTGCGTCGGTGCAGCCGAGTCGGCCTGGGGCGCCAGTATCGCTGCGGGTCTTTCAGCCCGTCGGGGCCGAACGACAGAGTTGATCCCGGGGGCACCTGGCGGATCCCCTTGTAGGGCGTGTTTGGGCAGGGGACGTACCCATGGGCCAGGAGCGCGGGAATGGCGTCGGTGTCGGGCGCGCGCCGCGTCCACGGTGCGGCAAGCACGGCCTTGATCTCGCTGCCGAACGTCAGCAGGCCCTCGTCAAGCGCATAGAAAAGAGGCTTCTTGCCCGTCCGATCCCGGGCGAGGAAGAGCGTCTGGCGACGGGCGTCCCAGAGAGCAAACGCGAACATGCCCTCGAACCTGGTCACACACGCCGGCCCCCAGTACTCGTACGCACGCAGGACTACCTCGGTGTCTCCAGTCGAGTGGAATGCCAGTCCGGCGGCCTCGAGCTCCCTGCGGAGGTCACGGAAGTTGTAGATCTCTCCGTTGTAGGTGAGATGCGTCTGGCCGTCCGATCCGCGCATCGGCTGATGCGCGTGCTCGGTCAGGTCGATGATCTTCAGGCGCCGGTGGCCAAACCAGCCGTGCAGCGGGCCGCCGTCAGCCGCGATCTCCGCTTCGCCGTCCCCGTCCGGGCCACGGTGAAACAGAGTCTCGCGCATCCGTCTGCCCGCCTCGGCGTCGATTGGCTGCCCCCGGGGTCCGATGAAGCCACATATCCCGCACACTTGTCAGGCTCTCGCGCCGTTTCGGGATGGGCGGGCCTCTTGAAGCAGCCGGCGGTACAGCTCATCGATATCGGCCACCAGGCGCTCGACCGAGAAGAGCCCGAAGGATCGCTCCCGACCGGCCGAGCCGAGGCGTTCGCTCAGCCCCTCCTCGGCGAGGATCCGCGCGACGGCTTCGGCTAGCTGGCGTGGGTCCGGTTCGACTACGTAGCCAGTCTCCCCGTCAGCGACGACCGTCTCCACGCCCCCGACGCGCGTCGACACGACGGGCACGGAGGCCGCCTGGGCTTCGATGAGGCAGACCGGGGTGCCCTCATTGTCGGATGTCAGAGCAACAACGTCGCTCGCGAGACAGATTCCCGGGATGTCCCGCTCGAATCCCGCCCACACGATCCGAGGTGCCAGGGAGCGAGCTATCTCGGATCGCTCGAGTTCCGCACGGCGGTCGCCATCGCCGGCCACGATGAACCAGACGTCACCTGGCAGGGCCGCGGCCATCTCGAGGAACCGATCGATCCTCTTGATCTTCACCACACGAGCGATAACGCTCACGACCGGAGCGTTCGCGGGTATCCCCAAGCGCGCCCGCACCCCTTGCCGGATGTCTTCGCGCCGTGGGCCGCGAACGTCGAATGGGGCGAGATCGAACCCGAGCTTGACGACCTCGACGCGGTCAGGGGATGCCACACCGAGCTCAATGAGGTCCTTGCGAACCTCCTCGGACACAGCCACCACACATGTGGCGCGCCGAGCCAAGAAGCGTTCGATCCGCGCGAAGAGCCTGGACCTGCGCGGTGAGAACTCCCCCTGGAAGACGTGTCCGTGAAAGGTGTGCACCACCACCGGCGGCCGGTCGAGCCCTGCGAAGAGCACCGCCAGGCGCCCTATGGCTCCAGCTTTCGCGGTATGGGTGTGGACGATGTCCGGTCTGTACTTCCGCGTCCACCTGACGGTGTGCCAGAGGGCGCGTAAGTCGTGCCAGCCCAGCTCTCGCTGGAGTCCGGGAACCGCCACGGGTCGGACCCCGAGTTCCTCTGCGAGATGGTCCATCGAGCCCTCACCCGAGGCCAACGACCCGCGCAGGAGCACGGTGTCGTACCCGAGGGGTGTGAGCCGGTGGGTCAAGCTGATCGTCTGGATGGCAGGCCCGCCCACATTGAGCCGCGCAATGATCCGTAGGACACGAAGCCGACTGGGATCGTCGCCGCCCACGGTCGGTACGTTAGCGTCGGCCCATGAGCCCGCGACAACTGCTTGGATAGCCGCTATTCGCGTTCTTGTCACCGGCTGTGCAGGCTTCATCGGGTCGCATCTCACCGAGTCTCTGCTCGGTGATGGTCACGAGGTCCTGGGTGTCGATTGCTTCAACGACAACTACGGCCGTCTGCAGAAGCTGCGGAACCTCGAGCGGGCAAACGACTGGTCGGGGTTCGACTTCGTCCCGATAGATCTGGCCCGAGGCGACCTCGACGATCTCCTGGCGAGCGTCGATGTCGTGTGCCACCTCGCTGCGGAACCCGGAGTGCGTCCGAGTTGGGGCCAGCGCTTCTCGTCCTACATGCGCAACAACGTCCAGGCGACCCAGCACCTGCTCGAGGCGGCCAGGAATCATCCGGGCAAGCGATTCGTCTATGCGTCGTCGTCGTCGATCTACGGACAGGCGGAGACGTTTCCCACACCCGAGGGGGCGATGCCGCAACCGTTCTCCCCGTACGGGATGACGAAGCTCAGCGGTGAGCACCTGTGCTCGATCTATCACTCGAACTTCGGCGTGGACACGGTCTCGCTGCGCTTTTTCTCCGTGTTTGGGCCCCGCCAGCGACCGGACATGGCCTTTCAGATCTTCTGCGCCGACCTATTGGAGTCCCGGCCGCTCACCATCTTTGGTGACGGGGCTCAGACCCGGGACTTCACCTATGTGGCCGACATCGTGGCCGCCGTCCGCGCGGCTAGTGAGATCGAGCCCTGGGGTACTGCCGAACGGGTATTCAACATCGGCGGCGGTACCAGGGTCTCGCTGAACGAGGCGATCGAAGCGCTCGCGGAGGTCTCGGAGCGCCCCGTGGAGGTCCTGTCAGGCGCTAACGAACGCGGTGACGTCCGGGACACGGCAGCAGACATCGGCCGGGCGCAGGAAGTCTTGGGGTACAGGCCCGTCGTGGGGCTTCGCGACGGCTTGGAGCGGCAGTGGTCGTGGGCCGTGGAGAACGCGGCGCGCCCCTTCAGTCTCGGCTGAGTTGGCGGCAAGGCCGCGGCACGCTTGGGGCCCGCCAGACGCCGCTCCTACACTGCGCCATGGGGATCGGAATCATCGGTTTGGGCTATGTCGGACTGCCTTCTGGTTCGCCGAGATGGGGCACGACATCGTCGGGGTGGACACCGATCAACGGAAGCTCGCCGCCCTCCGCAACGGGGAGAGCTACATCGAGGACGCGGCTTCTTCCACTCACGGCGATGTCAGCTCGAAGCTGCACCCAACCCACGATCTGGCGTCCTGCGAGACCGTCGTGGTGGCCGTGCCCACGCCGCTCACCCGTAACCGGGAGCCGGACCTCGGGCCTCTGGTGGCCGCGGGGTACCGGCCTCGCCAGTGTCCTCCATAAGGCCAACTCGTGGTCCTCGAATCGACCACGTACCCGCGGACCACGAGCGAGCGGTTGGCGCCGTGAGTCCGGGTTGGCCGCGGGACGCTATTTCAACCTCGTTTTCTCGCCCGAGCGGATCGACCCCGGGCGGACTGACTTCACCTTGCGCAACACCCCGAAGGTGGTTGGCGGCCTCACGCCGGACTGCCGACAGAGGGCGGTCGACTTCTACGGGCACGTCTGCGACGAGGTGGTCGAGGTGTCTTCCACGGAGGCCGCTGAGCTGACCAAGCTCTTGGAGAACGTTTTCCGATCGGTGAACATCGCACTCGTGAATGAGTTGGCGATGCTCTGCGACCGCATGGAGATCGACATATGGGAGGTCGTGGACGCCGCCGCCACCAAGCCATGCGGGTTCATGAGCTTCAAGCCGGGACCGGGCACGGGAGGGCACTGCCTGCCAGTGGACTCGTTCTATTTGGCTTGGCGCGCGCGAGTTCGACACGCCCACTGAGTTCATCGAACTCGCCGGCGAGGTCAACCAGGCGATGCCCTACTTCTGCGCTGAGAAGATCGGGCGGGCGCTCAATGACCACGAGAAGGCCGTTCGGGGCTCGTGCGTCAGCGTGATCGGTGTCTCTTACAAGCCCGGCGTGGGGGATCTGCGCACTCTGACGCTCGTGGCCTAAGATCCACGCGCGCCAGCAAGTTCGGGGCGCGGGACAGGGAGGCAAGCGCTTGAGGTATCTCATCACCGGCGGCGCAGGCTTCATCGGCTCTCATCTGGCCGATGAGTTGCTCTACCGCGGAGAAAAAGTCCACGTCCTCGACGACCTCTCCACGGGCTCGATCGACAACATCCGCCACCTCAAGGACCGCCCCGGCTTCAGCTACACGATCGAGTCGGCGATGGGCGCGCCGCTGGTGGCAGAGCTCGTCGACGAGGCCGACGTCGTCTACCACCTCGCCGCCGCAGTCGGTGTCGAGCTGATCGTCGAGAGCCCGGTCCGCACGATCGAGACCAACGTGCACTGCACCGAGGTCCTGCTGACCCAGGCCAACAAGAAGAAGAAGCCGGTGTTCATCGCCTCCACCAGCGAGGTCTACGGCAAGGGCGAGAGGCTGCCCTTCCGGGAGGACGGCGATCTCCTGCTCGGCCCCACGAACATGGGCCGCTGGGCCTACGCGTGCTCGAAGGCCCTCGACGAGTACCTCGGGCTTGCATACTTCAAGGAGAAGGGGCTGCCGGTCGTGGTCGGGCGCCTGTTCAACACCGTCGGCCCGCGGCAGACGGGGCGCTACGGCATGGTCGTGCCGAGCTTTGTGCGCCAGGCGCTGGGCGGCCGGCCGATCACCGTCTACGGGGACGGCACCCAGCAGCGCTGCTTCTGCCACGTGGGGGACGTGGTCCAGGCCCTTTGCGATCTCATGAGCCGGGAGGATCTCTACGGCGAGGTGTTCAACATCGGCTCGACCGAAGAGATCTCCATGCTCGACCTGGCCCAGCGGGTGCGCGACGCGGCCGGGTCGGAATCCGAGATCAACCTCGTGTCCTACGAGGACGCCTACGAGCCGGGCTTCGAGGACATGCCCCGCCGGGTTCCGGACATCTCAAAGGTCAACCAGGCGATCGGGTGGCGCCCGACACGCGACCTTGCGGGGATACTGGACGACGTGATTCGGAGCGAGCGTGAAGAGGGGATCGAGGCCTCCGCCGCCGAGATCGCCTGACGGTCATGGCTCGGGGCGAGCGATGATGGAGCGACGCCATGCCCGATGAGGCGCGCCTACTCCTGGCGTTCGGGCTGGCGCTAGCGGCCGCCTTCGCAGCGACACCGGTCGCCATCGCCGTTGCCACGCGCACGGGCTTTCACGACAAGCCGGTCGGGTACAAGGGCCACAAGAGCCCCACCCCTTACCTCGGTGGCGCCGCGGTGGTGGCTGCGTTCGTGCTGGCCGGACTCACCGTAGGCGGTGAGCTCTCGCGGCTGTCACCGATCGTGGGCTGTGCGTTCGCGATGTGGTGTCTGGGCACGGTCGACGACCGGGTGGCGCTGTCGCCCAACATCCGGCTCACCGTGGAGTTCGCCGCCGCGTCCACGCTGTGGGCTCTCGGGCTCGGCTGGTCGCTCTTCGACGTCGCGCCGCTCGATCTGCTGATCACCAACCTGTGGGTCGTCGGTCTGGCCAACGCCTTCAACCTGATGGACAACATGGATGGGGCGGCCGCCACCGTGGGTGGTGTGACGACTGCCGTGACGTCGGTCCTCGCTCTGGTGGAGGGTGACGTGGCGCTGGCGGTGCTTTGTGCCGGAATGTCGGGTGCCTGCCTCGGGTTCCTCCTCTACAACCGGCGGCCGGCCAGCATCTACATGGGTGACTCCGGCAGCCTCTTCCTCGGCTACCTGCTGGGCACCGTCGTGAACCAGGTCGACCCGGCCCTTGCTCCCCCCCGCAGCTGGCTGGTGCCAGCGCTGCTTCTCGGCCTGCCGGTCCTCGACACCACAACCGTGATGCTGGGTCGCTTCCGCAACGGCCGGGCCCTCTAC
>Ga0136614_10001644_pt1 | contig 13307 bp, 11 predicted proteins | sample AntDrymUQ2792106_2_FD_106643 | JGI IMG/M metagenome (GOLD analysis project Ga0136614, IMG submission 106643) | Polar desert sand microbial communities from Dry Valleys, Antarctica - metaG UQ279 (21.06) | ecosystem: Environmental > Terrestrial > Soil > Desert | place: Antarctica: Dry Valley...
ACGCTATTCCGAAAGGCAGGGCTGGCGTTTTGAGATTCTGGATGCGTCTGAATCAGGTATTGGCGGCGTTAAGGAAGCTATCGCGCTAATCGAGGGCGACAAGGTTTATTCGAAACTCAAGCATGAATCAGGCGTCCATCGCGTACAGCGTGTGCCCCAGACTGAAGCCAGCGGCCGCATTCACACGTCTGCGATAACTGTTGCAGTTTTGCCGGAAGCTGAGGAAGTGGACGTTAAAATCGATGCGAAGGATCTTCGCATCGACACCTTCTGCTCCTCCGGGCCGGGTGGCCAGTCAGTTAATACAACTTACTCCGCCGTACGCATCACTCACCTGCCCACGAACGTAGTGGTCTCCATGCAAGACGAAAAATCTCAGATCAAGAATCGCGAAAAGGCGATGAGAGTCTTGCGGGCCCGCCTGCAGGAACTCGAAGAGCAAAAGCAACACGATGCTCTTGCCAGCGAGCGGCGCTCACAGGTGGGCTCGGGAGATCGCTCGGAGAAAATTCGCACCTACAATTTTAAAGAAAACCGCGTTACCGATCATCGAATCGGCCTCACAATCCACCAACTGGACCAGGTGATTGAAGGTAATCTCGATCCGTTCATCCAAGCCCTCGTTAATCATTACCAGGCGGAGAAACTCAAGTCAGAGGCAGTGGCGGCGTAGCCACATGTCCGATTTCCGATTGCCGATTGCCAATTCAAAACACTTCCGATTGCCAATTTCCAATTGCCGATTGGTTTGCCTTCGATGGACCGCCGCTGTGATTAAAGCTCACGATTTGTGCCAAACGCCAATCGGAAATCGGCAATTGGCAATTGGCAATCGGAAATGACCTAAATCGGAAATGAGTTTAACCACCCACGTCCTACTGATTCGTCACGGCCAATCTCAGGGTAATGCTGAAGGTCGGTTTGGTGGGCACACCGACACTCCGCTCTCACCGCGAGGACGCTCCGAGGCTCGACGAACCGCTCAAGCGCTGGCTTCGGAGCCCTTCAGCGCCATCGTCTGCAGCGACCTGGCCCGGGCAATTGAGACGGCCAGTTCGCTGGCGAAGTTAGCGGAACTGGAACTCCAAACCGCCGAAGCCTTCCGCGAACGTAGCGTGGGTGTCATGGAGGGATTAACTTTCGAGGAAGCAGCCGCTCAACATCCGGAACAGTATGCTGCCTTGCTGCGGCGCGATTTTGAGCATGTGCTTCTGGGTGGTGAGAGTTACCGGCAGACCCTCGACCGCGCTTCAAGGAAACTCGATGAACTCGTTGAACAATACAAGGGCGGGCGCATCGCGATCTACACACACACTGGGACCATATGCATCCTCGCGCTCCATATCATGGGAGCTCTGGATGCGCCCGAGCTAAAGCCCGTATGGATCGCCAGTCGAAACTGTGGAATTAGTCGCTTCGAGCTGCGAGATGACGGATTCGTGCGGGTCCTGGCAATCAATGACACGCGGCATCTGGAAGAGTTGTAACTGGAGCGCGGGCATCCTGCCCGCATTGAGCGCAAAGCGCGAAAAGGGTTAGATTGAGGAAGTGTATGACCTCAGCGTGCTCCTGACGCTCTGCGCGCAGGATGCCTGCGCTCCATAATTAACGCGAAGCAATCCGAGCGCGTTCGGCGGCGGTCCATTCACAAAGTGTCCTAATATCCTCGGACGAGAGCTTCGCGCTCCAATGAATGCGGGTGTAGGACTCGAGCGGCATCGCGCCGTCTTCGACCTCCTCGCAGATCTCTTCGAGCTTCTTGCTTGCCTGGCGGTTATCAAGACTGCCCCATTCTGAAAGATTCATATGACTTCGTCCGTGGTTGACGTGATCAATTACAAACCACGAGACCGGCGCCACGTTGGTATACCAAGGCCAACGCGTGGTGTTCGAATGACAGTCCTGACAGGAACGGTCGAGGATCGCGGCAACCTGCGGTTTCATCTGCAGCCGAGCATGAATAGTCTGAGCTTGATCAACTACCGGATTCGTCCGGGCAGGCCTGAAGAACTGCAACCCTACTAACACGCACACTGCCGCAACCGCCAGCCATTTCAACACCCTGAGAAAGACCTTCATCCGCGTGCCCTCCGACGGTGCAGGACCAAGGCGGTCAGCGAGACGATACTTGCGAAGGCGATGCTGTATTTCAGCCGTCCATCACGGGAAAAGAAAACGATGACGCTTTCCGCCGTCGTTCCCGCTTGCAATGCCAAAGAAGAGACCGGTTTTCCGGCACTTGCGTTTTCTCCAATCGTCGTCAAAATCGTGCTCTTACCATCGGCAGTGATCTTCCGCAGCCGCGGCCCGCTGGTGAGATTAGGTAAAGTGAAACCAACTTCCATGACATAAAGATTCCCACCAGCCGCGGCTACGCCGGTCGGAAAATAAGGCGCCTCGGCGCGCGAGACAACTTCAGCCCCACCAGTTGAATCGATCTTTATGACCCGCCGGTTCCCCGCATCCGCCACATAGACATTCACATTCGCGTCGACACTCAGGCCCCAGAGACTTCCAGACAGGCCTCCCAAAAAACGAGGCTGGTCGTGACTGGTCATAAAGTCCAGACCTTTCGCAATCGTTGTTACGGTCCCGTCCGTTGCGACCTTGCGCACAGCGTCGCCATCGCTAAGGTACAGACTACCGTCCGGGCCAAACGTTATGCCGCCTACGCTGCTGAATTTGGCCAGATTGCCCCTGCCATCAGCGTGGCCGTAGGCGCCGCCGGCAAGCGTGGTGACAGTCCCATCAGGACTCCTGCGCAGCAGCAGCGTTTCGCGTTTCGTGTGATTATTCTGCTCGACGAAATACATATTGCCGTCGCGGTCATGCCAGATGCTCCACCCGCGCGGCGCACGCTCAGTGGGTTGAAGCAGGTAGATAAACTTACCTTCCGGAGTCATTTTCCAAACGTCAGTGATATATCCTTCTGACGCAGGGTTGTAGCCGATGTCCGCACCGTAAACATTATCCTGCTCGTCGATGGCTAACTCATGCACGTGTCGGCCGCGCTCGCCCTTCCGGAAGACCGTCAACTCCCCATGTGTATCGAACTTCCAAATCGTTTCCAGGTCGCTGAAGTAAATATTGCCGGCACTATCGACGACGATGCCACTGGCAGGATGCGCTTGCGCAGTGGCAGGGAAGAATATCCATAGACCGACCACCGAAAGTATCGTTAACGCGAATCTAAGTCTCATTTTTTTCCAAACAAGTAGGATGGCCGGTCGAGCCCACGGCACAAGTTCCGCTAACTTGCAGGTCAGGAAGGCGGACCCTGTCCCCGCCCTCAAGTGGCAATGTCACTCAACCTCAAATCAACCTCTCAACCTAGATCACCTCACAGGTCAGGAACGCGGACCCTATCTGCTCTTACGACGTAAATAAATCGTTTAGACAAACAATCAGTTTCATTCTCACCGTCAATGGGGCTTCCTCACTTGGTCGAACTTCAATCTCCCAGGCGTTGCTGACTGGCTTTCAAGCTTGAGGCGGGGACAGGGTGCCGGGTCCCCGGCGCGGCAGCCGCGCTGGGGTGCTAGAGTCCGCCTTCCTTACCAGCAAATTACCGCGCCCTTTTGGCATTTCCACACCCTCCCGCTCACGGTTATATATCGGAGCATACATCCACCAGCAAAGCCATCACCGACGCGTGCAATTATTCGTGCAACGTTCAACCTTAATATCGCGCACGGCTCTGAGTACGCCCTCAGTGTCACGCTGGAGAGTAAGTATTGAAGAAAAGGTCCCCTTTGCACCAAACTTCTGACGGTCGGCGCTGGTAATAAAGGGATCGCCTTCAAATAGATACTCGTCAATCCAATACTCCGGATAGTCCGGACCCGAAACGTAGGCGTGAATGTGCGCAGCATTACGGCTGTTTGGGTAAGACGCGGGTTTGATTGTCCGAAACTCGTAACGCCCTTCCTTGTTGCTGCGCACCAACCCGTGAATGCGAGTGCTGCGATTATCTCCGCCTCTCGTCGAGTACACGCCCGTGGCATCAGTTTGATAGACGAAGAGATTGATTCCTTCTAGTGGCGTGCGCCCATCCGGGCCATAGATTGTTCCTGACACGATCAAAGGTTCTCCGGGTTCGCCGTCGGCCACGATCGCAGTCTTCCAGGGTACGTTCGCCAGTTGCTCGGGCGCTGTCCCTGCGAGCGAAGGTGCTTGACTGCAGCCCATCAAGCCCAGCGTGCCAAACTCCAGGGCAGGCAAGGCGATGGCGAATACGGAAGCGTGTTTGAGAAAGCTTCTGCGATTGAGATTGGTGTGCGACGGTTCTTGCATGTCATTGTCTCCCATTTAAACTTAGCGTCCAGCGGCACAGACTTCAGGAAACTCTGATCAAGTGCTTTCGACGCGTAGCGTCGGCGTGAATTTAGCCCGGCGTTGAAACGCCGGGACAGGGCGGAGATCCTTTTCGTCGCCTAGCGACAGTTGAATCAAGGCGCCAATTTCAGGTGTCGCTACGCGACACGAAGAATTGCTTGACCTTTCCCGGCGTTGAAACCCGGGCTAAATTCAACTGCCGCTACGCGGCACTGTCACTTGATCGGAGCTTTCTGCAGTCGGTGCAACTGGTCATTTCTTTCCTTCGAGTCCCTTGACCTTTCCGAGAGCGCCAGTCCAGATTTTGATCCATCCCTTTCGTAGTCCCGAATCATTGCTCCAGGTGGATTCCAGGGCGGCCTTCCACGCTGTCAGCATCTCATCATCAAGCTGCAAGACTCCGTCTCGCGTTACTTTCGGCGGCGGCGGACTGAGCGCAGCGAGACGTTCGTAGACTAGCGAGCGGTCAGTTCCTTCGAGACGCGCTAACAGATGCCAAAGTGTCAGAGTGTCGCGCGGTCGAGCCTGCATGAGCACCAGGTTGAGAGCTGGAATCTTGGACCACTCGGTGTCGTGAGGTTCGAAATCCAATTTGGACAGAGCCTGCCGGAAGCTATCAGATGCATCTTCAAAGTAAGGGGTGCCTGGTCCAATTCCCCGACGCGTCTCGCACGCTGCGCCAGCGGGCACCATGGATTCTCTGTCTTTTAGTTGCAGGGCCACCCAGCCGGAGGTGACGCGCAGCAAGCTTCCACCCTCGTCATCTACTTCGAGCGTGTATGCACAGCCGAGGTCCGCCGCAACAGCCGATGGGGTGTCGACGAAAAAAAGCCGCGGCGGGGCCCAGATATGTGCGCTCATACGTCCGCGGGCCAACTCGAGGCGGTGTTCTGTCGGCCCCGTCTGCACCAATTTCACTCTGGAGTTTGGGTCGATCTCGACCTGACCGATCGAACCCACCTGGATCTGGGCTCGCGAGACATTGTCAGTCTCAAGCCACTGCCCGATAGCGAGGCGGCTTCTGTCGTTCATTATGGCCGAGCCGATCCTCGGTGAACCGTTGAGTCTTGCCACTTCCCATGATGGTCTAGCTTCTTGAACGTAAAACCAGATGACCCCCAGGCCTGACGCGAGAATCAGAGTCGCGGCGATCGCCAGAACACGTGGCTGCCAAATTCGAGCAAGGGGCCTTATGGATCTCTCTGAAGCGACTCGGCGGGCTGAAGACTCGTCAGTACCCACCTGAGCATCTAGCCGAGCTTCGAGATCCAGCCAAAGAGAATCAGGCGCCTTCATCTCCGGTACACTCTCGGCCAGCTTCACACCCAGTTTGATCTCTTCAAACACCACCCGGCACCGGGGGCAGCCAATCAGGTGCTCGGCAACCTCGCTCGCATCGTGAGGTGACAGCTCCCCATTGCAATAGGCGGATAAGTCTTTGCTAACGTGCTTTGTAAACATCTCTATTCCCCCAAAACTACCTGGTCGCGCAGGTGCGCCAACCGTCGCGCCAGTTCTTTGTGGCCGCGATTGAGGCGAGAGGCCACTGTACCTTTCGAACACCCCAGGACTTCTGCAATCTCCTCATAAGAAAGTCCCTCAACATACTTAAGCAGAACGGCCATACGAAACTTTGGTTTCAGTTCGCTGATCGCGGCCTTCACACAGTCAGCAAGTTCTTTCCGCTCGTAGCGCCGCTCCGGTGGTTTTCGTTCGCCAGTCGTAGGGAAAACAACCGTCTCCCCAAAGCCCAGATAACGTTTTCTTCGTCGCTGCTCGTCGATACAGGTATTTACCACCAGGCGATGTAACCAGGTCGTAAATTGCGACTCACCGCGAAACTGGCCAATCGAGGTCATCAATTTCAGAAAGATCTGCTGCGTGACATCGCCAGCCGCGGTCTGATCTCCCTGAAAGGAATAGACAGCTATTGAGAACACTCTGTCTTTGTAGGCTTCAAAGAGCAGGCGAAATGCTTCCCGGTCGCCCTGTTGGCAATCTTTGATGACCTGTTCGTCAATTAAGGTGTCGGACATTACAGCCAGCCGCTCCATCAGTCCCTCCATCCGCTCACTTCTCCTATTAGACGGAGGTTGAACGATTTTTCTTCCAAGAAAAACTGGGTGCTGGTTCAGTTTAGAGTTCAAGCTTTAGCTTGTCCGCTCTGCTAAGCCGCACCCTAAAGGTTGAACTCTGAACTTCCTGATTCAAAGTGAAAGCCGTGCCGAAGAGCTGGAATAGCCTTAGAGCCGTAAGAAAACAAGAAGGGCGCAAAGTGGAACTTTAGCGCAAAGAGGTTGCTCTTTGCTTCCTAAGTTCTGCTTTGCGCCCGCCGGATCTACCAACGTAGCGGTTCGCCCACGCTAGCAGGCTGCTGAAAAACGGAAAGTGTACTCGAGCCGACCTTGGAGTGCGCCTCCTGTCTTGGGCTGTAAGATCCGTTTTCAGCCCGCCATTAGACCGTGACCGGGTCTACTGTGTGACCCGCACCATCAGTTCGGTTCCGGACTCTAGCTTTAACTCCTTGCTTCCTTGAACAGCTAACGAGCCGGCGCCACCTGCCCCACCCAGGATCAAACCGATGGCCGCCCCCTTGCCACCGCCCGCTATAGCACCAATGATGGCGCCGCCTGCAGCGGCGATGCCGGAGCGTTTTAGAGTCTGCTTCCCACGACTCCCTGACTCAACCCCTCCTTCTTCATCAGTTCGCCCCGCGTTGTCGCCGTAAACTCGAGTGATGTAGCCGTGCAGCGTTCCCCTGCGCCCGTCACGCAATTCGATCGAGTCAAAGGCCATGTTCATAGAAGTACGACCTTTGATTTTTCCTGATTTCTGAATCGAGCTGACGTGGCCGGTGACAGTTGCTTCATCGAACCGGGCTGGATCCATCACCGTAGCGGTGAACCTGTCCCCGACCCGCGAGTCTTTGCTGGACAGGGTGTCTTCGAGACGAATCTTGAGATTCGTACCGACCGGCACGAGGCGGGTTACTGCCGGCCTTCGTACGGAACGCCTGATCCTCGGCTTGGTCTGGGCGCTAACGATAATTCCGGACGAGAACAACGCCCCGATAATCATAAGCATCAGCAATAACTTCTGTGCAGAATCTTTTTTCATAGTATTTCTCCTGGAAGCGCTCCAATGCGCGGTTATTTTTTAGGGGGTTAATTCAACAGGGACAGGCGAAGGGCAAATTAACAAACGGTCAAGACAATATGCACCCTATCACTTGATGATAGCTCCCGTCATCATTTTACAGGCGCGACAATACTTGACGAATCCCGTTCAGAAACGCTTGACAGATCGTCATCACCTTCAAGACTGCGCTGCCTGTGCACCGACCCGTCCGACTCGAATATGTAGGCGGACGGCGCTTCGCGCATGATGATGTCCTGCAGGCGCATCAGGCCATAGAGTAACGCTTCTGGTCGCGGAGGGCAGCCGGGAATGTAGACGTCCACGGGAATGCAACGATCTACGCCTTGCATCGTCGAGTAAGAATCAAAGGGTCCGCCGGTTGAGGCACACGCACCCATGGCTATAGCCCATTTCGGCTCAGGCATCTGTTCGTAAACTCTGCGCACGACGGGCCCCATCTTCAGAGTCACGGTTCCGGCAATAATAATCAGGTCACTCTGCCTTGGGCTGGGTCGGAAAACACCTGCTCCAAATCGATCAATATCGAAACGGCCGGCGCCGGTGGCGATCATTTCGATCGCACAACACGCCAGTCCGAAAGTCATAGGCCAAAGCGCGGACTTGCGGGCCCAGTTGACCACCGGCGCACCAAAGTCGAGCGCCTTAGCGGCCACATTGCGGCGCACCGAGTTCATGATCGAATCGACTGTTGTTAGGACGAATCCTTCTTGATGTTCAGCCATAACAGAATTGCGGATTTCGGATTGCGGATTTCGAATTTCGTCTCCGCGATCTGGAATCAGATTTGAAACTTTCGTAACGACTCATTTCAAATCCGAAATTCGAAATCCGAAATCCGAAATTCTTCTTCAGGCCCATTCCAGCGCGCCTTTGCGCCAAGCGTAATAATAGCCCACTACCAGGATACCGATAAAGATCAACATTTCGGCCAGAGCGAATTTGGTAAACGAGAAGTCGTCACCCATGAAAATAATCGCCCAGGGCAACAGGAAGATCGTTTCCACATCAAAGATCAAAAACAGCATCGCTACGATGTAGTAGCGTACTGTGAAACGGTCGTGCGCTTCCGTCTTGGGATCGATGCCACACTCGTACGGGCGCATCTTGTTTTTGCCGTAGTTGATTGGCCGCAGAAAGCGGCCGAGAACGATGGGGAGTACTGGAAAGACGATTGCAACCAGAAAGAAGATCATTACCGGCCAGTAGGCCGTGATAGGGCTGCCAATAGTTTGAGTGGCTGCCGCGGTTGCTTGAAGAAGCATGACGCTCCGAGGGATCCTTGAACTATTCCGATCGCAAGGATATTAAGTGCCGCGCAAGATCAATGTCAACGAAGAGTGTTTAGCGCCGTTCCCGGCTTGCTCACGTCTACCCTGTTTTTGAAACGTGCCTTGTGTCGCCTTCGAGCAAGGCAACGGCGTGAGCGAGCACCGGTCTGATCACCGCAAAACTTTCGCCCACCGCTTTTGGCGAGCCTGGCAGGTTGATGATTAACGTCCCGGAGCAGATGCCGCAGACACCGCGCGAGATCATCGCCATGGGCGTGTGCCTCACGTTTTCCAGCCGCATCACTTCTGCAAGGCCTGGGGCTTCGCGCTCAATTACGCGGAGTGTTGCTTCCGGTGTGTTATCGCGCGGTCCGAGACCCGTGCCGCCCGTGGTAATGATTAAATTAACGTCGCTGCGCTCGGCGAACTCTCGCAATTTGTCGGCAAGTGGATCCAGATCATCAGACACGACCTCGTGCGCCACAATGTCGGCTCCTGCCTCGCGGAGCAACTCCACCAGTGCGGGGCCCGAGGCGTCTTCCTGTTCACCAAGGGCCGACCGATCGCTCACAGTAATTGCCACCGCTCTTATGCTAGTCGCCATAATCCGCACCAAACATCGCTGCGAAGGTTGCTCAAAACTATGGAGTGGACGGCGCAAGCCCGGCTAACTTGCAGGTCAGGAAGGGCGGCTTGCCCCCGCTCGACCGCCAACGGCGCGAGTGGTTACTCCAGCTTTCAACTTACAGCCCCACCCCTCAAGCCTGAGATTTTTCAGTTAGAAGACTCTTACAAGTGATATGCCGTTGAGAAATTACCCAACCACGCGCGCCGTTGTCGCTCGAGCGGGGGCAAGCCGTCCTTCCCAACCTGCAAATTACTGCAGGCGCCTTTGGGTTTCAGATAGCCTCACCGCTCCTGGTTTGTATTGATGCTAACGACCAGTGATTTCTGCCGCCAGCTTCTCGGCTCCATACAACCTTCGCAAAGCTTCAATAATGGCGGCGCTGTGAACCGCCAAGGCACGACCGCCCTCAGCCTCATCTACATACCAGTACCGGTTGGGCAACTTCTGAATGTTGCTGTCAAAGTTGAGGCCCACCACTTCCGCATTCCGATTAATGACTGGACTACCGGAATTGCCGCCAATCGTGTCCGCGGTGTAAACGAAGTTCATTGGAGTCACGAGGTCCAATTTCGACTTCCCGTCCCTCCATCGCTGCGGCAAATCAAAGGGTGGCTTTTCATCAAAGCTGGCGGCCCGTTCGTAAATACCGTTGAAAGTCGTCTTGTGGGGCACCAGGGTGGTGTCTTCCTCATAACCCAGCACTCTGCCGTAACTTATGCGGAGACTGGACGTAGCATCCGGATAAACGTTCCTGCCAAGTACGGCGAAGCGTGCTGCAGCAATCTTCTGGCCGGCAGCAGTGTCCACACTCTGAATCTTCTCCTCGTTCCAGGCGCGCAGTTCGCGGATGATTGGTTCCACCCGGCGGGCAAGGACGATCAGCGGATCATCGCTTTTCTTGATTGCATCCGCCCCACCTTCAAAAAGCGCTTTGCGAACCGACACATCACTGAGCTTTGTCCCCGAGACAACGCTCTTGGCGAGCGCCGCCGGAGTTGCACCCTTCAGGGCTGCACGAACGAAAGGATCGTCTGCCCCCAGCGTCTGCTGTGCGTCCGCAAGCCAGGCAGCAAGTATTGCCTCCTCCATATCCGCATAGATTGGAGCCGGCGAAGAAAGGTTAAACTTTAGCGATTCCAACTTTGAGTCACGAAACTCTTCATACCTAGCTTCGTTTGGTTTCCCGGCTTCCTCAGCGTAGCGAACGAGGGTCGAGGAAATCTGGCCTAGACGGGAATAGGCGATGGTTGAAAAGGCGGTTCGCTTAGCGTAGGTCGGCAGCTCTCTGTAGGCCTTGGCAATCTCCTCCCAGGCGCTGCCGTAAGCCTGCTGAAACTCCGGTCGGCTCGACACTGCGGCACGCAACGCTTTTTCATCCTGCTCTTTCTTAGCCATCATGCGCTGGTTGTTCAAGCCATCTTGCTGGCCCACAAGTCGTTTGATGGAGTTCGAAAGACTGCGAACAGTGTTCAAGGCGCGTCGGACTGGCTCGGGGCCAGTCGCGCCGTAGCGCAGGAGAGCATCGCGGCGCGAATTCCACACCTGCATCTGGAGTGGATTCCCCACGTCGCGTTGATATTGAACTTGCGCCAACGTAAGTAGGCGGTTAGTAGATCCAGGGATACCGATGGCCAGCACGAATTCGCCGACGGCAGGACCCTGAGCTGACCATTTAAGGTAACTCTGAGTCTTTAACGGCTGCCCGTTCTCATAGACGCGAAGAAAAGTGATGTCGAGGCAGTAGCGCGGATAAGTGAAGTTGTCGTAGTCGCCGCCAAAGAAAGCTATCTGTTCCTCCGGCGCAAAAACCAGTCGGATATCGGTGTACTTCTTGAAACGATAGAGCCAGTATTCGCCGCCTCGGTAAAGCGCGACAACTTCGCTACGCAGTCCGGTCTTGTCGGTAGCATCTTTTTCTATCGCCGCAATTTGTACTCTGCGGGCGTCGTTGGCATCCTTGTCGGACGTTCCCGCTTTCGCTGCACCTTGTACGCGGGCCGTCACATCCTCGTAAGAGACCATCACATTGATTTCCAAATCGGGACACTTCAGTTCCTCGGCCGGCGTCGCCGCATAAAACCCATCCCGCCGGTAATTGCGCTCGCTGGTCGAAAGCTTTTGCAACTGGCCGCTGGCAACGTGCTGATTAGTCATCAGCAGGCCGTTGGGCGACACGAAAGAGCCGGAGCCTCCATCGTTCAAACGGATGGACGCCAGTCTTACGTGTTCAAGCCAGGCATCGGATGGTTCGAAGCTGTAGCGCTCCTTCCAATGCTTCCGCGGAGGATTATCAAAAGTCCACATACCTTCGTCCGCAAACAAAGGTAGCGGCGACACAACCATTACCAGGACAAACACAAATATCGAAATTCTCTTCATTGAACGCTCCCTTGATCTCTTGGCGCAAGGAGAACTTGACCCACCTTCGACGTTCCAGCCCAGACTTACGTTGGTTCATTGGGATTGACCGGAATTACCTGGTAACCGTTTCGCCTCATGTAAGACGCTACGCCTAGAAGGGCGTGCAGGACTGGACGAAAGACTGACCACCGCGATGGTCCGGCACTCGTCGAAAATTTTCTCAATCGTCTCCCTACCGTTAACTTCCAAGACTGCCCCGTGATCAATCCCTGAACTAACGAACCGCGGCGCCAACCGCGTGCAACTCCTGCAGGGAGCGAACTTTCACCGGCTCATCTTCCCCAAATGCTCCCAGCGCTTCAACAATTGCCTGGGCGCCAGTCATGGTCGTCACACAGGGCACGTTGTACTGCAGCGCCGCCCGGCGAATCGCTTGCTCGTCAAAATGAGAGGCACGGCCCAACGGCGTGTTGATAGCTAATGCCACATCTCCTCGTTTAATGTGATCTACGATGTTGGGTCGACCCTCATTAACTTTAAAAACCGTTTCGACTTTCAGACCGACTTCCTTCAAGCGAGCTGCTGTCCCCAGCGTGGCCATAATTTCAAAACCAAGACGAGCAAGCTTGCGGGCAATAATGACCAACTGTCCCTTATCGGTGTCGTTGACACTGAGAAACGCCGTTCCCTTGCGTGGAAGTGACAATCCGGCTGCCATCATGGCCTTACCGTACGCCTCTCCGAACGTCTCGCCGATACCCATCACCTCACCGGTCGAATGCATCTCCGGTCCCAGGATGGGATCCACCCCGGGAAACTTCAGAAATGGGAAAACGGGAGACTTGATGAAGAAACGACTGACGGTCAGATCCTCCGGCAAAGCAAAGTCAGCCAGAGGCTTGCCGGCCATAACCAGCGCTGCAACTCGAGCGATCTGAACTCCTGTTGCCTTGGAAACAAAGGGCACGGTGCGCGAGGCGCGAGGATTTACTTCAAGCACATACACCCGGTGGTCCTTGATAGCAAACTGGATGTTCATGAGCCCGCGCACGGAGAGCGCGGTCGCGAGCGTGCGAGTGTAGTGACGCATCGTCTCTATGTGCTCCGGATCGATACGAACCGGCGGCAGCACGCAGGACGAATCTCCGGAATGAATACCCGCCTCTTCGATGTGCTCCTGGATTCCGGCAATCACACAGGCTGTTTCATCAGCCAGCGCGTCCACATCAAACTCCGCCGCTTGCTCCAGGAACTTGTCGATCAAGACTGGACGGTCCGGGGTAAAACCGACTGCGGTGCGCACATAGTTACCAAGACTCTCTTCGTCATAAACGATGGCCATGGCCCGGCCGCCCAGCACGTAACTAGGTCGCACTAACACCGGATAGCCAATCGTTTCGGCAACCTGCTTCGCGTCAGCAACCGTCGCTGCCATTCCGTTTGCAGGTTGCGGAATGCCTAACTCCTGCAACGATGCTCCAAACCGTTTGCGGTCCTCGGCGAGGTCAATCGATTCTGCGCTGGTACCGATTATCGGTACGCCGGCACGGTGCAAA
>Ga0136614_10001646_pt1 | contig 13303 bp, 8 predicted proteins | sample AntDrymUQ2792106_2_FD_106643 | JGI IMG/M metagenome (GOLD analysis project Ga0136614, IMG submission 106643) | Polar desert sand microbial communities from Dry Valleys, Antarctica - metaG UQ279 (21.06) | ecosystem: Environmental > Terrestrial > Soil > Desert | place: Antarctica: Dry Valley...
CTTTCGCAGTTCTTGTACCGACAGATACTGGGCGAGCTCCCGCCGAACGCCACACTGGATTCCCTGATTCAGCAATTGCTGGGCTCTGGGCATCTCCCCTCGCACATCAACGTGCCGATGGGGATTGTGCAGACCTACGGAAACATCGTTGTGCACGACCACACGGATGACTTCGTGATCACTCGTGAATCGATCGAACCCGGGCTGGCCGCGCTGACCGTGCTCGCCGAATGGGTGTTCAGCACCTACTTCGACTCCCGTCAGCCCGCAAAGCACCTCTGGGCCGAGGTGTGGGACGGACTCCCCTTCGGCCGTGGCCGGGCGGAGCGGCAGATCCCCGGCACGAGCTACTACCTGCGCGAGCCTCGGCTGAGCGTGAATAGCCTCGGTCCGCTCTACCCCGGCCGCAACGCCGCGCTGGACGAGCCGGTCTCGGTGAACCTGGTGACCCTGCCCGAAGGCGGCGACACCGCGTTCTTCGAGGACGTCACCCGGTTCAAGCAGCTCAGCGACGCGAGCATCATCTCACCGCTCGACGCGGGGCGCGTGGTCGTCGGCGGCCAGCGCCGCTGCCTGTACTTGATCATGCCGTCGATCGACGGCGTCAGCGCGCAGGACCTCTTCGAACGCTTCGGCGCTCTCCCCGCTCTCGCCGCTTACGAGCTGGGCGTGGGAATCGCGCTGGCACTCGAAGGATTCCACGACGCGACCCCGCCCATCGTGCACGGCGACATCAAACCGGCGAACGTCCTCGTCGGCCGGTTCGGCACGGTGCGGGTGCTGTGTGTCGGCAGGCAGATGGCGGTGGTCGCCGAGGACGCGGCCGCCGGCACCGCCGACGGCCGGATCGACTCCTTCCTGTTCGCCAGCGCGGAACAGCGCTCCGGGGCGCGGCTAACCGAGAAGACGGACCTCTCCGCGCTGCAGGCGGTGCTGTTCTTCCTCCTCAGCGGCGACTACGAGCCGCGCGTGCGCACGAGCACCCCGGCGGCGCAGGCGGATTCCGTGGTGGCCGGGACGTTGGAACGGCTGGCGGGCTGCACCACTGCGGCACATGCACGCGAGGTCCTCGAAGAGGCGAGCGCGGGCGTCGCCGACGGGATCGGCCTCGCGGAAGTGGTGCGGTGCTACCGCGAAGGCGAGGATCTCGGCACGTCCCCCGCACCGGTCGCGCCGCCACTCGCCGCTCCACAGCAGTTCGGCCTCGTCGCCTCCTCGGTCGTCGAGAGCCGCAGGGCGTGGCCGATCGGACGCGGACGCGTCCTGGTCTGGGAAATGGGCACCGAGACGCTAGCGATCCTCGAAGGCTCTCAGCTCGTCTGGCGGGACAGCCGCCCCGTCCGTGTCCGTCGCGTCACCTCCGGGCCGGGAGATCAGCTGGCCCTCGGCGGCTGGGACGGCTCCGTGCGGTCGTTCACCGAAGGATCGCTCGCGGTGAGCACCAGGCTGAACGGGCCGGTCGGCGATCTCCGGTTCCAGCACGACAAACTGATCGCGGGGTCGTGGAAGGGCGCCCTGCTCAGCATTGCGCCCGACGGCGAGCGGGAGGAGTTCCTCGGCGTCGACAAGGGCGTCTTCCGCATCGCGGTGAACGACAGCGGCGACCGGTTCGCCGTCGCCGATCTGGCGGGCGGGGTGGCAGTGTACGCCGGCGGGGTGCGGGTGAACGCTATGCCCTCGATCGACGTCGTCGGTGACATCGAGTTCGCGGGGTCCCGCCTGGTGATCCTCACCGACGAGGCGCTCACCGGCCTGCGGATGGACGGGACGCGCGGGGTCACCGAATCGCGTCCCGGCGCGCTCCGGCTGCTCCCGGCGCCGGCTCCCGGCTCGTGTCTGCTGCTCGTGGACGGGGCCCCGCTCGGCAACGGCTCCGGGACGTCGGCGTACTCCGCGTGGCTGATCGACGAAGCGGACCGGCAGATTCCTTACTTCACTTTCCCCGCCGGACGTCGCCTGCTCACCATGTGCGATCAGGAACACCGGTTCACGGTCTCCCTGCCGGACGGCGGCTGCGCGTACTGGCGGGACGGTGCCGAGTCGCAGACATGGCCCGACGCGCTGGCGGCCACCATTTCCGCACACGGGAACCTGGTCGCGGTCACCAAGCCGGGGCAGGTCGAACTCTACGAGGATCCGGCATGAGCACATCGATCACGTCGGAGTCTATTGTGGTACCCGACGCTCGGCGCCGGCGGCTGCTGGCCGCGATCGCCACGCTGGAAGAGCGGGAACGGGAGCCGCGGGTCCGGCTGGCGCTCGCCGAGGCGGAGTTCCGGCTCGCGGTTACGCCCGGCACGGATCCGACCGAGGCGATCGAGCGGATCCGGCGGGCGATCACGCACGATCCCTTTCTCCCCAAGCTTTATCTGCATCTGGGCCGGTTGCTCCAGCGATCGGGCAAGTACCGCCCCGCAGTGCACGAGTATCGGCACGCGATCAGGCTGGCCCCGTCGAACCGCAGAGCGCATCTGCTCCTTGCACTCGCGTTGCTGGAGCTCGACGACGCGGAGCAGGCGCTCGGCCGCACGCTGCTCGAAGGCGTGTCGCGTGACTCGGCCGAGGATCTCCGCACCGCTGTCGCGGATCTGGACGCGCTGTTCAGGCAGCAGCGCTCCGGCGGGGCCGCGAAGTCCGCCAAGGGCAAGACACCGCCCCGTCCCGTGCCCACCGGGAAGCAGTCCGATGACGCGCGAAGCTCGGGCATCTGGCGTCTCTCGCTCATCGAGCAGCTGTCCCGGTCGAAACCGATCCGCAGGCAGATCGACGCGCAGCTGCAGACGGGCGCCGCGAGGGCCGCCGACGAGGACGGGGGCGTCGAGTACGCCACCGCCTGCCTGCTTCTGCTGGCGACCGGCGAGACCGTGAACCAGACCCGCGCGCTGATGAAGACGGCGGGCCTGGACCGGCGCCCGCCCGACGCGGTGAGCGCGGTGCTCGACGCAGCCCTCGACCTCGCCGCGATCGAGGGTCCGGCGGCCTTCGTCGCCACCGCCGCCGGGCACGCCGAGCGCGGGACACTCCCGCCCGAACTCGTGTGCTGGCTGCATTTCTCGAAGTTCGGCCCCGCCTGCGCGCTGGGCGCCGACACCGTGCTCCGGCTGCTGGACGACTACCCCGAGAGCTTCCGCCGCGACGGCTGCTTCGCCGAGCTGAAGCTGGCCGTGCTCGACGAGTACGCCCGCGCCGCCTGGGCGTCCGAACGCTTCGACCGGGCCAAGCTGCTGTGGCAGGAGGCCGCCGCGCTGGATCCATACCGGGTCCCGCTCGCGATCAACCTGGCCCTGCTCGCCACGCGGACCCGCTCGCGTGAGGACTACGCGTCCGCATGGGCACGCGTGGCCGAGCTGCTCTACCTGCACGCTGCGGGCGCGGGGGACGTGCAGCCGCTGCTGGAGGAGCGGCGCGCCTTGCACCTCGTGCTGAGCCAGCAGGGCAGGCAGCGGCACTGCCCGGCGTCTTCGGCGCAGGACCTGCCCGACAGGAAGCAGCTCGTCGACTGGGTCGCTGACACCGATACCTTCGAGATCTGGCTGCGGGAGTGGGATCTCTACTACCTGAACGTCCGGCTGTCTTTCCGGTCTCCGGTGCATGTGCTCGGGGTTCCCCGCGACGCCTCCGACGAGGACGTCGAGGCGGCACGGGACATCCTGCTCCGCCACCTCGGCGACGCGCTGGCCGACCGGCCGTGGGCGGGGATCGCCGCGTTCCGCGACCTCGCCGAGGACAAGATCGCCGACGCCTTCGAGCGCGCGTCCGACGGCGTCGAGCGGGCCAGGGATCCCTACTACGAGGTGGAAAAACCGGACGCCGACGCGCTCGCGGAGGAGGCGCTCGGCCGGGGGATCCTGCTGCGCAACGTCGTGCTGGCGCTTGTTGGACGGGGCCGGGCCGCGGACCTCCGGATCGGCTGCGCGATCGCCCGACACGAGTTCACCCTGCCCTGGTTGGCCCTCAAGCCGATCTGTGTCGGCCGCGGCCTGATCGACGAGAGGATCGACCTGGTCAAGCTGTTCGAAGGTGATCTCGCCGCGCTGGCGTCCCGGTGTGTCGACCCCGAACCCCGTTCCCCGAAGGACTGGTCGGCACGGCTGGGGGCACTCGACGAATGCCAGGCGCTGCTCCCGAACTCGCTCGACATTCGCTGGCTGCGATGTGAAGCCCTCGACGGCGCCGAGCGGGCGGAGGACGCCTACGCGGCCGCAGTCGAAGCGCTGGAGGTGCCTATCCCGGACGACGACAAAGATCCCGACCATACCCGGATCCTGCGGGCCCACCTCGTCACCCTGATCGACAACATCGCGCTGCTCCAGCTGCCCGAACCCCTGCGCCAGCCACGGAATGTCGAGACGGCGCGCCGGACGCTGCAGGAGGGGCGGATTTTGCTGTCGCACTTTCCCCTCAGCGGCGCGCTCCGCGCGTTCCTCGCCGAAGTGCTGCTGCAGTTGGGGGAAAAACCGCACCTCGACGAGGCTGCGGAACTGTTGCGGGAGGGACGCGACACGGCGCTCGACCCGGACCAGCGCGCGCGGTTCGATGAAGGGCTGGCGCGGGCGCTGGCCGCCCAGATGAGCCGCGACCGGCTGGACGAGGTCGAGATGTTCGTCGAACCAGCGATGGACCGGGTCGAGAAAGCCATCGCCTCGTTCAAAAGAGCGCCGAGCCGGACGAGTTCGCAGCTGGTTCGCGACGCCGTCACCGACGCCATCGTCAGTGTGTCCACCGCGATCGAGGTGACGGAAACGGCGGAGCTGCCCCACCACCAGGTGAGCTCGCTGCGCAGCACGCTGTCCAAGCTGCGCGAACTCGAACACAAGTTTTCGACCTACCAGGAGTACTAGGAGAGCAACGATGTTCATGATCGATTTCGATGCGGAGTCGCACTATTCGGTGCTCGGCGTGGCTCCCACCGCGACCGCGAAGGAGATCGGGCAGGCACACGACAGGCTCGTGCGGGAGCTGCGGGAGCGCCAGCGTCGTGAGCCCGAGAACCGCCAAGAGCTGGAGGGACGGGAGAAGGCGGTGAACGCGGTGGGAGATGAGCTGAAGCGGCCCGCCCGGCGGAAACAGTACGACAAGGCGAACGCGCACCTGCGGTTCTACACGGTGCGGGTGGCCGCAGCCCCGATGTTCACCGACGCCGCCGACCTGGTCGCGGTGCTCCACCGGGCGATCGGCGCCCAGCTGGCTCGGGAGAACGTCCGCCTCGCCCCGGTTTCCGACCTCGACCGCGCGGACTTCCGCGCCGACGAGACGCCCAACGCGCTGCTCGACGAGTTGCTCGGGTAACGCCACCATGACGACATCCTCCAACAGCGACGAAAAGCTCGAACAGATCAGCGACCTGCTCGAAGAGGTCGCGAACGACAACACCGCCGTCCGCGACGCGATGAACCGGATGGGCGAGGCACAGCACAGGCTCGACACAGATCTGGTGCGGGAGCTCGGCCAGCTCCGCGACGACCTGAGCGACATGCTCGTCCACCGCGCGCTCAAGGATCTCTGCACGGAGCTCATCGCTCCGATGGCGGCCATGGAGTCGATGCTCGACCGAGCCGACTTCTCCGACCCCGACGTGATCGAGGGACACCTGCGGAGCCTGACGGTGACCTTGCGCAGCGTACTGAACCGGATGGGGGCGGAGAAGGTGACGCTCGCCGTCGGCGAGGACCTCTTCGACCCGAACCGCCATCGCTGCGCGGCCAAGCTCGACCCGGACGAATCGCCGTTCCCGAACGCGGCGCCGCGTACCGTGGTACGGGTCATCGAGGACGGCTACGTGCTCGGTGGCCGGGTGCTGCGGCCCCCGGTGGTGGAAATCCAGGCCCGGCCGGGAAACGGCGCTACCAGCGACTAGGAGATCCATGCCATTTCACAAGGTGATCGGAATCGACCTCGGGACCACGTATTCGGCGGTGTCCATCTGGGACGGGAAGGACGCCCAGCTCATCGAAAGCGCCACGGGGTCGAACACCGTGCCGTCGGTGGTTGGGGTCGACGCCGAGGGACAGGTGACCGTGGGGGCACCGGCGCAGAACAACCTGGTCAGCGATCTCGACAACACGATCATCGAGGTCAAGCGGGAGATGGGGGCCTACCGGCGGGCCCCAGACGCGCGGGTCAACGACCCGGGGGAACCCGTCCGCATCCGCTTCCGCGACCGTGACTACCTGCCGCAGGAGATTTCCGCCTTCATCCTGATGGAGCTCAAGCGCCAGGCGGAAGCCTTTGTGGGCGAACCGATCCACGACGCGGTCATCACCGTGCCCGCGTATTTCAAGGAGCCGCAGCGCGGCGCGACCGAGGACGCCGCCCGGATGGCGCGGCTGAACGTCAAGCGCCTGCTGAACGAGCCGACCGCGGCGGCCGTCTCGTTCGGCTCGGACAAGGTCGAGGACGACCGCACGCACACCTACGCCGTATACGACCTCGGCGGCGGCACCTTCGACGTCTCGATCATCGAGGTCAGCCGGGGCAATGTCAGCGTCGTCGGCACCGGCGGGGACCCACGCCTCGGCGGCGGCGACTTCGACGACCGGATCACCGGCTATGTCCTGCAGCAGATCCACGAGAAGTACGGCGTGGACCTCAGCGGTGACCGGACGATCTGGCAGCGTGTGAAGCGCGAGGCCGAGATGCGCAAGCGCGAGCTGGCGGTGTCCGCCGCCGCCACGCTCAACCTGCCTTTCCTCACCCAGACGCTGAGCGTCAACATACCGATCACCCGCGCGAAGTTCGAGGAGCTGATCAAGGAGCTTCTGGACAAATCGTTGGAGAGCCTCGATAGCGCGATCGAGTCCGCCCACGAGGCCAACGGTGTCGAGCGCGACGAGATCGAGCAGGTCCTGCTCGTCGGCGGCTCCACCCGCATCGCGTGCGTCCGGCCGATGCTGGCTGAGCACCTCGGGCTCGACCTGAAGGACATCCGCAGTGACGTCAACCCCTCGGAGGTCGTCGCCCGCGGCGCGACCATGGTCGCCAGGGAGTTCGCGCCGTCCGATGGTTACGAGGGCGCGGAGCTCGTCATCGACCATGAACAGGACGGCGTCGCCCTGGTGGCTGCCGAAGCGCTTGTCCTGCAAGACGTCACGAGCCACACACTCGGGATTCTCGTGCACACAGCGGATTTCGTCCCGATCCTGGCCAAGGACAGCCGCATTCCTGCGGAGAACACCCAGGGTGGGTTCACCAACGGCGGCGCGGCGAAGGAGATCGCCGTCCTCATCTTCCAGGGCGAGGACCGGATCGCGTACAACAACGACCTCATCGGCAAGGTGTCGATCGTGCTGCCGGAGGCGCGGGAAGCGGGGTACTACCGCTTCGAGGTCACCTTCGGGCTCGATGGCGACGGCCTGCTCAAGGTCGAGGTGAAATGCCTCAACGATGGCCAGATCTGGCAGACCGACCTCCAGTGCAACGTGCGGGCGACCCGGCAGGAGATCGACGGCCGTTCGGCGCAGCTCGCCTCCGAGCTCGCCAAGCCGGACAGCCTGCCGAAGCCACCGGCCGGCCGGGCACCGACCCGGCCGGCACTCGCGCCCGCACCGGCGCTCAAGCCCCCGCCAGAGCAGGTCCCGGCCGAGTTCAAGGCGGTCGCTCGCCGCTCGTTCAAGCTGGTCGGTCAGCTCTCGCCGCCGGAGCGGGAACGGCTCGCCACCGCCTACACCGCGTTCGTCGAGGCTGTGCTGGCTTCCTCGCCGGAGGTCGAGGAGCTCGGAGACGTCCTGGACGACACGTTCCACGAGCTGAAGTGAAGGAAGGACCGGACGGCATCACCCTCGACGCCCCGCTCGGCAGCACCGACCGCGGGGCGCTGTGGCGAGCCTCCCGGAGGCGGGAGCACGACCGGATCGTGCGGCTCATCGAGCCGGTGTTCTGCGACGGGCGGTTCAAGCAGGCACTGGCGAACGTGCGCCACAGGCACCATCCCCGGATGCTCGCGATCACCGGTGAAGGCCTATCCGGCGCCCACTTCTACATCGAGTACGCGGCGGACGCGCCGTGGCAGACCCTCGGGGAACGCTTGGGTGCCTTGGGAAACTGGCGGGACCGCATGGCGGTGCTTGGCCTGGTCTGCGACGCGCTGTCCCACTGGAGCACCAGCCCGGTGCATCCGCTGGGGCTGAACGCGAACAGCATCGTGATGGTGCGCGACGCGGGGCGCTGGCTCCCGTGGCTCCTCCCCTGTCCCGCAATCACCACCTCCTCGCCGTGTGATCTGTTTGGCGTTGACCCGGCGGCAGTGGCCGCACTGGCACCGGAGGAGATCCGCGGGGTCCAGCTGGACCACCGGGCGCAGGACGCCTACGCGATCGGGACGCTCGTCGCCCAGGCGGTGGGCTGCACGGGACCCCGGCTGGCTGCGGACGACGACGAGACGCGGATCGAAACGCAGGCGCGGGGCGCGTTGCTGCGCTCCACGGTCGAGCACTCCGAGATCGAGCCGTTCCTGCAACAGGTGCCGCAGGTCCAGGAACTGTTCCGGCGGATCCGCCATCACCGCCACCCCTCGCCGGACGCCCGGCCGGGCGAGGTGGGCAAGCTGCGGTCGGCGATCGCCGCGGTGGCGGATCCGGTGGCGTTGGCCACCGCGTTGCGGCACACGAATCCCCACGCCGCGCTGCGGGTGCTCGCGCAGCCGAGTGTGCAGGAAGGCCATCAGCTCGCCAGCAGCATCCTCGCGGCGGAGATCTGCGTCGAACTCGGTAACCTCCCTGAGGCACTGAGACATCTCGACCGTGCTGTCTCGGTCGCACCGTTCCGGATCGACCTGCGCAAGCAGTGCTGCGACCTGCGCTGGCTGGCGTATCTCGAACTGCCACCGCTCGTCGGGGAGGACGATCCCGAGGGGCAGGAACTGCTCAAGGACCTCACCTGGCTGAAGGTGCTCGACCCTCTGCCGGGGAACGAGGCGTACCTGCGCGCGGCGGACGTGCACCGGCGGCGCGGAGAATTCGACAAGGCGGCAACGGAACTCTACGAAGCGGCCGAACGTGAACCCGGTGATCTGGAGGCGCTGCTGCGGTACGCGGAGTGCTGGAAGACCGACCTCGGTGACCGGGACACTGCGGCCGCGATCGTCAATGAGGCGCTCAGCCGCATCGGCAAGTTGGAAAGAAGCGAGATGCTCACCGAAGTGGAGGCGCGTCAATGGCGCGAGTTGTTCGCTGCCTTGCTGTCCTGACCATGGCGTTGGGGGCACTCGCCTTCGCCGCCACTGCCGGCGCGCAGCCACCGCCCCAGGGCGGTGGCCCGATCACGGTCTCGCTTCCGCCCGGCACCACGCTCGCGCCGGGGCAGTACACCGTGGTGATCCAGGGGCCGGACCAGGAGATCCGGGCAACGGCCGTGGTCCCGCCCGCCGGAGCCACCGGAAATCTGGGAACCGAGGGACCGGACGGGACCGGGGCGGCACCCCAGCCGGTCCAGCCCGGGCAGCAGCAGAGCACTCCGGCCACCGCAACGTCGGGGGGCGGCAGCGGGCTGCTGATGATCGGGGCCCTCGTGCTGGCGCTGCTCGCCATCGCCGGTGCCGTGCTGTATCTGAAGGTTCTGGTGCCCCGCAAGCAAGTCCGCGCCTATCTCGTGACGCTCGCACTGGTCGAAGCCAAGCGCTACGAGGAGGCGTTGCCGCGGCTGACCCAAACGGAAAGCAAGCTCCCGGAGCGGTTGCAGCGTGAGGCCCGGTTCTTTATCGCCTTCTCGCTGTTCCAGCTAGGCGAGTTCGACGGCGCGGGCCAGCGGCTGGCCGAGCAGTACCGGGAGCGCCCCGAGGACGAGAACGTCGCTTATCTGCTCGCCTATCTCCGCGCCGAACGACGCGACTACGACCGTGCCGAGCCGATCCTCGAGGGCATGGAGTCCCGGGGCCAGCTCGGGGTCGCGGCGGCCAAGCGGCTGTACGGGATCGTCAAGTTTCAGCGTGCGCTGAAGGCGTTCCACGACGGGCGGATCGAGGCGGCGGCCGAACTGTTCGAGAAGGTCGAGGAGCTCGGCGACTTCCGCGACCAGATCCCGCCCGACCTGCGCAACCAGCACATCGTGCTCGGCGCGCAGGCGCTCTTTGAGAAGGCACCAGCCAGGGCACGCGAGCATTTCCACGGCATCGAGCGGGCCGCGGACTCGCTCGACGCCGCACAGGAGGCGTCCCTGCTCGCCACGGCCAAGCTCGGCTTCGCGCTCGCGGCCTGGATCGAGGACGAGGCGGATTCGGCCGCCCAGATCGAAAACTTCCTCACCGACGCCGCACGGCTGCTCGATCCGTCCAGCGAGCTGGAACTTCCCTGGCCAGAAGACGACGTCGACACGAACCTCGCCGACCGGCTCGGCAAGCTGGAACAGAAGGCCACCCGGCCCGCCGAACTGGCCGAAATCGCCCAGGCGCTGCGGGACATCCACTTCCTGCGCGGTGCCGCGGTGCTCCGGTCGTGGATCCGCGCCGACCAGGCCGACGCCAAGGCTAACGAGAGCCGGTACCACACTGCGGCACTCGCCCGGTTCGCTTGCGCCCGCGACCGTGATCCCGAGTTCGGCGACACCTACCTCGTCGCCGGCCTGCTCGCCTACTACCTCGCCAAGACCGATCACGAACGGGCGCGCGCAGTGGCGTTGCTGCGCAAGGCACAGCGGCTCGGGATCCGTGCCCCTGAGGCGCTGCAGATCATCAACCACCACGATCGGCTCCGCGCGGCGAACAAGGACGCCGTCGAGGAGTATCTCCAGGTGCTCGACAGCTATCTGCGGGACGGCACCGTGCGCCGCCAGGTCCGTGAAGCCCTCATCGAGCGGTTGTCCCGCTACGGCCGGGTCCGTGACTGGGACACCCGACCGGAGTTCGCACGGGTGCGGACCGTGGAACCGACAGTGGCCGAAATACGCAGCCGCTCGGGGCTCCTGCTCGAACATCTGCGCCAGCTCACGGTCTCCCCGCACGAGGCCGCCGAGTTCGCGTCGGCTCGGGATCTGACCTCCCGGCTGGAACGCGAGAGTCGGGAACTGTTCGAGCGGGCCCGGTCGATCGAAGAGAAGGAAGCCGAGCTCCTGCTCCTCGTCGGGGACCGGCTGCTCCCAGACCTCGAAGGATGAACGGTGATGGCGAAACCAGGCAAGAACGGACTGTCCCCCAGCGACTGCGTGTGGTCGTTGCCGGAACCGAGGCTGGACTCCAGCGAGACCGGACCCGCCGACGATCTGCGCCGGATCGAGCTGCGGCGTTCAGCACTCGCGATCGCGGATCTCAACCCGGTCGCCGAGAGCCTGCTGGTGCGCGCGGTCGCCGAACACGTCCGCAACGACATGCCGATGACATGACCGGAGACGAGCAAGGGTTCCTCCAGTTCGGCAAGGACACTGGTCTGGCGTCGGCGGCCGGTCTGCACAAGCAGGCCGAGATCCTCGGGGTCGACGTGCCGGTGGCGCTGCCCGAGCTGGCCGACCGGGCCGCGCCGAAGGTCGAGATCGACGGCATCGCGGGAAAGCTCGCCCCGGTCGCCGGGGGCCTCGTCATGGGCCACGATCCGGCCAAGCTCGAAGAAGGGCTTCGGGCGCTGGAGCGGCAGGAAGAGGACGCGAAGCTCCGCCAGCTGCTCGATCAGGCACAACGCCTGCTGAAGAAGAAGGGCTACCGCCTGGCGCTAGCACTGGTCGGGCAGGCGCTGGAGATCGCGCCGAAAAGCTCGACGGCCTGGATTCTCAAGGGGCGCTGTCATCTCGGCCTCGGCGAGTTCGAGCACGCGTTGGCCGCGCTGGACAAGGCGCGTGAACATGCGCCCGACCGGGACACGGTTCTTCTCACCATCTCGCTGCGTGAGGTATGGGAACGCCAGATCATACGAGAGCTTGAGCATGAATTCGCCACGCTCGTCCAGAAAGGCGACTTCGCCGGAGCCGAGCGGAGCATCGACGTCTGGCTGCGCCGGATGCCCGGCCATCCGGCCCTGCTCTACTACCGCTGCGCCGTGCTGCTGCTGACGGATCGGCTCGACGAAGCCAAGGAAGCCATCGAATCGGCGGCGTTGCGGATCGTGACCGGTGACGCCAACCTTGGCGTCTTCCGGGATTTACGCAGCGTGATCGCGCTCAAGGAGTCGGGCAGGTTTCTCGACGCCGCCCGGGAATCCCTGCGCAAGGGGAACCCAAAGCAGGCAGTCACCGAGCTGGCGGCGTGTCGAGCCGAAGTGAGCGGTACCGAACGGTTCGAGAACCTGTGGTCGTACGCGCACGAACGGAACGCGCGCAACGCACGATGGGCGTTCATGCAAGGTATGCGCATGCGGAAGGCGAAAGGGACGAACGTCCGTCCACTCGTCGGTGCACAGCTGGAGGAGTTCCGGTGCTGGCTGGTCGGCGAGGAGATCGCTTCGGGGCTCGAGGCCATGAAGAAAGGCGACTTCAAGCTGGCTGAACAGATCTGCGGCGCCGCCGAAAGAATCGACGACGGCTGTAACTTCATCGCCTACCTGCACGCGGCGGCCATCTACAGGCTCGTCGACGATACGCTGGCGCGGCCGTCGGCGAACCTGGGCGAGGCCGAAACAAGGCTGTGGGCGGCCACTCATCTCGCGGCGCAGGCCTCGCAAGACAAGCTGATCGGGAAACTCGGCAACACCCTGTACACATCGGTCACGAAGTTGCGGGAAGAGGTCGAGAAGGCAAACGCGATCAGCAGCTACTTCAGCGATTTCAACGAGCTTATGACGAAGTACGGGTTCAAGGTCGCCACGACGCTGTCGCGCTACGAGCGGGACAGCGTCGTGGCGACCTTGGAGCGGATCCGGAGTGATGTGGCACAGCTGCGGCGTGACTATCACCTGGCACCGCAGGAAGACGAGGTGCTCAGGAAGCTCACGGCCACAATCACCCGCGTCATGCCACCGCGCTAGCCACTAGCCTGTGGGGCTCGAATACTGGATGGTGGGTGTGACCTGCGGGTTTCGGGTGCCCGGTTGGGTCATGCTGTGATCTGATACTCGCTGGTGAGCCCGTTGAGGATCGCTCGGCGGCGAACCTGATAGCCGATCAGGTTGATCACTGGTGGTGGTTGGGTCTCGGCTTGGGCCGGTGCGAGTTGCCCGAGCGTCCGGTGTGGCCGCGCGGTGTTGAAATCAATGCCGCTAAGTTAGGGAGCCTTCAAGATCATCTGCTAGCGTCTGACCTGCGGGAACACGGGCCTCATCAAGATCGTTAGCGGCCTAACTTAGCGGCATTGTTGTGTCCTGAACGCGAAGGAGAGGTTGTCATGTAGGCACTCTGCTGGTTGCGATGCTGCACGGGAGATGAAGGTTGTGGCCCTTCGGAGCCGCCC
>Ga0136614_10001649_pt1 | contig 13288 bp, 16 predicted proteins | sample AntDrymUQ2792106_2_FD_106643 | JGI IMG/M metagenome (GOLD analysis project Ga0136614, IMG submission 106643) | Polar desert sand microbial communities from Dry Valleys, Antarctica - metaG UQ279 (21.06) | ecosystem: Environmental > Terrestrial > Soil > Desert | place: Antarctica: Dry Valley...
CTGCACAGCCAGAGGTCACTCGAGGTACGCCATGCTTGGGTAGACCCGCATGCCGGACATACGAAACCCTCTGGCCAGCGGAGGCGCTCAAGGTAGCGCCTGCATGCAGCATCGTCCGGAAACCAGGCCTGGAACTCCGACCACATGGCCGGGTAGTGTTGGCCCGCTCGGAGATCGATATCGTACGCCATAGCCACAACATGTTGAGTATACTACAGCTAAGTGGAGACCCCCTTATAAAGTCACCCACGATGTTCGGAACGATTTTTCCAGATCTCTGAGAGAACTAGGGATCTCCCTTCTCCCCGATGTCCACGATTCAGCGTTGCCTCTGGACGTTATCTTCGTCGGAGAATTCGACGAGGGCCTACTCGAGTTAGTCATGGGATTAAGTCAACGGGGATCGAAGCGCGTCCTCACGGTCACGGGGTCCGGCGTGCTCCCAAACAAGCTCGAGGCATGGAGGATCCTGCGCGCTGGAGCTTCGGATGTCTTGATTTGGCAGAACAACGGAAATGCGGCTCAGTCCATTGCGGCTCGACTGAATCGATGGGCCCTAGTGGAATCACTCATGACGGGCCCCTATGTCCGCAACCACCTCATTGGGCAAAGCCCGGCCTGGAAGGCGACGGTACGGCAGGTGGTCGAGATTGCGCACTTGTCGGATGCTTCCCTGCTCATTCTCGGCGAAAGCGGAACGGGCAAGGAACTGGTAGCGCATTTGATCCATGCCCTCGATCCGAGAGAAAACAAAAAGGAGTTGGTTCTGCTGGATTGCGGCACGCTGGCACCGGAACTGGTAGGCAGCGAATTCTTCGGCCACGAGCGGGGAGCTCTCACCGGCGCCGTAAATGCCAGGGATGGCGCCTTCGCCATGGCCGACGGGGGCACTCTCTTTTTGGATGAGATCGGCGAATTGTCCCTGCCTCTGCAACCCCAACTGCTGCGGGTGGTACAAGAGCGCACCTATAAACGGGTAGGTGGCAACGTGTGGAATCGAACCGACTTCCGCCTCGTATGCGCCACCAATCGGGATCTGACCGCATCGGCGGAGCGCGGCGATTTTCGCCCCGATCTGTATTACCGGGTTGCCAACTGGATTTGCCGCTTGCCGCCACTTCGGGAACGTAAAGAAGACGTTCTGCCCCTGACCCATCACTTTCTGAAGGAGTTAAGGCCCGCCGACGCGCCCTACGAGATCGACGAGCCGTGCGCCAGTATCTGACGAGCCGCGACTACCCGGGCAAAGTGCGGGAGCTTAAGCAACTGATCTGCCGTATCTGCTACCGACATGTCGGTGCCGGCCCCATCACTCTTGGCGATATTCCCGAGGACGAACGCCCCACCGATAGTTGTTGGTGCTGTGACCGGCGAACACCCGAATTCGACCGGGCCATTCAATCTGCATTGATGCTGGGGGTCGGGTTGAAAGAAATCAGTCGCGCTGCGACGGAAAGCGCGATCCGCATCGCCATGAACGAAGAGGAAGGCAATCTGCAACGGGCGGCGAGAAAGCTGGGCGTGACCGACCGCGCCCTGCAGTTGCGCCGGGCGAATCAGCAGTTGAACGATTAGTCGCGATATGCGGCAACCTTCTTCAGAAGAAGGGAGACGAACTGCCATGCCAGGGATCACTCGCTTCGACTAGCACCGCGGCGGCACGGACCGGCAAGCCCCCGCCCGGTTTGGCACCTCGACGGACGGCTCGAATCAGCCGCAGAAAGTTTCCGCCGAGTACCAACTGTTCGTCCCACGGTAATAAACCCAAGACACGCACTTTAGCCAGCTCAACGCCGGGGTGCAGCCATGGCCCATCCGAGCCGAATAGGATTTTGGCCGGGCCAGCTCGCTTGACCGCCTGCTCCAGCAAGTCGAACCGACGCACGCCGGCCGTATCCGCGAACAGATTACGATGGCGCACGAGATGATCGATCAGCGCCAATTGGGCCCGCCAGTCGTCGGCGAAGCTGCCGAGATGCGGAATGATGAAATTGACGCCGGGATATTCCTGAGCGAGCAGTTCGCACACGGATACCTCGCCCGCCACATCGTAAAGCACCGGCAAGGCGAAGGCCCGCGCCGTCTCGCAGATCTCGCGGGTGATGCGTGCGTCGTGTCGATGCACCTTGATGCCGACAAAACCGTAGCGCTCGACGGCGACCTTGACCAACTCGTACACGCGTCCCCGGTCGCGTTCGGGATGGACAAATGCGAGGCCGTAGAAGCGATTGGGCCTGCTGGCCACAATGCGCGCCACCTCCGCGTTGGCGCTGGCATAGTCCGAATGAAAAGCGGCGAACAGCACCGTCCTTTGGATACCCGCCTCCGATGCCCGACGCAGGTAGGCTTTCAGTGGCGCCTTGGTATCCGAAGGCCCCGTCAATCCGTCGCCGGTTCCGGCATGGCAGTGACAATCGATGATCATGGGGCACCTCCATCATGAAATTCTGATGAGCCCGCGGCGCGCCGCGATCGGCAAGTCGATCGATTGACCTGCCATTTGCGCCAGGAAATGAATGCTGGTGGCAATGCCCTTGAAGAAATTGGGCAGATGGAATTTTTCGTTGGGCGCATGCCTACCATCATCGGGCAACGCGAATCCCATCAGCACCGTGTGCATCCCCAGAATGTCGCGCAGCAGCGCGATCACCGGGATGGTGCCACCCGACCGCAGGAAAACCGGTGTGGAGCCGAATCCGTAACGATAGGCGGAAACGGCGGCGCGCATGGCCGGATGCCGACGGTCGATCACGGCGGGCCTTGCCGACGACTGTTTGCGGACGAAGGATCGTACGGTCGATGGCGTGCAGTGGTCGACATGGCACCGAAACAAGCGCTCGATCTCCTCCGGCTCCTGATCCGGGACCAAACGGAAATTGAGCTTCACCACAGCGCGGTCGGGAATCACCGCCTTGGGACCGGCGCCTTGATAACCCCCGAGGATGCCGTTGATGGTGAGCGCCGGGCGAATCGTGGTTCTTTCATAAAGTGTGTAGCCCGGCTCGCCCCAGGCATGTTTCGCTCCGGCGTTGCGCACAATCTCGACATCGCTCGGCCCGTAAGCCTTCATGTAAGCCCGCTCACGCGGGGTCCAATCTAGGACCTGGCTATAAAAACCGGGTATCCTCACCCGCCCAGCTCTATCGTGTAACGAGGCAATGATTTCGCAAAGGACCTGCAGCGGGTTGTGGATGACTCCGCCATAGAGACCGGAATGGAGGTCCCGGTCAGCGCCGCGGATTTCCAGTTCGAGACTAAGCGCCCCCCGCATCGATTCCGTGATGGCCGGCCGATTTGGCGCCAGCATGGGCATGTCTGACAATACCGCCACATCGGCGGCCAATGCGTGGCGATCACGGCGGAGAAAGGCTGTCAGATTCGGGCTGCCGATTTCTTCCTCGCCTTCGAATAGACACTTGACGTTGACCGGCAGTTCTCCCCCTGTCTGGAGAAACGCCTCCAGCGCCTTCATGTGAGCGAACAGTTGGCCCTTATCGTCAGAGGCGCCCCTACCATACAGGTCATTACCACGCACCATCGGCTCGAACGGCGGCGATTGCCATTCGTCGAGGGGCTCGGCGGGTTGGACATCGTAATGCCCGTAGATCAATACCGTGGGCCGCCCCGGCGTATGACAACACTCGGCATAGACAATGGGGTGACCGCCGGTAGGCACCACCGTTACCCGCTCCATGCCAATCCGACGCGAATGCTCGGCCAGCCATGCCGCACATCCTTTCACATCGTCTGCATGCTCGGGTTGTGCGCTGACACTAGGGAAGCGGATGAAATCCTTCAGTTCCGCCAGAAAAACGGCGCGGTGTGTCCGGCAGTAGGCGATGGCCGGAGCGCTTGGGCCGAGCGATATGCTTGAAAACTCCCTTGGCGCACCCACGGCGGAAAACATGGCGGCTATGGGATGGGGAATTCGCTCGCCCGCAGCTCGTCGGCCAGCACGGTCGCCTTGCGCCCCGCCGACGAAAAGCCGATGCCGGCCCGGAAGGCTTGTGGCTCCGAGGCCGTGGAATGGCGATTGGTCCGCACTTACGTTACACCCGCGGGCCCACCAAGGAGATCAAGCAGGCCACCGGAGTCATAACGATTATGCGCTCCCTTTAGGACAAGAACCCGCGCGGGAGACCTTCCAGCTCGTTCGACGACAGAGCCACCGGCGCGACAAAGCGAACATGGAGATGATTGTCATGATTGGGCCAGGGCTTGACCCCGGTAGCTCTTGGATCGTTGAAGAAGATGTAACGAACCCCGAGTATACCGTTGGCTCGAATGAGGTTTATGAGCTCCTGCGTCAGGGCACGAGAATATTGCGGCGATTGGTACTCAGTTGGCTTCTCACGGCCATCGTTCCGCATTAGCCGAATGTCTACATCGACACCTTTCTGATGTGATTTATGGCCCCGCATTGGTCCACCACCGTGGACGCTGATGTCTCCAATACCGATCCTTGGGCCTTGCGGGTACGCTTTTTGCCGAACGGATGCAATGGCTTGGAGAGCATGAATCGACTCCCGCCATCTACGGCAAGTCGCAGCCCCAGGATCTGGTTCAAAGACCGCTGCACCCAGCGGACATAGTCGGGGCTTTTTCGAGACACTTCTCCTTGCCATGTTTCAGCGAAATCGGTACTTAACAGCTCTTCAGCGTTATCCAATGCCGAGTTAAGCCCAAACGGTTCCTCCCGGAAGCGAAACTGATATGTCATGGCTCATCTCCTTTCCCGAGTTTCGTTGCTTGGGCAATTCCATTTGTCAATGAGGAATTGTGCCCCCTGAATGCGGTCCTTCAAATAGCGCGCGGGTAACTCATCATGATCCACGGTTGTTTTCACAGCCAATACATTCGGCTTACATTTAACAACGGGTACATTAGGCATGCTCTTCCCTAAAAGTCCCTCGCATAATCGTTGCCCCGGGTTATTGGGACGGTAATAGATGTACAACCGATGCGACCGCGCCCAGTTTGCCCACCCATCAGCACCGCCCATGTTGAAAGGGTCGAACGCCCAACACTCCTGAATCTGCGCTGCGGAGGTGTCACTCCCCATGGCGATCGCTCGCATGACAGACCCACTACCTGAATGACACGCAAGGATGATGTTCCCGATGGAGGGAGTTTTTTGCCCCCCCGCATAGGGACCGTACCGTTTCAGTGCCGCCATCACCTGGTCCAAAAACCTATCAAAGACCGCAGGGCGGATCAGATCTCCGGGCTCATTTTTTGGCCCTAGCGTCGGAGCGACAAGAATCACGTTCTTTTGGCTTTTATTTACTTCTTCCCGCAGCAGAAATTGGGGCAAGCGCCAGTATTCATCAACCGAGTGATGTGGTTTATGAGATCTCCGCTTAAACCCATGCAGATAAACAATGAGGTCGACTGGCGACAGCGGGCAATAATTGTCCGGAACAAAAATCCCTGTCATCGATTTCGCTTTGCCAAGAGGTATATTTAGTGGGATGTCCACATAAAGCGTGTATGCGAGTGGCGTCTTTTCGGGATTGCTGAGGAGGGTAGGAGCTGGTACAGGCGATGGGACAGCGCTCGTTTGTGGCGGTGGCGCTACCTTACCCGAAGACGGGCTTGCCCCTGCGGCCCTGAGCGCACGGTCTGTTTGAGCACCGACAACCCCATCGACCCTCAATCCCTGGCGCTGTTGGAAACTGCGAATCGCGCTGTGGGTCTGCCGGCCGAGGATGCCATCCACAGCAAGGCGCAGATCCAGGATCTGGTTCAAGGACTGCTGAGCCCAGCGAATGTAGGCTGGGCTTCCGCGACTGACTTTACCCTGCCAATTGCCTTCTGATTCGGCATCGAACGACTCGTATACGTCGAATCCCGAATAACCCCCAAACGGCTCTGGTTTAAAAGCAAATGCGTATTTCATGACTGTTTCCCGCCTTTTTTGTCTCCGCCTGAGAGGCGTCGCTCAACGAAAGTGCCCGCGTTGATCGCCGCGAGCATTGACCTGCCAGGACGCATGATTCGCCTCAACCAGGGGCCATCATAACCTCTACACACCTAGGACGCTGATCTCACGCCCTCGGCGAACCCACTGGCCGCTGCGTGCCGATTTAGGGGTTGCGCCGGTCATATCGTTACCTACTGTAGCAATATCGGGAAGGCTTCCGACATGCCTACGTGCGGCGGCAATGAGTGCCGACTTAACGGCCGCTTGCGGATCGACAGAAGGTGAAGCAAGCGCCGCCTTTTGCGCCGCTGTACCTGCAAGTCGCACGAAGCGGCGCGCCATCTCGAATTCCCGTTCCTCCTGATTCAGCTCCGCGAACTCCATTTCCAATGCCTTGCTCAGGGCTCCGCCCAACGCACTCCCGAGTGCGGTACCAACGCCGGGGATAGGAATAAAGGAACCAAGCGCCCCGCCGACTAAGGGCAGCGCTGCTTTGGCCACCCCCTTGAGCACACCTCCTAGCGGCTTGGCGATCTTGCCGACGACCGAGCCCACCTTCTTGAGACCCTTCCACGCGCCCTTGAGTAACTTCCCGAGAAACTGGTCCAGTTCTTCCTCGTTGGAGACGGACAATAGCTCGGCGGCCAGGTCGATTTCCTCGGCTTCGCTGAAGGGACTTTCCAACTCCGTTTCTCCGTAAAGTTCCGGATCTCCAGGAAACTCGAACTGTTCGTATTCGAGCGAATCCGCTCTTCGGCATTTGGAACATTGGCAATTTAGGCTGTGCATGGTGGTCTCCTCAGAATGAGTTTTGTTGCATTTGCTCGACCCGCGGCGCGCCCCACCTTCGAGAAACGCACACCTCTTCATGCGCTATGGAATCGGTGGGTAACGCTTCGCTTTATTCCCCCCGATCCGCGCGACTGCTTATAGGTCCTCCAGCCCTCGACATGTGGGCGTGACTTCGAACTGTGGGAGCACCTACGCGGCGCGGATGCCGAGGTGCACGTGGTCGTAGTGGCCCGACACCCGCCAGAGCAGCTGGAGCCGGTAGCGCCGGTCGCCGACCTGGATGGTGTGCTTGGTGTTCTGCGGGATGCCGTACTTCGTCGCAATCGCCCGGGCCAACTGGTCACCGCGTGAGCCGCTCACCCCGAAGTCGGTGGCGAAGGCCGTGGTGTTGCCGGTGTAGTGATCCGACCCGGTGTTCGAGCCGACCCGGATGGTGGCGTCGTAGTCGCGCTTCTGGCAGGTCACCGGCACGCCCATCGAGGCGGCGATTCCCTTCGCGGCGTCGGCGACTCCCTCGGAGCCACCCCAGCCCTTGCCGTAGCGGATCGAACCGGATCCGCCCGAAGGGCCGCTACTTGGCGTGCCAGACGGCGTGCCGATCACCACGATGCCCAGCTTGCTCAAGGTCTGCGAGCCGACGATCCCGTCGGCAGGTATGCCTCGCGAGCGCTGAAAGGACTTGACGGCCCCCTCGGTCAGCGAACCGAAGATCCCGTCCGCTGCCCCAGGGCTGAACCCGAGCGCCGCGAGCCGGTTCTGCAGCTCCGTCACCGCCGATCCCTTCGAGCCCCGCCGGAGGACCGGCCGGCTGCTGGGAGCGGTCTGCGGCGACGGAGGCAAGCCGGCCGGTGGACGCGGGGTTGAGCTGCCCGGGGACGACCCCCCCCACCACGAGCCGAGCGTGTCCCAGAACGACTCTAGTGACTCCTCCCCTTCCCACTCCGTGTCGGGAGCCGTGGTACCCGCCGCTTGATCGCCGCCATCCGGCGGCGGCGCGGTCTTGCCGCTTCTTGCCCGCAGCAACGCCTCCCGGGTGTCAGGGCCGACGATACCGTCGACGGGGAGTCCTTCACGCTGCTGGAAGCTGCGAACGGCGCTCCGCGTCGCCGCATCCATGATGCCGTCCACTGGAAGCCGCAGCCCGAGTACATCGTTTAACGCGCTCTGCACCCAGCGCATGTCCTCCGAGCCAGAGGGTGCAGGCTGGCCAGAATAAGGTTCGCTCACGAGACCGTAAGGTACTCCCCACGGCCCTCGCCGCCGAAGGCCGCTTGGTCTGGGCTTTCGTACCGGTGGCTTCTTCGGGCGAGTTGGCGAAAACGGGCTGCGCCCTGGACCTTGTCCGGCCCTGTAAGGGGAACGGAAACCGGATCTCGGTCTGGGAGACGGCCGCGCCCTGCCCCTCTCGCTTTCCTCTTCGAACACTTCGCTCTGGAATTCGGGAGCGATTTCGAAAGGTATCGTTTCAAAGCCGAGCTCTTGTTTCATGATTAGCCTCCGCGATTGTTTTGACAGCGGTTGCTGTTATTTCGGACGTTCGATAGTCAGCGCTGTATAGGGTGGAGCACTCGCTTTCCCGCCAAGGAAAGCAAAGGGCGTCATACGGGACGCGAGGTCGGCGACCTGAGACAAGGGCACGACGCGAGATACTTGGGTCGCGGTTCTCCCGATAGTTTGGGCCGCCCGTTGGGCAGTTCGGCCGACATCCTTCGCTACTCCGGCCACGCTGCGTACGAGTCCGCCAAGAAACAGGTCGACTTCCTCTGGTTGATCAAACAGTGGAATCTCTTCGAACCGCGGGTAAGGTACATAGGAGTCGAACGGTTCGGCTTCGAATATGAACTTGGTCGTCATCGGTCTATATCCTCTTTAGGATTTTGGCGCCATTTGCCAACTCATCCAGCGCCTCCACGCAACGATCGATGTCCATCGCGCCATGTCGGGCCGTGATCAGAAAACTCAGGCGCGGGTCTCCGCCTCCACGTACGAAAGGCGCGACCATCTCGACGTGGGAGTGCTCAGGCTGACCCCGTTCCATATCCCTATGTCCACCCCGCGTCCTGCATAGTGGTCGGAACCTTCCCCGTGACGCCCGTAAACCGGTGCCGCCCTAAATGCAAATTGGTATCTCATGGGCCGACTCCATTCCGCCGAATGCAATATTTCGCCAACAACGTCGTTTGCCTTGAACCTGCCCCCGACCTTTCAGTGGGTTTCCCCGTTCTTACCTCAATAACCGACCTCACGTCTGTGCAGATTGGGGTCACGAACTCCAACGCCGATAAACTGAGGGGAAGTTGGGGTTCCTTCGTCACCCCAACCTCCTTGCAGCTCAAGTCAGCCTATCTTGATGACAACGAAGTATTCTTGACTATTCACGAAACCATTCGCGTCGGTCGTTACGGTCTTTTGTCCGACGCTGTCACCCACGTTGCCGCCGAGGGTGGTCAGTTTCCCGGGCTCTATTTTGACGACGATGTCGCAATGATAGCCCGGTGTGCCCGGCCGGACACGTTCCAGGTCAGTCGGCACGTTCTGGTAAGTGGTACAGACCAGATCGCCAAGCTCAGGCGCCGCCTCGTTGAGCCGATAAGCCTTGAAAGGACTGCAGTTGCCTGACATTCGGTTTTGATAGGATGCAGCGATGTAAGTGGAGTGATAACTGTTGTAACTGAAGTCTCTGCCGGCACCCGCTTTGCGCAACACCCAACAAATAAATGCGGCACTCCAGGCGTAGAGCTGATCGGCAAAGTGCGCCGCATCGGAGGGGGTCATGCCAACGCCAGTGAGCCAGTAGTCGACCAGTATGCTGCGCGCCGAATCGTCCCACTCCTTGAGCGTGCCATTCTTCCACCGCAACCGTTCCCCGACAGCCGTAATAACAATGTTTGAGCGGAGCGTGGTGAGCATCACTGCCGGCCAGACCACCGTACAGGCTGGCCGGGGCGGTGCAATTGGCGCCGATGGCCTGGGAATTGGGCTCGGCTGTGCGCCTCCCGTGCCCGGCTGGGCATAGAGCTGTCCCCAGGTCTGCGGACCGACGATGCCGTCGACGCCGAGACCGCGCGCGCGCTGGAACGAGCGCACGGCAGCGTCGGTCAGCGAACCGAAGATGCCGTCGGCCGCACCCGCACTGAAGCCAGCCGCAGCGAGCCGGCGCTGCAGGTCGGTGACCGCCGAGCCGCGCGAGCCTTGGCGCAACGTCGGCATGCTTGGGGGAGATTCGAGGTCCAGCGTCTCGAACTCGTAGACCTCGCCCTGGTCTTGCGTCGGCTCGGGCTGCGGCTCGGCAGGCGGCGCAGCGGCAGCGGCCGGGTGCCGGGCGTCGAGCAAGGCCTTCTCGGTATCGGGCCCCGCGATCCCGCTGGCCGGCAGCCCCCTCTGTTTCTGGAAGCTCCGCACCGCACTCCGTGTTTCCGGACCCATGACACCCGTCACCGGGAGTCGCAAGCCTAAGATTCGGTTAAGCGAGTCCTGTATCCAGCGGACACGCTCCGAACCGGACGGTTCAGGCTCGCCCGGATAGGGCTCGCTCGCGAGGCCGTAGGGCTCGTGGACAACCGCCCTAGGTCCCCTGCGCCGCTTCGGGGGTGGCCGACGTCTTGCCGTCGTGGCTCCACGCGGGCGCAGTCCAGGCCCAGAGCGGGGCCGGGAATACCGGCTTCCGCCTCCGGCGAACGACCGGCGGCGTCCTAATTCGCTTTCCTCTTCGAATAGTTCACTCAGGAATTCGGGAGCGATTTCGAAAGGTATCGTTTCAAAGCCGAGCTCTTGTTTCATGATCCACCTCTTGAATGGCTGTGCCGACATTTTTGTAGCCAATCGGCTGACAAGCCTAGATCGGCTGGCGTCTGCCTTAAGGTCGTTGGGGTTTTGGCGTCATTGGCCAACGCATCCAACATGTCTATACATCGATCAATCTCCATGGCGCTGTGTCGGGCCGTGATCAAAAAGCTCAGACGGGCTTCCGTGTCATTGCGGGGTCGCGACAATACGGCTTGGACACCCCGCTGAGAAAGACGTTGATGCAGCCGTACAGCCGCAGGCCCGACGATTCCGCGTATGGTTCGAACCGGGAACCATCCGCCTATGGAAGACCAGCCAATCAACTCCAATCCTTTTCGGAATTGTCCGACCCGCTGAGCCAGCCATTGCCTCAGCTGATTGCCCTGATCCCGGTTCACAGTCAGCGCACGCTCAGCCGCGTGGATGACGGCGACCGAAGGTGGACTGCAGTGCACCCGCGTATCGCTAAGGGTTGCGAACCGCCGCAGCATGAGCTCACTTCCTGCAAGCGCCGCCATCGGTATGCCGAATCCTTTGGCTAGCGATGCGCCCACCAGAATGTCCGGGCCGAAATGGCCGCTCCAGCGCAACACACCGCCCCCACCGTTACCGTAGGGTGGGTGGGCTCCAGGCTCTTCCCCCAGGATCCCCAGGGCCTGGGTGTCGTCCAGAACCAGCAGCCCGCCGAACCGCCGCACGATGTCCAGGTAGTGGCCAATGGGTGCCGGCCCGCCGCACGCGGGGCAAAAGCCGTCGGCGAACAGGTCGCCGAACTGGTTATGTGCACCCTGGGAGAGCACGAGATGCACTTCCTTGAGCGCGTTGAGCACCGGGAAGGCATCGGCCTTCACTGTCGTATCGTCATCCTGCTTGTAGAACACCGTGCATAGACGCAACAGATGGTGGAAGCCCTCCAGGAACTTGGAGCGCGTGTCCGCGGGCCTGAAATCCTGCACCGCTTTGCCTTCCAGCCGCAGCCCGTAGTGGTGATCGTACTCGTAGTTCCGCCGCCCCAAAGTGAGCCGGTGCTGCTCGTCCTGAATGTACCCCCAAAAGAGGTTGTTCAACGGGCGCAGCGGATCGATTTCCATATTGGCAAGCGGATCCTGGCCGGTGCGTGACCGCACGTTTTGGAATCGCCGGCTGATGAAGTTCACAGTTTGCACGAGCATGCCTTCCTCGTGCCAGGGGGGCAGATGAGTTCCAACAGGCAGGGGCTGTCGAGTTTCTCTTGCAAGATCCCGAAGCAATTGTCCAATTTGCCGGTTGTTAGGTTGGCCTCCCCGAACGCTGTGCTTTTGATTGAAATATCAGGTAATTTCTGACGAATCACAGCGAGGTAAGGTAATACGAAAGGTAATACACCTCCATTCCTATTCACGTTTACGAGGTATTCCGTATTGAAGACGTCTATTAGATCTAGATCGTTTTGTGGTGTCGGCAGGTCTCTTCGGTCCAGGTAGGCATTATCGCGGTTCGGGTCGAACGGCTGTAGTAGTCTATCCTTAGCCTGCAGTACCCCGCAGTTGACCATCACGAAAGCCTCGGTCGCAGCCTTTACGACGCGATAGGCATCGCTATCGGTAAAAGGCAGGAAGCGTTTTTTGATCAACTCACTGTATTCTGCATTCTTAGCAACAAAACGTTTAGCTTCAAAGCCTGGGGTTGGCGGTGGTCCACCGCAGAATATCCAATCCATGAAGCGCAGATAAGTGTTGAACGAGAGCGCATCCGTGCTGTTACGGATCCCCGTCCAGAACGCCACATCTTCGGTGAACTCGGTCTCCGTGCGCGTCAAGCTGGTGGTGGTCTTGATCTCGCCGGCGATGTTCTGGATATCATCCATCACCCTGCCATTGACTCCGGCCCGTACGGTGGACCCGTCCGCCCTGCGTGCCTTGGCTTCCGCAAAAACGTCGCCGGCCCGCATACGCTGGGTCTCCAGGGCGATTTCCGATGTGCCCCCGGACGCGCCGGACTGCGTGGACAGCAGTTTGTTATTGAACAGAAACTCGATGAGTTTCACATCCATCAGGCCGGTATTCTCGAACCTGAGATTGGCCGGCTTCCCTACTACCAGGTTCGAGCACGGGGTCGGCGCGCAAGCAGCATCCGCTCCCCAGGTTTCGAAGTTGAAAGCGAGGCCGCTATCCTTTTGCGACACGAAGAACGTAAGTTCCTTGCACCCGTAGGCGGCTACGGCATAGGAGCCGTAGCGGTCCTCCTGGGCGCCGGCTGTCTTCCTTTTGGCCGGGGAGTAGATCTGCTCCACCCAGGGACCTGCGCACCCCGTGTGGGGCAATTCCAGCCAGTAGTCGGCCGCCGGGAGGCGGAACACGATGCAGCCATCGCTTTCCGTGCGTTTTTCATCCACCAGCCGGGGCCCGCATTCTCCGCCGATGTCGTCGAACACCCGGATCAGCCCGCCCTCCAGCGCGGCCCGGAGTTCCTCGTCCTTACCGGTGGCGACACCGAAGTACAGGCAAATCTTGAGTGTCCCATGGTAGTCGTCGTCGCAACGTTGCGTCTTGGTAGCCGTTTTCGTGACAATTTCCTCAGTTGATCGTTAAACGATGTCGGGCAAATCTGTTGACCACCGGAAGGCGCGCCTTCCGGCCGGTCTGTAGCGAGCAGGCTGCGGACACATCCAGCGTGCTGCGCAAAGCCCAGTGGGTGAGCAGCTTGGCCAGGATGACGCTTTCCTGCTCGGGGCTCATGCGTCCATCGGACTTGGCCTGGCCGATTACGGCGAATGCCAATGTCGGGGGTGCGCGATACATTCGGAAC
>Ga0136614_10001650_pt1 | contig 13287 bp, 13 predicted proteins | sample AntDrymUQ2792106_2_FD_106643 | JGI IMG/M metagenome (GOLD analysis project Ga0136614, IMG submission 106643) | Polar desert sand microbial communities from Dry Valleys, Antarctica - metaG UQ279 (21.06) | ecosystem: Environmental > Terrestrial > Soil > Desert | place: Antarctica: Dry Valley...
GATCGGCGCTCCTGGAGCGCTCCGTCCGTACGTCGACCGAGCTGGCGGTGTCAACCTTCTCGTCGACCCGCTGCTCGTCTCTCGTTTCCGTTCTGTTCGCCATCACATGACCTCCCGTGCGTTGGAGGGACATGGGGGTTGTGCCCGTTATCCGCCGCCGTAAATCGAAATCGGGAGGTCAAGGTCGACCTCGTCGAGCAAGGGATGCGCCTGTTCGAGCCTTGTGAGGACGAACTTGGCTCCAGGAGCGGCCTCCACGAGCCTCGTCTCGACTTCGTCCAGCCCCTCCAGCTCGATCAGCTCCTGCTTGAAGACCCGGGGGAAGCGGCCGCGGCCGAGGTACCACCCGTAGAACTTCTTCAGGAAGCTCGTCGCGCGGCGCTCGCCCAGCTCGCGGACGGTCTCACGCATGAAGAGGATCAGCTCGGCGACGACCTCCTCGCGGGTCGGCTCGCCGCCCTCGCCGAGGATCTCGCGGATCGCCCACGGGTTACCCTGCGCTGCGCGTCCGATCATCACGGCGGCTGCGCCGGTCGTGGCGAGAACGGTTTGAGCACGGGCCCGGGAAGTGACGTCTCCCGAAGCGATCACCGGTACGTCGACGAGCTCGACGAGGTCGGCGGTCAACGAGTGATCCGCCTCGCCGGTGTACATCTGCTTCGCCGACCGGGGGTGAAGCGTGAGCGTCGCGGCGCCGGCATCGACGAGTAGCGGGCCGACGTCCAGGCAGGTTCGCGAGCCGTTCTCGAGGCCGCGACGCATCTTCACCGACACCGGCACCGTGACCGCGTCGGCCACGGCGCGGACGATCGCTGCCGCGCGCTCCGGATCGTCCAGGCACGTCGCTCCGGCTCCCGTCTTCGTCACCTTCCTGACCGGGCACCCGAAGTTGATGTCCACGAGGTCTGCGCCCGCCGCCTCGACCATCCGGGCCGCCTCGGCCATGGTCGACGGGTCGGAGCCAAAGATCTGGACGGCCAACGGGTGCTCGTCGGAGGCGATCCGCAGATAGCCCAAGGTCCGCTCGTTTCGGTGCTCGAGGCCGGCACAGCTGACCATCTCGGAGCAGACGAGGCCCGCGCCGTAGCGACGGCCCTGGCGGCGAAAGGCCTGGACACTGACGCCAGCCATCGGGGCGAGAACGACGCGAGTGGGGATCCTGACGGAGCCGATCCACCAATCTGAACGAAGATTTACCTGCATAGAGCGGGAAAAATGTAGCTCATAGCGTTTGACGCCGTCCCCGGGCGCCGCTACCATGCGCCGCTTCAGCGACGGCCTCTGGGCCGCGCTTTTTTTGGGTCAAGGAGGCCATTACTGTGAAGGAAGTGATCCTCACACCCGAGGGTTACCAGAAGCTCAAGGACGAGATCCACTCTCTCTCGACCGAGAAGCGCCGTGAAGTCGCGGACCGGATTCGCATCGCCCGCGAGTTCGGCGACATCAGCGAGAACGCCGAGTACGACCACGCGAAGAACGAGCAGGCGATGCTCGAGCACCGGATCATGCAGCTCGAGGAGCGTCTCCTCGCCGCGCGCGTGATCGACAAGAAGGAGATCAGCAAGGACGTCGTCAGTGTGGGCTCCAAGGTGCGGCTGCGCGACGTCGCGGCCAAGGAGACCATCGAGTACCACATCGTGGGCTCGGCCGAGGCGAACCCGCTGGAGCAAAAACTCTCGAACGAGTCACCCGTCGGGCGAGCCATCCTGGGGAAGAAAAAGGGCGAGACCGTCGAGGTGACGACTCCGCGCGGCAAGGCCCTCAAGTACAAGATCCTCGAGATCAAGGCGGCCTAGTCTCGGCGGCTGCGCCGCCTCCTTTCGCAGAAAGTCTCACGACTTTCTGCCACGGTCCTGAAGCCGGGCCCGCTTCGCGGCGCGCGGCGCGTTCGTTCTCGGGCATCGACCCGAGTGCTCGTTCGGCACAGGGCAATCGAGCGTCACTCTCCCAGCGTGGGGGACGGCAATAGACTCGGCCGCCATGAGCGCGCTGCCTAAACGATTTCCCGACCGCGTCGAGATCGCGTCCGTTCGCGCCGAGGCGGAGCCGCTCGAGGCCGGCCAGGAAGCAGAGGAGACGCACCGCGTCGCCGGCCGGGTGATGGCGCGGCGGGACCTGGGCAAGCTCGTCTTCCTCGATCTGGTCGACCGCTCGGGCCGGATTCAGCTTCTGTGCGCCGTCGACCGCACGGGCCCGATCGACCTCGACCTCGGCGACATCGTCGGCGCCGAGGGCCGCCCCTCGAAGACCAAGCGCGGCGAGCCATCGATTACCGTCGAGGAGCTCATCCTGCTCGCGAAGATCAAGCGACCGCTGCCGGACACCCACCACGGGCTCAAGGACGTGGAGGCGCGCTACAGGCAGCGCTACCTCGATCTCGTCATGAACGACGAGACACGTCGCGACTTCGAGATCCGCGGTGGCGCCGTCACGGCGATCAGGCACTGGCTCGATGAGCGCGGGTTCCTCGAGGTCGAGACGCCGATTCTCCAGCCTCGCTACGGCGGCGCCTTCGCCCACCCCTTTGTGACCCGCTCGAACGAGCTGGATGCCGACGTGTATCTCCGGATCGCGACCGAGCTCTACCTCAAGCGCCTGGTCGTCGGCGGCCTGGAGAAGGTCTACGAGCTCGCCAAGGACTTTCGCAACGAGAGCGTCTCCTACAAGAACGCACCCGAGTTCACGATGCTCGAGTGGTACGAGGCGTACGCCGACTACCGTGACACGATGGAGCGCATCGAGCAGCTCGTCCCGGCTGTGGCCGACGAGGCGCTCGGCACGACGCGTGTCAGCTTCCGCGGCCACGACGTCGACCTCGCGGGTCCGTGGAAGCGAGTCAAGCTCGTTGACGCGCTGGAGAGCGAGGGGCTCTGGAGCCGCGACGAAGAAGAGCTTCGCGCCCGCCTGAACGAGCGCGACGTCGACACGGCGGCCGACAAGGACTGGGCCCAGCTGCTCGACCATGCGATCAGCTCATTCGTCGAGCCGGCGCTGATCGAACCGACGATCCTGCACGACTACCCGGTCGAGCTCTCGCCGTTCGCGCGGGCCACCGAGGACGACCCGACGATCGTGGAGCGCTTCGAGTACTTCGTCGGCGGCATGGAGCTCGGGAACGCGTTCAGCGAGATCAACGACCCGGACGAGCAGGCCGAGCGCTTCGCGCAGCAGTCGGCGCAGGTCGCGGGTGAGCCGGGCGATCCCGACTACGTCGAGGCGCTCGCCTACGGCATGCCGCCCACCGGCGGGCTCGGCCTCGGGATCGATCGCCTGTCGATGGTGCTGACCGGCAAGGAGACGATTCGCGACGTGATCCTCTTCCCAGCACTCCGGGAGCGCCCGGCGTGAAGCTCGTCGTCCTCGCCGGAGGCTACGGGACGCGCATCAGCGAGGAGAGCGCGGTCCGTCCGAAGCCGATGGTCGAGATCGGTGGTAAACCGATCCTGTGGCACATCCTCAAGATCTACTCGGCTCATGGGATCAACGATTTCGTGATCGCCGCCGGCTACAAGGGCTATCTGATCAAGGAGTACTTCGCGAACTACTTCCTGCACAACTCGGACGTGACGATCGACCTCGAGCGGAACGAGGTCACGACCCACGTCTCGGGCGCGGAGCCGTGGCGCATCACGATCGTCGACACCGGCGAAGACACGATGACGGGCGGGAGGCTCCGCAGGCTGCGGGAATACGTCGAGGGGGAGCGCTTCTGCCTGACCTACGGCGACTGCGTCGCGGACATCGACGTGACCGCCGAAGTCGCGTTTCACGAAGCCTCGGGCGGAATGGCCACCCTTACGGTGGTGCAGCCGCCCGGTCGGTTCGGCGCCGTCAACCTGGCCCAGGGCAATGATCAGGTCACTGAGTACACCGAGAAGCCGGCAGGGGACGGGGGCTGGGTCAACGGCGGCTTCTTCGTCGTCGAGCCGTCCGTACTGGATTACATCGACGGGGATGCCACCATCTGGGAGCACGAACCTCTCGGGCGCATGGCGGACGAGGGCAAGCTTTTCGCCTACCGCCATCGGGGCTTCTGGCACCCGATGGACACGCTTCGGGATCGCATGATCCTCGAGGAGATGTGGGCTGCCAAGGAGGCGCCGTGGCGGGTCTGGCGCTAGCCGGAGCGGGTATAACGCGCGTCTTGCTCCGCCCGTAGGCGGTCGATCAGCCGTCCCTCCGGGATCTCGACGTCATCGTAGGTGAGCACGGAGTCCTTCGAGAGGTCGCGAACGACGTGGCATCCCTCGGCCAGGCCGATCGGCAGGAGCCGCTCGGCGGCGGCGACGTCGACGTTCTCGGCGAGGCCGTAGGTCAGGTAGCCGCCGAGTGAGTCGAGTTCCTGGCCCGCCGCGAGGTCGACCTTCGCGGCCGCGACGACGTCCACGAGCGGAGGCCCGAGCGGCGCGATGGCCGCGTCGTCGAAGAGGACGGCCCTGGCGACGGTGATCGGCACTTCGAAGTGGCAGAGGTGCCATGGCGTGTAGAAGCAATAGAGCGGCCCCTCGCCCATCTTGTAGAGGTTGAGGTAGTGCTGCTGCATCGGGTCGTCATGGGTTCCGAGGACGAAGACTCCCGGACTCGGAACGGCGCCAACGATGTAGTCGACGAGGCCCGGGCCCTCCGTGAGCTCGTCCAGTGGGAAGAGCTCACGGGCCTGGTCGACGTGGGTTCCCGTCTCGACGGTCGGGCCGTGCATGCCGCGCTTCGCGACCCGCATCCCGGTCGCATTCGCGACGATCGCCTGCTCGAACGAGATCTTCGTCCCGTCCGCGAAGGACGTGACCATCCGGGGGTTCTGGCCCCATTGTCTCGCGAAACCCTCCTGCGTGGTCGGGTTTCGGTACGGATCGTGAAGGCCCTTGATGTTCCCGCAGAGCACCGGCTTGACCCCGATCGACTTGACGAAGCGGTAGAGGTTGAGCTGCACGCCGGGCTGATCCCCGTCTGCGTTCGTATAGACGACGCCGGCAGCCTCGGCCTGGTCGCGGAAGAGCGGCCCGACGGTGCCGTCGAGCTCCGCGTTCATGAGGATGACGTGCTTCCCGTGCTCGATCGCGGTCTTCACGACGAGGGCGCCGTTCTCCACGGCTCCGGTGACCTCGATCACGGCTTCGACCCCGGGATGGCTCGCCGGCAGAAGCGGATCCTCCGTGACGGCGTAGCGTCCCGCACGGACCGCCGCGTCGAGCTCGCCGGCCGAGCCGACGTCCACGACGTCGTCGGCGCCCGCCTCGGCATACGCCTGGCGTGCCCTCTCGACGTTCCGGTTCGCGATTGCCACGAGGCGTATGCCCGGGACCGCGCTCAGGATCTGCAGGGCGATCCCGCGGCCCATGAACCCGGCGCCGACCATCGCTACGCGGATGGGGTTGCCCTCGCGCCGGCGCTCCTCGAGCGCCCGGTCGACGATGATCACGCCCTGCTCACCCGGTGAAGTCCGGCCAGGCCGCGTCCTTGTCGGACACGACCACGTGCTCCGGGTCCGGCCACTGGATGCCGAAAGCCGGATCGTCCCAGCGAACGCCTCCTTCTGCCGACGGCGCGTAGAACTCGGTCACCAGGTAGTGCACCTCGGATTCGGGCACGAGAGTCTGAAAGCCGTGCGCGAACCCCTCGGGCACGTAGAGAGCCCGGCGGTTCTCCTCGGTGAGGTCGACGCCGATCCACTGCTTGTAGCCCGGCGAGTTCTCCCGCAGGTCGATGATCACGTCGTGGATCGCGCCGCGGGTGCAGCGGACGATCTTGACCTCCGCGTGGGGAGCGCTTTGAAAGTGCATTCCGCGCAGCGTCCCCTGCCTCGGGTTCCAGGAGACGTTCGCCTGGACGAGGTTGATCGCGAGCCCGTGGTCGGCGTACTCGTTCGCGCACCAGGTGCGGGCGAAGAAGCCTCGCTCGTCCTCCCGCCGCTCGAGCTCGATCACGAATGCCCCGGGGAGCTCCGTCTCCTCGAAGATCATGGCCCGTTCCTCCAGCGGAGCTGCTCATCGAGGTTGCCGCGTTCGAGCAGGAGGCGCAGGCGCTTGAGCCGGATGAAGCGGTCGCTCTCGAACTCCTCGAGCGTGAGGTCGGCCGCTCGGTATGCGTCATTGAGCTGCTGTGCTCCGGCCCGCGCCGTCCACGTCAGCTCGAGCTCGGGAAAGGAGCGCGCCAGCTTCTCGAAGCTGACGCGATAACTCCGCGGATCCGGGTCGCCCGAGCCTGCGTACTCGACCTCCGAGTCTGTGACGACGGCCTGGACGATGTCGCCGAGCTGTCGCACCTGGTAGTTCTCGTCCTCGCGGCCGACGTTGAAGGCCTCACCCCGGACGAGCCCCTCGGGCGCCTCGAGCGCCGCGAGGGCCGCCCTCGAGATGTCCTCGATGTGGATCAGCGGACGCCAGGGAGTTCCGTCGCTCATGATCTTCACCTTGCCGGTCGTGTAGGCCCAGCCGACGAGGTTGTTGAGGACGAGGTCGACTCGGAGTCGCGCGGAGACGCCGTAGGCGGTGGCGTTCCGCATCGACACCGGGGCGAAGTCCGGCCCGGCGAGCTCGGCGAGCGCCTCCTCGGATCGCACCTTGGACTCCGCGTACGCCGTCAGCGGCTTGAGCGTTGCGGTCTCGTCCACGGGGTCATCGGACGACGTTCCGTACATGCTGCAGGACGACGAGAACACGAACCTGCGGACGCCGGCCTCGCGTGCGGCGCGGGCCAGGGAGACTGTCGCCTCGAAGTTGATCTCGCGCGTCAGCTCCGGACTGAAGTCGCCGATCGGATCGTTGGAGAGCGCGGCGAGGTGGACGATCGCGTCGAAGCCCGAGAGCTGGTCGGAAGTCACGTCTCGGACGTCGGCGGCCAGCGCCGGGATCGACGGCGCTTCGACCGAGGCCAGGTCGCAGTCCCGGTAGAGCAACGTGTCGAGCCCCACCACCTCGTGCCCGGCGTCCATGAGGAGCGGGCCACAGACGGAGCCGATGAAGCCGTGGTGGCCGGTCAGGAGGATCTTCATTCGCCGAGCAGAGTTCTCGCCTGCGCCAGTGCCTCGTCTGTGCCGATGTCGATCATCCCTCCGGAGAAGGGTACGGCCCGGACCCGGCCCCGGCCCTCTCCTGCCAGCTCGTCGAAGAGATAGCCGGGTTCGTTGTGCCGGTCGAGGCCTGCCAGGGCGGACGCCCGCGCGGCGGCGCAGCCCCAGATCAGCGTTGAATCCGGGGCCGTTGGCTTCACGTCGACCGAGACGACGCGCTCCCCGTCGAGCGTCACGACGTCGGATCGCTCGGGCTCCTCGGACTCGAAGACTCCAAGTGCAACCTCGCTTTTCTCGAGCGAGCGGACGAGCTGCACGAAACCGTGCTCGGGCTCCCAGATGGTGTCCGGAAAGCCGAGCAACACGACGTCGCACGCGTCCAGCCCGTGAAGGCCGAGCCGGAGCGACTCCGAGACGGATGACGGATGCCCCTCGACGACCCGAGAGCCACGCCTTCGGACGTGCTCGGCTACATCTTCCTTCTCTGGGCGCGTGATCACGACGACCTCGTCCGCTGCATGGAACATGCGGTCAAGGAGGTAGTCGATGACCGGTGCGCCGCCGAGGGAAACCATCTCCTTCGAGCCGGCCAGCCCGCTCATCCGACTCGCGTAGCCAGCCGCGGGAATGACGCCCACGACCACGGACATCAACCTCGTTTCCGTGCGTCGCGAGCGCCGGGAAGGCCGAACAGCAGACCGATGAGGAGCCGCGAGAGCTCGGCGACCCTCGCCCCGGTGGCCGCGTAGACGTCCGCCGTCGCGCCCCAGGGGTCGGGAACCTCGGGGAGCAGCGCAGGCGGCGGGAGACCAGCCCGAAGGGCATGCGCGCCTCGCAGCAGCTCGCGTGCGCGCGCGACCGGCTCCTCGGTGCTCGGAGCTGGAACGGCCGGCAGCAACTCGACGAGTTCGGGCAGCGTGAACGTCACGGCTCGATCGGCCGAGGCGTTCACCACAGCGGCTGCCACGTGGATCCGCTCGAACCCGAGAATCAGGTCGGCATCCGAGAGTGTCTCGCCCTTCAGCGGCCTGGCCCGGTGCGTGGAAATGTCGAGTCCGAAGTCCTCTGCGATCGCCAGCGCCTCGTCGAGCGGCGGCACCGGCCCGAGCTCGTAGAGCCCGAGCGAGCTGATCTCGAGTGGAATGGGGCCGGCGAGCGAGCGGATGACCGCCTCCGCGAGCGGACTCCGAAAGCGATTTCCCGAACAGATGATGACGAGGCGCAAGGCGACCGCAAGTGTAGGGTCGCGCTCTCGAGGTCTCGCACGTCACGGCGTCGGCGCTGGGAAGCCGGGCCGTCAGGCTCGGACGAACCGGTCGTAGAGGTCGACGTATCGTCCGACCATCGCTTCCTCGGTGTAAGCGGCCGCGCGATCTCGGCCCTCCGCCGCAAGCCGTTCCGCGAGGACGGCGTCCGTGACGAGACGCTCGAGCGCCGCCCCGAGTGCCGCAGCGTCTCCAGAAGGCACGAGCAAGGCGTTCTCACCGTCGCTGAGCAGCTCCCGAACGCCGCGCACGGCTGTTGCCGCGATCGGCGTTCCCGCGGCGAGCGCCTCGAGCACGACGAGCGGCAGGCCTTCCCAGATCGACGACACGACGAGCGCATCTGCGGCACCGATGATCGCTCGTGCGTCCTGCCGATTCCCTGCGAAGCGGACGCGGTCGCCGACGTCCTGCGCGCGCGCCTCGCGATCCAGTTCCGGCTGGAGCGGACCGTCGCCGAGGATGACGAGGTTCGCGCCGGGGACGCGCCGTACGGCGCGGATCGCGAGCGCGTGGTTCTTCTGTGGGACGAGGCGGCCGGCGGCGACGACGAGCGGCCCGCCGGGCGGAAGGGCGAGCTGCGTTTCGATCATCCTGCGATCGATCGGCGGTGGCGGCGAGGAGATCCCGTTCACGACCGTGGCGGCCGCGGCTAGACCCTGCTCGGCAAGCCCCTCTGCCACACCGGGCCCGCAGGCCACCACCGGAAGCCCGGCGGCGCGAAGCGTTCGCGTCGCCGCTGGGAAGTCGCCCTCCGACACGCCGTGGAACGTCACGAGCCCGGGCACCGTCCGTCCGCGCAACGTGGCAAGCGACGCGACGACGGCCATGCCGGGGTTGTGGCAGTGCAGCAGGTCCGGGCCCCAGCTGCGCAGCGCGCTGCGCAGCGCCAGTGCGGCGAGCCCGACGCGCCACGGGCGCCGCCGCACGAGTGGGAGGGCGAATCTCTCCTCTCCGATCTCCTCTGCGAGCACGCCCGGCCCCGCCGCCACCGCGACCTGATGACCTGCTCGCCGCGCGCCGTCCGCGAGCGTGACTGCAATGCGCTCCGCCCCTCCCGTCCGGAGCTCCTGGATGACGTGAAGAACCCTCATGCCAGCGACTCGTAGAGCGTCAGCATCCGGGCAGCCATCCGGTCGGCGCCGAAAAGGGCCGCGACGCGACGCCCGCCCGACTCGCCGAGCGCACGCCGGCGGTCGGGGTCGGCGGCGAGGGAGTCGAGTGCCTCCGCGAGCGCGGCCGGGTCATCCGGATCGACGAGCATTCCCGTCTCCCCGTCCACGACCAGCTCCGGAAGGCCTCCGACCCGCGTCGCGACGACCGGAAGGCCGGCCGCCATGGCCTCGAGGACCGAGACGGGGAAGTTCTCGGCGCGGGACGGCACGGCGAGCACGTCCATTCCTCCAAACCGCGCCTCGACATCGTCGACGTGCCCCGAGAACCGCGCGTCGACCCTGCGCTCGGAGGCCAGGCGCTCGAGCCGCGAGCGCCAGGTTCCGTCGCCGAGGACCTCCAGGCGCAGCGGGCGGCCGGCGAGGGCGCAGGCCTCGAGGAGCACGTCGATCCCCTTGTGGTACTCGAGATTCGCCGCAACGCCGATCACCAGTGGGCCTGCTACGGCGGGCTCGCGGCGGGCCGCAGGGGCTGCGGGCAGGTCGATTCCGTTGGGCACGACGTGCACCCGGGAGGCGGGCAGACCGTGGGCGCGGAGAAAGCGGGACATCGCCTGCGACGGGACGACGACCGGGCCGAAGACCGTCAGCGCGGCCTCGAGCCGGAGGTATCCGTGGAGCAGCCAGGCGATCTGCGCCCTCGAAGCACCGGGCGGCCGTTCGTGAACCTCGCCTTCGCGCCCGACGCGCAACGCGATCTCCTCCGGCAGCCCGTGATAGGTGTGCACCGCACGGGCTCCTCGAATCCGCGCAGCGGGCCGCACGAGCAGTCCGGCACGGCGGTCGTGGGTGTGGACGACGTCCGCGCCCCGGACGAGACGGTTCACGGTGCGGGCGCCGGACACGTCGCCCTTGTGGCGGAGTGGGGCCACTGACGCGTCGATCCCGACGGCGCGGAACGCGGCGGCGACGTGATCGTCCCCACAGACGACGCGGACGTGCGCTCCTGCCCGCGCGATGGCCGGCCCGAGCGTGAGGAGGTGCGAGACAGGCCCGCCCTTCGTCAGGCTCGAGACATAGACGACGTGCACCGTCTCCCTGTCAGCTCGGGGAGGGCCAGCCCGGCGCGCCGCGCAGCCCGATCGACACGGCGCGGCCGCTTGCGACACGACTCTCGAGCCAGAGGGCGGTCGCCAGGCCGCCGATCAGCCAGTACGGCGCCGAGTACTGCTGCGAGATCGTGATGCCGGCGACGAGTGTGATCACAAACGACACACGGAGTGCCGACGCAAACCCGGGTAAGCCACTTCCGCTCCGGATCGCCGTCGTCAGGCGGGAGAACACGAGCACCAGATAGGCCACGAAGAGCGCAAGGCCTGCGAGGCCCAGCTCCGCAGCCACGTCGAGGTAGGAATTGTGGGCGACAGCGATCGGCTCCGCGCCGGGCGGAATTCCCGCGACCCTGCCGTAGTGGTAGAAAAAGTTCCCCGGGCCGATTCCGACCAGCGGATTCTCGACGGAGAGCGTCACGGCGGCGTCCCAAGCCTGCAGCCGGGTCTCGACGTTGTAGGACGCGATCTGCTCCTTGGCGCGGAGAGCGTTCTCGACGCGGAGGACAGTGCTTGGGCTCGACTGGACGAACACGAATCCCGTAGCGACGGTGATCACACCGGCGACGACGAGCAGCGGAATGCGCTTCCGCTCCGTGAGGATCAGGAACGCGATTCCCGCTCCGATCCCGAGCAGTGCGCCGCGGGAGTAGGTGAAGGCGGTCGCCAGCGAGATCACGACGATCATCGCCAGCACCAGCGGGCGGAGCGCCCAGCGTTCGCGAAGCAGCCAGAGCGTGATCGGCAGAGTGGTCGCCAGCAGGAAGGCCAGGTCGTTCGGGTCGCCATAGCGGAGGTTGGCTCGGTAGACGTCCCCCCCTGAGAAGAAGAAGTAGTCAAGGGCGATCAGGCCGGCCACCGAGGACGAGATCGACAGCGTCCACGCGATCCGCCGATGGAGAGCCGGGTCACCGATGAACTGGCTCGCCACGAAGTAGAGCGCAACGAAGCTGGCGTAGCGCAGCGTCGCGTCGAGCGCGGGGGTGAGCTCCTGCGCGTGGAGCGTTGAGACGAGCGCGAGCGCGAGGAGCACCAGGACGAGGGCGTGGCTGGCATCGAAGACGAGCCGGAGGCCCGACCGGAGGGTGTAGAAGCCGAAGCTCAGGAAGCAGAGCGCCCCCGCTGCCTTCGTCGGCGTCATCCCGATCAATGGGACGGCGTCGAAGTGGGATTCGAGCGGAATAACGGCGATCAGGATCAGCAGGGCAAAGTCTGCGCGGATCGCGCAGAAGCTCCCGACCGTGAGGACGAGCAGCCCGATGAGCGCGGCCCGGGGTTGGTACGCGGCCAGGACGGCGAAGCCGACGGCGCCGCCGATCAAGAAGCCGCGGAGTCCACGGATCAACCCTCGACGGTCCTCGAACCGGCCGCCGACCGCCGCCTCCATCAGCGCCTCGCTCTAGCGCCGGACCGCTTCGCGGCGAAGCAGTCGGCGCTGACGACGGCTGCGCTTCGGCGCGTCGGGTGGATCGAGGTAGCCGTAGTACCCCTTCGTGACGGCGGAGCGGGAGTTGTTGAGGACGGCCGCGGTCGGCGCGACCGAGACGAGGGTGAGCCGCTCGACGGCGTTGCGTACCTGCCGACGGGTCGCCGACTCGGCGTTCGCGACGATGAGCACCGCATCGGCTGAGCTCGCGATGATCCGGGCGTCGTTCACCGGAACGAGCGGTGTCGTGTCGATGACGACGATGTCGTACATCCCCTTGAGGTCGTGCAGGACCGATGGGAACTCGGCCATCAGCAGCTCGCTCGGGTCCGCCTCGAGCGCGCCGCCCGGGAGCAGGGCGAGCGATTCCAGCTCCGTTTCCTGGACGCACTCGCTGACCGGCGTGCCCTTTAGGACCTCGAGCAGGCCCGGTGAGCGAGGCATCCGTAGCATTTCCGCGACACGTCCCTTCCGGAGGTCGGCGTCGACGAGAACCGTCCGCGCGCCGGCGCGCGCGAACGTCGCGGCGAGGCCGACGGACACCGTCGTCTTGCCGTGGCTTCCCTCGGGGCTCGTGACCACGACTGCCTGGAGGGCATCGTTGGAGAAGAGCAGGTTCGTACGGAGGTCGCGCAGCGCCTCCGAAACCGCCCGGAGGCGCGGATTCGTCGCCAGGTCGTCGGGAGCGCGAAGCCGCGCGACGGCCGACTCGGCCGGAATCTCCGCAAAGGCTGGAGCCCCGACGAGATGGGCGAGCGTCTCGCGCGTCTCGACTCGAGTGCTGAGGTTCTCGCGGAGAAGCGCAGCGGCGATTCCGAACGCGAGACCGAGCAGCGTCGCAACCGCGAGAGTCAGCTCGGTTCGGGGATAGACGGCGGCGGACGCGGCTCGGGGTCGGTCGATCTGGCGCACCTGGAGTGACGGGATCCCGACCTCGCCGGCGTTGATCTCGGCCAGCAGCGCGCTCGTGATCGCCTGAGCGGAATCGCGGGCATGCTCCGGATCGGGGTCACGCGCCTTCACGCGGAGGATCGGCGTGTCGCGGTAGGTCTCGACCGTGATCGTCGCAACCGGTTTGCTGAGCTCTCGTTGCGCCCGTTCGTAGGTCGTGCCCGACGTCGCGGCGCTCGCATAGATCGGGATGATCGAGTTGAGCGCGTAGAAGAAGCTGAAGTCGTCCGCCGTCTCCGGGCGGAGCACGAGCGTCGACCGCGATTCGTATTGCGGTGTCGCGAGCTGGAGCGCGGCGAGCGCAACGCCCACCGACAGCAAGAGGACGGAGACGACCACCAGCTTGCGGCGCCAAAGTGTGTCGAGGAACTCTTTGAAATCCATGCGGCTGAACCGAGCGGCTTAGGCGAACACGATA
>Ga0136614_10001651_pt1 | contig 13287 bp, 8 predicted proteins | sample AntDrymUQ2792106_2_FD_106643 | JGI IMG/M metagenome (GOLD analysis project Ga0136614, IMG submission 106643) | Polar desert sand microbial communities from Dry Valleys, Antarctica - metaG UQ279 (21.06) | ecosystem: Environmental > Terrestrial > Soil > Desert | place: Antarctica: Dry Valley...
CGCTGCGCCGGCAGCATGAACGGACCACCAAGCGCCTGCTCGCCCAGCTCGAACGCCTCGGACATACCGTCACGCTGCAAGGAGCCACCGCCGCGTAGGGCCAACCTATTTTCCTACCAGCACGCCGTGACGACGTCGCTGGCCGAGGAGGTCCCCACCGTGAGCTGGATGGCCGTCTCCGAGTGGGCGGGGTCCGGCTGGCTGATCTGGTTTCCGGTGGCCGTCAGCTGAGTCGTGTCCGAGGCGGACTGCTGCGCCTCGGACGCGCGCAGGTACAGACCGTTCTTGTCGAAGTTCCTGATGATGTTGTTGGTCACGGCGATCCTCGCGCTCCCGTCGGTGGCCGACTTGACCTGCAGGCCGTCGCCGTCGACCGACCCGGAGTCGGCGACACCGTTGGTGCCGATGGTGTTGTTGTTGGCGATGGCGTCGAACTCGGCGGTCGAGACCGACGCCGGGCCCGGGTTGAGGATGAGCGCGCTCACGCTCGTGTTCGTGATCGTGTTGTTGCTCACGTTGACGCGGGTCACCGCGCCGCTCGGGCTGATGACGATGCCACCGTCGGTGTTCGTGCCCGACCTGCCCTCGATGGTGTTGCCCGTGAAGGTGTGCTGGTGGCTCGACAGATCGCCGCCGCCGCCGTCGGAGTTGACCTGGAAGCCGTCGCCCTTGTTGAACTTGAAGCGGCTGCCGGTGATGTTGCTGCGGATGACCGCGTTGGTGTCGCTGTCGATGAGCAGGCCGTCGTTGCCCGAGCCCGTGAGCCCGGGGTCGCTGTTCTCGAAGTCCGAGTTCGCCACCGTCAGGTGCATCGTGCCGCTGCTGTTGTCGATTCGGGCGTTGTTGGCGGCGGAGTTCGCGATCTTGGTGTCCCGGATCGTGGTGACGCCGTGGACATTGGTGTACTCGAGGCCGTTCTCGTTGCTCGCGTCGCCGTTGTCGAGCACAACGCTCGTCTCCAGCGCGATGCCGCCAGTGGCGCTGCTGGCCCTGATGCCGTGAAGGTCGCTGTTGGTGACCGCGGTCCGCGTGAGGCTGACGTTGCCGGGAACGCTCGTGAGGTCGACGCCCGAACCAGTGGAGTTCTGGATCGCGCCGCCGGTGCAGCTGGCCGTGCTGGTGCACGTGCCGCCGTTGCCGGTCACCGCGAGGTCGCCGCCGCTGTTGGCGGTGTTGTTCAGGACGATGCCGCTGGCGGCGCCGTTGGAGGCGATCCGCAGGAACGTGAGGTCGTTGTTGCCGATGTCGGTGTTGACGACGTTCAGCGCGCGGCCCGTCGTGCTGTCGATCGTGTTGGCGGAGCCGGAGACGGTCAGCGTGCCGCTCGTGCTCGCCTCGATGCCCTTGCCGCTCGTGGTGTCGACGTCCAGGCCGCCGCCCGAGAAGGTCAGCGTGTGGCCGTCACTGTTGTTGAACACGACGGCGTGGCCTGCCTGGGTGTTGAGCGTCTTGCTCGCGTTGCTGAAGATGGTCGAGCCGCCGGTGTTGCCAGTCATGTTGATGCCGCCGCCGGCGTCGTTGTTGTCGAAGATCGTCCCGACGAAGGTCACCGCGCCGCCGCTGCGGTTGGTGATCTCGACGGTGCTGCCCGTGCCGTTGTTGACGGAGCCGGGGTAGGAGATCGCGCCGCTGCCGCTGTTGAGGTCGAAGGCGATGCCCGACGTACCGACGATGTTGCTCGTCGGGCTGGCGCTGAACGTGCCGGTGCCGGGGGTGTCGAGGTTGATGCCGTCGGTCGAGCTGTTCGTGGACTGCAGCTGGTCGAAGTCGAGCACGGGCGGCGAGCCCGGCACGGACGGGAACGTCACGTCGACGGCAGGGCCGCCCGTGGCATTCACGTCGTCGGTACCGGCCGCGCCGACGCTCAGTCCGGTGACGTTGTCGGCCTTGAAGCCCGCGGTCGCCCCCGACGCGGTGGTCAGGTTGAGGTCCGTGCCGAGGCCGTCGCCGACGTTGGTAGCGCCGGTAAGGTCGGTGAGGACCACGCCGCCGGTGCCTGAGTTCATCGTGGTGATCGCGTCGAACGAGCTCGTGTTCATGTTCGTGCCCGTCGCCGACAGGCCGGGTGCGCCATCGCTGATGATCGTCGTCGTGCCGAAGTCGGCGGTGCCCGCGTTGTTGAGCAGGACGCCGGTGGCCTTGTTGTTGATCGCGAGATCGGTGACGACGAACGAGCCGTTCGTGCCGTTGAGCTCGAGGCTCGCCTGGCTGCCCGCGGTGCCGGTGTCCGCGACGTTGACGTCGTCGATGGTGCCGCCAGTGTCGCCGGCGCCGCCGAAGATGCCGCCGCCCGTGCCCTGCGGGTCGATGTTGACCCCGCGGATCTCGTTGCCGTCGTCGAGGTCGATGACGTCGGTGTTGTTGGCGGTCAGCGTCGGGTGCGCGCCCGGGTTCGCCGCGTGCAGCGTGTCGGCGTTGAGCGCGCCGTCCTGGTCGGGATCGACCTCGAGGCCCTCGTGCTCCCCGATGAGGCGCTCACCGGAGTTCATGGCGTAGCCGCCGGCGTCGTAGCCGGTCGACGCGTTGTCGCCGTCGAAGACGAACACGGTGTGGTTGTTGCCCGAGGCCGTCTCGGCCTGCACAAGCGTGTCGAACGGCTGGCTCGACGTACCGGAGTTGCCCGCGGCGTTGTTGTTGACGTACCAGACGCAGCCGGCGATCGCGATCGTCACGCGGCCGACGTCGGTCTGCTCGGGCGCGCCCGAGTCCTCCACCGTGTAGTCGAAGAAGTCCGACGTATCGGTGCAGCTGGTCGACGCGGCCGGGCGGAAGGTGAAGTCGCCGTCGGCCTCGACCGTCACCGAACCGCCGTCGTTGGTCGCGAAGGTGCCCGAAGTGACCGTCAGCGGGCCGGGCCCGTCGATGTCGGTGTCGCCGGCGAGGATGTCCCCGGAGACCGTGGTCTTGGGCTGCGTCGGGGAGGGTGCGCCGTCGTCGGGGTCGTTGACGACCATCGTCGTGTTGCCGTGCGTGCTGTCGTTGCCGTTGAAGGTCTCGTTGTCGGCGACCGGCGCGTCGTTGACGCAGGTCACCGTCATCGACACCGTCGCGCTCGAACCGCCGCCGATCGTGTAGGTGAACGTGTCGGACGCGATGCCGGACGGGTCGTTGCAGTAGTCGGGATCGGGCTGATAGGTCAGCCCGGTGTGCGCGCCCGGCGAGCCGCCGGTCAGCACGACGGTCCCGTCGTCCGGATCGGTGGCCGACGTGATCGTCTTGGGGCCGCCGTCGACGTCGCTGTCGTTGGTCAGCACCGGGATCGAGGTCGCCGCCGCCTCCTCGAGCACCGTCGCGAAGTCGTTGACCGCGACCGGCGGGTCGTCGACCGAGGAGACGGAGATCGTGCGCGTGTCCGAGCCCGACGTGGTGGAGGTGTCGGTCGCGCTGAACGTCACGGGCCGGTTGACGGTGCTCGGGTTCTCGCTGGTGTTGACGTAGGTGATCGCCCGCAGCGCCGCCTGGTAGTTGGCCGGCGTATCGGAGCCCGTCAACACGATGCGGTCGTTGCCCACGTCCCCGCTGGAGAGCGTGATGTTGTCGGCGAGGTCGTTGTCGTTCCAGCCCAGGACGTCCTGGCCGGCCTCGTGGTTGGTGGGATCTGCGCCCTGGCCGTCGTGATGTTCTCGGCCTCCGCCTCGGTCACCGTCACCGCCGGGTGGATCGCGGTGACGACCTGGTTCTCGGTGTAGGACAGCGTCCCGCCCGACGTGACCATAGGCGGGTCGGCAACCGGCGTCACCGCCACCGTGGCGGTTGCGGTGTTCGAGAACGCCTGGGCGTCGTTGACCACGAACGTGACCGCGCGGTCGGTGCCGGTCGGCGTCTGGTCGACGTTGGCGTACTTGACCGTCGCCAGCACCTGCTCGTACTGCTCCTCGGTGGCGGAGCCCGACAGCGCCAGCACACCGCTGCTCGGCACGTAGGCGTCGGCCGTGATCGGCGTTCCGCTCGGGTCGACCGTCAGCGCCTCCGCCGACCCGTCGGGCCGGTTGGTCAGGGTGACCGTGGCGGACACCATCTGCGTGTCGTCGGGGTCAGTGATGTCGTTGTTCGGGGCCGGCGCCAGGGCCGGATCGCCCTCGGTGAACGCCACCGAGGCGTCGTTGCCCACGGCCACCACACCGTCATCGAGGTCGAGCACCGGCGCCACGTTCAGCGGCACGACGGTCACCGTCGCGCTCGCCGTGTTCGAGTTCGCCAAGCCGTCGTTGACCGTGAACTCGATCGACCGGCTCGCCGCGTCGGGCGGATTCTTCGCGTTGTCGTAGCGCACCGACTTGAGCACCGCGAGGTACTGCGCCTCGGTCGCGCTGCCGGTGAGCGCCAGGGTTCCGGTGGCGGCGGTGTAGTCGACGCCGATTCCCGTCGTGCCCGCGTCGGCCGACAGGCTCTCGAAGCTGTCGCCGTCGGGGCGCGCGGTCAGCGTCACCGCGGCCGACTCCATCTCCGTGTCGTCGACATCACTCAGCATTGCGCTCGGATCGACGACCAACACGCCGGTGCCGGTGTGCGGGCTGGTCTCGTTGAACGTCGCGGTCGACCCCGTCCCGGCTGAAACGCCGTTGAGATCGAGCGCCGGCGCGTCGTTGGCGCACGTCACGGTCACCGCGACCGTCGCGGTGTCGCCGCCGTTGACGGTGTAGGAGACGTCGTCGGTGGGCGCCGCGCCGGGATCGTTGCAGTAGTCCGCGTCCGGGGTGTAGCGCACCAGGTCCGCAGACCCGTCGACCACCGACGCCGTGCCGTGCGCCGGATCGCCGACAGCGGTGATCTCGATCGCGTCGGGATCCACATCGACGTCGTTTGACAGCACGCTGAAGTCCGTCGCAGCCGCGTCCTCGGCCACCGTGCGCGCATCGTCGTTGGCCACCGGCAGATCGTTGGCGCAGGTCACGGTCATCGAGACGGTGGCGGTGGAGCCGCCGTTGAGCTCGTAGGTGAAGGTGTCGGGCGTGGTGGCGGGCGGGTCGTTGCAGTAGTTGGGGTCGGGCTCGTAGGTCAGGCCGGTGCGCGCGCCGGCCGTGCCGCCGGTCGCCACGACCGTGCCGTTGGCCGGCTGGGTGACCGAGGTGATCGTCATGGGACCGGCGTCGATGTCGGTGTCGTTGCTCAGCACCGAGATCGCGGTGGCGGCGGCGTCCTCGGCGACGGTGTCGCTGTCGTTGACCGCGACCGGCGGGTCGTCGGCGCAGGTCACCGTCACCGAGACGGTGGCGGTCGAGCCGCCGTTGAGCTCGTAGGTGAAGGTGTCCGGCGTCGTGCCGGGCGGGTCGTTGCAGTAGTTGGCGTCGGGCTGGTAGGTCAGGCCGGTGCGCGCGCCCGCCGTGCCGCCGGTCGCCACGACCGTGCCGTTGGCCGGCTGGGTGACCGTCGAGATCGTCTTCGGGCCCGCGTCGGCGTCGGTGTCGTTGGCCAGCACGTCGATCGCAGCGGCGGCGGAATCCTCGGCCGCCGTGGCGCTGTCGTCGAGTGCGACCGGGAGGTCGTCGACGGCGCTGATCGTGATGCCGTGCGTGTCGGCAAAGCCGGCGCCGCCGGCGTCGCTGGCCCGGTAGGTCACCGTCCGCGCCGCGGTGCTCGGATTCTCGCTGGTGTTGGTGTACGTGACGGACTCCAGCGCCGTCTCGTAGGCCGCGACGGTCGTGGTGCCGTTCAGCGTCAGCCGGCCGCTGGGCGCGTCGAACAGCGCGGTGATGTCCGGCTGCGCCGGCAGAGCGAGGATGTCCTGGCCCTGCACGTAGCCGGCGGTGATCTGGACCGTCGCGCCGGTGAGGTTCGTCGAGTCGGGGTCTGCGACCGAGATGATGGTGTCGATCGCGGCCGCCGGGTCGTTCTCGGTGTAGGCCAGCGCGCCGGCGGAGTTGTCGATGACGGGACCGTCGTTGGTCGCGGTGACGGCGATGCCGCGCGTCACCGGGAGCGACGTGTCGACGCCGTCGGTCGCGCCGAACGTGACGGTGCGCGCGGCGTTGCTGGGATTGAGCGACGTGTTGCGGTAGGTCACCGCGCGCAGCGCCGTCCGGTACTTGGCAACGGTGTCGGTGTCGGTGCCGGTCAGCGTCAGCGTCCCGGTGGCGGAGTTGTAGGCGCCGGTGATCGTGGCGGTATCGGCGAAGGCCAGCACGTCCTCCGGCGCGGCGTGGTTGGCGGTGATCATGACCGTCGCGCCGGTGATCGTCGCCGAGTCCACGTCGCTGAGCAACAGGCCCGCGTCGACCGGCGTCGCAGGATCGCCCTCGGTGTAGTTCAGCATGCCGCCCGACGCGATCACCGGCGCGTCGTCGACGCACGTCACGGTCATCGAGCCAATCGCCGTCGAGCCGCCGCTGAGCGTGTACGTGAACGTGTCGGCGCTGCCCAGCAGCGAGTTGCAGTAGTTCGCGTCGGGGGCGTACGTCAGCCTGGTCCCACCGCCGGTGATGACGACCGTCCCGTGGGCGGGATCGCTCGCGGAGTTGATGGTCTTGGGACCGCCGTCGACGTCGTTGTCGTTCGTCAGCACGGCGATCGCGCTCGCGCTCGCGTCCTCGGAGACGGTGTGCAGGTCGTTGGCGGCGAGGGGCGGATCGTCGACATCGGTCACGGCGAGCGTCAACGCGCCCTCCAACGTGCCACCCCGGCCATCGGAGACCCGCACGCGGATCGCGTAGCTGGACTTCGCCTCGAAGTCGAAGGTGGCGGCGGTCCGCAGTGTGGCGCCCACGAGCGTGAACGCTGCGTTGTCGTCGCTGCCCGCGCCGCTGACGAGCGCGAAGCTGAGCGTTTCGCCCGCGTTGGCGTCGGTGCCCGACAGCGTCCCCACCGTCGTCCCGGCCGGCTGGTTCTCGGCGACATCGGCGCGTGACAGCGCGATGCTCGTAGGCGCAGCGTTGGTCGGACCCGCCGGCGGCGGCGGCGACGACGACGACGGCCCCGACGGCGACGGCAGCGAGATGACCTTCAGCGAGATGATCCCGCGCGCCAGCTTGTTGCCGATCCGCGCGGTGACGCGCAGGTTGAGCCTGCTGCCCGAAAGGGTCTTGTTGAGCCGGCGCAGGAGCGTGCGGGTGCCCGGCTTGAGCGTGACGGCATCCCACGCCTGCAGCTTGCGCTGGCGGTCGCGGATGACGGCGAGGCGGATCTCGACGCGGCGCTTGTTCGCGAGCTTGACGCGGACGATCTTGCCGGCGAGGCGCGCGTTCCTCGCGCTGACGCCCAGCTGCTTGAGGCTGCGATAGTCGATGCGCCCCGCAGACACGGCGTTTGCGCGGTCAGGCGCGCCGACCGAGATGTTCGTGATCGCCGAGGCGCCGATCGCGGCGATCCCGCGCCGGGCGTCGGCCGCCCGCGCCTCGGGAGCGACCGCGACTGCCTGAAGAACCACCGCCGACATCACGAGCGCGAAGGCAAGACGAACGCTGCTGGGCAGCGGGGCAGTCGCATGAGGCCATTCGTGCCGATCTGTTTGTGCGCCGTAATCCGGTACGGCGCGAATCCGATGCCGCCAACGTACTTCAGGGAGCATTGGGGCGACAGGTGTACGTTCGTCCAGATACGGCTGCGCGGCTCATGGACGATCGGGCAAGAACCCGATCGCTCACACGCAGATCGGGGCGCGCCAGCTCCCAAGCGCGGGCCGCGGATCGGCCTCGTCAGCTCGTGGTGGCACCCATCGCCGCACGTACGGCGTCGCGCAGCTGCGCGGGCTTGGCCGCCTTCGGCATCCAGCCCTCCGCCTTCAGCCGCTGTGCCTCCTTCTCGAGGCTGAAGGGCGGCATGTTCGAGATCAGCACGATCGCCGTGTCGGGCGAGCCATCGCGGATCCGGGCGACGAGCGCCGCCGGCTCGGGGACGTCGGGCAGGACGAGGTCGAGCAGCAGCACGTCGGTGGGGCAGCTCGCAAGCTTCTCCAGCGCCTCCTCGCCGGTGCTCGTCGCGGCGACGACCTCGATGTCGCCCTCCTCCTCGAGCACCTGGCGCAGGAAGAACTTCACCGCCCGGGCGTCGTCGCATACCGCTACCCGGATCTTCGCCACGGACTCGCAATCTAGCCGGTTTGCGCGGCTCGCGTTCGAGCTGCGCAACCGCGTCAGAGCAGGTCGTTGGCCCGGAGGAACTCGGCCGCCACCGCGGCTGGCCTGCGGCGGCGCAGATCGACCGCCTCGTTCATCTCGCGCATCGTCGGCGTCGTCAGCGTCCGCGAGACGGCGTCGATCGCCGTCCGCAGGCGTGGTCCGTGCACCGCGAGCGTCTGGTCGCTGATGATCGGCGCGACGTGGCCGGAGGCGAACAGGCGCCGCGGGTCGTCGAGCACGACGTACTTCTTGCCGGCCAGCTGCCCGTCGGTCAAAAAGACCGACGCGACGTCGACCTCGCCGTCGTCGAGCGCCGGGTAGCGGTCCTCGGACTCGACGTAGACGAACCTGAGGTTGCGCAGGTGGTACACCGCACGCAATCCGTCGAGGCCCTCGTAGCGGGTGCGGAACTCGGGCAGCCCGCCGATCTTCACGCGGCCCTTCAGGCGCCGCAGGTCGGCGATGGTGCGCAGGCGATGGCGCTTGGCGAACGCGGGTTTGACGGCGAGCGCGTTGGGGTTCGAGAACGGCGTCTGCGCCAGCATGGTGAAGCCGCCCTTCTGCTCGTACTCTTGGGCGTCGTCGTAGGCGGCCGTCGCGTTGCGCGGGCGCGACCGCACCTCGGCGACCTCCGACAGCAGCACGCCGACATACTCGGGATACATGTCCAGCGCGCCGCGCCGCAGCGCGCGGTGGATGATCTCCGTGCTGCCGACCTCCTCCTTCAGCACGACCTCGAAGCCGCGCGCCTCGAGCGCCTGGCGGTAGAGCTCGCCGAGGATCGCCTGCTCGGTGAAGTTCTTCGCGCCGATCCGGATCGGCGGCCCCGCCGACGGGGCGGGGCCGCCACGGGTCTGCGTGGGGTCCTCGTCGGAACCACCGCACCCGCCGAGGGCGAACGCGATCACGAGCGACGCGAGCACGGCCAGCAGCGAGAGGGCGCGCCGGACCCCGCTGTCCATCAGGCGCTCGCCCCCACGCGCGGAGGCTCGGCGGCGGGCGACGCCGCCGGCAGGGTGAACTGAAAGACGCTGCCCTCCCCCGGGCTGCTCGATGCCCAGATGCGGCCGCCGAGCTGGTCGATGATGCGTTCGCAGACGGCCAGTCCGATCCCGGTGCCGGGGTACTCCTCCTCGCCGTGCAGGCGCTGGAAGGGCTCGAAGATCCGCCGCGCATGCTCGGGGTTCATGCCGATCCCGTTGTCGCGCACGGAGAAGCGCCAGTCGCCGTTGTCGCGCTCGGCCTCGATGCTCACGCGCGCAGTCTCCTTGCCCGCGAACTTCACCGCGTTGCCGACGAGGTTCTGAAAGACGCGGCAGAGGTTCGCGCGGTCGGCGCGCACGACGGGCAGCTCGCCGACGGTCACCCGCGCCCCGCTCTCCTCGATCGCCCCCGCGAGCTGTTCGAGGACGTGCTCCACGGCGAGCCCGGCCGGCACGTCCTCGACGCTGAGATGGCCGCGCCCGGCGCGCGAGTACTCGAGCAGGTCGCGGATCAGGCCGCGCGCCTGCTGCGTCGCGTCGCGGATCCCGTCCACGAGGTCGAGGTCGCCGTCGGCCTGCTCGGCGCGGCGGCGCTCGAGCAGCTCCGCGTACATCGAGATCGTCGTCAGCGGCGCCTGCAGGTCGTGCGAGGTGACCGACGCGAACTGTTCGAGCTCGGCGTTGGAGCGCGTCAGCTCGGCGTTGGTGTGCTCGAGCTCCTCGCGTCCGCGCTCCAGCGAGTCGGCCATCGAGTTGAAGCCGCGGGCGAGCTCGCCGAGCTCGTCGTCGCGCTGCGCGGGAACCCGCGTCGTCAGATCGCCGGCGGCGAGACGACCGGTCGCGTCGGCGACGGTGCGCACCGGGCGCAGCACGGAGCGGCGCAGGTAGAAGGTGTAGCCCAGCGCGGTCGCGATGACGAGCCCGAGACCGCCGATGCCAAGCCCGATCGCCCGCGCCGAACCGCGCTCGGCGGCGCGCTCGCGCGCGCGGATGACCGCGCGCTCGCGATCGAACAGGCGCTCGAACTGCGCTTGGACCTCGTCCAGGCGGGAGCGCCCGCCGTTGGTCTGCATCTGGCTGCGCGCCTCGTCGAAGCCGTTCTCGATCGTGATGGCGATGAGCGACTTCGCCCAGATGTCGTCGTAGTCGCGGATCAGCTCGTCGAGTGCCTGCACCCGGCGCTGCTGGCCCGGATCGTCGGACACGAGCGCGCGGAGGCGGCGCGTCTGCGCCGGGTATTCCGAGAGCTCGCGCTCGGCCGCGCGCAGGTAGCGCTGCTGGCGGGCCGCTACGTAGCGGTTCAGGCCGCTCTCGATCGACAGCAGCGATTTCTCGAGCTGGTTGGCGAGGCTCAGCGCCTGCTGGGAGCGAAACGCGACCCGCGCCGCGTCGCGCTGGCCGATGACGGCGACGATCAGGCTGACGAGGGCCGCACCGAGCAGGATCGCCGCGGTCGCGCTGAGCGCCACCACCTTCGTCGTGATCTGGGTTCTGAGGCTCCGTCGCAGCACGAACCGGCCTGCCCTCGCGTTTGGCGGGCGAGCCGAACTGTACTGCGGCTCCCGCGCGCGAAGAAGCGGCGCGCCCTCGCGCCCGGAGTGGGTTCGGTTGACCGCACCCAGGGGTAGGGGTGGGCCGTATTGAGGATCACCCGATGTGTGCCGACAATGACCGTGTGTCGCGCACCGTTCTGATCGTCGACGACCACGCGGCGTTTCGAGCGCTCGCGCGGCAGCTGCTGCAGGCCGACGGCTACGACGTCGTCGGTGAGGCGGCCGACGGCCAGACCGCGCTTGACGCCGCCGGCTGCCTGCAGCCGGACATCGTGCTGCTCGACGTCAGGCTGCCCGACATGGACGGCTTTCAGGTCGCCGTCCGCCTGGCGGACCGCTGCGGCGCCGCGATCGTCGTGACGTCGAGCTCCGACGATCCGCTCTATCCCGAGCGCGCCGCGAGCAGCGGCGCCCGCGGCTTCGTGGCAAAGCACGACGTCAGCGGCGCCGCGCTGGACCGCCTGCTCGCCTGACCGACCGCGGCCAATCCGGCTGCGGCTGGCCGCGCGGGATGCGAGGCTACGCCGATGCGCGTGGTGATCGCCGACGATTCGGTTCTGCTGCGGGCGGGCCTCGCCCGTCTGCTCGAGGACGCGGGCTTTGAGATCGTCGGCCAGGCATCCGACGCCGAGGACCTGCTGCGCAAGGTCCGCGCGCACAAGCCGCAGGTCGCCGTCACCGACATCCGCATGCCGCCCACGCAGACCGACGAGGGCCTGCGCGCCGCGCAGCAGATCCGCAGCGAGATGCCGCAGGTCGGCGTCATGGTGCTGTCGCAGTTCCTCGACGAGGGCTACGCGCTCGAGCTGCTGCAGGGCAGCGCCGAGGGCATCGGCTACCTGCTCAAGGACCGCGTCGCCGACATCGACGCCTTCGTCGATGCGCTGCGCCGCGTCGGCGGGGGCGGGTCGGTGCTCGACCCCGAGGTCGTCGCTCAGCTGCTCGGCCGGCGCCGCGCCGACGATCCGCTCGACCGCCTGACCCGCCGCGAGCGCGAGGTCCTCGGGCAGATGGCCGAGGGCCGCTCGAACAGCGCGATCGCGCGCGAGCTCGTCGTCACCGAGCGCGCGATCGAGAAGCACGTGACGAGCATCTTCGCCAAGCTCGGCCTGAGCACGGTGGAGGACGGGCACCGGCGCGTGCTGGCGGTGCTGCAGTACCTCAAGTGAGGTCGCCGCCTGCGTCCGATGGGAGGGCGCGACCGCGTATCCCGGACGCCGTCGCGCTGGCGGCGCTGGGAGGGTGAGCGCTCGAGTCGTGGTGTGGCTAGCCACGCCCTCGTACGCGGGCTGACCCCATCGCGGGTGAAGGGCCGCGCTGCGAGGCTGCACCCATGCAGCCGGTTCAGTGTTCCAGCTACGTCGAGGGGCAGATGACCGTGCCCGCGGTCGATCCCGGCGAGCTCTTCCGAACCGTCCGGTGGCATGGCGTAACGCTTGCCGGTGGCCACGGGCTCCCCTCCCCGTGTCCGCGTCCGTAGTTACCGAGCCGGCGGCGGTCGACCTCCTCCCCGACCGCCGCCGGCTCGCGCTGCGCCTCGCGCTCGGCGCGGCCGTGCTCGTCGCGCTCACCTTCGCCGTCGCCTCGCTGCCGGGCCTCGCCGAGGTGCGCGAGCGCCTGTCGGACGCCTCTGCCGGCTGGCTCGTCGTCGCCGCCCTGCTGCAGCTCCTCTCCTGCCTGGCGTTCGTGATCGCCTTCCGCGGCGTCTTCTGCCGGCGGCTGCCGTGGCGGCTGAGCTACGCGGTCGGCATGGCCGCGCAGGGCACGAACGTGCTGCTGCCGTCAGGCGGCGCCGGCGGCCTCGCGCTGGCCGCGTGGGCGCTGCGCAAGAGCGGCATGTCGACCGAGCGCCTCGCGCGGCGCAGCGTCGCCTTCTACGTTCTGACGAGCTCGGTGAACTTCTTCACGGCCGTGATCGCGGGCCTCGCGCTGGCGCTGGGCGGTGGCGCGCTGCAGTGGACGGCCGGGCCCGCGCTGGCCGCTGCACTCGTGATCTGCGCGGTGCTCGCGCTGCCGCGGCTGGCGTCGCGTTCGCATGCGGGGCGCCGCGGCCCCGTGCTGGCCGCGCTGAGCGCGGGGACCCGCGACGCCGTCGTGCTCGCGCGCGCCGGCAGCCCGCTGATCCTCGCGGGCGCGATCGGCTTCATGGCCTTCGACCTGCTCGCGCTGGGTGCCGCATTCGCCGCGCTCGGCGCGCTGCCTCCGCTCGGCGTGCTCGCGCTGGCCTACGTGCTCGGCCAGCTCGGCGGGCTGATCCCGCTGCCCGGCGGGGTCGGCGGCGCCGACGGCGGGCTGATCGCCGCGCTCGCGCTGTACGGCACGCCGCTCGGCACGGCCGCCGCCGCCGTGCTCGCCTACCGTGCGTTCCAGCTCGGGCTGCCCGTTCTGCTCGGAGCGCTCGCCGTCGTGCGGCTGCCGCGCGTGCTCGAGCGCGCGCCGGATGTCGGGGCGCTGTGCGAGCCGCGGGTCGTGGCGGCGGGCTGCTAGCGGGCGCTGACGCCCCTGTGCGACGCCGCCGCGGGCGCTCGCGCGTGTGAACGCACCGCTCGGGCGCGCGTTCAGCCCGCCGCCGGCGCGCGGCTGCCACGCCGGGAGAACAGCCCGGCCGCGATCACGCCGCCGATCGCGCCGAAGAGGTGCGCCTGCCAGGAGATCCGCTCCTGCGGCAGCAGCCCCTGCAGCAGGCCGATCCCCCAG
>Ga0136614_10001653_pt1 | contig 13279 bp, 10 predicted proteins | sample AntDrymUQ2792106_2_FD_106643 | JGI IMG/M metagenome (GOLD analysis project Ga0136614, IMG submission 106643) | Polar desert sand microbial communities from Dry Valleys, Antarctica - metaG UQ279 (21.06) | ecosystem: Environmental > Terrestrial > Soil > Desert | place: Antarctica: Dry Valley...
CTCGTCCTCGCGCCGGCGTTCGTCGACCCGCACGTCCACCTCCGCACGCCGGGCCGCGAGGACGAGGAGGATCTGGTCTCCGGGACTCGGGCCGCAGCGGCCGGCGGCTACTGCGCCATCCTCGCGATGCCCAACACCGATCCGGTCGTCGATTCGGCCGCCGTGCTCGGCTCGCTCGTCGAGCGGGCCCGGCGCGAGGCGGAGATCCCGGTCGGCTTCCTCGCCGCGATCACGAAGGGACAGTCGGGCGAGGAGCTGACCGAGATGGGCGAGCTCGCCGAGGCCGGGGCGGCCGGGTTCACCGACGACGGAAAGCCGGTCCGGGAGCCGGGGCTCCTTCGGCGCGCGCTCCAGTACAGCGCCGTCGCCCGGCCGCCCGTTGCGCTCCACTGCGAGGAGCCGACGCTCTCGCGCGGCGGCCAGATGCACGAGGGAGTCACGTCGGCCGAGCTCGGGTTCGGTGGCTATCCCTCCGTGGCCGAGAGCCTGATGGTCGTGCGCGACCTCGTGCTCGCCGAGTACGAGGGCCGGCCGCTTCACCTGCTCCACCTGTCGGCGCGCGAGTCCGTCGAGGCGCTTCGCCAGGCGCGCACGGCCGGCGTCGCCGCGACGGGGGAGGTCACCCCGCACCACCTGACCGAGACGGACGAGGCCGTCCGGAGTCTCGACCCGAACCTGAAGATGAACCCGCCGCTTCGCGCAGAGGGCGACCGCCTCGCGCTGATCGAGGCGCTCCGGGACGGGACGATCGCCGCGGTCGCCACCGACCACGCGCCCCACGCGCGCCACGAAAAGGAGGTTCCCTTCGAGTCGGCGCCCTTCGGGGTGACAGGGCTCGAGACCGCCTTCTCAGTCCTCCACACGCGCCTCGTCGAGCCGGGCGTTCTCCCGCTCGAGACGCTGCTCGAGCGGATGAGCGCGGGCCCGGCGGGTGTCTACGGTCTCGAGCGGCCGCGCGTCGCCGTCGGCGCCGAGGCAAACCTCGTCCTGCTTGACCTGAGCGCGACCTGGCGAGTGGAAGAGACCGGTTTTCGCTCCCGCTCGGTCAACTCGTGGCTCCTCGGCGCGACGCTGCGCGGCCGGCCGGTCGCGACAGTCGCCGCCGGGCGCCTGGTCTTCGCCGCATGAGCTACCTCCTGCTGGAAGACGGGACCCGCTTCGCCGGTCGCTCGGTCGGCGCCGAGGCGATCGCGTTCGGCGAGGCGGTGTTCACGACCGCCATGTCCGGCTACCAGGAGGTGGTAACCGACCCGAGCTACGCCGAGCAGCTCGTCACCTTCACCGCGCCGATGGTGGGGAACTACGGCGTGGCACCGGCCCGCTCGCAGTCCGAGCGCCCGCACGCCCGCGGCGTCGTCATGCGAAGCGTCGGGGATCCGGAGTGGCCGCGCTGGCTCGCTGCCCGCGGGACTGTCGCGCTCGCCGACGTGGACACTCGCTCGGTCGTGTTGCATCTGCGAGAGCGAGGCGCGATGCGCGCTGCTCTTGTCGCGGGCGAAGCGTCGGTCGGCCACGTGCTCGAGCAGATTCGCGCGGAACCCACCATGGAGGGCCGAAACCTCGTTGCCTCCGTCTCGACCCCGGAGCCCTACTCGCTCGGCAGGGGCACCGTGCGGGTCGCTGTCCTGGACTTCGGCTGCAAGCGCTCGATCGTCGAGCGGCTCCTGGCCGGCGGCGCGGCTGTGAGGGTCTACCCCCACTCGACGCCGGCCTCCGAGATCCTGGCCGCCGCTCCCGACGGGGTCGTGCTCTCGAATGGCCCGGGCGACCCCGGGGCGCTCGACTGCGAGGTCGCGACCGTCTCGAAGCTTCTCGGGAACGTTCCGCTCCTCGGGATCTGCCTGGGGCACCAGCTCCTCGCGCGCGCGGGCGGCCTGCGCACGTTCAAGCTCCGTTTCGGGCACCGCGGCTCGAATCACCCGGTGCTCGAGCTCGCCACGGGGCAGGTCCTCGTGACGGCGCAGAACCACGGGTTCGCCGTCGAGGGGAGCGGCCCGGCCGTCACGCACGTGTCCCTTTACGACGGCACGGTCGAGGGGCTCTTGCTTCAGGGCGCGGACGCGCGCTCGGTGCAGTTCCATCCGGAGGCAACCCCGGGGCCGCACGACGCTCGACCTTTGGTTGAGACTTGGCTCGCAGGGCTGCGGTATGCCGCGGCGGCCTGACCTCCAATCTGTCTGCTTGATCGGCTCGGGGCCGATCGTGATCGGGCAGGCCTGCGAGTTCGACTACGCCGGGAGCCAGGCACTCAAGGTGCTTCGCGCAGAGGGGCTGCGGACGATCGTCGTCAACTCGAACCCCGCCACGATCATGACGGACCCCGGCTTTGCCGACCGCACCTACCTCGAGCCGCTCGACGCCGAGGCGGTCGCGGGCGTCCTCGCGCAGGAGCGTCCAGACGCGCTCCTCCCGACGCTCGGCGGGCAGACCGCCCTGAACCTCGCCGCCGAGCTCGCAGACGCCGGGACGCTCGACGAGCTCGGGGTGGAGCTGATCGGAGCCGGGGTCGACGTGATTCGCCGCGCGGAGGATCGGGAGCTCTTCCGGGAGACAGTCCAGTCGATCGGCCTGAAGGTGCCGGAGTCGCGGATCGTGCGGGCGCTCGACGACGTGCCCTGCGACCTGGCCTTCCCGGTCGTCCTTCGGCCAGCCTTCACGCTGGGCGGCCACGGCGGGGGGATCGCGGGGACGCCCGATGAGCTGGCGCGCAAGCTCGAGGTCGGCCTGCGCGAGAGCCCCGTCCACCAAGTGCTCGTCGAGGAGTGCCTCGCAGGCTGGGACGAGTTCGAGCTCGAGGTCATGCGCGACGCGAAGGACAACGTCGTCGTCGTTTGCTCGATCGAGAACCTCGACCCGATGGGGGTGCACACGGGCGACTCGGTCACGGTCGCGCCGCAGATGACGCTCCCGGACGAGGCCTACCAGGAGCTCCGGAACGCCGCGGCGGCAGTCATCCGCGCGGTCGGCGTCGAGACTGGCGGCTCGAACATCCAGTTCGCGCGGGAGCGCGGGACCGGGGAGCTCCGCGTGATCGAGATGAACCCTCGGGTCTCCCGCTCGTCCGCGCTCGCCTCGAAGGCCACGGGCTACCCGATCGCAAAGGTCGCAGCAAAGCTCGCGGTCGGCTACACGCTGGACGAGATCCCCAACGACCTGACGGGCACGACGCCGGCGAGCTTCGAGCCGGCGCTCGATTACGTCGTCGTGAAGCTCCCGCGTTTCGCGTTCGACAAGTTCCCGGGCGCCGATCCGACCCTCGGCACGCAGATGAAGTCCGTCGGCGAGGCGATGGGAATCGGCCGCACGTTCACAGAGGCGTTCCTGAAGGCGTTCCGTTCACGCGAGCTCGAGGCGGGGGGGCACACTCCCTGGGCCACGCTCGAGGCGCTCCCCGAGGGCGTCCACCCCTGGTTTCGGCGGCGGCTAGAGGAGGCTCGCGAGACCTTGTGTTCCATCACCTCGCTGGAGGACGCGACCCGGGACGACTGGATCCGGCTCAAGCGCGCGGGTTGGAGCGACGAGTCCGTCGCCGGGCGATGCAACACGAGCGAGGAGCGGGTGCGGGCGGCACGACGTTCCTGGGGGGTGCGGCCCGCCTACCGGCGGGTCGACTCGTGCGCCGCCGAGGTGGAGGCCTCGTCGAACTACCTCTACTCGACGTGGGGGGAGGCCGGCGATGCGCCGTTCCCGGCGGAGGGCTCGGTCGTCATCCTCGGCTCCGGCCCGAACCGGATCGGGCAGGGGATCGAGTTCGACTACTGCTGCGTGCACGCGGCCAGGAGCTTCCGGGCGCTCGGGTACGAGGCGGTCATGGTCAACTCGAACCCCGAGACCGTCTCGACGGACTACGACACCTCGGACCGCCTCTATTTCGAGCCGCTCGATGCCGAGTCCGTGCTCGAGCTCTGCGCGCGGGAGCGGCCGGCCGGGGTGGCGATCCAGTTCGGTGGCCAGACGCCGCTTCGACTTGCTCGCGCCCTCGAGGCTGCGGGATACCGGATTCTCGGGACGCCCTTCGACGCCGTCGACCTGGCCGAGGACCGGGAGCGCTTCGCCGCGCTCTGCGGGCGGCTCGAGGTCGCCGTGCCGCCGTGGGGGATGGCGAGCGGCCCGGTCGAGGCCGGCGACGTCGCGGCCGGGATCGGCTTTCCCGTCCTCGTTCGCCCCTCCTACGTGCTGGGCGGCCGGCGGATGCGCATCTGCTACTCCCGGGCGGACGTTGAGGCGGCCGTCGACCCCGATGACCGCGTGCTCGTCGACCGCTTCCTCGAAGGCGCCGTCGAGCTTGATGTCGATGCCCTCTGTGACGGCACGGACACACATGTCGCCGCGGTCATGCAGCACGTGGAGGAGGCGGGCGTTCACTCGGGCGATTCCTCCTGCGCGCTTCCAGCTGTCTCCGTCGACCGGGCGACGATCGAGGATGTGGAGGCCGTCGTCCGGCGCCTCGCGCCTGCGCTCGGCGTCGTCGGGCTCGTGAACGTCCAGCTCGCTCTCGTCGACGGCCGCATCTTCGTCCTCGAGGCCAACCCGCGTGCCTCGCGCACTGTTCCGTTCGCGAGCAAGGCAACCGGGGTGAATCTCGTTCACGCCGCCTGCCGCCTCATGGCCGGGGAGCCCCTTGCGTCGCTCACGCTCCCGCCTGTGCGGGCCGAGGGCCGTGTGAGCGTCAAGGCGGCCGTCTTCCCGTTCGCACGCTTCCCCGGAGCCGACCCCGTCCTCGGGCCGGAGATGCGCTCCACCGGTGAAGTGATGTCGAGCGCGGGCGACTTCGCGACCGCGTTCGCCAAGGCCGAGCGCGCGGCCGGGCGCCCGCTCCCGCTCACGGGGAACGCCTTCCTCTCGGTGCGCGACGTGGACAAGGAGGCGGTTGCGGTGCTCGCCGCCCGCCTCGCGGGCCTCGGGTTTCGGCTCTCTGCGACGCCCGGGACGGCGGCGTCCCTCACCGCGGCCGGGATCACGGTCAGTTGCATTCGCAAGGTCTCTGAGGAGGGGGAGGGGGCGACTGCCGTCGATCTCATCCGGCGCGGCCGCTGCGACCTCGTGATCAACACGCCGGACGGGCGAGACGCGCGCTCGGACGGCTACCGGATCCGCGAGGCCGCATTGGTCGCCCGCGTCCCCTGCGTCACGACGATGGCCGGCGCGGCGGCGGCAGTCCAGGCAATCGCCGGTGCGCGGCGCGAGCGGGCCGTCTCCCTCCAGGAGCATGTTGCGGCGCGAAGCGCCTAGTGTCGTCGCGGTAGAGCCCCTCGGGGCGTACTCGCTCCTACGCGTCGAGCGGGCCACGCTCGAGTGCGGCGACCCGGGGCAGTTCTTCATGCTGACCCCGCCCGGCCGCACGCTCCCGCGCGCCTTCAGCCTCTGCCTTGCGCCGCCCGGTGAGCTTGCCTTCCTGGTCGACCCGGTTGGGCTCGGAACACGCGCCCTGGTGGAGCTCCAACCCGGCGATCGCCTCCCGGTGCTCGGTCCCCTCGGCCGCGGTTTTCGCCTTGACGTACCACGACCGCTCCTCGTCGGAGGCGGGATCGGGATCGCGCCGCTCGTCTACGCCGCGGAGCGTCTCGGGCGCGCGCCGGCCATCCTCGGCTTCCGCACACCTGAACATGCGCAGGCGGCCTCCCTCCTGCAGGGCGCCGAGGTGGTCATCGAGCCGACCTACGTGACCGAGCGGCTCTCGCCCGGCCGGGACGTCCTCGCGTGTGGACCCGAACCGATGCTCCATGCGGTTGCGTGCCTCGCCCCGTCGGCGCAGCTCGCGTGGGAGGCGCCGATGGCCTGCGGCTACGGCGCGTGCTTCGGCTGCGCGGTCGAGATCCGCGGCCGGCTTCGTCGCCTGTGCGTGGAGGGGCCGGTTCTCACGGCAGCGGACGTCGTTCCCGCGGAGCTCGAGGCGGCCTAGTGCCCCCGCTTCTGAACGCCTCGGGCTGCCTCGACGCTCTCGCGGCCCCCGACGTTGCGCGCTCGCTCGACGCCTTCGTGACAAAAACCGTGACCCCGCTTCGTCGCGACGGCAATGCGCCCGTGCGGATCGCGGAGATCGACTGCGGGATGCTGAACACGATCGGCCTCGCCAACCCCGGGCTCGACGACTTCGTCTGCGACACGCTGCCTCGCCTGCTCGAGCTCGGCGTGCCCGTTTGGGTCTCGGTGGGAGGGTTTCGCGCGGGCGACTACGCCGAGTCGTGCGCGCGTCTCGACGACGAGGGTGTCGAGGCGATCGAGCTCAACGTGTCCTGCCCGAACGTCGAGTCCCCGGTCGAGGCGACAGAGGAGATCGTGGCTGCCGCCCGCGCGGCGACCGCGAAGCCGCTCTTCACGAAGCTCTCTCCCCAGCTGCCCGATGTCGCCGCCGTGGCGCTCGCGGCGGCGCGTGCCGGGACGGATGGCCTCTCGCTCGTCAACACCCTGCGCGGGCTTGCCCTTGACCCTCGCACCCTCGCGCCTGTCCTCTCGACGGCGACGGGCGGGGTCTCGGGCCCCGTGCTCCGGCCCGTCGCGCTGGCGGCCGTCCATGCCTGCTACGCGGCCACGGGTCTGCCGATCGTCGGGATGGGAGGCGTCGAAACTGGTCGCCACGCGCTCGACCTGATCGCGGCCGGAGCTTCGGCCTGCGCGCTCGGCACGATTCTCTTCCGCGACCCCGATGCGCCCGCTCGCGTGCGGGCGGAGCTGGCCCGAACCGCCTTCCGCCTGGGGCTCGAGGACCCCCTTGCCGCGCGAGGGCTTGCGCATCGCGAAGCGGAGAGGCCGTTGCCAAGCGAGACAAAAATACCTGCAAAAGTGAACTAAACCTGCCACTTGCGGTCGGCGCGCCTGGTGTTAGAATCGCGCGCCATGCAGGCGTCAAGAACCCAAGTGCAGGCTCCGCTTCGGTCGCTCGACCAGCGGATGGACGCCCTGCGGCGGGCGAACGAGATCCGCGTCAGGCGGGCCCAGCTGAAGAAAGACCTCAAGGCTGGAAGCATGCGGATCGAGCAGATCCTGAGCGACCCGCCCGAGTACGTCGAGACCGCGAAGGTCGTCGACATCCTGATGGCCGTCCCGAAGTTCGGGCGCGTGAAGGCAGCCCGCTTCCTCAACCAGTGCCGGATCAGCCAGTCGAAGACCGTCGGCGGCCTATCGGAGCGCCAGCGCGCCGAGCTCGTGAGCCTGCTTCGCCGCTGACGGGTCTCGCGCAGACGGGGGGCTTGCGGGGCCGGCTCTTCGTGGTCACAGGGCCCTCCGGCGCGGGGAAGGGGACGCTCATCCGCCGGCTCGTCGAGCGGCGCCCCGATCTGGAGGTCGCTGTTTCGGCGACGACGCGCGGCCGTCGAGCCGGAGAGGGGGACGGGCGCCACTACCACTTCCTGTCGGACGAGGAGTTTCGCCAGAGGGTCGAGGCGGACGAGTTCCTCGAGCACGTCGCCTACGTGTCGGGCCACCGCTACGGAACGCTCCGCTCCGAGGTCGACCGCATCCTCGGGAACGGGCAAGGGTGCGTGCTCGAGCTCGAGACGGTCGGGGCGCGACGCGTCAAGGAGCTCCTGCCCGACACCGTGACGATCTTCGTGGCCGCTCCCTCCTTCGACGAGCTCGAACGGCGCCTCCGCGCGCGCGCAACCGAGAGCACGGGGGAGATCGGAGAGCGGCTCGAGCTCGCGCGCCGGCAGACGGCCGAGGCCGGCGACTTCGACCACGTGATCGTGAACGACGACGTCGAGCGTGCGGTCGCCGAGCTCGAGGAGGTCGTCGGCGAGGCCCTCGCTTCGCCGCCCTCACCCGCCGCGAACGCCGCGTCGGGATAGCTGCCGCTACACTGGGTTGCGTGATTCATCCACGCATCGACGACCTGCTCGAGCGCACGGACTCCCGGTACAACCTGGTCATCATGGCGGCCAAGCGTGCTCGGCAGATCAACAACTACCACCACCAACTCGGCGAAGGCACGTTCGAGGACGTCGCCCCGCCGCTCGTGGAGTCGCGCTCCAAGAACTATCTGACGCTCGCCCTCGAGGAGATCGCCGAGGGCAAGATCACGTACGAGTACCCGTCCCGCTAGGGACACGTGAGCGCGGAGCCGCGCAGGACCGTCCTCGTCGGCGTGACGGGGTCGATCGCCGCCTACAAGGCATGCGAGCTCGTTCGGCTGCTCGTGCAGGACGGCCGCCGGGTCGTTCCCGTCCTGACTCCCGGCGCGGAGCGTTTCGTCACGCGCGAGACCTTCGAGGCGTTGGCGCGAAACGAGGCGCCGCGGGACATCTACCCGCACCTGACGTCGGCCCACCTCCTCGTCGTCGCCCCGGCCTCGGCAAACACGCTGGCGAAGCTTGCGCACGGGCTCGCTGACAACGTCCTGACGGAGGCCGCGCTCGCCTTCGCCGGCCCGGTGCTCGTGGCGCCGGCGATGAACGTTCGCATGTGGGAGCACCCCGCGACCCGGGCGAATCTGGAGACGCTCCTCGCCCACGGCGTCCGGGTCATCGGCCCCGAGGCGGGGGAGCTCGCCGAGGGCGAGACGGGCCTCGGCCGGATGGCGGAGCCCCAGGCGATCGCGACGCTCTGCCGGGAGCTCCTCGGGCAGGCACCCGGCTCTCTCGCGGGCAAGCGCGTCCTCGTCACCGCGGGAGGGACACGCGAGCCCCTCGACGGCGTTCGCTTCGTGGGGAACCGATCGAGCGGCCGAATGGGCGTCGCGCTCGCGGAGGAGGCTCACCGACGCGGCGCGGAGGTCACGCTGGTCGCGTCGAACATCTCCGTTGCGCTACCGAGCGGTGTCGAGGTCGTGGAGGCGCCGACGGCTGCTGACGTCGGCCGCGAGACTCTCGCCCGTGCGGACGTGGACGTCATCCTCATGGCCGCAGCCGTCGCGGACTACCGGCCGGCCGAACCGAGGGACGGGAAGCGAACGAAGGACTCCGAGATGTGGAGCGTGACCTTCGAGCCGACCGACGACGTCCTGGCCGAGCTCGGCCGCCGAAGGCGGAACGGGCAAATTCTCGTTGGGTTCGCGGCAGACGAGGGCGAACGAGGCGTTGACCGTGCGCGCGAGAAGCTCGCAGCGAAGAACGGAACCTTCTTCGTCTTCAACGACGTATCTCGAAGTGACATCGGGTTCGACGCTGACCAGAACGAGGTGACGCTCGTCTCAAGGGACGGAGAACGGACAATCTCGAAGCGCGACAAGCGCGAGGTGGCCGTGGCTATCCTCGATGAAGTCGCGTCCCTGCTCGGAGGAGGCTGATCGATGGAAGAGCCGCTCGCCGGCGTCCAGGAAGCGGTCGAGACGCGCTACTCGGCGGACCTCGCGCGGCGGATCGTCGCCAACCTGCGCCGGGTCATGCACGCCCCTGACGAGACGCTCGAGCTCTGCGCCCTCTGCCTCTTCTCCGAGGGCCATCTGATCATCGAAGACCTCCCGGGCGTGGGGAAGACGACCCTCGCCAAGGCGCTTGCGCGGTCGGTCGACCTCTCCTTCTCGCGGCTCCAGTTCACGCCCGACCTGCTCCCGTCGGACGTGACCGGCGTGAACGTCTTCAACCAGCGAACCCAGGAGTTCGAGTTTCGCCCGGGGCCCGTTTTCGCGAACGTCCTTCTGGTCGACGAGGTGAACCGCACCTCACCCAAGACCCAGGCTGCGCTCCTCGAGGCCATGCAGGAGCGCCAGGTAACGATCGACGGTGTGACCTACTACCTCGCGCCTCCGTTCATGGTCATGGCCACGCAGAATCCGATCGAGTACGAGGGGACGTACCCTCTCCCCGAGGCGCAGCTCGACCGGTTCTCCATGCGGATCGCGATCGGGTACCCTCCGCTCGCCGCCGAGGCGCAGATGCTGACCGAGCAGACCACGACGGCCCCTCTCGAGGCGCTCACGCCGGTTGCTAGCGCGCAGGAGGTGCAGGGCGCGATCGAGGATGCCCGCAGGGTCTTCGTGGAGGAGAGCATCCAGCGCTACGTCGTCGGGCTCCTCCGGCAGACGCGCGGCGACAACCGGCTCCACCTGGGCGCGAGCCCGCGAGCCGGGATCAACCTGCTGCGCGTCGCCAAGGCGCGCGCACTCGTCGCCGGGCGCGACTACGTCGTTCCCGAGGACGTGAAGACGATCGCGCCCTCGGTCCTCGCGCACCGTTTGATTCTGGCACCCGAGGCGCGCTCGGCAGGACTCTCGGACGCGGACATCGTCCGCGACGCCGTCGAGCACACCCCGGTTCCGGTCTAGGTCGAGGCCGCCGCGCCCGTGCTGACCGACCGCGGCCGCGCCCTCCTCGCCCTCGGCGGCCTGACCTACCTCGGCGCCTGGGCCTTCGGCGCCCGACCGCTCTATCCCGTGGCGCTCGGCCTCGTGCTCGCGGTCGCGGCAGCTGCTATCTGGGTCCGCGTCCTCCGCCGCCCGATGGGGCTGCACCGGACGCTCGGCGCGGGGGAGCACCTCGCCGGCGACGACGTTCCCGTTCGCCTCGATCTAAGCGTCGAGGGGCGCTTGCCGCCGGCGACGCTCGTCGTGCACGAGCGGATCGGGCGTCTCGGCGAGTGGGAGATCCCGCTCCGGCGGCACGGCGGCGGCCTGCGTGGCGCGTACGAGCTCACGAAGGTTCCGCGCGGGCGCTACCCCGTCGAGTCGACCCGGATTGTGATCGAGGATCCTTTCGGCCTCGAGCGCGCCGAGGTCGACCTCTCGCGCCCGGAATCGCTCCTCGTCTATCCGCGCATCGCGACGATCGAGCGGGTCTTCTCCGACGCCGGCGCGCAGACCCCCGGCGGACGGCGGCTCCTGCTCCGCCGGCTGACCGGTTTCGAGCTCCATTCGGTGCGCGAGTACGAGCAGGGAGAGTCGCTCCGGCGCGTCCACTGGCCCTCCACGGCGCGGCGCGGGGAGCTGATGGTCAAAGAGCTCGAGGACGCGCCGCGGGACGAGGCGGCGATCCTCCTCGACGGCGATGGCTCGACGGTCGTCGGCGAGCCGCCGGACTCGACCTTCGAGCTCCAGGTGAGGATCGCCGGTTCGCTCGTCCGCGCGCACGCGCGTCGCGGCCGGCGCACCTCCCTCGTCGTCAACTCCCGCGCACGGACGTACCAGCGCGTGCACTCGCTCGACGGCGACTGGCAGCGGGCGCTCGAGATCCTCGCCGCGGTCGAGCCGGACGGCTACACGCCGGCGTCGACCTTTCTGGCGGACGAGTCCGGCGCAGCCGCGCGCTCGCTCGAGCTGACCGTCGTCACTGCCTCGATTGCCCCACGCCTCGTCGACCGGTTGCTCCAGCGCGCGCTCGGCCACCACGCCGCGGCACTCGTCTACGTCGACCCGGCCAGCTTCACGCAGACCGGGGAGCGCGACCGGCAGGCCTCCGCACAGCTCCTCCGCTTGGGCCGCGCGGGAATCCCTGTCGCGATCGTGCGGCAAGGGGAGAGCCTGGTGGAGAAGCTCTCAGCGCCGGAGTCGGCGAGCGCGGCCGGCTTCGCGCTCACAGGGGAGCGCCGCGGTGGGTAGGACGCTCGCCGCGTACGGGCTCATCGCCGCGATTGTCGCGCCCGCGTGGATCGGGCTCGAGAGCGGGGCCTTCCCGTTCGGGGAGGTTCTCGCGCTGACATTCCTCGCGCTGCTTCCCGGGCTCGCCGTCTGGCTTCGGCGCTCGCGGGCGGTCGTCGCTGCCGCCATCCTCGGCTCGACCCTCGTCGCCGGGACGATCGCGTTCGACCTTTCGCTCGCGAACGCGAGACCGCGCGATTCCGAGCGCGACTTCTTCGGCCCGCTCCTCTCCTCGTTCAAGCAGGGATTCCTCGAGTTCTACGACACCCGTGTGCCCTTCGACCCGGGCCGTTTCCCCGAGATGCACGGGGCCGTCCTCGTCGGCGTGTTCGCCTTCCTCCTCCTCGGAGGGATCGCGGTCGCTCTCCGGCGGCCCTTCGCCGCGCTGGGCGTGCTGGTGGTCGGAGCCGGCTGGCCGGCCACGATGACGTCCACCTGGGTCGAGTCGAGCCGCCCACTCGTCACGGGAGCCCTGATCCTCGGGGCGTCCCTCGTTCTCCTCGTCCTCCTGAGCGGCCGCCGGCGCGGGCTCGGCCATGCCGCTGTCGCTGGCCTCGTTCTCGTAGCCGTGTCGGTGGCCGGCTCGACGACCGATGCGGTGGCCAAGCGCGGCTTCGTCCAGTGGGATCAATGGGACTTCTACGACCGCCCGGACGAGCCCGTCGACGTGCGTTACGTCTGGGACGCGAACTACGACGGGATCCAGTTCCCGAAGGAGAAGACGACGGTCCTGAAGATCAAGGCGTCGGGTCCGAAGCGTTCGCTCTACTGGCGCGCTACCACCCTCGACGTCTACGTCGGGGACGTCTGGCGCGAGGACCTCGACCTCGCCGAGACGGTCTCGGGCGACGACCCGATCGACATCACCTCGATCGACCCGCTCCTGCCCGAGGCGGCCGGGAACGAGAAGAACTGGGTGAAGCAGGAGGTACGGGTCGAAGCGCTGGAGGAGACGCGGCTAGTCGGCTCTGCGCAGGCCGTCCGCTGGGAGCGACCGGGAGACCGGCTCGCGCAGGTGTCGCAGAACGGGACGATCATGTTGGCCGACCCGCTCCGGCGTGGTGATCGCTACACGGTTTGGAGCTATGTCCCCAAGCCCGGCATTCGCGAGCTCCGGAGCGCCGGAACCGATTACCCCTCCGAGGCGTTCGACTACCTCCGAGCCCTTCCCGACCAGGGCGTTCCGATCCTGCCGGCGTTCGGAACACCGGACCGCGACGCCCAGATGCGGACCTTTTTCGAATCTGAGGACTTGATCCGCGAGTCGGGGCACATGGCGCTCTACAACGTCGCGGCCGCGGTGACCGGCGAGGCGGACAATCCCTACGAGGCGGCGGTGTTCCTCGAGGCCTGGTTCCGCGGCGAGGAGGGCGGGTTCACGTACGACGAGAACCCGAACCTCGCCGGCATCGGGGAGCCCCCGCTCCTCGCGTTCCTGCGCGAGAAGCGCGGCTACTGCCAGCACTTCGCCGGCGCGATGGCGCTCATGCTCCGCTACGTCGGCGTTCCCGCACGCGTCGCGGCTGGCTTCACCAGCGGGACGTACGACGAGGGCAAGCGCGAGTGGACCGTGACCGACCACAACGCGCACACCTGGGTCGAGGTCTACTTCCCGAAGTACGGCTGGATCCCGTTCGACCCGACCCCGAACCGCGGGCAGCTGACCGCCTCCTACACGCCGTTCTCGACCGGCTTCGACGCGGCCGAGGCGGCCAACCTGGGGGGCGCGCTCCTCGGCGTTCCGGAGATCGCCGAGCAGGTCGGGCGGGC
>Ga0136614_10001654_pt1 | contig 13279 bp, 10 predicted proteins | sample AntDrymUQ2792106_2_FD_106643 | JGI IMG/M metagenome (GOLD analysis project Ga0136614, IMG submission 106643) | Polar desert sand microbial communities from Dry Valleys, Antarctica - metaG UQ279 (21.06) | ecosystem: Environmental > Terrestrial > Soil > Desert | place: Antarctica: Dry Valley...
CGTTGCGATGACGCTCTGTCGCTTATGAACCCGAACAGGCCCGGGGCCGCCTGCCGGGCCCCTGCGCCCACTGTCAGGACGCACAGAACGGCGACAGCCAACGGGGACAGCCACCTTTTCCCGCGAAAAAATGGGGACAGCCACCTTTTTCCGATGGATGCAGTGAAAAAGGTGGCTGTCCCCATTCTTCTAAGCCGATTTTAAAGCGAGCGCGATCTCCCGCGCCGCATTCTGTCCGGAGGCTGCGGTGATGCCGCCGCCGGGGTGTGTGCCGCAGCCGCAGAGAAACAGATTCTCGATCGGTGAACGATAACGCGCCCAGCCGAGAATCGGCCGCATCGTGAACACCTGATCGAGGGAGGGCTCGCCGTGATAAATCTGCCCGCCCGTCAGACCGTAGTTCTGTTCGAGATCGACGGGGCTGAGCACCTGCGCCGTTTCGATGGCGGAGCCGATGCCGGGCGAGTACTTCTCGAGCGTGGCGAGGACGGTTGCGGCAAGCGCCTGGCGTGCGTCGCTCCAGCTGCGATCGCCCGCGAGCGTGTATGGCACGAACTGCACGTGCACGGACATGACGTGCTTGCCCGCGGGCGCGAGCGACGGGTCGCTCAGCGTTGGGATCGAGATGTCGAGAAACGGCTCCTGCGGCAACTCCCCGTACTTCCACGCGTCGAACGAGCGCTCCAGGTAGTCGATGCCCGGGGCGACCAGGATCCGCCCGTGAAGATCTGCAGGATCGGCCACGCCACGAAAGACCGGGACGGTATTGAGGGCGAGGTGGACCTTCGCGACGGTTCCGCGCGACCGGTAGTTGCGGGCCTTCGTCAGGAAGCCCGGATCGAGATCCATCGGATCCACGAGGCCGAGAAAGGTCCGCTTCGGGTCGGCGTTCGAGACGACGGCATCCGCAGCGATTTCCGTTCCGTCGGCCAGCACGACGCCGGCTGCCTTGCCGTCGCCAACGAGGATGCGTGAGACGGCTGCGCTCGTGCGGATCTGGACGTCCGCGCCGCGCGCCGCTTCCGCCATGGCGAGGGCGAGTGCGCCGGGGCCTCCCTTGACCATGACGCTGCTGCCGCCTGGCGCCGCATCGATCGCCGCGTTCAGGAGCAACACGGCGCCACTCCCGGCGGACCAGGGGCCCATCGCCGGCCGAACACACCGCGCGACGCCACGGCGGCCTGGAGAAGATCGGTCTCGAACCACTCGCTCACGAGGTCCGCGGCCGCCATGGGTCCCCACCGCAGCAGCCTGAAGCTGTCGGTGCGTCCCAGGGCGCGGAAGCGCTTCCCGACCTTCAGCATCTCCCACATCTCGCCTGCCGCCGGAGCATCGATCGACGGGGGCGTCAAATCGAACAGCCCGGACAGAAAAACGCCCAGACGCCTCAGCGTCTCGCAGAACTCGGGGTAGCGCCTCGCGTCGTTCTGTGAAAAGGCGCCGATGGCTTCAGCCGTCCGGCCGATGTCCGCCGAGAAGGGAAGTGCGCGGCCGTCCGGCGACAGCGCCACCAGCCTCGGATCGGGATGGATGAACTGCACGCGAGTCGCGAGACCCATGTCGCGGATCACGGAACGGCGGAGCGGTCCCACCGCGTTGGCCAGCGGCGCCCGGAATCCGAGCGCGAACTCCTCCGTTGCCGCGCATCCGCCGACAACAGGCCGGCGCTCGAGCATCGTGACCTTGTGCCCGGCCTTCGCAAGATAGAAGGCCGTCGTCATTCCGTTGTGACCGGCCCCGATAACGATGATCGCGCTCAACGCCTGCCGTCCTTGATGATCTTCTGCGCGGCGTTGCGGCCTGGCGCTCCCATGATTCCGCCGCCGGGATGCGTGGCCGAGCCGCACATATAGAGACTCTTGACGGGCGTTCGGTATTGCGCCCAACCGGGCGCGGGGCGGAGGAAGAACAACTGCTCGAGCGTCAGCTCACCCTGGAAGATGTTTCCCTCGGTAAGACCGAACGTTCGTTCGATGTCGAGCGGTGTCAGCACCTGGCGGTGCAGGATGATGTCTTTGATGTTGGGTGCGTACTCCGCAATGGTGTTGATCACGGTGTCGCCGAAGGCCTCGCGATGGTCGTCCCATGTGCCCCCTTCCTTCAGGTTGTACGGGGCGTACTGAACGAAGCACGACATCACGTGCTTTCCGGGCGGCGCGACCGACGGATCCGTCAGGCTCGGAATGACCATGTCGATGTAGGGACGGCGCGAGTAGCGCCCGTACTTCGCCTCATCGTATGCGCGCTCCATGTACTCCACGCCCGGCGAGATCGAGATGGCGCCGCGCAGGTGTGGGCCGGCACCAGGCATGGCTGTGAAATTCGGCAGCGCGTCGAGCGCGAGGTTCACCTTCCCCGACGATCCGCGGTACTTGTATCGCTTCACGTCGTCCACGAAGCCTGACGGCAGGTGCTCCGTGCCGACCATTTTCAGGAACGTGAGGTTCGGGTCGACGCTGGACGACACGACGTCCGCGGTGATGTAGTCGCCATTGGCGAGCACGACGCCGCTGGCCGCGCCGTCCTTCACGATGATCTTCGAGACGGCGGTCTCGGTGCGGATCTCAGCCCCCGCTTCGCGCGCCGCATCGGCGATGGCGAGGGAGATTGCTCCCGTGCCCCCGCGCGAGAGCCCCCACGAACGAAACGCGCCGTCGATCTCCCCCATGTAGTGATGGAGCAGCACGTACGCGGTGCCTGGGGAACGCACGCCGAGAAACGTGCCGATGATGCCCGACGCCGACATAGTGGCCTTGAGGACGTCGGTCTCGAACCACTGGTCGAGAAAGTCCACAGCGCTCATGGTCATCAGCTGGACCTGGTTGTATTTGTCCTGGTCGCTGAGCGCCTGGAACCGCCGGCCGAGGAAGAGCAGGTTCATCAGCCCGCGCGGCTCGAGCGATGTCGGGTCCGGTGGCGTCATCGTGAGAATGGGCTTCACGAAGCGCCCCATCTCCATCATCGCCTTGCCGTACTCGTCGTAGGCCTCGGCGTCGAGCTTCGAGTGCCTCGCGATCTCCCGGCGTGTCTTGGCGTGATCGTTCACGCGCCAGAGGTGATCCCCGCTTGGCATCGGGGTGAACGTTCCGTCCAGGGGCAGGATTTCGAGGCCGTGGCGGGGAAGGTCCAGCTCGCGGATGATCTCGGGCCGCAGCAGCGAGACTACGTACGAGGCGACCGAGTATTGGAACCCCGGGTAGATCTCCTCGGTGACGGCGGCGCCTCCAAGCACATGGCGGCGTTCGAGCACGAGGACCTTCCGCCCCGCCTTCGCGAGATAGGCGGCGTTGACCAGCCCGTTGTGCCCGCCGCCAATGACGATAACGTCGTACTTGTTCATCGCAATGCTGAATGTTGAATTGTGAAGCCTGAAATAAGTGGGAAAGCGAGTTCCCGCGGCGAATGCTGAAGCCTTACTTCAGCATTCACACTTCAGCGGTCAGCCTTGTCAGAGTCCAGCGGTGCGCGAGCAGAGCAGGTCCAGCATCGGAAGGGCACGGCGATTCTACTCTAACCTTTATCGCCGGGGCCCCCTGCACCCCGGCTGGCGGCCTTCACTCGCTTTCGCTCCGTTCCGGCCGCTATAATTTCGAGTGACGATGCCAATTGGTACAGCGGTCCACCAGCGGACATTTGCGCTCTGCGAGAGCCTCAATTACCGCGAATGGTCGGGCTATTACGCGGTCAGCGCCTATGAAGGGCACCACGAACACGAGTACAATGCCATCCGCAACGCGGCGGCGCTGATCGACGTTTCTCCGCTCTACAAATACCTGATCACGGGACGGGACGCTGCCAGATTCATCGATCGCCTGATCACACGCGACGTCGCAAAGATGACCGTCGGCCAGGTGTTCTACACGCCGTGGTGCGACGAGCACGGCAAGGTGATCGACGACGGAACGGTGTCACGCCTCGCCGACCAGCGCTTCCGCTGGACGGCCGCCGACCCGAGCCTCCGCTGGTTCACGCAGAACGCCACCGGGATGGACCTTCACATCGAAGACATTTCCGAAGAGATCGCTGCGCTCGCGCTGCAGGGGCCGACGGCGGCCCGGGTGCTTCGCGCAGTCTCGGAAGCGGACATCGACAGTCTGAAATATTTCCGCGTCACCAGTGGGGCGATAGCCGGCGTGGCCGTGGACATTTCACGTACCGGCTATACCGGTGACCTGGGGTACGAGATCTGGATGTCTGCGAAGGACGCCGTCCGAGTGTGGGACGCGCTGATGGAGGGGGGCAAGCCGTTCGACATAAAGCCCGCCGGGATGCTCGCTCTCGATGTCGCGCGCGTGGAAGCCGGACTGCTGTTGATCGACGTCGATTTTTTCAGCAGCAAGAAGGCCCTCATCGATGCGCAGAAATACTCTCCGTACGAGATGGGCCTGGGGAGGCTGGTGAGCCTTTCGAAGGCGCGCTTCATCGGCCAGCACGCGCTCCGCAAGGAGCATCAGAAGGGGCATCCTCGACAGGTGGTCGGCCTCGAGGTGGATTGGACCGAAGTCGAAGCGGTGTACGACAAGCTCGGTCTCGCTCCGTCGATCGGTGCCACGACGTCCCGAGTCGCGGTGCCGGTTTATCGTGCCGGTCGGCAGGTAGGCCGGGCGACGTCGACGACGTGGTCGCCGGTGATGAAAAGGATGATCGCCCTGGCGACCGTCGATCGCCCCCACTACGCCGACGGCACGCGCCTCCAGATCGAGATGACGGTGGAAGCCGTCCGCTATCGCGTCGGCGCCACGGTCGTCAAAACGCCGTTCTTCGACCCGAAGAGAAAGACGCTAACGCCGCCGGCGTGATTTCAGCGAGCGCCTGCATCACCACAGAGGTACAGAGAGCACAGAGCACTCTCTAGTTAAGAGAACACATTGTTCTGTGTCTCCGTGTCTCTGTGGTGATCCCAGCGGTTCACCGAACGTCGGCGCCGTGCACACCCACGATCATTCGATCGAAGGCGTACAGCAAGTCCTCGCGGTTGGAGTAGGGGCCGGGTCTATACGCCCGCGATTTGATCCCCTCCTGCGACAGCTCGCACACGTGCCAGTCCTGCCGGTTCGTCATGTCCCAGAAGGAGACCGCGTCCATCGGGTCGAACTCCAACTCCGCGAGCTCCTTCGGGTGAAAGTGCCATTCGCACACGTTGATCGTCCGGCCGGCTGACTGAGGCCAGAGCGTGTGCACGAGCATGTAGTCGGGATGCAGGCTGAGGAGCATGTTCGGGAAGATCGCGTAGTAGTAGACGCGACGGACGTCCTGTTCCGAGAGCCCCGGCAGGAAACCGCGCGAGCAGCGTCCATCCATCGATAGCGTTTCGACCCCCGGCCGCAGGTCCATCCGGCCGCCCATGTAGGTCGCCTGCAGCGGCTCATTTTCCCCACTGAGATAATGCGACAGCTTGTTGAGCGCCGGATGAAGGTTCGGACAGTGCAAGCACTCGTTGTAGTTCAGGATGATCAGCTTCCAGTTGGCCTTGACGTCGTAGACGATGCGATGCCCGAGGCGGAGGTCCTGCATGTTCCAGGGAACAAATTTCTCGGGCAGCCCCGCGAGTTGCTGGCGAAGGGGGGAGGGATCGGGCGACAGGTTGATGAAGATGTGCCCGTCCCAGAGGTCCGCGTGAACGCGGTTCAGCGGGAAATCCCCCTTGGCGAAATGTGGCACCTCCTCCATGTGCGGCGCGCCGATCAGCCGTCCATCGAGGTCATACGTCCACGCGTGGTACGGGCACTGGATGCTGCCCGAGAATGACCCTTCACGCTCGGTGCAGAGTTTCGTGCCGCGGTGCCGGCAGACGTTGTAGAACGCGTTCACCTTTCCCGCCGCGTTGCTCGTCACGATGATGCTCTCGCCGAGCAGCTCGCGGACGATGAACCGTCCCGGCTTCTCCACCTGCTCGGTCCGCCCGACACACACCCACATGCGCGCGTACAGGCGCTCCATCTCGCGCTGGAAGTAGGTCTCGTCGGTGTAGAAGGCGGCCGGCAGCGTCGACGCACCCTGCGGCATCACGTCACGCGGCTTGACGACGAGGTCGGTTTCCATCTGGAGCATGATACAACTCCGAAGTGCCACAGATAGGAGCCGAAGCGTCGCCTGGCAGGCGCGCGGACCTGAAATGGTCAGCGAGTCGACCGTGACACCGGCGCCCGCGTTGCGGCGGGAGCTCGGTCGCTGGGACCTGACGGCCATCGGCGTCAATCAGGTCATCGGCGGCGCCGTATTCGCGTTGCCGGCGGCGCTGGCGCTGCACGCCGGATCCTGGAGCCCCTGGATGGTCGCCGCCGTGGGCGTCTCGTCGATGCTCATCGCGCTCTCCTTTGCCGAGGTGAGCAGCCGTTTCGAAGGCACCGGCGGCCCGTACCTGTACACGCGCGCCGCGTTCGGCCGCTTTCTGGCCTTCGAAGTTGGCTGGATGATGTGGTTCACCCGCGCTGCCAGCTGGGCGTCGGTGATCACCGTCCTCGTGTCGTCAGTCGGCTTCTACTGGCCGGCGGTGACAACCGGGGTCTGGCGCTCGGTGCTGATCTCCAGCATCATCGTGCTGCTCGCGGCCATCAACATCCGCGGCATCAAGCAGAGCAGCTTCGTCGTGAACCTGCTGACGGCCGGCAAGCTCATTCCGCTGGCGATCTTCATCGCGATCGGCATGTTTTACATCGACTGGGGGAGGGTTGCAGCTCCCGCGGCCTTGACCACGACGCAGCTGTCGACCAGCGCACTCCTGCTGATATTCGCGTTCGGCGGATACGAAGTGGTTCCCGTCCTCGGTGGGGAAGCGAAGGACCCGCGCCGCGCGATTCCCTTTGCGCTCATCATGACCCTCGTCATCGTGACCGCGATCATGACGCTCGCGCAGCTCGTCGCCCTCGGCACGCTTCCGGGGCTCGCTTCGCCGGAGATAACGACGCCGCTCGCCGACGCCGCGGCGCTCTTCATCGGGCCCCTGGGCGCGGTGATGATCACGCTCGGAGCGGTGATGTCGACCTCCGGCAACAACATGGGGCAGGCGCTGTCGGGTTCCAGGAATCTCTATGCGCTGGCCGAGCAGGGAGATCTTCCGCGCGTCTTCGGCTACGTCCACCCGAAGTTCCGGACGCCCTCCAATGCCATCCTGACGACGGCTGGCGTGTCGCTCATGCTCGCGCTGAGCGGGAGCTTTGCGACGCTGGCGGCGGCGAGCGCCATCAGCCGGCTCCTGGTCTATGTCGCGACGTGCGCGTCGATGATCCGCCTTCGCGCGGCGCGCTTCGGCGGACAGGTAAACCCGCCCCGGTTCACCGTCCCTGGCGGTCCGATCGTGCCCTCTCTCGCTATCCTCATTGCACTCGCGATCCTTTTCGGGGCGACCAGACAGCAGCTGATTTCCGGCGCATACGCGCTCGCGGCCGGCGCCGTGCTCTATCTGATTGCGCTCCGCGGCCGGCACGGAGCGGTAGCGAGTGAAGGCCGCTAGGCGGGGTGCAGGGGGCCCCGCCGATAAACAATGCCCCCACGCACTCAGGAGGCTGGATGAAACGCTTATTTCCCCTGGTAGCGGCGGCGCTCCTCGCGACGGTGATTGATGCGGCTGCGCAGAACGCCGTTTTCGTAGTCCGCCACGCCGAGAGGGCGGATGCGGGCAGCGGCGCTACCACGATGGCGACCGATCCGGAGCTGTCCGATATCGGCCGCACTCGCGCGCAGTCGCTCGCCGCAATGCTCAAGGACGCCGGCGTCACGGTGATCTTCGTCACGGAGTACAAGCGGACGCAGCAGACAGCCGAGCCGCTCGCGCAGTTGCTCGGCATTCAGGCAACGGTCGTTAGCGCGAAGGATACGCAGGGCCTGATCGAGAAGGTCAAGGCTGTCACCGGCCGGGCGCTGGTCGTTGGACACTCCAACACGGTGCCCGAGGTCCTCGGAAAACTTGGTGTCGAGAATCCGCCCAAGCTGGCCGACTCCGACTACGGCGATCTGTTCCTGGTCAGCCGTGGCGATACGACGACGCTGTTCCGTCTGCATTACCGCTGACGACATGCGCTGCAGGAACCGGCTGGTCTCTCTGTGCGTCGCCGGCGTTTTCACGGCCGGAGCGGGCGCGTTTCAGGTCCCCGCGCAGGGCCTGACGCCTCAGGCGCTCGCGCGCGCCTGGGACGCCGAACGCGTGTCACCCGCAACCCCTCCGCTGATCACGCACGACGAGGTCGTGGCGCGTCTGCGCGAAGTCGCGGCGCGACGCCCCGACATGTTCTCACTCGAGCAGATCGGCGAATCGGTCGAAGGGCGTTCCATTCATCACCTTCGCGCCGGCAGCGGGCAGACTGCCGTACTGCTCTGGTCGCAGATGCACGGGGACGAGCCGACCGCGACGGCGGCGCTGTTCGACGTCCTCCACTATCTCGAGACTCATCGCGACGACGCGGATGTGCGCCGCATCCTCTCGCAACTCTCGCTGCACTTCGTGCCGATGCTCAATCCGGACGGCGCCGAACGTTTCCAGCGCCGCAATGCGCAGGGGATCGACATCAATCGTGATGCGCTCCGCCTCCAGACGCCGGAGGGGCGTGCCCTCAAGGGGCTGCGCGACCGGATCAATCCGACGGTCGGGTTCAACCTTCACAACCAGAGCTGGGGGACGGCGATCGGCAATCCGCCCCGCCCGGCATCCATTTCCCTGCTCTCGGTGGCCTACGACGAGAAGCGGTCCGAGAACCCCGGGCGAGTGCTCACAAAGAAGCTGTGCGCGGTCATTCGCGACGCGCTCGAGCCGTTCGCTTCGGGGCAGATCGGCCGCTACGACGACGAGTTCGAGGTGAGGGCATTCGGGGACAATCTGACGTTGTGGGGCACTCCCGTAGTACTGATCGAGACGGGCCCGTGGCCCTCGGAGGAAGTGGATCCTCCCCTGATCCGCCTCAATTTCGTCGCGATCCTCTCCGCCCTCGATGCGCTCGCGACCGGCCGCGTCGAGCAGGCAGACCCACGCCGGTACGAAGAGCTGCCGATGAACGAGTCCGGCCTGCTCTACATCCTGCTGAAGAACGGCACCGTCATCAACGGCGCCGGCATCCAGCCGTTTGTCGCCGACATCGGCATCTCGGGCAACCGCCGGGTGCGAGTCAACGACGGCAGGCGTGAAGTGCAGGTATCCACGAACGTCAGCGACATCGGCGATCTGCGGACGTCGGGCGCCCTTCGCGTCATCGACGCCAGCGGCCTGACCATCGTGCCGGACGAGGATTACGAGATGGGGGCGTCGATCGATCTCCCGGACTGGAAGACGAAGGCACGGGCGCCGATCGTCATCGGCCAGCCGCCGCGGATTGCAGTGCTGCGCCCGACCGGAGACGGCAGATATCGAGTGGAGCTTTTACTGCGCTGACGCGACTACGGAAAGGTGGTCGAGCGTCGATCGGCAGGGTACACAATCCGTCCGTCGAAGATCGTATACGCCACCTTCACGGTGTCCAGTTGTGAAGGCTCCATCTTGAAGATGTTGGCGCTGAGGACGACGATGTCGGCCAGCATGCCGGGCTCGAGCGTGCCCTTGCGCTTCTCGTCATACGACCCGAAGGCGCCGCCGAAGGTGTAGGCGCGCAGCGCATCTTTCAGCGCATGGTAGGCGAGCGCGGCCTGGAGCACCCGCATCGGCGCGAGCGGCCCGCGTGGCCAGTCGCTGCCGATGGCTTTCGTCTTTCCGACGATGGTGAACACGCCATCCTGGTGCTCGAGACGGTGCCGCCTCTCGCGAACCACGGCGCCGTTCGACCGGACCGCGTGAGCGAAGGCCGTCCGCGCCTGGTCTGCTTCCTCCAGCGTCTCCGGTTCGACGGACACCTGCCAGCCGCGGCCGTCGAGCAGCCGTACGAGCCGATTGAGGCCGTCCTCGTCCAAAGTTTCCATGGGCACGGCCGCGGCGCCGGACTTCATGAGCGGATCGTCTGAGTACTTCACCAGGACCGGATCCAGCTTGGCGATCTCGTCGTCGGTGCGTGCGCCGCGCACTTCGAGTATCGGGTACAGCCGCACGTCGAGCGCGTCCTCGCCGCGTGTCGCCCCGAACATCTCGAGCTCGGACGTGTCGGCGGCGGTTGACTGAAGGCTCGTGATGCCAAGACGCCGCGCCTCGGCGAGCGCGTTCCGGAGCGCGCGCAGTCGGTCGTCCGCCGACGGTTTCGGCAGGAGCGCAGCGACGAGCTGTGACGCCGCACCCTCGAGAATTCCGGTCGGGTCACCCTTCCTGTCCTTGAGGATGCGGCCGCTCTCGGAGTCGTCGGTGCGCCGGCCTATCTTCGCCAGCTTCAACGCAGCCGAATTCACCCACGCGGCAGCGCCGTCCTCGGAAAGCAGATACACCGGCCGCGTTGGTACGGCCTCGTCGAGCGCCTGACGTGTTGGCGCCAGTTCCGGATCGAGCTTCCACCCGCGGCCGGAGACCCAACCCTTGCCCGGGTTCCGCTCGGTCCAGGCGACGACCCGCGCGACGACATCTTCGATGCTCCCGGCGCCGGACAGATCGACGCCGTCGAGCGACAGCCCTCCCTCGATGAGGTGCAGGTGGGCATCGTTGAAGCCCGGAAGAACGGCGGCTCCCTTTGCGTCGATCATCACCGTCTGCGGGCGCTGCAGCCGGATGATTTCGCGATTGCTGCCGACTTTGAGGACCTGGTTGGCGCGCACCGCGACCGCTTCCGCGGTGTCGTCTGACGTCTCGCCGGTGAACACGACGCCGTTGTGGACGATCAGATCGACGGGTCCGTCACTGTCGTCGCGCTGGGCGCGGACGATCAGGCCCGCGATCAGTGTGACCGCGACGATGCCGACCACGAGGTAGCTGGTGACGCGTGCGGCCATTCGATCCTCCGACCTCGAATTCTACACCGGGCGCATGAGGTCGGCGAATCTGCAGTACAGTGCGGCGTCCCCATAACAGTCCATATATGCAGACCCACTCCGCCGTAACCGCCACTTCCGACGACAGACTGATCCGGTCCATAGGCCTGGCTGCCGCCATCATGCTCGTGGTCGGCAGTGTCATCGGCTCGGGCATTTTTTTGACGACGGGGGGGATGGCCGCGCACATCCCCTCGGCGTCCCTGCTCCTCCTCGCCTGGACGCTCGGTGGCGTTCTCACGATCGCGGGGGGCCTCACCTACGCTGAGATGGGAGCCATGTTTCCGCGTTCGGGGGGCGTCTACGTCTTCTTGCGCGAGGCGTACGGAGAGTTGCCGGCGTTTCTCTACGGTTGGGTCGCGATGCTCGTCGTAATAAGCGGCGGGATCGCGGGCGTGGCCGTCGGGTTCGCTGAGTATTTGAGTTTTTTCGTGCCCGCGTTCTCCACCACCACGGTGCTCATGTCGGTGCCGAGCCCGTGGGGGGGCCTCACAATTTCGCCCGGGCAGGTCGTCGCTGCCGTCTCGCTCGCCGTACTGGGCGCAGTCAACTACGTGGGCGTTCGAAGCGGCAGCATGGTCAACTTCGTGCTCACGATTGCGAAGGTGGCCGGGCTGGCCGCGCTGCCGATCATGGCGGTCCTCGCCGCCAACGTCCAGCCGGCATTCACTCCCGTCGTTCCGGCGGAGATTACGAGACCGCTCGCCTCTTTCGGCATAGCGATGATTGCCGTCCTCTGGACCTACGAGGCGTGGTACTTCATGACCTACGCCGCGGGGGAGATCAAGGATCCCCAGCGTAACGTCCCACGTGCGCTGTTCATCGGCGTCCTCGCGCTGATGGCGATCTACCTGGCCGTCAACCTCGCGTATCTTTACGCGCTCAGCATCGAGGAGATGCGGGGCGTCACTCGGATCGCCGAGAAGGCCGCGACGGCTTTGATGGGGCCAGCCGGCGCGACGTTCATCGCGCTCACCGTGGTCGTCTCGACGTTCGGTTGCAACGCCGCCGGGATTCTTGGGGGGTCACGCATTCTGTTCGCGATGGGTAGCGACGGCGTCTTCTTTCCGGCGGCCAGCCGCGTCCACCCACGCTATCGCACCCCTCACGTCGCCATCGTCGCGCTCACTGCCTGGTCGATGATCCTGACGCTGACGGGCACCTACGAGCAGTTGTTCACCTACGTGATGTTCTCGTCGATTCTGTTCAGCGTCGTGGCGGGGATGGCCCTGTTCCGGCTGCGCCGGATCCGTCCCGAGGTCCCGCGCCCGTATCGCGTCTGGGGTTACCCGGTGGTCCCCCTCGTGTTCGTCCTCGGGTCGGTCGCGTTCGTGATCAACACCCTTTTCGAGAAGCCCGTCGAATCGCTCGCAGGCCTGGGCCTGCTCGTCATCGGCGTGCCTGTTTATCTTCTGTCTAAGAGAGGTCCTCGCCGGGTCCTCTAAAGTGGGCCCCTCTTCTGTCCATGCGAATAGCAGTTCTGGGATCGGGCGCCGTCGGTGGGTACTACGGGGCGAAGCTGGCACGCGCGGGTCACGAGGTGATCCTGGTCGCGCGCGGCGAACATCTCTCGGCTATCAGGGCGCGCGGTCTCGAGATCCGGAGTCCCGCGCTCGGCGACTTCACGGTGCAATGCCGCGCCGAGGAAGACACCGTCGCCGTGGGCGAGGTCGACCTGGTGATCGTCGCGGTAAAGGCCTACGACAACGCGACGGCGTTGCCCCTTGTCCGCCCCATGCTCGGCGAGAAGACGATCGTTCTCACGTTGCAGAACGGGATCGACAGCATCGGCGAGGTGGCGGCGATTGCCGGCGAGGCCCGCGTGATCGGCGGAACGACCTACATCGCGACCGCGTTGAGCGCGCCGGGACTGATCGAGCAGACCGGCACCCACCGCCGGATCGTGTTCGGCGAGGTGTTCGGGTCGCTGCCGCGCCACTCGTCACGTGTTTCCACGCTCCACGAGGCGCTTTCAGGCGCAGACATTCAATCCGAGACTGCCGGCGATGGCCGCGTGCCGATCTGGGAGAAGTTCATCTTCCTCGTGCCGCTCGCCGGTTTCACCGGCGCGACGCGCCTGCCGATCGGCCCCATATGGGCGGATCCGTTCATCAGGGCGCAATTCCTCGACGCGTGTCGCGAGATCGAGCGGCTCGCGCGTGCCGAAGGCGTGCCTGTCGCCGTAGAGGTCATCGAAAAGATCGAAAAGTACATCGACGGGATACCGGGAACGATGCGGTCGTCGCTGCTGATCGATCTGGCACAGGGGAAAAGGATCGAAGTGGAGGCGCTTCACGGCGCCGTCGTCCGCCGCGCGGTCGCGGCGGGCGTGCCGGTGGCGATCATCTCGACTTTGTACGCCGTCCTCAAGCCTTTTGCGCCAGGGGAGACCCGACCCGCCTGAGCA
>Ga0136614_10001656_pt1 | contig 13274 bp, 10 predicted proteins | sample AntDrymUQ2792106_2_FD_106643 | JGI IMG/M metagenome (GOLD analysis project Ga0136614, IMG submission 106643) | Polar desert sand microbial communities from Dry Valleys, Antarctica - metaG UQ279 (21.06) | ecosystem: Environmental > Terrestrial > Soil > Desert | place: Antarctica: Dry Valley...
GCACGTCGCCGACCTCGTCTCGGTCAGCGGGATCGCCGGTCTCGGGCTCGCGGTGTCCGCTCTGCTCCTGGTGACCGCCGTCCCGAGCTATCGCGCCCTCCCCAGGCCCTCGCTGCCGCGACCGCACTCGCGTTCAGCGTCTGTGCGGTCGTGACATTTCTCGCGCACGACGGCGCCGCCTGCGGTTTCTGACTCACAACTCCGCTACACTCCGAGCGCATCGCCCCGGGGACTGGGCGAGCGCAATTTTCCTTGGAGGTCGTCCGGCACATGACAGTGCCGCGCATGGTGCAGCAGGCCGTCGAGCACACCAACCTAGCTACAGAGGCGACGCACGCCCTCGCCGAGGACGCCCGCCGGGCCGAGGCTTGGGCCGGTGAGCCGTTCCTCCATGCTGACGAGGAGCCGGGGACGGTTCTCGCGCCCGGCACGGCTAGGCGCCGGGCCTTCAACGACGCACTCGCCGAGATCGAGGCGGGCATCGCCGTGCCTTCCGCCCGATGGCGAGTTCGCTACGCGCTCATGCTCGGGCTCGAGCGGGTGCTCAGTGAGCGGCCGCCACACCTGAGATCCGGGACCGAGCTTCGCCGGCACCAGATCGACGCGCTCGCCGGCATGCTCACCGAGCTGATCGCCGCGAACCAGAAGGCGATCGAGCCCAACGGCAACGGCAAGCTCGAAGAGCTCGAGGAGCTCGAGGACGAAGAGGACGACTTCGAGGTCGACGCAGAGGCGGAGGTCGAGCCGCTCCCCCCCACGCCGGCGGAGGACCCCGGTGCGGAGCGGCGCTACCGCTTCCGCCACCCGACCGCGTCGGGAAAGACCATCGCCGCGGCCGGTTTCGTCGAAGCTGCACGCACCGAGGGTGTCCTGATCCTCACCCACCGCCGGCTGCTCGTCTCGCAGTTCCACCGGGAGCTGAAGGCCGAAGGCTACGGCGACCGCCTGAAGCCGGCAGTCGACAAGGGGCAGGATCCGCCCCGTCCGGATCTGATCACCGTGCAGACCTACGCCTGGTTCGCGCGGCACGTGAACGACCTCGAGAAGAACGCGTACCAACTCGTCATCTGCGACGAAGCACACACGGCACTCGGGGAAAAGACGAGCGCTGCGATCCGGAGCTACACGGAGCCCGTCTACATCGGGATGACGGCGACCGAGCAGCTGATCGCCAAGCAGGTCTCGGACGTCTTCCCGGCCTCCGTCGACGACCTCCCGCTCCAGGACGCCGCGCGCCGCGGCCTGATCGCTCCGCTGCGCTGCCTCCGCGTCCCTCCCGCCGCCGCCATCAACTCCGTCCCGATCGTCGGCGGCGACTTCGAGGAGCGAGCTCTCGCCGAGGTCCTCGACCATCAGGCGCTCAACCAGGCGGCCGCAAGCCTCTATCGCGACCGCTTCGACTCGACACCGGGGATCGTCTACGCCGCCGGCGTCGAGCACGCGTACAACCTCGCCCGCGAGTTCCGCGCCAACGGCCTCAAGGCCGAGGCCGTCAGCGGCCGTACGCCACCCGTGAAGCTCGCCGAGATCCTTGCCGCCTACGAGCGCGGGGAGATCGACATCCTCATCAACGCGATGCTGCTCGCAGAGGGTTGGAACTCACCGCGCGCCACGGTTTGTATGCACCTCGCCCCGACCGCAAGCCGCCGTGTCTACCAGCAGCGGATCGGGCGGATCATGCGAATGCACCCGCGGAAGGAAGCGGGCGTCGTCGTGGACTTCACCCCGAAGGGCGCCACGCACAGCGAGCGCGTGGTCTCGCTCCACAGCCTCCTCGACGCGGACTTCTATCGGGAAGGAGCCCGTGTCACCCCGGCTCCGCGCCGTAGGCCACAACGTCGTGCCAGGCGAAAGCTCTCGCCGGCTCCGTGGCTCGTTCCCGTCACGCCCGACGTCAAGCGACGCCTTGCAGTGATCGCTCGAGAATGGCAGCGCGTCGACCCGCGCTACCTGGACGAGGACGAACAGCGGTTCTGGGCGCAGATCGCCGGGCGCCAGGTTCGCTTCGAGGAGCGGGTCGAGTTCGTCAAGAAGCTGACCGAAGGACACGCGAGTCGCGGCTGCCTCGAGCAGTTCCTCTTCACCTGCGCGGCGGAGAACCCGAACCGGCGGCTGCGGATGACCGCGCTCGCAGACCGGGTCTCGATGGTCGTCGACCGCGCCAGCTTCGACGACCTCGTCACGCTCGTCACCCAGGCGCCGACGTGGGAGAAGGACCGGGCGCAGGGCGTCCGGATCCTCTTGCGCGGGCTCGCTGAGAACAAGGCCGACGCGCCGGAGCAGATCCTCTGGCGCTGGACCTGGAAGCTCGCCCGCGCGACGCGGAAGATCCAGGACCGGCGCGCGAGCGCCGAATACCCGGAAGCAAAGCGCCTCCTCGGAGCGCTCGCGAACTCCCGCGGGAACAGGCACGAGGAGAACGCCACGAAGCTCGTCAATACGGCCGGCGACGTTCCGATCGAGGTCGGCGCGGCGCTCCTGGCATCGGCCGACGGGTACACCCCGAGGGCCACGCGGTCGATCGAGACCGCACGCGAAAGCCTCGGCACCGTGGAGGAAGTCGCCGCTGCGCTCGCCGAGAACCTTCCCCAGCCCAAGTTGCAGGCCCGCTCACGTCGGCGGCGACGCCGGAAGAAGAAGGGCGGCCAAGCGAGACAGCAGCCGCAGAACCAGAACGGGGCCGAGCCGAACGCGAAGCCGGCTGCCGAGCCCGAGCCGGCGGCGGAAGCGAGCTGACTACTGCTCGGTTGCCGCGTCGGGCTCGCCGTCTTTGCGGTCCCGCTCGCGGAGGAAACGCGTGAGCTCGGCAGCGAGCGCTTCCCCTGAGGGGATGTCGTCCTCGTCGAACTCGTCCGCCCGCCGCTCGAGATCCTCGACGTAGGACTGCGTGTCCGAGTCGGCGGCGACAGCGCGGCTCACCTGCTCAGCGTAGCCCTCGGAGGCTTCGCTCAGCTCCTCGACGTCGATCTCGATGCCCAGCATGTCGCCGAGCCGCTCGCAGAGCGCCAGCGCCGCCCGCGGGCTCGGGGTCAGAGACACGTAGTGCGGGACTGCGGCCCAGAGGCTCGCGGACGAGAGTCCCCGTTTCTTGCAGGCGTCATGGAGGATGCCGACGATCCCCGTCGGACCCTCGTAGCGGGAAGCCTGGAGCCCCAGCCTCTCCACGAGCTCTTCGTCGCTCGCGCTGCCGGTCACCGGGCTCGGCCGCGTATGCGGGATGTCCGCGAGGAGCGATCCGAGCGTGATCACGAGCTCCACGCCGAGATCCTCGGCGAAGGCAGTGATGAGATCCGCGAAGGCGCGCCAGCGGAGGTTCGGCTCGATACCGAGCAGCAGGACGACATCCCGGTCGAGGTTTTCAACATGGGCTTCGTAGAGGACGGTCTCCGGCCAGTCGATCTGACGGGTGATCCCGTCGACGAGCTTCACATGGGGCCTGGTTGCCTGGAAGTCGAAGAACCCCTCCGGATCGATTTCGGCGATCTGCTCCGCGTCCCAGAGGCGAGCGAGGTAGCCGGCGGCAAGCGTGGCACCCTGCCCGCCGTCGTTCCAGCCCCGAAATGCCGCGATCAAAACGGGCTGATCCAGTTCCGGCTGCTTCGAAATGCGGAGCTCGTCGGCCATCGGTTTCACCTTACCCGGCGTTGCCCGCGAGCCACCTCGGTGGCCGCCAGAGCATCGCCGCCAGGGCAATCGTGAGCGCCCAGACCGCAGCCGCGAGCGCCACGTGGAAGGCGACGATGCCCCACGGCAGCTCCAACCGCCACTGCAGCTCGCCGACCGCCATCTGCGCGGCCAGGAAGCCGAGCAACAGGAGCGAGAACCGGAAAAGCCGCGGAGCGAGCGCGCGGCGGGCGGCGAGATACCCGATCACGAACAGGAAGACGCAGCCGAAGGTCGCCGTGATCCGGACGTGGACGTACAGCGCGTCCGGCAATGTCCAGAGGCGGTGAATCACATCCGGATCGCCCGAGTGTGGCCCGGCCCCGGTGACGAGCGTTCCGGTCACGACGAGGACGAGGCAGGCCACGGAGAGCACGACGCCGCCGACGCGAAGCTCGCGGGGAAAGTCGAGGGCCGCCGTTCCGCGCTCCCTCCCGATCGCCTCGACGAGAACGACGATCGCGCCGCCGAGCGCGAGAAGCGCGACGAGAAAGTGCACGGACACCATCTCGGGCGGAAGGTCGTACCGAATCGTCGCCAGGCCGAGCGGCGCCTCGGCCACGGTGAGGAACGCGACCCCCAGCGTCGTCAGGAAGAGCCATCGAGGCAGCTTCCGTGCGGCCCATGCAGTCACGATCGAGAAGGTGATCGGGAAGATCCCGAAGACCCGGTTCCCGAACTCGATGAACGCATGCGAATCGGCGGCCGGGAGGAACGCGCCTTCCTCGCAACCCGGCCACCCCTCGCAACCCAGGCCCGATCCGGTGAGCCTGACGAGCGACCCGGTGACAACGATCGCGTAGAGGGAGAGGACGGTCGCCGCGGCCAGCAGGCGGAAGCGTCTCGGCGTCAACCAGCCTCCGCGCGATCGAGGAAGTCCGTGAGCACCTCGAGGAAGCGCTTGGGCTCCTCTACGAACGCCATGTGCGAGCTGCTCTCGAAGAGGACGCGCTCGGCACGGGGGATGCCGCGCTCGGCGTCCTCCGCGAGTGCCGGGGTGCACTCGTCGTACCGCCCGGAGGTGACGAGGGTCGAGATCTGGATCTCATCGAGGCGATCCCGGACGTCCCAGTCCTCCAGCCTCCCGTTCGCGTTCCACTCCGCCACGCCCCAGAGCGTGCCGTAGACCTGCTTGCCTCGTTCGGCACGGCCACGCCGGACCGAGTCGGGCGGAGGATCGATCCGGCAGATGTGGCGGCGCCAGAACTCGTCTTCGGCGGCCACGTAATCCGGGTGGTCGGTCGTCCCCGCCGCCTCGTGCTCGGCGATGGCCCGGCGATGGTGATCGGGGAGCTCGTCGCGCAGACGAGCGGCTTCGGCCGTCCAGGTCTTCGTCGCCGTCGGCGGAGAGTTGAGCACGAGGCTCACCAGCCCCACCGGCTGGGTCAACGCGTACTCGATCGCGAGCATCGAGCCCCAGGAGGTGCCGAGGAGGTGAACCCGGTCGAGGCCGAGAGCCTCGCGCACCGATCGCAACTCGTCCACGAACAGGTCGACCGTCCAGAGATCCGGCGCGTCGGGCCGGTCGGAGCTGCCGCACCCGAGCTGGTCGTAGACCACGAGGCGCCGGCCCTGCTCGGCGAGCTGTTCCAGCGGCTGGAAGTAGTGATGCGTCGAACCAGGCCCGCCGTGGAGGCAGACGAGCGGGATGCCGCCCGCCGGCCCGGCCTCGCGGTACCAGATCTCGAACCCACGGAACGGGATATGCCCCTCGACGGCCCTCACGGGCGAAGCGGCTCGAGGATCGAGGGGTATCCGTCGGCGCCGGGAAAGGGCGTGGGCCGCGAGCCGAGGAAGAGCGGCCTGTCGGCTGCATTCAGGAGGACGGGCATGAGATCGGGGCCGCGCAGGTGCCCGAGGATCCCGGCGGCGCAGTCGAGCTCGCCGAACGAGCTCACGCCGTCCGCTCTCACTCCCGGCCCTGCCAGGATCAGCGGGACGGGATCGCCGGAGTGGATCACCTCGGGATACGCGGGAGTGGCATGGTCACCGGTGACGCAGACGACGGCGCGTGAATCCAGGACGCGTAGCGTAGAAAGAGCCGCATCGAGGGCCTCGATCGTCCGCTGCTTGATCGCCGGATCCTTGGTGTGGCCGGCCTCGTCGGCAGCCTTGATGTGCGCGAAGACAAACGTGTCCCCGACGTCGAGCCGCTCCTGAATCAGCTCGACGCGTCTGACGAGGTCGGCACTCGCGTCATCCGTCTCTCCGAGCTCGATCGGCTCGAGGCCGACGGCGCGGGCGAGCCCGTGCATGAACCGAGACGCCGCGATGAACGCACCGCTGACACCATGGCGCTCCGCGAAGCTCGGTGCGGGCCGCCTCCGGCCCCACCACTTGAGCGTGATCACGTCGAAGAGCTCGCCGGCAAGCCGCTCGCGAACGATGCCCGTCCACCTTTCGGCCGCCCGAGCGGTGCGCTCGGCTTCGGGAGAAACCGGCTGCGGGCGCAGAACCGGATATCGGTCGCGGAAGAACGCGTCGGAGTCGGTCACTCGGTCGTCGGCGCCGCCCGACACTCGGAGGATCGCCTCCCCACGCCCGAGGTGAGCCAGCCGGAACCTGAGCCCGTCGATCTCGATGTCGGCGCAGCGCTCGAGGAAGGCGGCTGCCTCGTCATCGTCCTCCCCCGGGCGCGGCCTCCCGGTCAGCCAGAGCGCGCCGCCCCGCTCCTCGGACGGCCGCAGGGCGGCAAAGGCGAAGACGTCGCCGGGGTCGATCTCCTGCCCGGCGCCGAGCGCCTCCAGCACCGCTCGGCCGGGAAACTCCTCCGGCCGGTAGCCGAACATCGACCAGTGGGCGACCTCGCTGGACGGCGCCCGGCCGGGCCCGACGGCGTAGAGCACGCCGCACGATCCGCGAGCGGCCAGCCCATCGAGGTTCGGCGTCGCTGCAGCCTCGTTCGCGGTGCGCCCGCCCAGGCTCGCGTGCGCGCGGTCTCCCAGCCCGTCCAGCAGGACGACGACGATCGGATACACGGGAAGGAGGCTAGACGGGTACTCGGTCCAGCGACCGGATGACCCGTGCCACTCCGGGAGGCACGAGCGCCTCCCAGTCTCCGCCGCCGCGCAGCGCCTCGCGGACGTCGGCGCCCGAGACCTGCTTCTCGACGCCCTCGTCCAGGACGACGACCTCGTACTCGGCCTCGCGGAGCCGGTCGAGCTTCGTCCCGCCCCAGTGCGAGAAGAGCCGGATGTACTGGGTCACGCCGTCCGGGACGTACGCCGCCCACAGTTCGGGCTCGTTGACCGGGAAGGGGATCACGTGGACGCGGGCGGGATCGAGGCCGAGATCGCCGGCGACTGCCTTCACCATCAGCAACCTCTCGACGTACGTCCAGGGATTCGACTCAGGCAGATGCCTGAGCGGATCACTGGCCTCCGGCCGGATCCGGAGCCGATCTGGGTTGGTGATGCCGACGAAGAGCTCGTCCGACCGCTCGGCGGCGCCGCGCAAGTACTCGAGGTGTCCGTTGTGAAAGGGCTGAAATCGCCCGTGGATCATCCCACGGGTCATTCCACGACGACTCCGGAGCCCTCCACAACCCGGCCGACCCGCCGCAAGAACAGCTTCTTGGACTCGAACTCCGCCTCCACCACCGGGGCTTTCTCCGACGGCAGGGTGACGAGCAGCCCGCCCGCTGTCTGCGGATCGAACCCGAGCGCGGTCAGCGACTCCGGCACCTCCTCGAGCTCGAGATGCGGGCCGGCGAACTCGCGGTTGCGCGGGTCGCCGCTCGTTCGCACGCCCTTCCGCGCGAGATCGAGTGCGCCGTCGATCGCGGGGAAGCGCTCCGACTTCAGGCGAATGCGGACGCCGCTTCTCTCCGCGACCTCGTGCGCATGCCCGAAGAGCCCGAACCCGGTCACGTCGGTGACGGCGTTCGGCTCGACGCTGCGGAGAGCCGCGGCGGCGTCCATGTTCAGTGTCTTCATCCAGCGCACGGCCCGCTCGAGCTGCTGCGTGCCCGCGTCGCCTCGCTTGTAGCCGGTCATGATCAGTCCGGTGCCGAGCGGCTTCGTCAGGAAGACCGAGTCGCCCGGCTGCGCGCCGTTCTTCGGCCAGATGCCGTCCGGCCGGACGGTCCCCACCACGGCGAGCCCGTACTTGGGCTCCTCGTCGCGGATCGTGTGGCCGCCGGCGAGCAGCCCGCCCGCTGCCCGCACCTGCACGTCGGCCGCCGCGAAGATCGCGCCGAGCATCTCGGTTGGAAGCGACTCGGGGAACGCCGCGATCGAGAGCGCAATCAGCGGAGTGCCACCCATCGCAAAGACGTCGTTGAGTGCGTTCGTCGCCGCGATGGCCCCGTAGTCACTCGGGTCGTCGACGACTGGTGGGAAGAAATCGAGCGTGAAGATGATCGCCCGCTCGTCGTCCAGCCTGTAGACGGCGGCGTCGTCGGCCGGCGCCAACCCGACCAGGAGATTCTCCGAGTCGACGGGGACGAAGCCACGGAGGAGCTCCTCGAGCCGCGCAGCCGAGTACTTCGCCGCGCAGCCGCCGCACGAGGCGAGATCGGTCAATTTGATCTGGGCAGTTTCCAAGGGAGCCTCCATGCCTCGCGAATGGTGCCGACCGTGCTTGCTGCGGTCAAACGCCGAATCGTCGGGGACTATTCCACCCCATGACAACAAAGGCGGCGACCGAGGCCGCCGCCTTTGTTCAGGGGAGAGGAGGAGCATCGGTAGCCGAACCGCACTCCGACCACCAATCCTCTCTCCTACCAAGACCCCCGGCGTGAGCAAGATCTTCCAAAGCATGTAGAGGCCAATCGCCCAGCTCCTCGAAGTTCGCGGGAGCGAGCGCACACTCGCCGATCGAGCGGCGAATCACCGGCTCCCCCTTGGAATCCGGTTTCTCGTTCGCGTCTGTGGTGTTACAGCGAGCCTGTTCGCGTTTCCAATCCCTGGCGAACGGCGCCTCTCTCGAGACTGCCGCACGGCAGCAGGCTAACGACGACTAGAACGGGCGCCACTGGTCGAAAAAGCCGCCACCGCTCACAGCGGCGAGAGTCGTCAGGGTGACGAGGAACGAGATCTTGAGTTGATTTTTCAACGCAATCACCTCCCTTCCCTAGAACCTGAAGTCCTGGAGCGCTTCTGCAGCGCGCCGATAGAGCTGCGCGGCCACCTGGTCCTGACCGCGGCGCGCCGCAAGGTCGCCCTTCGCGATCCACGCGGACGCGCGATGGCTTACGGAGGAAAGTTGGTCGAAGCTCTGCTCGGCGCCGTCAAAGGCCCTTTCGGCCTCGTCGAGGCGACCCTGCTCCAAAAGTGAGCGGCCGAGCACGAGCTGGGCATTGCCGATCTCGTCCACGACGTCCACGCGGTCGCCGAGGAGCTTCAGGGCCTGGCGGGCTTGCTCCTCCGCCGGTTTGACCTGGCCGGTACGGAGGTTCACCTGCGCAAGCGAGGAAATGGCGCGGGCGGCGTCAGCCTCGCTGCCGTACTCGAGCAAGACGCGGAAGGATTCGTTCAGCTGCTCGACGGCCTCCGCGGGCTTGCCGAGCAGGAAGCTCAGGCCGCCGAGGTTGTTCAGCAGCTTGCCGACAGCCGCGCGGTCTGCGATCTCCTCGAACTGCGACTTCGCCTGCTCGGCGTACTTGCGTGCGAGAACCCACTGGCCCTGGCGTTCGGCGACGAGCGACGCGTGGAAGTAGACGCGCGCGACCGTGCGCGGGTCATCGAGAGCCTCGGCGAGCTCGAGCGCCCGCTCGAGATCCTCGCGGGCAGCCTCGTAGTCGCGCTGCCGGCGGTAGCACCGGGAGCGCCAGCCGAAGATCTCGGCCCGAAGCCGGTCGCACGGAAGCTCAGAGTTCTCCGCGAGGGCGAGCGCTTCGTTGAAGAGCCCGATCGCGGTCTGGATACTCGCGAGCTCGACGCGGCAGGCGCCGAGCCGGAAGAGGATCTCTGCGCGGTCGACGTCCGAGAACATCGCGTCCTCGGCGAGCGCGCGTGCGCTGGTGAGAAGCTCGACCGCATCCTTGACCTGCCCCATTCGCATTCGAACCCACGCCTCGCCAGACTGGGCGCGAACCTGGAGCTCGACCGCCGCGATCCCGGTGATCGTCGGATAGATGTGCGTGAACTCCTCGAGGGCGTCCGCATACTCGTGGTTCTCACTCAGTGCCTCGGCGCGGCTGAGCGACGCTTCGATCCGGCCGCGTTCGTCGGCGGCGACGCCGCTGGCGAGGAAGCCGGGATCGACGTTCAGCTGTTCGGCCAGCCACTCGATCGTCGCCTGGGTCGGCCGGGTCTTGCCGCGCTCGATCTGGGAGACATACTCCTTGGAGCAGCGCTCGCCCGCGAGGTCGGTCTGCGTAAGGCCTGCGTTGACGCGGAGCGTGCGAAGGCGCTCGCCCAGTCCACCGTTCGGACGGCCGAGACGCTGTGGCTTGCTCTGGAAGGCGCGATTCATTTGGGGATCAGCTCCGTGGCGGCTATATGCGACAACTTGACCATACGATGGTCCTCCGACCCGGTCGATCCCCCATAAGGGTCATGGTTGTAAAGGAGAACAAGTCAACAGAGCATAACGCAAGATCACTTGATCGAGCTACTTGACTTACTCGACTGCCCGTCGTATAGTCCGTTCACCGAGCAGCTAGCCCGAGAAAAGGTTGGTTGTTCGGAAGGCGCGCCAGATATGGCGACGGACCAGCCGGAGGAGTTGACTGGGCCGCAGAGTCAAGGCCTCCGGGCCGTCGCCAGATAAGTGGCTCGCCGCCAGAAAGAAATACGAACCCCCGGGGGCCGCAGCCCGGGGGTTCAATATTTTCAGGCCCTTTCGGGCCTCTCATTTTGGCTCGAAGTCTTGCGACTTCGTGCCACAGTCCGGAAGCCGGGCTCGGCGTTTCGCCGAGCGCGGCACGGATGTCCTCCGCGGCATTGGGACCCGGCTTGTCAACGAGCGGGCTTCTTTTCGTCCCAATCCGCTAGAAAGCGTCCCTCATGCGTTTGCCTGCCTGGCAGGTGATCACGGCTTGCGGCTCTGTTGCTGGTGGTCGTGCTGACGATCGTCGGCGTGATCTTGCTGTGGCGGCTCGTCTAGCCGTGGGTTCCTTCTCTTGGTCCGGTGCGGGTGCGTCCCTAGGCTTCGCGGCCCGTCAGCCAGCGGCGGCGGGAGGCGACGATGCCCCTGAACTCGTCGTCGAGCATGCCGCCCAGGCGTTTGCTGACCGTCGCGAGGAGGCCGATGGAGATGAAGATCCACGCTTCCGCGTCGGGGTCTCGGTCCTCCGGGATGCCGCCGGCTTCCTGGGAGCGGCGGATGACGCCCGAGACGAAATCGTGCACCTCGCGCATATGGCGCTTCAGGTAGCGGCGGATCTCGACGTCGTCGCTCGCCTCTGTGAGCGCCTGGATCCAGAGATTGGCAATCAGGCCCCGCTTGTCCTTCGCCTCGAGGTACGCATTGCCCATGGCGCCGATCCAGAGGGCCGGGTCGGACTCGGAGGAGACTGCCGACTCCCACATGGCGCGGCACGCCTCCCAGGCGTTGCCGAGGCACGCGAGGTAGAGGTCGCGCTTGGACTCGAAATGGCGGTACAGAATCGGCTCGGTGACGCCGGCCTGGCGGGCGATCTCCGCCGTGGTCGTACCGCGGTAGCTTCCCCTGGAGAAGATTCCGCAGGCAGCGTCGAGCACCGCCGCGCGGCGTTCCTCGGCAGAGAGCCGTGGTTTGGTGGCACTCATGCGGCGATCTCCGGGATGCGCTCGGCGACCGGCTCACGGGCCTGCGGATCGTGTGACCGCACGAGGACTGCCGCCACGACCGCGCCGACGAGCGCGATCAGGGCAGCGACCGTCATGGTCGTGGAGAGGCCGTCCACGAACGCCTGTTTCTGCTGAAAGACGGCGGCTCCTCGGAAGTCGCCGACCTCGTGCGCCATGATCGCCCCCATCAGCGCGATGCCCAGCGACCCGCCCACCTGGCGAAACGCGTTCAGGACCGCGGAGCCCACGCCCGACTTGTCGACCGGCAGCGCGCGCATCGCCGCGGCAGCGCTCGGAGTCATCACGAGTGACATGCCGACGCCGCCCGTGAGCATGCCCGGCAGCAGCGACCAGAAGTCGGAGTCCACGCCCAGGCGCGAGAAATAGACGAGCTGCGACGAGACGAGCAGCATCCCCACCGTCATCAGCCACCGTGATCCGAACCGGTCAGACGACTTCCCCGCGATCGGGGCGATCAGGATGATCAGGATCGTCATGGGTAGAAAGGCTGCTCCCGCCTGGACGGCCGAGAACCCGAGGATCCCCTGCATGTAGAGGGACAGGAAGAAGAAGACCCCGAACATTGCGAGTGCGACGAGGAGCACCGCGAGGTTCGCACCGACGAAGGTTCCGCTCCGGAAGAGCGAGAGATCCAGCATCGGCAGCCGTTGCCTGAGCTCCAGCAGCACGAACGCGGTGAGCATCGCGACGGCGAGGACGAAGGACGCGACGATCCGGCCCGAAGTCCAGCCGTAGGTGTTCGCCTCGATTAGCCCGTACGTGAACGCAAAGAGGCCGATCCCCGAGGTCAGCAACCCGGGCAGGTCGAGCCGCTGCTCCGCCGACTCGTCCTTGGACTCGGGGATGAGGACGAAGCTCGCAACGATCGCCAGGATCCCGATCGGGACGTTCACGAAGAAGATCCAGCTCCAGTCGAGATGCTGGGTCAGCAGGCCGCCGACGAGCGGGCCGATCGCGAGAGCGAGGGCGGAGACCCCGGCCCAGATCCCGATCGCCATGCCGCGCTGGTGGGGCGGAAACGTCGCTGCGATGATCGAGAGCGTCGCCGGGTTCATCAGGGCTGCCCCGACTCCCTGGACGATGCGCGCACCGATCAGAAAGTCGCCGCTCTCCGCAAGGCCGCAGGCGAGCGAGGAGAGCGTGAAGATTGCGAGGCCGACCACGAAGATCCGCCGACGGCCGAAGAGGTCGGCCAGCTTCCCGCCGGTCAACATGACCGACGCGAAGGTCAGCGCATAGCCAGTGACGATCCACTCGAGCTCCGCGAGGCCGACGCCGAGGTCGCGGGCCATCGAGGGAAGCGCCACGTTCACGACGGTGTTGTCCAGCATGATCATGAACAGGCCGAAGGAGACCGCGGCGAGCGTCCACCATTTGCGCGCTTCCTCGGAGAAGAAATGGACTTTCACGTCAGCGAGGGCTATGTTAGCGCCCACTAATATGTGCGGTCAATGACACAGCGCCTCGCCCTCGCGTCGGCCAGGCACCCAGTGCGAACGATTCTCGCGTGGGTGGCTGCCTGTCTACTGGCCATAACGGCCATCGCCCTCCTGCTCGGGGACGCCCTGACGTCCGAGGCAGAGGTGACGAACAACCCCGAGTCGTACCAGGCGTACGACCTCATGAACGAACGCCTGGCGGGCACGCGCACGCCGGAGACCGATCCGCTGACGACCGACGTTCTGCTCGTCCGCTCATCGTCGCTCGCTGTCGGCGATCCCGCTTTCGCCGAAAAGATCGACGCTCTGCGCGCGGAGCTCCGCGCCACTCCCGGCGTGCTTCACGTCGCCGACGACCCCTCGGCGAGGGGCGAACGAGCGGTCGCCATCTCGCTCGGCCTGGGCGGCGAGGAGGCGGCCGAAGAGGTCATTCAGC